>Ga0268299_1002289_pt1 | contig 24093 bp, 26 predicted proteins | sample NOBtaG_FD_193484 | JGI IMG/M metagenome (GOLD analysis project Ga0268299, IMG submission 193484) | Activated sludge microbial communities from bioreactor in Nijmegen, Gelderland, Netherland - NOB reactor | ecosystem: Engineered > Bioreactor > Aerobic > Activated sludge | place: Netherlands... | reverse complement strand
ACTAATTAATTAGTACTGCTTTTTACAACAGCCTTAGACGCCTCTTGCAATCGCCTTTCCGCTGCAAACCACAGGCTAGTCGACCTTAACCTATAAAGTCAAGTCATTTGTCATAAAAATTCTTTTGCGAGTAAGGATATCCTAGTTTGGATAGCATAATAACCCTTTAAATAACAATGCTATACTTAAGATCGTCATAACTTCACTCTTTTCGGTTTAAAGTATTCCAAAAAATCCAGATTCATTTTCTACGTAAAAATGTTTTTAGTTTCCTGTCTTCAGCAACACCAGATTTTATTCAGTTGATCTTCCTTGAACCCTACCGTCGCCCTTTTCCCATCCGTTATCAGTGGTCTTCTAATCAACCGACCATTACTGGCCAGCATGTCCAGAGTTTCGAGTTCCGTCAAGTCTGGCAGCTTCTCTTTGATTTTTAATTCACGATACTGGATACCAGTGGTATTGAACAGCTTATTCAATGCGAGGTTGGCATTTTCAGCAACCGCTGCAAGCTCATCGGAACTTGGAGGCTTCTGGATTATATCTATAAACTCATACACCACACCGGCATCCCGTAGAAATTTTTCTGCTTTTATACATGTACTACATTTTTTGTATCCATAAAATTTGACTATACCCTTCCCATCGCTGATTAAAAATTTATCCATTCTTTTCCTTAAAAACAAATCCGGTTGAAATATCACTCAAAAAATTTAAAACCAAAAAAATAATCCCAAAATACTGCCCATTTCCTTGGCATAGCAAACGCCGAATTCATCGCTCATTTCTTGAGCATTCCTAGATCTGTACTCAAGAAACCGGGAAAAATTGAATTATGAGAGTTTTGCAAAAGTCCTTTCCTTTCTTGTATTTTCAACTTATTTTTCTATTTTTCTAAAAATTTATTAAGCAGGATTTTGCATTATATGATTCAGCCTCAATTAAACAGTTTGACCTGAGCACCGGGAGAGAAAGTTATACAAAATCCTCTTCCTCAATTTCCAATAATTTTCAATTCATTCACTTTTTGTTTAGATTTTCTTGACATTCGATGTGCTAAGTTCCATAACGCAACTCAACAAAGTATGTACTTGGTTTTTTGTTTAGGAGGAGAATTATGCATATAAAACTTTTTTTTGCTGCACTACTGAGTTTCAGCATGTCAAGTTATGCGGAATCGGATGAACAATTAAAGTCCTCTAATGATTCCATTCAACACAGCCAACTCTCGATTGATACAGAGCAGCATTCACGACTGAAATCAATCATATCCGATAAGCAACAAAATACAGTCCCGCTGCAACAAGCCCCTGATTCCAGTGTAAATCAAAAGCCATCAATGATTGATTACTGCAGAAAACATACCTGCTAAACTTTCTTTCTCGCAATCGAGGTTAATTCATGAGATCAAAAATTTTGAGAAACTTCTCTGCTTTATTTTTTGCGTTTTACACAACTAGTGCTATTTCAAATCCACCCCATTGGCATTACGATGAACAGTCAACCTGGTGGGCAATCGAGGACACATCGCAATCAATCCCGCTACTTTACCCTTATGCCGAATGTGGCGTGGGCAAGCGTCAATCGCCCGTTGACCTGGCGGCTGCAAAACTCAATAATGCCAAGCCGCTAAATCGGTTGGCGGCCTTATACGATACCGATACGCCGACTTTCTACAATAACGGGCACAGCGTACAGGTTAACACTTCACTCGATTATTCCGGTGGATTGAAAATTGGGGAAGAATCAATACCGCTGATTCAGTTTCACTTACACGAACCCAGCGAACATGTAATCAATGGCCAACATTTCCCGGCAGAATTGCATTTTGTGCATATTAATGAAGATGGCAGACTTGCGGTTCTTGCAGTTGCAATAGAAACCGGAAACGAAAACCCGGCTTTCCAAACCATTCTGGATAATACCCCGGTTCAGGAAGGTGAGCAGAATACAAATTCAGGTGTCCAATTCAACCCTGCTGCATTACTCCCGCAACAGGATCATGATAATCTGGAATATTTCACGCTGGCGGGTTCTTTAACCACGCCGCCATGCAGCGAAGGTGTGCAATGGTATCTTCTATCCGATGTAATCACGATTTCAACCGCACAACTCGAGCAACTTAAAAGTTTTCACACAAATAATGCACGCATGGCGCAGGATCTAAATGGACGCGCCATACTGTCTAATCAATAGAAATTAGCGCACCTTTATTGTCATCAATTTAGAATTTTGCAGTATGGCAAAGGGAAGCAGTCCAGCGCTCATGGCCCTGATTTATCCACGGAAGACTTGTGATCCGCACTGGAGGAGCAGGGCCTGCCACAACCGCCGTCACATCCCAGTCCCAGCCGCCCCAGTCCGCCACAGCTTCCAGCAATCGGTTTGCGGCCCATTATCACGCCAATCGCCATAGCGGCAATCGCGATGCCCATAACCAGAAAAGCAGCTAGAAAAGTGGCGGCAAAATTTTGCGCCTTTCCGGATTCGAAATGACTGGTAACGTGCTCGAAAAAAACACCGCCCTGGTCGACGATGAACAGCGCCGACAATCCAAGCTGTTCCGCCATCACCAGCCCGCGTTCAAGACCCAGCACCAGCAGCGCGGTCGCCCAGGCATCGGCAAGCATGCAGGTTTCCGCCAGCACGGTAACCGAAGCAAGATGGCTTTCTGCCGGCCAGCCCGTCGCAGGATCGATGACATGCATGTAGCGCCGGTCGCCGATCATGAAATAGTTGCGGTAGTTTCCTGAAGTGGCGAGCGCGGCATTATCGAGAACCAACACCTTCTGCACCGCATGGCCATGGGTCTGCGGCTTGTCGATGCCGATCCGCCAGGGCATTTGCTGCGCATTGTCACCGCGCGCCCGGATTTCTCCGCCGATTTCGACCATATAATGTTCGATCCCATGGCGTTCAAATACTGCGGCGATCTGATCGACCGCGTACCCCTTGGCGATTGCGGAGAGATCGACATGGACATCCGCACGTATTTTACGCACAGCCCGCGCGGTTTCATCCAGCATGAGCTTGTCGTGTCCGGTGCGTTCCAGCGTCGCGGCGATTTCATCTGCATTCGGAATATCCTGCGTCCGGTTTTCCGGCCCAAACCCCCAGAGATTGACCAGCGGACCGATAGTGACATCAAATACGCCTTCGCTTTGCCGGCCAATTTCAAGCGCAGCTGTGAGAACGGTAAAAAGCGGAGCAGACACAGGCACCCACTCGGTTGAACCGGAATGGTTGAACCGCGACAGTTCCGAATCGGCATCGTAAGTGGACATGCTTTGATTGATTTCCGCAAGCTGCTGTTCGATTTCCGCCTGCATCGCTTCCACAGACGGAACATCGGACACATGACGGTATTTGACAATGTAACCGGTGCCCATCGTGCTGCCGGTCAGCTGCGATACCAGCAGCGGCGCGGAAGAACGAGCGGAACTGGCCGCAATAACAATCAAAAGAACGATCGCAGCGATAGCGATGGAAATGCCGGCGATGCGTGAAGATGTCAGTGGTCGGACAGGCATGATCTGATCAACGAAAAATCAACGGTCAACCGCCAAAATCGTCGTATAGGATATTTTCCTGCTCGACGCCCTGATCCAGCAGCATTGTGATAACCGCCTTGCTCATCATCGGCGGGCCGCATAAATAATACTCGCAGTCCTCCGGCGCGGGATGATGCTTTAAATAAACATCGTACAGCACCTGATGAATAAAGCCGGTATAACCTTCCCAGCTGTCTTCCGGCAAAGGCTCCGACAGCGCCACATGCCATTCGAAGTTTTCGTGTTTGCGCGCCAGCCTGTCGAAATCGTCAACGTAGAACATTTCATTTCTGGAACGCGCGCCATACCAGAAGGTAATCTTGCGTTTGCTGTTGAGACGGCACAATTGATCAAAAATATGTGAACGCATCGGCGCCATCCCTGCGCCACCGCCGATGAAAATCATCTCATTACCGGTTTCGCGCGCGAAGAAGTCGCCGAACGGCCCCATGATATTAACCTTGTCGCCGGGTTTGAGCGCGAAAATATAAGATGAACCCTGACCGGGCGGTATGCCGTCGGTTTTCGGCGGCGGTGTGGCGATACGCACATTCAGCATGATCATGCCACGTTCCTCCGGGTAATTTGCCATCGAGTACGCCCGAGTCACGGTCTCCCGGGTTTGCGAAACATATTGCCAGAGATTGAAGCGATCCCAGTCCTTGCGAAACCGATCCGCGATATCAAAATCCTTGAACGAGCAGCGATGCGATGGGCACTCAATCTGAATATAGCCGCCCGCGCGGAATTCGACATTTTCTCCGGCGGGAAGCTCGAGAATCAGCTCCTTGATAAAGGTGGCGACGTTATCGTTGGAACGTACCGTACATTCCCACTTTTTGACGCCGAAAACCTCGTCAGGCACAGCGATCTTCATGTTCTGCTTGACCGCCAGCTGACAGGACAAACGGTATCCGGCGCGCGCATCGCGTTTATTGATATGCGCGGTTTCGGTCGGCAGAATAGCACCGCCGCCTTCGAAAACTCTGACCCGGCACTGACCGCAGGAACCGCCGCCGCCACACGGCGAACTAACGAATATTCCCGCCCCCGCGAGCGCACCAAGGAGCTTTCCGCCGGTCGGTACTTCAATGGTGCGCTTGTCGTTGACGACGATCTGGACACTGCCTTGCGCCAGCAGCACGGCGCGCGCGCCCAGAATCAGAAAAACCAGCGCAATGACGATTGAAGTGAAAAAAAATACGCCCAGGGCAATTTCCAGCATAAGAGCGTTTATTCCTCCATCACAGCCGGATACCGGAAAATGCCATGAATCCCAGCGCCATTAATCCTGCGCTGATGAAGGTAATGCCCAGCCCCTGCAACCCATCGGGAACATCCGAATATTTAAGTTTTTCACGCACACCGGCCATGGCGGTAATCGCCAGCGCCCAGCCGAAACCTGAGCCGAGTCCGTAAGTAACACTCTCCGTAAAAGTATAGTCGCGCTCCACCATGAACAACGTACCGCCGAGAATCGCGCAATTGACGGTGATCAGCGGCAGAAAAATGCCCAATGCGTTATACAGCGCGGGCACGAAGCGATCCAGAAACATTTCGAGAATCTGCACCATCGCAGCGATCACGCCAATATAGCTGACGAAGCCCAGAAAGCTGAGATCGACACTGGACAATCCGGCCCAGTCCAACGCGCCGTCGCGCAGCAGATAGCGATAGATCAGGTTATTGAGGGGGACAGTCAGCGTCTGAACGACGATAACCGCAATCCCCAGACCCAGCGCCGTTTCAATTTTTTTCGAGATCGCCAGAAAAGTGCACATACCGAGAAAAAAGGACAACGCCAGATTTTCGACAAAAACCGCGGTGATGAACAGATTGACCAGCGTATCCATCAGACAGTCTCGGCCGGTTGGCGCATTTCCTTGATGCGGTATTCAGCCTGCTCGACCTGCGCTTTTTTCCATGAACGCACCGCCCAGATGATCAATCCGATCAGAAAAAACGCGCTCGGCGGCAGTAACAGCAAGCCGTTGGGAACATACCAGCCGCCGTCTCTGGCCAGCGGCAGAACCGTATAGCCCAGCAGCGTGCCTGAGCCGAACAGCTCGCGAATAGTGCCGACGGTCAGCAGAATTGCGCTGAAACCAAGTCCGTTGCCCAGACCGTCGAGAAAACTCGGCCAGGGCGGATTTTTCATGGCGAACGCTTCCGCACGGCCCATCACGATGCAATTGGTGATAATCAACCCGACAAATACAGACAGCTCCTTGCTGATTTCATAGGCAAAAGCGCGCAGAAACTGATCAACCACGATCACCAGCGAGGCAATCACCGTCATCTGCACGATAATGCGGATATTCGCCGGGATATAATGACGAATCAGGCTGATCACCGAACTGGAACAGGCCACGACCAGCGTCAGCGCAATACTCATGGTGATCGCCGTTGACAGCTGCGTGGTCACGGCGAGCGCCGAACAGATACCCAGAACCTGCAGAATGATCGGATTATTGTCAACAACCGGGGAAAACAAAATCTTGCGAACAGAATCAGCCATGCTTCAACTCCTTTCTTTTTCATCGCGCAGGCGGGTCAGGTAAGGGCCAAAACCCTCCTCTCCCAGCCAGAAATTCAACAACTGCGTCACCCCACGGGAAGTCAGCGTTGCGCCCGACAGTCCATCCACTTTATGCCGGCTGTCCGGTGTGGCGCTGGTCACTGCGCCTTTGACCAGTTCAATACGCGGCCCCCCATTATCATCAAAGGCGATTTTGCCTTCCCACAAATCAAGCCATCCGGGATTATCGACTTCTCCGCCAAGTCCCGGCGTTTCAGCGTGCTGGTAAAACCGCACGCCCTGTATCGTCCGCAAATCATCCCGCAGCGCGATATAGCCGTACAGTGTAGACCATAATCCATAACCGTAAACCGGCAGAATCAGTGTTTCGAGTCGCCCACCGTCGTCATTGACCCGATAAACCGGCAGGTATCGGGGTTTACGCCGGATCTGCGCCGGATCTGCGCTGCGCGGCAGTGGTTCCGATAGATGCTCGTCTTTGGCCGCTTTGGTGATATCAAAATTTTCCGGATCCAGTGTATCGACCACGCGGCCGCTGCTGAGTTCTATCATGGCAACATGGATCTGCCGGTAGGCCTGCGCGACAGTCAAATCCGGTTTCATCAGACCGGCAATTTCGACGATGATGCGCTGTCGCTCGATATGCTGGTTAGCCAGTTGAATCGGTTTGAGCAATACGGCGGCGCTGGCAACCAGCAATGAACAGACGAGACAAACCGCGAATGCCACCAGCAGCGTCCTGGCGCTGCTGTGCGCAGAGCCCGGCTTTTGGGGTATTTGGGGCGAACCGGACTCAGCCATGACGGCGCAGCCTCCGGCGGATATTGATCTGGATCACCACGTAATCGATCAGCGGCGCAAAAATATTGGCAAACAGAATGGCCAGCATAATGCCCTCGGGAAAAGCCGGATTCACCACGCGTATCAATACCGTCATAAACCCGATCAGCAGACCGAAAACCCAACGCCCTGCCGTGGTCATCGCCGCGGAAACCGGGTCTGTCGCCATGAATACCATGCCAAAAGCGAAACCGCCCAGCACCAGATGCCAGTGCCACGGCATCGCCATCATCGGATTGTCATCGCCGCCCAGCGCATTGAACAGAAACACCGTCCCCACCATGCCCAGAAAAACACCGGCGATAATGCGCCAGGACGCGACTTTGGTATAAATCAGGAAAGCAGCGCCAATCAGACAGGCCAGCGTCGAGGTTTCGCCAAGCGAGCCCGGTATCAGGCCGATGAACGCCTGCCACCAGGTATACCCGGCAACGGTGATGGCGTCCATCCCGCCCAGCGCACCCAGTCCCAAGGGCGTCGCACTCGAATAACCATCGATCGCCACCCAAACCTGATCACCGGAAATTTCGGCAGGGTAGGCAAAGTAGAGAAAAGCACGGCCGACCAGCGCGGGATTGAGGAAATTCTTGCCTGTACCGCCGAAAACCTCCTTGCCGATCACCACGCCGAAGCTGATACCCAGCGCGACCATCCACAACGGCATATCCGGCGGCAGCGTCAATGCGAACAACATGGACGTCACCAAAAAGCCTTCGTTGACTTCATGCTTGCGCACTATCGCAAAGAGCACTTCCCAGAAGCCGCCGACGATCAGCGTGGTCAGATAAATCGGCAGGAAATATAAAAAACCATGCGCCATATTGGCTAGGATACTGCCCGGATCGAAGCCGATACCAAAGGCTTGCAGCAGCAGGCCGCGCCAGTCATCCTTGACGATGGCCAACTCCTGCAAAGCAAGATTGGTCTGGTAGCCGGTATTGAACCAGCTCCAGAGTATGCACGGAGTCAGCGCGATCACGACATAGCTCATCAGGCGCTTCAGGTCGACGCCGTCGCGGACATGCGGCGCGGCGCGCGTGGTATCGGCTGGCGTATACAGGAAGGTATCCACCATTTCATACAGCGCATGATATTTCTCAAATCGCCCGCCCTTGGAGAACACCGGTTTCATGGATTCAAGCCAGCGCCGCATCGTTGCTCAACCCTCCTTCTCGATCTGTCTTAAATTCTCGCGCAATATCGTACCGTAGTCGTGTTTGCCGACGCAGACGAAGGAACACAGCGCGAGATCCTCCTCGTCCAGTTCGAGGCATCCGAGTTTCTGCGCCATGTCGGTATCGCCGACCAGCAGCGAGCGCAGCAACTGCGTCGGCAGAATATCGAGCGGCATGACTTCCTCGAAGCTGCCGGTGGGAATCATGGCACGGGGACTGCCATTCTGCCCGGCGGTGAAATCGAACGTTTCATCACGTTTGCGAAAGAAACTTGACAGCATCACATTCATTTGCGAGAACTTTCTTCGCCCCGGCATCAACCAGCCGAAAAATTCCCGCTCCGGATTTTCCCGGATGACGCTGACCTGCAAATGATGCCTGCCCAGATAAGCCGACCACCCTGAAGCCTGTCGCCCGGACCAAACCGAACCGGAGATGATGCGGCTATCCGCCCCGGCGGGTGCGCTGAGTTCATGTTCAAGCAGATCGTCAAAACTCGCGCCCAGCCGCGTGCGTAGCAGGCGTGGCCGGCTGACCCGCGGGCCGCCCAACGCAATCACGCGCTCAGTCCACAACCGGCCTGTAGTAAACAGCTTGCCGATCGCGATGACTTCCTGATAATTGAGATACCAGACGGTTTTGCGCGCACCCACAGGCGCCAGAAAATGAATATGCGTACCCGCCAGACCGGCTGGGTGCGGCCCGGCAAAATCGGCCACGTGCAATTGCGGCAGATTGCCGGGTAATGGAAAATCCGCCTCGGGCGCTTTACACACCCACAGCGATCCGGGCGTCAAATGCGCCAGCGCGGTCAGGCCATGATGAAAGGATTCGGCCTGCTCACGGATAATCGGCGCGGGATCGGCAGCGAGCGGATTGGTATCCATGGCGGTAATGAAAATCGCCGCAGGCTGCGTCGCCGGATCGGGTATTTTGCTATAAGGCCGCGTGCGCAGCGCCGTCCACAAACCTGAGGCGAGCAGATTTTCCCTGACCTGATCGGCTGTCAGGTCAGGCAACTGCTCCGGTGTATAAGCAGCAAACGTTTCATGTTCTTCTTCTGTAACGTGGTTGCCTGCCACGGCAAGTTGAATGACAACGGATAAAAGCCTGCGCCGCGCGCCGCGATGAATCGCGGTAATCCTGCCCGCCCCCGGCGCGGTGAACTGAACGTCCGGCAGCTTTTTGTGCGTGAACAGCACCTGTCCGCACCTGACGTCATCGCCTTCATCAACCTGCATGGCAGGATTGAGATCGATATAATCTGGCCCCAGCACAGCCACGTGACGAACGGGAACCCCTTGTTCGACTAACGCTTGGTCTACCTGACCGCTGATCGGCAGATCGAGACCTTTTCTGATGCTTATCAACATAAAAATCGACACCCCCTGTTTCCGGCATAGCGCCCGGCGTGCAAGCCGCGCGAACCTGTCAGGTTATATCCCGGGCGTATCGTAGATGTAGCGTTCGAGCTGTTTGATGACGAACTGATGCTCGGATATCACATCCTTCACCAGATCGCCAATCGACAGAATACCGATCACTTTACCTTCATCGACAACCGGCAGATGACGTACCCGCATCTCGGTGATCAAGGCCATGCAGTCTTCATTGGTATCGTTCAGACCGACATAAGCAACCTGGCGCGTCATGATTTCCTTGACCAGCGTATCCTTGACCGGTTTTTCCAGCAGATAGGATTTGCGCGAGAAATCCCGTTCGGTCAGGATACCGACCAGCTGATCGTCGCGCATAACCAACAGAGCGCCGACATTATTCGCGGCCATCAACTGCATGGCATCAAAAACCGATTCCTCAGGGCCGATACTGGCAATTTTGTGTCCCTTCGCGTGCAGCAACTGCTTGACAGTTTTCATGGTAAGGCTCCTCTGTGAATTGAATTCATTACCTGTTATTGGAATTGTATGATCTTTTTTCTAGTTTAGAGTATCTGGCGGGATACCGCCAGCAGGAGTTGAAGGGCGTATTTGAATCGGATTAAAGGCTGCTGGTGGTTTTCAGGGAAGAAGTGTTGCGACAGCTACTACGAAACCTTTGCTTTCTCAAGCGTGCCTGGGATGGTTTTTTGCTGCTTGGGTGATAGGTATAGATGCAAAATATCAAAATTGGAGTTGGAGTTGTCCCCTTTTGACGGACAGTTTTTTCACTGAGCCGAGAGTACCTCGACCTTTGAGAGGGGATCGCAGTTTATCGTAATTTGATTTTGCTCCTTCAATCTTTTTTCAAAATTGTTGGGTGATAAGTATCCCAATCCGGAATGCCTGCGGGTAGGGTTGTACCATGACTCAATCCAGGTGAATATGGCCAGCCTTGCTTCAGTTTTGTTTTTCCAGGAACGCCTGTCGATCAGTTCACATTCCAGGGAAGCAAAAAAACTTTCAGCCATTGCATTGTCATAGGCATCGCCCACACTGCCCATTGAGGGACGGACACCCATTTCCCTGCATCGCTTGCCGAACTCAACACTGGTATATTGACTGCCCTGATCGCTGTGGTGAATCACTTTGCCCGGCTTACGGGTGATTAACGCCATGTTCAACGCACTGATTATCAGACTCGCTGTCATGTGTTCACCGAAAGACCAGCCCACCACCTTACGGCTGAATACATCCATGACTACGGCCAGGTACAAGAACCCTGCCCAGGTAGGAATGTAAGTCATGTCTGCGACCCATAGCTGGTGATATGGTCTAATAGACCATATCAAGCAGCATACGGTATCGATGACAATGGTCTGGTCATGGCGGTGGAGACGACAGCCGCCAACCGGCATGACAGTCAACCCATGCTGGCGCTGCTGGATAAAGCTGGAATCGAACCGGGTTGTCGGCTCCACGCTGATAAAGCCTATGACTGCCAGAAGCATCGCGAAGCGCTGAAAGTGCGAGGCATCAAAAACGGCATTCAGGACAAAGCGATGAAAAACAAACCGCTGACCGCGCGGCAATTGCAGCGCAATAAATTAATCACTCGAGCGCGTTACGTTGTTGAGCGCACTTTTGGCAGCCAGGCGCGCTGGTTCGGCAGCAAAACCCTGCTGCGTGCACTACCCGGGACTGGCAAAAGCGCATGCCTGGCATGTTCTACAAGCCATGGCGTATAACCTGAAAAGATTACCCAGGTTATTTGTTGAAAGCTTGATGAGACAGGAGAAATGCGTCTTTTAAACAGAAAGCCGGTGAAAAACACCAGAAAACGGAGTGATTCCTTATAAAATTTCGCATTTTCCGCAAAAACCCATAAAAAACTGAGCAAACTAGACTGAAATCACATTTTTTTGCTGGCTTTTATGAAGTCAGGGGGTTTGCAAAGATCTCTCTTAGACTCAAACACGTTACCATTTCCAGCGAAGCAATATTCTCAGTCGCCGAAACTCCTCAGCATCAGCACTATCCGGAAGAATAATCACACTCCGCAAACTCCAGTAGCGAACGGGTTGCAGAATCAGTACAGTAAGATACGCGGAAACGTACGATATTCCCAGGACGATACATTCTTTCTCGCTGCCATTGCGCATTTTCAGTGCACAGTTTTTCCCATCGATTAATGTGATCGAGACCACCGAACATGGAAAATTAAGCAACGCATCCTGCCTTAAATAATAATACAAACTGATCACCACCATAAGCATGACCGCACACTTGAAGCTGAGCGCTGCTGACAGCAGCCACACCAAAGGCATGACAGCACAATGCGCCATAATAAGCATGCCCGTCAGTTGCCTGGAGGGTTTAAGGTGAACTACTACGAAGGCTTGCTTGTATGATATTGAGCTATACTGCAATCGATGAAATTGCTCAAAATTATCCTGGGTTTACGGGCAAAAATTCCATCGGATCGACCGGCTTGCCGTGCCGCCTGATTTCAAAGTGTAACTGCGGAGAATCGGTATCAGTGCTTCCCATTTCTGCAATTTTTTGCCCTTGCGTAACGGTTTCACCCTCTTTAACAAGCAGCTTGCTGTTATGCGCGTATGCACTTAACAGAGTGTCATTGTGCTTAATGATGACAAGATTACCATAACCACGCAACCCATCGCCGCTGTAGACCACTTCTCCAGCAGCAGTAGCCACGATGGCTTGCCCCATCTGTCCAGAAATTTTTAACCCTTTCGAATTGGCCGAAAAGGAAGAAAGTAATTGACCACTTGTCGGCCAAATCCAACCTGCTGCCGGGGCATGCATAGCCAAGCTGGTGCTTTGCGCAGGCGGGCTGGGTGCATTCTCCACACGAGTTCCTGATCCAGCAGGAACAGTCTGCCCTCCATCAGTCACGCTCAAAGCAGGATTGATTGAGTGTTGTATAAGCGCGTTCTGCTCCGAGTAGGGCAACTTGAGGGCTTTGGGCGATGTCTTAACCGCCTGCAATGCGGGTGCCTGTGATACCGGATATTGGGCCGAACCTGCCGCATCATTAGTCAAATCCGAAGACGGATCAATGATCGGCATCATGGATTGTTGCGGCACTGCGAATAGAACCGGTCCTGCGTTCCCGGAAGGCAGTGACAAATTAAGACGCTGCCCCGGTTTAATGGAATTTGGGTCATTTATGTTATTCCATTCTGCCAGATCCTTCTGGCTGAAGCCGTGCTTGAGCGCGATACCGTAGAGCGTATCTCCCCGCTGAACGATATAAAATGGACCGGTTTGTTCAGATGGAAAGGCACTTACCGTTCTTTCTGGCACAGCAGCCGGAACGGCAGCGCGCTCAGCAACAGGCGCCGGTCCTTTTGTTGTCTCACAGCCAACAAGCAACAATGAAAACAATAACAGCCATACTGTAGCGACTGACGCCCCATTGATGCCGACCTTCAATAATGTTTGATTATCATCCATTGCAATTTCCTCAGCATCACTATTTCTTAACAACGCCGGATATAATGGGAACAAAATTCACCTCTTCCAGTATTCTTTCAGCGTAGCCTTGCGAATTTCTTTCAATAATACACAAATTCTGCTTCTGACTGCCTCGGGGAAAAACGATTCTCCCGCCAATAGCCAATTGCTCCAGCAAGCTATTGGGTATATGTGTTGTAACCGCAGTCATGATAATACCATCGAACGGAGCGGCATCAGGCAGTCCAAGTAATCCGTCAGCATGTTTTAAATAGATATTTTTGACCTGCAGTTTGTGTAAACGAATGCGCGTTTTTGTTAATAAGGGCCCTATACGTTCAAGCGAATACACCAATTTCGCCAATTTAGCCAGCACAGCAGTCTGATAACCGCAGCCAGTACCAATTTCCAACACTTTATTGAGGTCTGAATTGGCACGCAACAATTCACTCATGCGCGCCACCATCCATGGGCTGGAAATTGTCTGCCCGTAATTAATCGGCAAAGCAACATCCTCATACGCGCGACTAGCGATGGCCTCTTCAACAAAAAGATGGCGCGGAACCGCACCCATAACCGATAATACAACTTCGTCAGTAATGCCCTGAGCGCGGAGACGCTCAATCATGCGCATACGCGTTCGATGCGACGTCATTCCTATGCCAGAAAGATGCATATTCACCGGCCACTATCCAATGAGTTATAGAGTGCTGTTAATCTGATGAGCATTCTATTATTTTATTCTATCATTCCGCGTTAATTGCACCAGTCATGATCTATTCATCAATCGACATTTGCCTACTTAACCATTCACTCACAAATCCCATCTGATCAAATCGTGTCAAATCGATTTGCAGCGGCGTTACTGAAACATGATTGCACTGCACAGCATGAAAATCAGTACCCTCACCTGCATCCTGCGCAGCGCCTGCCGCACCAACCCAATATACGGTATCTCTGCGCGGCGTCAGGGATTTGATGACAGGTTCGGCTTTATGTCGTCGGCCTAATCGTGTCACCTTGATGCCTTGGATTTCCGCGTACTCAACATCTGGAACGTTGATATTCAGCAAAATTGGAATTTTTAACTCATTTTGTTTAAACCGTTTAACCATATCAACCGCTACTCGTGCCGCTGTCTCATAGCATCCCTTCGTGACATCAGTAAGGGACACTGCCAAGGAGGGTACGCCCAACAAGAAACCTTCCGTTGCAGCAGCGACCGTTCCCGAATAAAGCGTATCATCTCCCATGTTTGCGCCATCATTGATTCCCGAAATAACCATGTCTGGCAATACATCCAGCATGCCGGTAACTGCAAGATGAACACAATCCGTTGGCGTTCCGTTAACATAATAGAACCCATTGGGCGAGCGACGCAAACTCAATGGTCGATCCAATGTCAAGGAATTGCTGGAGCCACTTCTGTCACGTTCGGGTGCTACTACTATGATTTCGGCGACACTGGAAAGCGCTTCGGCTAAGCATGCCAATCCTGGTGAGAAATAACCATCATCATTACTGATTAGAATACGCATCATCAAATTGTTACCTAGAAAATCGGAAGCCGAACCACGAAAAATGCATTGATATTGATTATACCTGCCGTATCTCAAGATTCGGTTTCTCTTTATATTCCCTCATCTTGTTTACTTCCAATGAGAGAAGATATTGATGCCAAATTTTAAAGTACGATAAGTATAAATGAGAGCAGAATCTATTATTAATGACTTGAATCATTCCTTCAAACCGGGAAGCGATAGAAGACAATCAGAATATGTATCTGACCGTGGTCGGGGCGAGAGGATTTGAACCTCCGACCACTTGCACCCCATGCAAGTACGCTACCAGGCTGCGCTACGCCCCGCTGACCGGGAATTATAGCAAACAAGCGCGATATTAAACACAAGAGATATGTCAGCATATACGCAAAGCGGCTTACTTGGATGCCAAAAAGGTTATTATGCTCCGGAGCTCGCTGCGCAGATAGCTCAGATCAGCAAACGGTTCTGTCTGCTCAGCTCCAGCAACCGCTGCCCGTGATGATTGCGCACCTGATTCATTCTGTTCCAAGCGGCTTCGTGCACCATGAATGGTAAATCCCTGATCATAGAGAAGCTCTCTAATTCTACGGATCAGTAAAACTTCTTGATGCTGGTAATAGCGCCGGTTTCCGCGGCGCTTAACTGGCCTAAGCTGTGAAAACTCTTGTTCCCAATAGCGTAAAACATGGGGTTTAACGCCACATAACACGCCGACCTCGCCGATTGTAAAATAACGTTTCGCCGGTATCGGCGGAAACTTAAGAACTGCTTTCTTGTTTTCCATGATAATTTTGTTCAACCATGGTTTTGAGCTTCTGGCTGGCATGGAATGTTACAACGCGTCGTGCGGTAATCGGTATTTCTTCCCCGGTTTTAGGATTACGACCAGGCCGCTGCGGTTTTGTCCGCAAATGAAAATTGCCGAAACCAGATAATTTGACACCTTCACCTTTTTCCAATGCCGCACGAACTTCTTCGTAAAAAGACTCAACCATATCTTTTGCTTCACGTTTGTTCAGTCCAACATTCTCAAATAACAAATCAGCCAGTTCTGCTTTAGTTAGAGCCATTCTTTTCTCCGCATAGTTATCAGATTCAATTCTTCTTAATGATAGTGCTGTACTATGATTTACGCGTTGAGATATGTTTCGCGCCCCATGTCTTTGCTATCTCAGCATGCCAATTAACACTATAAGGCATTTTATTATATCAATTCCCAACAAAATGATTAGTCGTTATCACATTATTTTTTCATTTATCTTCATAGTCTTATGACTAAAAAATCATTTCTCAGGCTCTTAATGTCGCACCAAATTTTAACTCAAGAACACGAAGCAGACTGGATACTGCCCTATCAATATCTTCGTCGGTCAGTGTTTTTTCGATATCCTGCAACATAACTTTAAACGCCAGACTTTTTCTATTCTCACCGACAGATTTTCCGCGATACATATCAAATAAGGCGATCTCTGTTACTATTTCCGACTTATTTTCCCGCAGCACATCTAAAAGCGACTGCACCGCAACATGATTGTCGACAATAATTGCGATATCTCTTCTAACCGGTGGATATTTAGACATTTCTTTCGCACGTGCCAATGGCCTCGGCTGTAAGCTGTCAAGCAAAAGCTCGAACAGAATAACGGGTCGAGGCAAATCAAATTTTTTCTGCCAGTGCGGATGCAATTCACCCAACCACCCGGCGAAATTGCGCTCTACAGTGATCCTAGCCGACTTACCTGGATGGAATACAGCGTTCGATTCTGGTTGAAAATCCACCTCACGTGCATGAAACAGCACTTCAATATCGGTTTTCAAATCAAAAAAATCAATCGCTCGTGCTGGCTCACCCCATTGTTCCGGACGCACATCACCGTATCCCAGCCCTGCCAATTTATCGAACTGGCGATAATTACCGACCGAATCACGCTCAAAACAACTTCCCATCTCAAACAAACGCACCCTGTCCTGTTTGCGATTCAAATTAAATTGCAAATTGGCAATCAGTCCCCCGATCAAACTGCTGCGCATTACACTCATCTGGCTGGCAATCGGATTTATCAGTGCAATTGGACGACTGTTCTGCAACAAATCCTGTTCCCAGAACTCATCCACAAAAGCATAATTGATTACTTCCTGATAATCGCGCATGACAAGCATCTGCTTGATTGCTGCAGGCATATGCTTTTTTTCCGGCACCGCCAGCATCGAAAGCTCGGCTCTCGGCTGTTGTGCCTCAATAGCATCATAGCCATGAATACGCGCCAGTTCCTCGATAAAATCTTCTTCGATGACGAGATCAAACCGGTAACTCGGTGGTGTTACATGAAAAACACCATCACTTTCTGAAAAAACAAATTGCAGGCGTTTAAAGTATTCAACGATTTGATCAGTAGTCAATGAAATGCCCAATATACGCCTGACACGATCAATGCGAACTGCAACCTGATGCCTTTCGGGTAATTGATATTTTGTTTCAATAACCGGCCCGACCTTGCCGCCACAGATCGACTGAATCAGCTCAGTTGCATATTCAAGTACACTACGCGTTGCCAAAAAATCGACACCGCGTTCAAAGCGGTAAGCAGAATCCGAACTAAAACCAAGTGTAAATGATTTACCCGAAATGAAATTTGGGGTAAAAAATGCGCATTCCAAGAAAATATCGGTTGTGCTCGACACTACAGCACTTTCCAGCCCGCCCATAATGCCGGCTAGCGCCAAAGGCCCACGATCATCGGCAATCAATAACATATCAGGCGCAAGGATTATCTCGCTGTCATTCAACAATGTTATTTTTTCCCCTGCTTTCGCATAGCGAACCTGGATCGCGCCGCCCAATCTGGCTAAATCAAATGCATGCATCGGCTGCCCAGTTTCAAGCAGAATATAATTGGTCGTATCAACCACGGCATTGATAGAACGTAAACCGCTTCTTTCCAGTCGCTGCTTCATCCACAAAGGCGTATCTACATTTAAATTGACGCCTCGAATAATACGGCCACAATACAGAGGGCATGCATCGGGTACTTCAATATGCACTTCGATCGTATTTTGGATTTCTTCAGATACATGGCTTATTTTCAATGGCGCTAACACACTGTCGGTAATCGCAGAGATTTCCCGCGCAACACCATAAACACTCAAGCAATCCGCTCTATTCGGTGTCAGACTTAACGTAAAAACCTTATCGTTTAGCGCGTAATAATCACGAAAGTTTTGACCCGTCGGCGCGTCGTCAGGCAAAAGTAACAATCCATCCGCATTCTCATTGATTCTCAATTCCTGTGCCGAACATAGCATTCCGAATGACAAAACACCACGCAATTTCGCCTTCTTTATTTCGATACCTGGCAACTTTGCATCGATCATCGCACAAGGCACTTTAATGCCAGCTCTTACATTGGGAGCGCCACAAACGATCTGTAGTGGCTCTTTTGCATGCTCTCCGACGTTGACTTGACAAACTTTTAACCGATCCGCTTCCGGATGATTCTCAACGTGTAACACTTCAGCCACGACAACACGTTCAAACGAAGCAGCAACAGATTCTAAATTTTCGACTTCCAAGCCAGCCATAGTCAACGCATGAGCAAGCTCATCACTCGTATAATTCGGATTTACAAAAGTTCGCAACCAACTTTCAGAAAATTTCATAGTCTTTATTCTTTATATGAAATCACGATGATCTTGTTAATTAAATTGCTTTAAGAAACGCAGATCATTTTCAAAAAACGACCTTAAATCACTGACACCGTAACGCAGCATCGCGAGTCTTTCTACGCCCAGTCCAAACGCAAACCCGATGTATCGCTCAGAATCTATATTGACATGCTTTAGTACATTTGGATGCACCATTCCGCAACCCAGAACTTCCAACCAGCCTGTTTGCCCACATATCCGGCATCCTCTACCATTGCATTTCACGCAACTGATATCCATTTCGGCCGAAGGCTCTGTAAAAGGAAAAAATGACGGACGAAAACGCACCCGCAAATCATCCTGTTCAAAAAACTGCTTCATAAAATTAACTAACACGCCCTTAAGCGCTGCGAAGTTTGCCTGCTCATCAACCCACAAGCCCTCCACTTGATGAAACATCGGCGTATGAGTCAGATCCGAATCACATCGATAAACGCGGCCCGGAGCTATCAATTTGAATGGTGGATTGTTCTCAAGCATAAAGTGTATCTGGACTGGCGATGTATGCGTGCGCAACAAATTACCGTTATCAACATAGAAGGTATCGTGCATTGCTCGAGCAGGATGATTCTCGGGAATATTAAGTGCGGTAAAATTGTAAAAATCTGTCTCAATTTCAGGTCCAGAAGCCACCTCATATCCAATAGAATGAAACAACGCTTCTATCCGCATTAATGTCTGAGTAACCGGATGCAGGCCGCCTTTTGTATATCCTCTTCCAGGCAAAGTCACATCAAGCGATTCTTCTTTCAGCTTTTCTCCGAGTATCTTCTCCTGCAAATAAAGTCGACGTGTCTTCAATAAAGTTTCGATTTGATTTTTCGTCAGATTAATACGACTTCCCATCTCTGGACGCTGATCCAGCGGGAGCTTACCCAACCCCTTGAGCAATTCTGTTAATTCACCACTTTTGCCAAGGTAACGTGCTTTGACATGTTCCAATTCGTTGGGATCTTCTATGGTTTCAAATAGATTCTCCGCTTCTTTTACAATATCATTTAAATCTCTCATGCAAGCTTAAACTCTATATTTTTACTCAAACTGTTAATAAGTTACTTAAATCCTTTAGGTTTTCATGCAATGCCAGAATATAAAATTCCCTTTCTGTCTATCAATCACTTAAATAACAATCACAACTTCTTAAAATCCTTAATTCGAAAAAACTTAATTCAGTACTCTTAAGCACGATCAATATAAAAAGGGAGGTTTGGGTCAACCCCAACACCTCCCTATATCTATTAAGAAAATGTTTAGACAGCCAAGCTTGCTTTAGCCTGCTCAGCGATTTTTTCGAAAGCAACTTTGTCGAATATTGCCAAATCTGCCAATACTTTTCTGTCGATTTCAATACTTGCTTTCTTCAGACCATTCATAAAAACGCTGTAAGATAGTCCACACTCTCGTGCAGCTGCATTGATACGCGTAATCCACAATGCCTTGAACTGGCGTTTGCGCTGACGCCTGTCACGATAAGCATATTGCCCGGCTTTCATTACTGCTTGCTTGGCAATTCGATACACATTCTTACGTCGTCCGCGATAACCCTTCGCAAGATTCAGGATTTTTTTATGCCGCGCATGCGCTGTGACACCACGTTTTACTCTAGGCATTGATCAGCTCCTATGCGTAAGGCAACATCGAATGGACCGACGCAGCATCACTTGGATGGACACTGGTTATTCCTCTAAGTTGACGTTTATTCTTTGTCGTTTTTTTTGTCAGTATATGGCGTTTGAAAGCCTGTCCACGTTTAATACTTCCGCTTGCGCGAACTTTAAAACGTTTTTTTGCACTGCTTTTAGTTTTCATTTTAGGCATTAGATACCCTCCTCTTATAATATGACTTCAGGTGTTCTCATATTCTCTACGAAAAACTTTTAAAACCCTTCATCACTTGTAATGTATTACATTTTTACATACTTCCACAGATACATAGCCATAAAAAACCCAGATCGACCTATCATGTTGAAACAGAATCACTGTCTGCTGTTTTTGTTTTACCCGTTTTTGTTTCTTTTTTCTTTGGTGATAACACCATCACCATTTGTCTACCTTCCATTTTTGGAAATTGTTCTACTACCGCGTATTCCTCCAGATCATCTCGAACACGCTCAAGAATTCGTACACCAAATTCCTGATGTGCCATCTCACGACCACGAAATCGGAGAGTTACCTTGACTTTATCACCATCGTTCAAGAAATTTATCAAATTGCGCAACTTAATTCGATAATCACCTTCATCCGTATTTGGTCTAAATTTGATTTCTTTTATTTGTACTTGTTTTTGTTTTAGCTTCGCATCATGTTTCCGTTTGCTTTCTTGATAACGAAACTTTCCATAATCCATCAACCGGCAAACTGGTGGTTGAGCTGTTGGAGCTATTTCCACTAGATCTACGCCCGCTTCTTCAGCCAATTCATTGGCTTCAGCCAGCTTCACTATCCCCATTTGCTCGCCGTCCAAACCGATTAAGCGTACTTCTGGCACATTTATTTCATCATTTATGCGCGCTGCCTTTTCTTGTACTATGGCAATTCTCCATATAATCTAAATAAAATCATCGCCTTAATTCGACTTCCCTTTTAAGGTACTCAACCAGATTCTCTAATGACATTTGCCCCAAATCCTGTCCGCCACGAACTCGCACCGAAATCAGATTAGCATTTACTTCAGCGTCTCCGACAATAATTTGATACGGAAGCTTCTGTAAGCTGTGCTCACGGATTTTATAGGTTATTTTCTCATTTCTCAAGTCTTGTATCACTCTGAACCCATTCCGTTTTAATTCTTTTGTCACTTTCTCCACATAGGCAGCTTGTCCTTTTGATATATTCAGTACAGCAACTTGAATCGGAGCCAGCCACAATGGAAATGCGCCTGCATAATGTTCTATTAAAATACCGATAAAACGCTCCAGAGACCCTAGAATCGCTCTGTGCAGCATAACTGGTATTTGTCTTGTATTATCTTCAGCAACATATTCTGCGCCCAAACGTTCAGGCATGGAGAAATCTAGTTGTAGCGTGCCGCATTGCCATATTCGACCAATGCAGTCTTTTAATGCAAATTCTATTTTGGGCCCATAAAATGCACCCTCCCCTGGCTGCAATTCCCATTGCAATCCTGCTAGTTTGAGCGCGGTTTCTAGCGCACTTTCTGATTTGTCCCATTGCGCATCTGTACCTACGCGTTTTAGCGGGCGCGTAGACAGCTTGACCAGAATATCCTTAAATCCGAAATCTGCATAAACAAGTCTTAATAGATTTATAAATTTAACTACTTCACCCTGAATTTGATCTTCTGTGCAAAAAATATGCGCATCGTCTTGTGTAAATCCACGCACACGCATAATACCGTGCAAAGCGCCAGAAGCCTCATTGCGATGACATGAACCAAATTCTGCGAGCCTCATGGGCAGATCGCGATAACTTCTGAGTCCTTGCCTGAATACCTGCACATGTCCAGGGCAATTCATCGGCTTAATCGCAAAACTTCTATCTTCTGTCTCTGTGATGAACATATTTTCTCGGAAATTATCCCAATGACCGGATTGCTTCCACAACTCCTTGTCAAGAACCTGCGGTGTGCGGATTTCCTGATACTCATTCTCATGCTGAATATTTCGCATATATTGTTCAATTTGCTGCCACAACGCCCACCCTTTCGGATGCCAAAATACCATACCGGGTGCTTCTTCTTGTGTATGGAACAAATCCAGCTGCTTGCCTATTTTACGATGATCTCTTTTTTCAGCTTCTTCGAGTCTATGTAAATAATCGTTTTGATCATCTTTAGTCGTCCAAGCCGTTCCGTAGATTCTCTGAAGCATTTCGTTTTTTGAATCACCCCGCCAATAGGCTCCAGCCACTTTCATCAACTTGAATATTTTAAGTTTAGACGTATTTGGAACATGGGGACCGCGGCACAAATCGGTAAAATTGTCCTGCGTATACAACGTCAAATCTTCTTCACCTGGAATCGATTCAATTATCTGCGCTTTATAGTGCTCGCCTAGTTGCTTAAAAAAATTGATTGCTTCTGAACGCTCCCAGATTTTTCTCTCAATTTTGATATTGCGCTTGCTAATCTCAAACATACGTCGCTCTATAGCCGCAAGATCTTCCGGCGTAAATGGACGTTTATAAGAAAAATCATAATAAAAGCCGTCCTCGATCACTGGCCCAATAGTTACTTGCGCATCAGGGAATAATTCTTTTACAGCATGTGCTAAAAGGTGTGCACTGGAATGTCGGATAATCTCAAGCCCTTCAGCATCTCTTTCTGTAATAACCGCAAATTCACTGTCTTCTTTGATCAAGCGATCAAGATCGATCAATTTACCATTGACCTTCCCTGCTATGGCCGCGCGCGCCAACCCTGAACCTATTAAAGTTGCTACTTCCATTACGGTCACAGGTTGTTCAAAGACTCGTTCTGAGCCGTCCGGCAGTCGAATTACAATCACTTATTGTTTCCTAATTTAGAAGTATTCAAGATAATGCAATTTTACAGTCACATATCAACTGACAATTGACCTTTTATACCAGTTTTTAAATTTTTGCAATCCACGTAAACATGTCGGCGCAAACCCGATCGCAACCGCATCAACTAGACAGTACCAAGCCGCAACACCACTTGGCGGATTGCCTTGCGACCAATCAAAAACCGGTTCAATCTCCGCCCATTTCCATGTCCCAGCTGCTGTTCCGATAATTTCGAGCCAAGTGCAAATAAAAAACGCGCCCAGATATACTAAAGGCGACCGCCCTTTTAATACACATATTACAAAAATTACAAAAAGAAATGCACCTACCTGATCGCCCTGCTCAGGTATTCCGCTGATTCCCCACAATGACCATAACCCTCCTGTAGCAAAAACAAAAACTGCTATCTTGCGTGCATACATCTGAAAAAAACCAGATCGTGCCAACGCTACAGCGGTTAAATAAACCATACCATGACCTGGCGGCACATAATGCGGAACATTTTCAAAGCGATATGTATATCCCTCCATATAAATGGAAGCAAAATGTTCGCCGGCGGTAGCGAACGCAACCGCAATGATGACTTGCATTCTTACTTCTTTATTTTCCCCCACGAGTAGTGCAAATAAAAAAAACCATGCGATGACGCCGAGAAGATTCTGAGTTTCAAGATTCGCACTGCCATCAATAACAAGGCTTACTGCAACACAGAAAAAGGTGAATCCGGCTATAAAATAATCGCGACTGCGGTGCGGGTAATGCTTACCTGGGTGCGACAAGTGATTCAACATAAATTACCTTCAAAAAAAAACCCGCTTAACGCGGGTTATCACTCTTTTGATACGCTGTGGGCGAAAATACTTCAATTATATTTATCCCCCATACATACGGCGCTTACACTTTAATTTCTGATCTAAATTACCGAGCGCTTTAACGATGTTCTTCACCGACTGTAGAACTTAAGTAATCGTGGTGATCCAAGCGAGGAGTACGAACACACAATTTCTCAATTTTAAGGCACATAAGTTAAACGACGTAACGAAAAATTGAGAAAATATGTCATTAATCACATCAACGTTGTTGATTAACTTTATGTCTTACAGGAGATCCGCCACATGACCAGAAATAATTCTGGCCATGACTCTCGAGCATTAATTAGCAGTAGTAATTTTATACAAAAATTTTAACCCGTTTAGAAACTTGACCAATTCTTACAACGAACACGTTAACACCGAGACAAAAAACTAATCGTCGTCATCTTCATCGTCTTCATCTTCATCTTCATCTTCATCTTCATCGTCGCCATCTTCCTCATCCCAGTCATCCCAGCCATCAGCCTTTAATACCAGCTTCTTCTGCGCCCGACTGGCGTCCAGATCCGTCATCGGCGCTTCTTCATGC
>Ga0268299_1002288_pt1 | contig 24098 bp, 14 predicted proteins | sample NOBtaG_FD_193484 | JGI IMG/M metagenome (GOLD analysis project Ga0268299, IMG submission 193484) | Activated sludge microbial communities from bioreactor in Nijmegen, Gelderland, Netherland - NOB reactor | ecosystem: Engineered > Bioreactor > Aerobic > Activated sludge | place: Netherlands... | reverse complement strand
CAGGGCAACCTCCAGCACATGCGCCTCCTCTTCACCGAGGGCCTCTTCGGCGCGCACCGGACGCTCTTCCTGAACGGCGCGCTCGCGTACGCGTCGGCGGCGCTCTGGGCGACGTTCCTGCTGCTCAGCACGTGGGAGGCGATCGCCAACGTCTTCTTCGAGCCCGACTACTTTCCGTCCGGCCCGAGTCTCTTTCCCGAGTGGCCGGTGTGGCGGCCGAACTGGGCGCTCTCGCTGCTCGCCGTGACCGGCATGATCCTCTTCCTGCCGAAGCTCCTGAGCGTCGTGCTCATCACGGTGCACGGGCAGGCGCGCTACTACGGCGGTGTCCTGCGGCTCCTCGCGAGCGTCGTGCTCGACGTGTTGCTCTCGAGCTTGCTCGCGCCGATCCGCATGGCGTTCCACAGCCGCTTCGTCTTCACGAATCTGATCGGGCGCACGGTCGTCTGGCGTTCGCAGACGCGCGACGACGCGGACACCTCGTGGGAAGACGCGATCCGCGCCCATGGCTTCGACACGCTCTTCGCGAGCGCGTGGGGCGTGGCGCTCTACTGGCTCAATCCCGACTACTTCTGGTGGGTGCTGCCGATCATCGGCGCGCTCGTGCTCGCGATCCCCGTGTCCGTGATGGCGAGCCGGGTGTCGGCCGGCGAGCGCGCCCGCGAGCTCGGCCTCTTCCTGACCCCCGAGGAGACCGACCCGCCGGCCGAGATCCGCGCGGTCGCCGCGCAGCTCGCGGCGGCGCCGCCGCCGGCGCGCGACGACTTCGTGACCGCCGCGGTCGAGCCGTACCTGAACGCGCTCCATCGCGCGCTGCTCCGTCCGGTGCGCGTGCTCGGCCCGAAGCTCCGGAAGGCGCACCACGCGCTGCTCGACGAGGTGTTCCGCCGCGGCCCGTCCGTCCTGACCGCGGCCGATCGGCGCGCGCTGCTGCGCCACCCGGATCTCGTCGCCGAGCTGCACCGGCGGGCGTGGGACGAGGACGTGCCGGAGCGGGCGGCGCGTTGGAATCTGCCGTCAGCGTGACGTGGCGATGCATCCGGCCACAAGTCGCTCGCCGGCTCCCACCTTTTCCACGCTGAGGATCTGATCGATGGCCGTGAAGAAGTCCGAGCTGTACTCGTCTCTTTGGGCCAGCTGCGACGAGCTCCGCGGCGGCATGGATGCCTCGCAGTACAAGGACTACGTCCTCGTATTGCTGTTCGTGAAGTACGTGAGCGACCGCTACGCGGGCCAGCCGTACGGCGCCATCACGATCCCGCCCGGCGCGAGCTTCGCCGACATGGTGGCGCTCAAGGGCAAGGCCGACATCGGCGATCAGATCAACAAGAAGATCCTCGGGCCGCTCGCGCAGGCGAACCACCTCGCCGACATGCCGGACTTCAACGACCCGGCGAAGCTCGGAAGCGGCAAGGAGATGGTCGAGCGGCTCACCAACCTGATCGCCATCTTCGAGAGTCCCGCACTCGACTTCTCGCGGAACCGCGCCGAAGGCGACGACCTCCTCGGCGACGCCTACGAATACTTGATGCGGCATTTCGCGACCGAGAGCGGCAAGAGCAAGGGCCAGTTCTACACGCCGGCCGAGGTGAGCCGCGTGATCGCGCAAATCCTCGGCATCCGCCACGCGAACGCCAATGCCGGCACGACGGTTTACGACCCCACTTGTGGCTCCGGCTCCCTGCTCCTGAAAGTTGGTGACGAGGCGGCGCACGGTCGGAGCGTGCGCGTCACGCTCTACGGGCAGGAGAAGGACAACGCCACGGCCGGTCTCGCGCGTATGAACATGATCCTGCACGACTACCCGACGGCGGAGATCAAGCAGGGCAACACGATCGCCAACCCGCTCTTTCTCGAAGGCGACGCGCTCAAGACCTTCGACTACGTCGTCGCCAATCCCCCGTTCTCCGACAAGCGCTGGAGCACCGGCCTCGACGCGGCGGACGATCCGCACCAGCGCTTCAAGGACTACGGTGTCCCGCCCGCCAAGCAGGGCGACTACGCCTACCTCCTCCACATCCTTCGGTCGCTGAAGAGCACAGGGAAGGGCGCCTGCATCCTGCCGCACGGCGTCCTCTTCCGCGGCGGCGCCGAAGGCGCGATCCGCCGGAACTTGGTTCAACGCGGCTACATCAAGGGAATCATCGGCCTCCCCGCCAACCTCTTCTACGGCACAGGCATACCCGCCTGCATCGTCGTGCTCGACAAGGAAGGCGCCGCCGCCCGCAAGGCCATCTTCATGATCGACGCCTCCAAAGGCTTCGCGAAGGACGGTCCCAAGAACCGCCTCCGTGAGCAGGACATCCACCGCATCGTCGACACGTTCGCGAAGCAGGCCGACGTCCCGCGCTACGCGAAGCTCGTGCCCGTCACCGAGATCGCCGAGCAAAAGAACGACTACAACCTGAACCTCCCGCGCTACATCGACACGATGGAGCCCGAGGACATCCAGGACATCGACGCGCACCTCCGAGGCGGCATCCCGGAGCGCGACATCGACGCCCTCGACGCCTATTGGCAGGTCATTCCCGGCGTCCGCGCCGCCCTCTTCGAGTCCGCCGGCCGTCCCGGCTATCTTCAGCTGAAGCTGCCGATCGCCGACGTGAAGTCGACCATCGTCGGCCACCCCGAGTTCGTCGCCTTCAAGGACACGGTGCATGCGATCTTCGAGCGCTGGTGCGCCGCGACGAGGCCCCGCCTCACCGGCTTCGACAAGGACGGTCATCCAAAGGCCCTCATCGAAGCGATTTCCGAAGATCTCCTCGCAACGTTCCGAGGCGCGAAGCTGCTCGACCCCTATGACGTCTACCAGCACCTCATGAGCTACTGGGCCGAGACCATGCAGGACGACTGCTACCTCATCGCCGCGGACGGGTGGAAGGAAGCCACCCAGCCGCGCCTCATCGTCGAGGAGAAGGGCAAGAAGACGAAGACAAAACCGGACTTTGTCGTCGGCAAGAATAAGTACCAAACCGAGCTCATCCCACCCACCCTCATCGTCCAACGCTGGTTCGCCGACGAGCGGGCCGCCATCGACAAGCTCGAAGCCGATCTTGCGGCGATCGAGCGGCAGATCGAGGAGATGGCCGAGGAGCATGGGGGCGAGGAGGGACTGCTCAGCGAGGCCGTCAATGACAAGGGCAAGCTCACCAAGAATGCTGCGACCGCGCGCTTACGGGAGATGAAAGACGACTCCGACGCCGCAGACGAGCGCAAAGCACTCACCGACGCCGTCGCCCTCATGGAGACCCAAGCCGCCACTTCAGAACGGTTGAAGCGCGAACGCGAGGCCCTGGCTGCCGCCGTCGCCGGCAGGTACCCCAAGCTGACCGAGCTCGAGAGCAAGACCTTGGTGGTCGACGACAAATGGCTCGCCACCCTCACCGCCGCGATCGAGAACGAGCTCGATCGTGTCTGCCGTGCGCTCATGACGCGCATCCGAGAGCTCGCCGATCGTTACGCCATACCGCTTCCGAAGCTCACCAGCGAGATCGACGCGCTTACCGCCCGAGTCGAAGGCCATCTCAAAAAGATGGGTGCTGTATGGAACTGAAGCCCGGTTGCCAGCAGGTGGAGGATTGGCGCTGCTGTGACATTGCAGACCTCTGTTCATTTCAAAGAGGGTTCGACTTGACAGAGGCGACGTGTGTACCTGGAGCCGTTCCCGTGTATTCGTCTTCTGGCCTTGCATACTTCCACAATCAATCCAAGCTTCAGCCACCTGGCGTCATCACTGGGCGGAAAGGTCTGCTCGGGAAGGTTTTCTACGTCGAAGAAGCCTGCTGGCCGCACGACACGACTCTTTGGGTGAAGGACTTCAGAGGCAACGATCCCAAGTTCGTGGCTGCGTTTCTCAGCCAATTCCATCTTGAGCGGTTCGATGCGGCGACATCTGTTCCCACGCTCAATCGAAACAATCTGACAGGAATACAGATTTGTATACCGCCACCGCTCGAACAGCGAGCCATCGCAGAAGTGTTGAGCCACGTCGAGGGGCTGCTTGGCGCGGTGGAGCGGCTCATCGACAAGAAGCGTGACCTCAAGCGCGCAGTTGTGGGGCAACTGTTAAGTGGGCGGAGGCGACTTCCTGACTTCAATGGGAAGTGGGAGATGAGAAACTTAGCTTCGATATGCTCGATGAAAAGCGGTGAGAGCATAACCGGTGCTTCCATCGACCAGTCTTCGAATTATCCGTGCTATGGAGGAAATGGTTTGCGTGGATTCACGTCGCGGTTCACGCACGACGGGAGTTATGCGCTCATCGGCCGGCAAGGTGCGCTCTGCGGGAACGTGTTTGGAGTGGAGGGTAAGTTTTTTGCCTCGGAGCACGCTGTGGTTGTTTGTGCGTCAGCGGACACTGATGTCCGATGGCTCACTCGGGTGCTCGAACAAGAGAATCTCAATCAGTATTCGGAGTCGTCAGCTCAGCCGGGATTGTCGGTATCGCGGATCCTGAAACTCGAAGTGTTATGCCCTCCTTCGAGGCAGGAGCAAGGGGCCATTGCCGAGGTCCTGGGCGGTGCGGACGCGGAGCTGGCTGAATTGGGGAAGCGTCGCGATAAGGTCCGCGGCTTGAAGCAAGCGATGATGCAAGAGCTGCTTACCGGGAGAACGCGGTTGGTATGACGCAGCTCCGGCTCTTCGTCAGCAGCGTGCAGGGCGAGCTCGCAGCGGAGCGGGCGGCACTGTGCGATTGGCTGCGCGGGGACGCGTTGATGCGGCGGTGCTTCGAGCCGTTCGTGTTCGAGCGGGCGCCTGCCGCCGATCGACGGGCCGATGAGCTGTATCTCGACGAAGTAGCGCGCTGTGACGTCTACGTAGGGCTGTTCGGCAACGAGTATGGGTCCGGAGACCCGGAGGGTGTTTCGCCGACTGAGCGGGAGTTCGATCACGCGACTGCCTTGCACAAGACGCGGCTGATTTTCGTGAAAGGCCGCGATGACGGTGCGCGGCACCCGAAGATGCGGGCGCTCGTGCGGAAGGCGGGAGATCAGCTCATCCGGCGCCGCTTCGGATCGACAGCCGAGTTGATCGCGGGCGTATATGCGGCGTTGGTGCAGTATCTGGAAGTGAAGGACCTGATTCGTTTCGGTCCTTTCGACGCGGCGGTCTGTCGAGACGCTCGTCTGGAAGATCTGTCATCCGAGGGCATCCGTCGGTTCGTTGGGATCGCGCGACGATCACGGGGTTTCCCGCTGGCGGAGGGCACCTCCCTCGAGGAGGTACTTCGGCACCTGCACCTACTTCGGGACGGCCGGCCGACGAATGCGGCGGTGCTATTGTTCGGCATTACCCCGCAGCGCTTTCACCTCTCGTCGGAAGTGAAATGCGCGCATTTCCACGGCATCGAGATCCAGAAGCCGATCCCCTCCTTGCAGGTCTACAAGGGAACGGTGTTCGAGCTGGTCGACCAGGCGGTCGATTTCGTGCTGTCCCGAATGAATCTTGCCGTCGGGACACGGGCGGTCAGTACGCAGGTTCCCGTCGCCTACGAAATGCCGCCGGAAGTCGTGCGCGAGGCCATCGTGAACGCGGTGGCGCACCGCGACTACACGAGCAACGGCAGCGTACAGGTGATGCTTTTTGCGGATCGCCTGGAAGTGTGGAACCCGGGGAACCTCCCGCCCTCGTTGACGCTGGCAGAGTTGCGGAAGCCGCACGGCTCCGTGCCGGGCAATCCGCTGATCGCCGAGCCGCTCTACCTCACGAAGTACATCGAACGCATGGGAACCGGCACGTTCGACATGATCCAACGATGCCGAGACGCCAGCCTGCCGGAGCCGGAGTTCCGGTTGACGGACGGTTTCGTGACCACGCTGCGACGCGTGCCGGATCGTGCGTTCGAAATCGTGAGCCGGGAAAGCACCCCACCAGTCACCCCACCAGTCACCCCACCAGTCACCCCACCAGTCGTCCCCCCCGGGGTCGCGGTGCTGATTCGCCTTCTCGATCGCGCGGGGCCACTCGGTAACGCTGAGATTCGGCGTCATCTCGGCCTCAAGGATCGCACGCATCTGCGCGAGCGGTATCTCGATCCGGCGCTGGGCGAAGGTCTGATCGAGCTCACCATTCCGGATAGGCCGAACAGTCGGCTCCAGCAGTACCGTGTGACCGCTAAAGGCGCGGCGCTACGAATCCGGCTGGACGAAGGGGGAGAATCCTCGTGATCGGCAAAGCCGAACGCGCTACGCAAAATCGAGTCGTCCGGCTCTTCCGCGACGAGCTGGGGTACCGCTACCTCGGTGACTGGAGCGACCGCGCGAACCGCAACATCGAGGACGAGCTGCTGCGGGCGTGGCTCGAAAAGCAGAAGTACGCGCCCGAGCAGATCAGCCGCGCGCTCGACCTGCTGCATCGCGAGGCCGACAACCCGACGCGCGGGCTCTACGAGAACAATCGGGCGGTGTACGGCCTCCTGCGCTACGGCGTGCCGGTGAAGCTCGCGGCCGGGGAGAACACCGAGCCGGTCTGGCTGATCGACTGGGAACATCCGGAGGAGAACGACTTCGCGATCGCCGAGGAGGTGACCCTGCGGCCGGAGCTTCCCGACGCCCATGAGCGGCGGCCGGATGTCGTGCTGTACGTCAATGGGCTCGCGCTCGGCGTGATCGAGCTGAAGCGTAGCGCGGTGACGATCGGGGATGGGATCCGGCAGCTCATCTCGAACCAGCGGCCGCAGTTCAATGCCTGGTTCTTCAGTACGGTGCAGATGGTCTTCGCGGGGAACGACAGCGAGGGCATGCGCTACGGGACGATCGGTACGCCGGAGAAGATGTTCCTCGCCTGGAAGGAGGACGAGGCCGACAACCGGCTCTACAAGCTCGACAAGTATCTCCTGAAGCTGTGCGAGAAGGGCCGCTTGGTCGAGATGCTCCGTGACTTCGTGCTCTTCGACGGCGGCGTGAAGAAGCTGCCACGCCCGCACCAGTACTTCGGCATCAAGGCCGCGCAGCAGCACGTGCGCGACTATCGCGGCGGCATCATCTGGCACACTCAGGGGAGTGGGAAGAGCATCGTCATGGTGCTGCTGGCCCGCTGGATTCTCGAGCACCTGCCGAAGGCGCGCGTGCTCGTCGTCACCGATCGCGACGAGCTCGACAAGCAGATCGAGGGCGTGTTCCGCGACGGGGGAGAAGCCATGGCCCGGACGCGGAGCGGGGCCGATCTGATGGCGAAGCTCGGCCAGGCGAAGCCACGGCTCCTCTGCTCGCTCGTCCACAAGTTCGGCCGGAAAGGCATCGACGATTTCGACGCTTTCATCGAAGAGCTGCGGCGGAATCCGTGTCCGGCGGTCGGCGAGATCTTTGTTTTCGTGGACGAGTGCCACCGCACGCAGAACGGCAAGCTGCACAAGACGATGAAGGCGCTCTTGCCGGGCGCGGTCTTCATCGGCTTCACGGGGACGCCGCTCCTCAAGAAAGATCGGGCGACGAGCCTCGAGGTGTTCGGCGGGTACATCCACACTTACAAGTTCGGCGAGGCCGTCGAAGACGGCGTGGTGCTCGATCTCGTCTACGAGGCGCGCGATGTCCCGCAGGAGCTCGGGTCGCAGGACAAGATCGATCAATGGTTCGAGGCCAAGACGCAGGGCCTGAACGACTGGCAGAAGGCCGCGCTCCGCGAGCAGTGGGGCACCATGCAGCGGGTGTTGAGCTCGCGTTCGCGCATGCAGCGGATCGTCGATGACATCGTGTTCGATTTCAGCGTAAAGCCGCGCCTCGTGAGCCAGCGCGGCAATGCGATGCTGGTTGCCTCGAGTATCTATGAGGCGTGCCGTTACTTCGCACTCTTCGAGGGCACGCCTCTCAAGGGCCGGTGCGCGGTCGTCACGTCGTATGACCCGCGGGCGCAAGATGTGACCAAGGAGGATACCGGCGCCAACACCGAGACCGAGAAGCAATTCCTCTTCAACACGTACTCCACGCTCCTGAGGGATGTTGTCGCGAAGCCCGGCAAGACGAAGACCGAGACTTACGAGGACGCCGCCAAGCAGAGGTTCGTCGACGAGCCGGCGAACATGCGGCTCCTGATCGTCGTCGACAAGCTCTTGACCGGGTTCGACGCGCCGCCCTGCACGTACCTCTACATCGACAAGTCGATGCAAGATCACGGACTGTTCCAGGCCATCTGCCGCACCAATCGGCTCGACGGCGAGGACAAGCCGTTCGGCTACATCGTCGACTACAAGGATCTCTTCAAGAAGGTGCAGGGCGCGATGGCGGTCTACACCTCCGAGCTCGACGCCAGCGACGGCGGTGCGAGCCCGGAGGTCTTGCTACAGGACCGACTGAAGGCTGGGCGTGAACGACTCGAGGCGGCGCGCGAAGCGATGGCGCTTCTCTGTGAACGGGTCCCGCCGCCGAAGGGCGAGCTTGAGCACATCCACTATTTCTGCGGGAACAGCGAGATTCCCGAGGATCTCGCGCAGCACGAGCCGCAGCGCGCCGCACTCTACAAGGCTGTGGCGGCGCTGGTGCGGGGGTATGCGGTGATCGCCGACGATCTTCCCGAGGCTGGCTACTCGGTCAAAGACATCGCCGTGCTCGACAAGGAGCTGTCGCGTGCGGTGGAGCTCCGCGAAACCATCCGGCGGGCGAGCAGCGAGACGATCGACCTCAAGACGTACGAAGCAGACATGCGCCATCTGATCGACACGTACATCAAGGCCGACGAAGCCCGGAAGATCTCGGCATTCGGCGATGTCGGGTTGCTCGACCTGATCGTGAAGAGCGGCATTGCCGCCGCGATCGCGAGCCTCCCGCAGGGGGTGCGCAGTGACAAGGGTGCCGTCGCCGAGACGATCGCCAACAACGTGCGCAGCACCATCATCCGCGCGCACGTCCACGACCCGGCCTTTTACGACAAGATGTCGAAGCTCCTCGCCGAGGTTCTGGCCGATCTCAAGGCGAAGCGGATCGACTACGAGGAGTTCCTGAAACGCATGGCGGCGCTCGCGGCGCAGATCCGTGCCGGCGCCGCGGACGACACGCCCGAGCCGCTGAAGCACAACCCCGCGCTCCGGGCGGTGTACAACATGCTGGCCGCGAGTCCGCAGACGGCGCGGGTCGTCGAGTCGAGGCCGGCCTACGGTCGGGACGGAGACGCGGCGTTGGCTATCGCCGCGCGCATCGACGCCGTGTTGCGGCAGAGCGCGCCGGATGGCTGGCGGGGAGTCCTTGCCAAAGAACAAGAGATCAAGCGGCTTATCTATGAGGTCGTGAAAGACGCTGGGCTCGTCGAGCAGCTCTTCCCGGTGGTCAAGGCGCGGGGCGAATACTGATGTCGACCGGCGCCTTGCAGCTGCGAGGTGTCAGCATCGAGGTGGTCCGGAAAGACATCCGGAATGTCCACCTGAGCGTGCTCCCACCCATGGGGCGCGTTCGAATCGCCGCGCCGCGGCACCTGAGCTCGGACGCCATCCGCGCCTTCGCGATCGGCAAGCTCGGCTGGATACGACGACAGCAGACGAAGCTACAGGTCCAGGAGCGTGAGACGCCGCGCGAGTATCTCGATCGCGAGACCCACTACGTGTGGGGTCGGCGATGCCTCCTGCGCGTCGTCGAGGAAGACGCGCCCCCCTCCGTCGAATGGCGACAGCATCGGCTGCTGCTGAGCGTGCGGCCGAACACGACGCTCGAGCGTCGGGCCGCGATCGTCGAGGCGTGGTACCGGAAGGAGCTCCGCACTGCGGCGGTCGTCCTCGCCGAGCGGTGGCAGCGACGGATCGGTGTGCGGATGTCGGGGCTGTTCGTTCAGCGGATGAAGACACGCTGGGGTGGCTGCAATGCCGCGACGAGGACGGTCCGGCTCAACACCGACCTCGCGAAGAAGCCGCGCGAGTGTCTCGAGTACATCTTGGTGCACGAGCTGGCCCACTTGATCGAGCCCACCCACGATTCCCGATTCACGACATTGATGGACATTCACCTACCCTCCTGGCGATCGGTACGGCAGACCCTCAACCGGCTGCCCGTTCGACACGAGGAGTGGCAGTACTAGCTATTTCAGCGGCAGCTGGTTCGGTAGCGGGTCGATCCCCGCGAGCACCGCGGCACCGTGGGCACCCGCGCGACCGCACGCCTCGCGGATCGGGTGACCCGCGACGAGATACCACGTGAGGGCGCCCGCGAAGCTGTCGCCCGCGCCGTAGGAGCCGACGAAGCGCGGCGGTGAGGGCGGGGCGGCGAATCGCTCTTCGCCGGCGGCCGTCCGCACGACGCCGCCGCGCGGGCCGTCGGTCAGCACGAGCGCGCGCGGCGGGACGGGATAGTCGTTCGCCGATTCGCGCGGGTCGTTGAGGCTGCCGACGGCGACGTCGACCTCGACACCGGATGCCGCGATCACCGCGGCGCGGCGCGCGGTCACGACGAGGAGCTTCGCGGCGCGCGCGGCGCGCAGCACCGCGGGATCCTGGCCGGTGAAGAAGACGGCGTCGCACGTCGCGAAGCGGTCCCACGGCAGGGGATCGTCGATGCGGTTCTGGAGCGGCGGCTGCATGACGACGATCGTGCGCTCGCCGTCCGGCGTCACGAGCACGAGGTCGCGGCTGTGCGGCCCGGGCCGGGTCGCGACGTGGATCGTCGCGCCCGACGCCGCGAGCCGGGCGGCGACCTCGGCGCCGGCGTCGTCGTCGCCGATCGCGGTGAAGAACTGGACGTCGGCGGGACTCCGGCGGAGCTGGAAGAAGGTGATGGCGCCGCCGCCGCCGGCCATGACGGTGGGCCGCTCGAGGTGCAGGATGTCGCCCGGGGCCGGAAGCGCCGGCACGGCGGCGAGCGTGACGTGCTGGGCGTGGCCGACGACCGCGATCCGGGGTCGCGCGGCGCTCATGCGGCGATCCGCGCCGCACGCGCCGCGCCTGTCCCCGCAACACAGTTGTCATGCGGCATCGGCGGCGACCCTAGCACCGGCCGCGGCGCGCGCGCCATCGAGTCGACGGCATGACCATGCCGTGTCACTCGCTGCACCGCGCTCGTTCGGATCGTCGCGCGAAATCGCCGTGCGCGCGTGGCGTGTGTCTTGCAGCAGCGTTCGCTGGATCCGCGACCTCCGCGGGCGCACGAAAGGGGACTCACTCGCATGCCGACCATGGAACAACTGCTCCGCGAAGCCGTCGACAAGAACGCCTCCGACCTCCACCTCAGCGCCGGTCAGCCGCCGCGCCTGCGCGTGGACGGCGACCTCGCACCCCTCGACCATCCGGTGCAGGGCCCCGAGGACGTCATGGCGTGCGTCGAGACCGTGCTGAACGCGGAGCAGAAGGCGAAGTTCCAGGCCGACCACGAGCTCGACCTCGCGTGCGCCCTCGACGGCGTCGGCCGCTTCCGCGTGAACGTGTTCATGCAGAACCGCGGGCCGGGCGCGGTGATGCGCCGCATTCCGACGGTGATTCCGACGATGGAGCAGCTCGGCCTCCCGCCGGTCTTCCAGCAGCTCTGCTCGAAGGACCGCGGGCTCGTGCTGGTCACCGGGCCGACCGGGTCCGGCAAATCGACCACCCTCGCGGCGATGATCGACCACATCAACAACACGGAAGATGCGCACATCCTGACCGTCGAGGATCCGATCGAGTTCGTGCACCAGTCGAAGCGGTGCCTCGTGAACCAGCGCGAGGTCGGCCCGCACACGGGCTCGTTCTCGGCGGCGCTCAAGAGCGCGCTCCGTGAGGACCCCGACGTGATCCTCGTCGGCGAAATGCGCGACCTCGAAACCATCTCGCTGGCCCTCACCGCGGCCGAGACCGGCCACCTCGTGTTCGGCACGCTCCACACGTCGAGCGCGCCGAAGACGATCGACCGCATCATCGACGTCTTCCCGTCCGGCCAGCAGGGTCAGATCCGCACGATGCTCTCGGAGTCGCTCGAGGCCGTGATCGCGCAGAAGCTGCTCAAGAAAAAGGGCGGTGGGCGCGTGGCCGCGCACGAGATCCTGGTCGGCATCCCGGCCGTTCGGAACCTGATCCGCGAGGCGAAGCTGCACCAGATCCCGTCGGCGATGCAGACCGGTGGTTCGTTCGGCATGCAGACGATGGACGTCGCGGTCGCCGAGCTCGGGAAGAAGGGCCTCCTCGACGGCCCGGCGGCGACGCTCAAGCCGGCTGTCGCGGGCGGCGCGCACTGAGCGCCGGCACGCGGACGACCCTTCCGTAAGAACGTCGGCTCGGGGTAGGTGTGCCCGTGTGGTGCACCGCCCCGCGTTCGACACCGATCTCTACACCGACGCCGCGCTCGCGGACCCGTATCCGCTCTATCGCGCGATCCGCGATCTCGGGCCGGCGGTCTGGCTGACCGCGCACGACGCGTGGGCGATCGGCCGCTTCGACGACGTGCGCGCGGCGCTGCGTGCCGACGCGGTGCTCGTCTCGAGCCACGGCATCGCGATGAACGACGTGATGAACGCCGAGGGGACGCGCATCGTCCTCACGACCGACGGCGAGATCCACCGCCAGCTTCGCGGTGTCCTCATGAAGCCGATGATGCCGAGCACGCTCCGCGTCGTGCAGGGCGAGATCGAGCGGCTCGCGGACGAGCTAATCGAACGGCTCGTCGCGCGCGACGCGTTCGACGGCGTCGCCGACTTCGCGCAGATCCTGCCGGTCGCCGTGATCTCGCACCTGGTCGGGCTCCCAGAGGACGGCCGCGAGCGCATGCTCGACTGGGCCAAGGCCACCTTCGACGCGCTCGGCACCATGAACGCCCGCGGCCAGGCCGCGACGCCGCTCATCCTCGAGATGATGGGCTACGCGATGAACGTCCGGCGCGAGACGCTTCGAGAGGACGGCTGGGCGGCGCAGCTCTTCGCCGCGGCCGATGCCGGCAAGATCGAGGCGACCGACGTCGCGAGCATGCTGATCGACTACATCGCGCCGAGCCTCGACACGACGATCCTCGGGCTCGGCCACCTGCTGTGGCAGCTCGGCCGCCACCCCGAGCAGTGGGCGATGCTGCGCGCCGATCCCGAGCTCGTCCCACGCGCGATCGAGGAGGCGCTCCGGCTCGACGCACCGGTGCGCGCGTTCAGCCGGTACGCCGTCGCCGACTACGACGTCGCGGGCACGACGATTCCGGCCGGCAGCCGCGTGCTGATCCTCTTCGCGTCGGGCAATCGCGACGAGCGCCGGTTTCCCGATCCGGACGCGTTCGATCTCCGGCGCGACGCACGCGAGCACCTCGGATTCGGGCACGGCGTGCACCGCTGCGCCGGCTCGCACGTGGCGCAGCTCGAGATGCAGTCGCTGCTGCGCGCGATGGTCCGCCGCGTCGCCACGATCGAGGTCGGCGACGCCGAGCTCGGGCGCAACAACGTGCTCTACGGCTACCAGCGCTTCCGGGCACGGTTTCGCGCGGACTGACGATGCGGGTGGCCGGCCGCTCGAGCGGCATGGTGCCGCTCGTTCCGAGGCCCTCGCCGCGAACGCGCGAGGAGCGCCGCGTGGTGGCGCTCCTCGCGATCATCGTCACTGATCGTAGGCGCAATCGGCCGGCGGGCTGCCGCCCCGACATACGTCGCCATACCGCGCGGGATCGACTACGCCGAAGCCACCGCCACCGATCGTGGCCGCTCCGACCGCGGGCACGGCCAGCACCTTTCCATCCATGTCGAGCACTTTGGTGACGTGGTAGCCCTTCAGGCTCGTGTTGCAGGGCGACGTGTTGGGCTCGTAGCGGCAAGTGAGCGAGTCGTCGTTGACCACGCCGCTCGCGGTCGTGTCGAGCTGACAGAGCTTCGTGCACCCGTTGGCCGGATCGGCGTCGTCACCGTTGAGCGCGAAAAAAGCGTACGGTCCGTCGAACTTGATGCCGGGCACGTTGCCGCCGAGGACGACGGTGCCGATGCCGGTGACGTTCGCCAAGCTCTTGCAGGCCGCGTCGGGATTGGCGGGATTGCAGCCCTTGTTGTTCTGCGGACCGCCGACGCACGCGTCGGCGGAACAGTCGGCATGGACGGCGCAGGGGCAGCCGGTGCCGGGGTAGCCCGCGCAGGTCCCAGGAACGGACTTCGGGCCGGTCTTGCAGCGATACTGCTGCGTCGGTTGACCGTTCATCAGCTCGCACTGGAACGTGTTGTTCATCTGGCAGGCGTAGCTGACGCCGTTGTCGATGCTGAGTCCCTCGATTTTGGCCTTCACGGTCCCGTTGGTGGTGACGGTGATCGATCCCTGCTGGCCGTTGGCGATGTAGAACTTGCTCCCGGAGCGAACGGCGTCGCCGTGGCAGCTGTAGAGCCGGTTGCCGTCCTCGTCGACCTTGCAGGCTCGGTAGTTCTCGAGGTCGGTTTCGAAGTGGTTGTTGAAGGTCGCCGCGACGGCGGCATGGGCCGAGAAGCCCAAGGCTAAGGCGGCGAGCGAGCTCGAAAGCTTCGATATGCGCATCGTATCCTCCGTTCGGTGGAGAGGCCGAGAAGCCGAGGAACTGGAAACGTCAACCGAGGGCTCTCGTTGGGATCAGGAACGGGTCCATCCCGTTCGCGCGGTTGGCTACCAGAGAGAGGTTACGAACGAGGGCACTGTCGTTCAGTCGGACTGAACGACGCTGGTTCATTTCCGGGTCAGGGTTCCCAGCGGATGCGGGCGATCGGGTCGGGAGCGTAGACGCAGAAGGTCCCCGTGCGCACGGACAGGCGAAAATGCTCGCCCAGCAGGGGATGCGCGTCCTCGAGACGGACGATGGCGCTGCGGATGGCGCGGGTGACGTTGAGGCGGGCGCGCTCGGCACGGGTGCCGCTGCGGCGTCCGTGACCGAAGCCGAGGTCCCGCTTCAGCTCGGCGGTGAGCTGCTCGATTTCGATCTCCGCACGGGCGACCCGGTGGAGATCGTTGTGGGCCCGGGCCTCCTCGACCTCGCTCCGCAGGTCGGCGAGGCGCTCACGATACGCACCGCGGGCTTGGGGGTCGAGGTCGTGCTCGGTGCGCTCGCGTTGCGCCGCCGGGATCCCGCTCCCGTGCTCCACGCGGCCGGTGGAAAGGGCGCTCGGCGGGGGAGGGTTCGCTACGAGCACCAGCTCGACCGCGTGGATCTCGCGCCCGGGCCGCGCCAGCAGAAACGCGAGCATGGCGAGGCCGCGTGAGTGTTTGAGCCGCGCGGTCGTCTCCCCGTCGGAGATCGTCCAGTACTCGCCTTCGCGCTGGAAGCGCGCGCGTACCGGCTGGTTCGGATGCCGGGAACCACGCGGTGCGGGCGTCGTCGCCGCCGGGTCGCTTTCACGCGGTGCGGCGAGCCGGCGCTCCAGCTCGCCGACGCGAGCCGCGAGTCGACCCGCGTCGAGGGTCGCGGCTGCGTCCGCCGCGCTCTCGAGCAGCGCGACGGCACGTTGGCGGTCGCCCGTGCGGCGTCGTTCCGCGAGCATCGCCGCATAGTCGACCTGAGTGTGTCCGAGCCAGAGCCGCGCCCCCCGACGCGCGTGCCATTCCAGCGCATGCTCGAAGAAGGCAGCGGACTCGTCCCAGCGCTCGAGGGCGGCGGTCAGCAGGCCGAGCGCGCGCGTCGTGCTGCCGAGCCAGACGGGGCTCGCGACCGTCGCGTTGAGCTCGGGATACGGCGAGAGCAGATCGAGCACGTGCCGACACCGAACAGGGTCGCGCAGTCGAGCAAACACCTCGGCGAGGAGAAACATCGTTCCGGACCAGATCGAGTCGCGCGGAATCAAGGAAAGCGTGCGGGCGCCGATGTGATCGACACGGGTTGTCGCGCTGTGGGTCCTGCCGAGATCGAGCTCCATCAACGCCGCGGCGGCGCGCCATATCGTCACATGCGAGAACTCGTCCACCATCGACCAGGCATCATCCGAGAGCTCGTCGAGACGACCTTGCTCGCGCCGGAGGAAAACGGTCTGGATGAGAAAGCACTGCATCGCGTTCTGGTCGTCGCGTTGCTGACCCGGTACCCGCTGCGCGGCGTCGTTGGCTTCGCGGGCGAGGCGCTCTCCCTCCGCGAGCCGACCATGGAAGAGGGCCGCACCGGCTTGGGCCATCGTGCAGTGCCACTGCTCGAACGGGTCGCCGATCTCGTCGACCAACCGCATGATCTTGGCGGCCTCGAGCTCGGCGTCCTCGACGTCGCCGATCTCCACGAGATCGAAGAACCGCAAGACGTGCCCGCGCAGACGCACTTCGCGATTGCCACTCGCCTCGGCGAGCTTCTCGATCTCTTCCAGGACGCCGAACCGTTCGGCCACGTCATCCGGCCCGAGCAACACCGCGTGCCGCGCGGAGAGCACCCGCGCCAAGACGTCGTGCTCGCCGATCTGCCGCGCAACGTCGACTGCGGCGACACTCAGCTCCTGCCCGCGCGCGAGTGCTCCGGCGTAGAACTGAGCGCTTCCCGTCCGGGCGAGCAGCGAGGCGCGAAGGCTCCGACGTTCCGGGGGCGTGATCCGGAGCGCTTCCTCGAGCAAGCCCAGGTCGGATTTGTCGACGATGCTACAGGTGAACTTCAAGGCCCATTGCTCGCCGCAACCGAGCGCGGCTTGCGCGAATCGCTCCGGGTCGTCGATGCGACGGGCAATCGTCGCCGCCTCGGTGAAGTCCCGGTGGGCCGATTCGAAATCTCCCAAGCGCTCGAGTGCGCGCCCGCGTCCGAGCAGAAGATCGGACCGGCGTCGCAAGGTGTCGCCGGGAGTGAGCGACAGGACCTGAAGCGCTCGGCCGTACTGCTCTACTGCTTCGGGGGCCGCGAGCTGCCGCAGCGCCCGGTCGGCGGCTTGCGTGCAGAACACGATCGCCTTCTCGGTGTCGCCGTGGGTGGAGGCCATGAAGAAGTGGTGCGCCAACGTATCGAGGTGCGTTTCGCCATCCGCGCCGCGGAGGCGCTCGAGGGCTCCACCGACCCGCTCGTGGAGCTCGGCGCGCTTGCCGGCGGGGAGATCCTCGTACAGCACCTCCCGGATCAACCCGTGTACGAACAGATAGTGGCCGAGCGCGCCGGCTCGTTCGGCGATCAGGCGTGCGTCGATCGCCTCCTCCAGCGTCGTCGCCACGTCGTCGGTCGAGCGGTCCGCGGTGGCTGCCAGCTCTCGCAGACCGAACTCCTGACCGAAGACCGAAGCGAGCGTGAGCAGGTCGATGCAGCCTTGGGACAGACGCCGCAACCGGGATCGGACGGCTCCCCGTACTCCATCGGGCAGCGGCATTTTCCCGCCGAGCTCGCTTCCGGTCGCCAAGGTGCTGAGCAGCTCGCCGACGAAGAAGGGATTGCCGCCCGTCACGTCGCGGACGGTGCTCGCGATCGCGGGGAAGTCGGCCCGGGGCCAGAGGGCGTGCACGAACAGCTCGACGTCCCGCTCGGGAAGCCCGTGCAGCGCCACGTGCTGGCCGTTGCGCGCGACCGCGGCCAGCACGTCCCCGACCTCGGACGCGGCGCGGATCTCGGTGTCGCGATAGCAACCGACCAGGACCATCGGCACGTCCCGCAGCTGGTGCGCGAGGAACTGCAACATGACGGCGGACGAGTGATCGGCGGCGTGCAGGTCGTCGAGCACGATCACGAGAGGCTGAACTTCGGCGAAGGCGCGGAGGAAGGACGCGATCCCGTCGAACAGATGGAACCGCGCGCGGTCGGGGTCGGCGGTCACCTCGGGTTCCGGCATGTCGGGAAATCGTTCGCGGAGCTCGGGAACGAGCAGCGCGAGGTGCGCCGCCTGGGTGGGGAGACGCTGGGGGAGCCTCGTCGCGTCGGCCGCTCGCACGCAGCTCCGAATCACCTCGATCCACGGCCAGTACGCGGGCGCGCCCCCGGCTTCCCAACACCGCCCCCAGTGGACGTGAAACCCATGCCGGGCGGCGATTGCGCCTGCCTCGCTCGCCAGTCTGGTCTTGCCGATCCCGGGCTCACCACTGAGCAGCACGACCGTCGTGCGATGGCGCGCGACCGCGGCCAGTGCCTCGCGGAGGATGGTCAGCTCGTGGGTCCGACCGACGAAGATGTCCCTCGTCTCGGCCCCGAGCGAGCCCGGCTGGGGCCGCGTGGCGTCGTCGTCTCGTGGCGCGGAAGGCTGGTCCTGAGAGGAGAGAGGCTCCGTCATGTGGAAACCGTCGAGCTCGATGGCCAGGGGACTGGTAGTGCTTAGCAACCCCGAAGGTTGCCTGTCACTACAAAGCTGTCGGCCCGTGCTCGCCCGGCGACTCTGGCGTCCGGTGGGCCACCTCGCGGTCGTTCGGCGGCGCGAGCCCCCGGCCTTCGCGCACGGTGTCGCGCGGAGTGACGGCCTTCAGGGCCGCCGGTCGAGCCGCGCGATCAGCCGTCGCCACAGCCCGCTCCTGGCCGCCTTCGGTTCCGTACGGAGCGCCGCGAGCTCGGCCGAGCGCTCCTCGAGCTGCGTTTCCAGGCACACGACGCGATCCCGCAGGACGCCGACCTCGCGCCACACGTCGAGCGGCGGACCGTCGACGGACACGATCTCGCCCACGTACGAAGTCCCGTCGAGCGGCGCGTGCGGAGGGAACGGTTCGATGGGGCCGAAATGTCCCCAGCTGTCGTGACACCGCACGCTCCCGGCCATGAGCGGCCAGATCTCCTGCGAAAGAAACGCGTCAGAGTCGCCCCACTGGTCGAATCGGTCCCACGCGTCGATGCGGCGTTGGATGTCCGGAACGGATCCGCCGAGGCCGCCCCACATTCCCGCCAACACCCGGCGCCGGTGGTAGATCGAATCCCGCATGACGTGGAACGTCTCGCCCGAGGCGATCCACGCATCGACCGCCGCCTTCTCGCGCGGATTCAGCCGCGAGTCGGCGTCGCGGCTCACGAAGCGCTCGATCGAGGGATCGGCGGCCGGCGCGAAGCGCCAGAACTTCCCGTGTTCCGGTCCCCGCGAGCTCTCGGCCGTCACGATCTCGCAGCCGAGGGCTCGGAGGTCTGCGACGACCGCGCGCGGGACCGTGCCGTCGACGTAGAAGCGGACCGTCCAGCCGGGATAGACGATCGGTGCGAGCTCGGCGTTGCGCACGGCGCCGCGGCAGTACAGCGGTTGGTCACCGTAGAGACTGAACGTCAGGAGACGCACGGGCTGGAATGTCGCGAATCGCCGCGACGCTCGCAACCGGGGAACCGACGCGGAGCCGTCGCGCATCTCGTGACACCGAGCGCGTAGCCGCGCTACACCGGCCGCGATGGCGGTATGGCAACGGTGGGTGGTGTCCGCGTTGATCGCGACGATCGTCGGTGGCCATCTCGTCGACATCGCGAGTGGGCTCGAGCATTGGCCGTTTTCACCGTACCCGATGTACTCCCGCGCGCAGCGTGATTGGGCGCCGGTCATGGCCGAGATCGTCGGGATTCGTCGCGACGGTGGTGAGCTCGCCTTGAAGGAGCCCGAGCTTTTGGCCCCCTTCGACCAGGCGCGACTGCTGGGCGCGTTGGCGCAGCTCGGGATGCGGCCGGACGGCATGGCGCTCGTTCGCAAGGCGCTCGTCGACTGCCTCGCGCGGTACGAACGGGGCCGCCGTCACGGCGCGCACGACGGCCCACTGCTGCGCGCGCTCCGCCTCTACCACGGCCGTTACGTGCTCGACATCGCGGCGAGCACGGTCGGCCGCCCCGCGGCGCGGACGCTGGTGCTGGAAGTGACCGACGCCGACACGCGCTCGTGATGGCCGGCGTCGTCGCGCGCTGGGACGCGTACTGGTTCACGCCGACGGCACCGACGAACCTCGCCATCGGCCGCATGGTGTTCTTCGGCCTCCTGTTCTACCTGTACCTCCCGTACGACTTCAGCGGCTGGGCCGAGGTCGACGCGGTGTTCTGGTTGCCGACCTGGTCCTTCGCCGTCTTGCGACTCCCGGTGCTCGAGGCCGGAACGCTGCGTGTCCTCCAGACGATCTGGAAGGTGGCGCTCGCGTGCGCATGCATCGGGCTCGCGACGCGGGCCAGCATCACGACGGTGTTCGTAGTGGGCTTCTACCTGCTCGGCCTGCCGCACTGCTTCGGCAAAGTGCACCATTACGACTCCATGCTGATCTTCGTCTTCGCGATCCTGGCGCTCGCCCGTCCGGGCGACGCGTACTCGGTCGACCGCCTGCTCGCGCAGTGGCGCAACCCGCGGCCGGTCGCACCTTCGGGGGCGTACACCTGGCCCGTCCGCGCCATCTGGGTCGTGCTCGCGTGCGTGTTCTTCGGCGCGGGGGTCAGCAAGCTCCGCGCGAGCGGGCTCGCCTGGGTCGCGTCCGACAATCTGGCGATCGTGCTCGTGCAGGCCCAGTACTTTTTCGGCAACGCCGTGCCGCTGACCACTGCCGGTTTGACGCTCGTTGCGATGCCGATGGCGAGCCGCATCCTCGCCGCGGCAACCGTGGCGGGCGAGGTCGGCTACCCGCTCGCGCTCGTGAGCCGACAGGCGCGCGTCGTCCTGGTGCCGGGCATGCTGCTCATGCAGCTCGGGATCCGCGTGCTGCTCGGCCCCACGTTCTTTCCGATGATGTCGTGCAACGTGTTCTGGGTCCCGTGGGATCGGGTCCTCGCCGCGCTCGGCCGGTCGTCGCGCCGAATCGATGGTCTGTGCTAACGGCCTCCGCTGTGGCGACCTATCTGAGCTTCGCCGAGCAGGCGCTGCACTACTTCGACCGGCCGCACGACGCGATGCCGGCGACGCCCATCGGTGGTCCCGCGGCGTGGCGCGGCGAGGATCTCGCGCGGCGGAACGACTGGATGGTCGAGCTCACCGCAGATCAGATCGCCGAGCTCGACGCGCTTCACGATTCGCTGCGCGGGCGCGGCCGGACACCCGCGACGCTCGACCGCGACGACGTCGCGCTGCCGACACTCGGGGCGACGATCGACGGGTGGCGGCGCGAGCTCAGCGACGGACGCGGGTTCCTCGTCGTGCGCGGGATTCCGGTCGAGCGCTGGGGGGACGACGACGCGGGGCTCGTGTTTTGGGCGCTCGGCTTGGCACTCGGACGTCCGGGCGCACAGAATCCGGAAGGCGATCTGCTCGGCCACGTCCGCGACACCGGCGAGGACGCGAGCGATCCCTTCATCCGCCGGTATCGAACGGCCGGCGACATCGCCTACCACTGCGATCTCGCCGACGCGGTCGGTCTCTTGTGTCTCCGCACCGCGCGCGCGGGAGGTGCCAGTCGGCTCGTCAGCTCGGTGACGGTCTTCAACGAGCTCGCGCGCCGTCGTCCCGATCTCGTCGCGCGGCTCTTCGAGCCGATGTACCTCGATCGGCGGAACGAGACGAAGGACGGTGGGCCGGGGTGGGTCCCGGTGTTCCCGTGTCGCTTCGCCGGCGGAAAGCTCCGGACCTTCTACCACAGCGACTACTTCCGCTCGGTCACGCGTCACGCCGACGTGCCGCCGTTCACCCCGGAGGAGCGTGAGCTGCTCGACGTCTACGAAGCGATCGCGGCGGAGCCGGCGCTCCGGCTCGACATGCAGTTCGCCCCGGGCGACGTGCAGCTCGTGTCGAATCACGTGATCCTGCACGCCCGCACGGCGTACGAGGACGCGCCCGACCCGGCGCGGCAGCGGCACCTCTTGCGCTTGTGGTTGAGTCTCGACCGGGCGAACGCGTGAGCGGGTGGGAAGGCATGCGGAGGCGACCGCGTCTGGCGTCGCTCTTGCTCTCTCCCTCGGTGTCAGCACGACCACGCCGGGGGGACTCATGATCGGTCGCGAAAGTCGGACGTTTCGGAGGCGCCTCGCCGCGATTTGTACGCTCGTCGTCACGCTGCTGCCGCTCGCGGCGAGCGTTGCGGCGGCCAGGACCTATGACATCGTCTATGTCCGCCAGCCGCGCTACGGGGACAATACGAACACGACGTGGCCCGAGGTCGCACATCCGGCGAGCCTCGATCCCGGCGCCGACCTCATGCTGCTCCATCCCGACGGCAGCGAGGAGCTGCTCGTCGCCGGCGGCAACGGCGCCGTCACCGATCCGTTCGTCTCGTTCGACGGCCGCTTCGTCTATTACGTGCTGTTCCCCGACGTCCGACCGCAGGGCTACAACTACCAGCGCGGGCTCCCGTACGGCGGCGCCGACATCTACAAGGTCGAGCTCGCGACGCGCGCGATCACGCGGATCACCTTCGGCGAGTTCACGCCCAACACCGGCGCCGGCACGTTCGACGAGTCGAATCCGGTGAACCCGGGGGGCGCGTACGACTCCCTCGGCTACGGCATCCTGAACCTCGGGCCCGCGCCGGTCGCTGGCGGGAAGATCGCGTTCACGAGCAACCGGAACGGCTTCGTGCCGCCGCGCGGCCTGACGAACCCGACGATGCAGCTCTTCGTGATGGACGAGGACGGCGCCAACGTGACCGCGATCGCGCCCATGAACATCGGGAGCGCGCTCCACCCGACGCCGCTCCGCGACGGCCGGCTCGCGTACTCGACGCTCGAGAGCCAGGGCCTGCGCGACGGCCGCATGTGGGGGCTCTGGTCGATCTGGCCCGACGGGCGGCGCTGGCAGCCGGTCGTGAGCTCGTTCCGGAGCGGGCAGGCGTTCCACTTCCTGACCCAGCTCTCGAACGGCGACCTCGTCGTCGTCGACTACTACAACCTCAACAACAACGGCTTCGGCGCGCTCTACCGGATGCCGCCGGCGGCGCCGGCCGGCACGCCGTCGTTCTTCAGCGCGTTCCCCGAGGACAATCCGGCGATCGCGCAGACCGTCGGCGGCGGGTTCCGCTACGATTTCCAGATGTCGTTCACGCCGTACGGCATGTACTCGATCACGCCGTTCACGCACGGCGGCGACGAGGCGGCGCCGGTCGGGGCGGGCGGCGTGCGCGTCGGCAAGTTCACGCATCCCTCGGCCGCGCCCGGGAACGATCTCCTCACGGTGTGGACGCCGGGGCCCGCGAACGACCTCAATCGTCCGACGACGATCCCGTACTACGACGGCGGCCTCTATCTGATTCCCGGCGGCGGCGTCGTGAACGGGCCGACCGATCTCGTGCTGATCAAGAACGATCCCAACTACAACGAGGCGTGGCCGCGCGCGGTCGTGCCGTATCGCGACGTGCACGGCGTCGATCAGCCGGACGTGCTGCCGTGGCTGCCGAACGACGGCACCGAGCACGCCGCGCTCCCGGCGGGGACGGCGACGGGCCTCGTCGGTTCGTCGAGCCTCTACAAGCGCGAGAGCTTTCCCGGTTTCGTGCCGCCCTGGTCGAACACGTTCGACGGGCTCGACGCCTTCAACACGGCCGAGAACGGCCAGAGCAGCAACTGGGAGTGGCAGGGCGCCGACGCCGGCCGCTACGACGACGCCGACATCTGGGCGATCCGCCTCCTCGCGATGGAGCCGAACACGCACCGGAGCTACGGCCCGCACATCGGCCCGAGCGGCGGCCCGCTCTTCTCGAGCCACGCGATGGAGCGTCTCCGCATCCTTGGCGAGATTCCAGTGCGGAAGACGGGGCAGGGAGGCGCGCCCCTCCTCGATCCCGAGGGCAATCCCGACACGTCCTTCCTCGCGCGCATCCCGGCCGACACGCCGTTCACGTTCCAGACGCTCGACCGCCGCGGCCTCGTGCTCAACATGGCGCAGACCTGGCACCAGGTGCGGCCGGGCGAGGCGCGCTACGACTGCGGCGGCTGTCACGCGCATTCGCAGCTTCCGCTCGACTTCCATGCGACGGCGGCGGGCCAGCCCGGCTTTCCGGTCGCCGACCTCGTGCACGAGACGCCGCTGCTGTCCGCCGACGCCGGCGGGTTGCCGACGACGCGCGTCGAGTCCGTGCCGGCGGTGACGGTCGAGTTCCTCCGCGACGTGCGACCGCTCCTCCAGCGGAGCTGCACGCCCTGCCACACGAAGAACGCCGCCAACCCGCCCGGCAACCTCGTCCTCGACGACCTCACGCCGACGAACGGCGTCCCCGGCGACTACGCGCGGCTCGCCGACGATCGCCAGGCGCGTTGGGGCCATCCTCCGGTCGGTCCGACGAGCTGGCGGCAGACGAACGCGAGCCGCTACGTGCGGAGTTTCCAGAGCCGGCGGAGCCTGCTCGTCTGGAAGATCTTCGGCGCGAGGCTCGACGGCTGGACGAACGCCGACCATCCGACCGAGTCGACGCCAGGCGTCGAGGCGACGCTGCCGAACGGCGCCGATCCGAACGCCGCCGACCTCGACTACACGGGCACGATCATGCCGCCGCC
>Ga0268299_1002287_pt1 | contig 24128 bp, 17 predicted proteins | sample NOBtaG_FD_193484 | JGI IMG/M metagenome (GOLD analysis project Ga0268299, IMG submission 193484) | Activated sludge microbial communities from bioreactor in Nijmegen, Gelderland, Netherland - NOB reactor | ecosystem: Engineered > Bioreactor > Aerobic > Activated sludge | place: Netherlands... | reverse complement strand
CAAGGCAGACATCGTCGGCGGCGGGAGCGGAGGCGGACATGGAAGGAACACCTTTCGGGAAGTGTCCCTCCTCAAACCCGGAGGGTCCTACAATGTGAAGAGGAAAAAGAACGGAATCGTCCTGGCGCCGAGGCAGGCCAATTCGCATCTCGACTCTCCCACGCACCCAAGGATCGTCTCATGCGGGGTTGCCAACTTTCGAGAATCACAATCCTCGGGCTGAACGTCATCGCGGCAGGCGCGGCGGCTTCGTGCAGCGCTATCTCCACGCCGCGCGGGAGGGCGCCCATGCACCGTGCCGCGTTACACTATGACATGAGGATCGAACGCGATCCGGAGACGCGCGCGCTGGCCGGCAAGGGAGGGATGACAATCCCCGCGACGGGCGAGGTGACGATCACCCTAGCGGAGGGAGCCGAGATCGTCTCAATCGCGGGGAGTGACACGACGACGGTGCGGAGCTTTGAGGTCGCCGATGTCGCGCGCGAGGACGGCGCGCGGTCCCTTGGCGAAAGCGAAGCTTCGGAACCACGAGCGACGCAGGCGCCCAGTTCGCCGAACGCATGCTCCCCGCGAGCGCAACGCTGCGACCGCAGGGCCCCGAACTGCACCACACGCTGGCCCGCGCAATCGCCGGACATCAGGTCTCCCTACTGAACAGCGAGGCCCGCGTGGGGCCGTGAACGGTTACGAGGCCGGGGATGTCGATCCCGGCGTACTTGGCGTGGAGCGGTACGACCGTGCATGCAGGACGGGCCGGTTGTCGTTGACGAGAAGTTTGTCCGGGGGCACCCTACGCCTCCATCATCTCCGTAACATGCGAGCCTCCGACTCCGATGCCCAAGTCGATCATCCCTCCGAAGAAACGCCGCGTTGCGCAGCGGCCGCGTCGCGCCAGCACCGGCGCGCCATTCGTAATTGGGAACATCCTCTACATCAAGGTTGGCGGGACCGACCAGGACTACCTGAACGACTGGACCCGCATCGAGCGCGACATCGAGGCCGACCTGAAAACGCAGTGGCCGGGTGAGAGCCTGGTGCGCGTGTTGGGTTGTGCGGTGTGGACGGGGAATGCGTCGTACCCGCTGTATGTGGACGACGTTTCCTTCTCCAACTCGATGACGACCGAACACAACGTGATAGGACCGGGTGTCATCGGTCACATCCTGCGCAACAGAACGACGGATATTGCGACCTACGCCGCCACGGATCGCTGGTTTCATTACAACCAAGTCGGTTCGGTGATGTGCGAAACCGATGACAACGGCGCCCTCGCCCAGACACATCACTTCGACGCGTTTGGCAACTCGCTCGACATCTGGCAAAACGGCCTCATCGGAGGCGACCGCCCCGGCTGGCATCACAATACGAAGGGATACTTGAACTGAGCCACTTCTGAACTCCGGGGCAGCTGCCCTACATTCATTCGGGACATTTCCCGGAAGGAGTTCAAGTCATGGTTCACACCCCGCAGAACGTCGGTTACGTCAGGTGGTCGAGCGACATCCAGGAGAACGGCGACTCCGAGCGCCGCCAGCGCGAGACCATCCTGGAGGACTCGAACAAGCTCGGAAAAACTATTAGTCGTTGGGTGCAGGACGAAGGGCTCTCCGCCTCCTCGGGCGAGAACATCTCGAAGGGTGAACTCGGGAAGTTCTTGGACGAGGTGAGGTCGGGGGCCGTGCCGCGTGGTTCAGTACTGTTCCTCGACGAGCCGACGAGGTTGACCCGCCTGAGCCCCGCACGGGCGATGAGGATCGTCGCGGACCTGGACGACGCCGGGGTCGCCATCCGACTCAGCTCCCGCCGCCAGACCCTCTCGGGTGAGAGCCTCTACGAGTTGCTGGGGTTCTTGGTCGAGTCGGCGGCGGGCCACGCGTTCACGATGGAGTTGGGGCGCAAAGTTCACGAGGCTTGGTCGGCAAAGCAGGACCGTGCGCGGCGGGCTCCCGGCCAGGAGGTCATCACGTCCAACACCCCTTACGGTATCGCCGCCGTGGGGGGAACGTACACGGTCGGGCGTGGATGGAGCGGGCGGCGGTATGAGGCGCATCCTCGTGAGTCAGGCGTCGTCCTGATCATCTTCGAACTCGCCCGGGATGGCTATTCGCCACGCCTGATCGCGGTCCACTTGAACCGGATGGGCATCCCGTCCCCGAACGCGGGGAGGGGGAAGCGTTGCTGGAGGGGAACCCCCGTGTGGCGTCCCGAGTCCGTTCGCATCATCATCACAGACCGCGCCTACGTCGACGGCTCGTACCAGCCGCACAAGGGGACGTCGAAGAAGGGGAAGGCACCTGACGGCGAGCGGGTCGTCGGGCACTACCCGGTGTTCCTCCCGAAGGGTCTTTGGGAAGCTGCCAACGCTGAGATGACCAAGCGCGGGGTCGGGCGGAGCACCAGCCACCGTTCCGGCGCCTCGAACTTGTTCACCGGCGTCATGACCTGCACACAGTGCGGCGGGGCGATCAGTCTCAGGTCCGGCGAGTACGGGAAGAGAATCCCGGCGCTCTACTGCATCAACGCCCGGGTGGAGAAGTGCACGGCGACGAAGGTCGTCCATCGGGCGAAGATGGATGCCGCCGTCCTCGGCGACCTGAACCTCTACCTCTCTCCCGAGAAGATCCTCTCCAACCTGAAGGTGGCGAAACCGACCGTGGACTACGACGCCGAGGTGGAAGAACTCCGGGGCGAGGTGTCGAAGCGTCAGGGGGAAGTCGCCCGTCTCGCAGACCGCATCCTTGCGCTCGCTGGCTCCGACAATCTCGACCTGTTCGAAGGGAGACTGACGTTGTCCCGTCGGACTCTTGCAGAAGCAGAGGCAAAGTTGGCGCGGGCCGAACGGGATCGCGAGCTTGCCACCGCCCAGATCGGACAGGAGGTCAGGGCCGCCACGGATTTTCGGGCTCTGGTCAGCATGGCCGTCTATGGCGAGCCGAAAGCAGAGCCCGCCGTGCCCACCACGCGTGAGATCCTCTGGGATGTTTTCGCTCAGTGCTGTCAGCTTGAGCACCAACTCGCGCATCACGTCAACACCGCCCGCGTGAGGTTGAAGGCAGCACTCCGCCGCATCGTCGAGAAGATCACGGTGAACTTGGAGACAGGACGGTACTGCATCGAGCTTCGCAACGGTGAGAAGTTGCCCGGCGGCACCACGGAGTTCCCGAGTCGGCATGATCGGCTGAAGAAGTTCCTCGGTGTCGGGTGCGAGCCGGAGATCCTGCTGCAACCCGTGAAGAAGTCCGGTTCGACAATGACAAGGACGCGTCGATAGGCGGTGGATCCTCGAAGGGCGCTTGACGGTGTCTTGCTCGTTCAAGGCCTCGCTAGGGACACAGGTACAACCGACAACACGGTGGAGCCCCGGGGCTGAACAACTCGGGAATGAGTCCGCCTTCGTACAGTTCGAAACGCATCACAGGCTGGTCACAGAAGTCTCTCGTCAGGAAATGCTTCAGCACCAGCCATTCGGCATTGTCGAGGTCGTTCGGCAACGGAATATCGGAAATCCTTGCGCCAATAAGACGGGCCACATTCCAGACGTCGATGTTACGCGAGAAGGGAGTGTCCCTGAGTGGCCCCACGGCGATGGGAACCACAGCGCGCACCACTCCGGGACAGGGACCGGAGGAGTACGTGGTCCTGGCATCGATCTCCGCGACTTCGGGCTCCTGCGTCCACCTGCCGAACTGACAGGGAGTCTGGTGAATGTCTGCAACTCCTCGATAGAGCGACAGGCCACCCGACCATCGCATGTGATCGGTGGCTTCACAACATTGTTGTTCTCCCGGTACGGAATCCCTCCAGGAATAGATCATATCTCTCCACACCGGCTCTCGCTGCTCCGAGTCGAGCACCTGCAAGAGCTGAGTCCCGGCAGCCGATCTTTCCACATCTGGATCTTGGGCCCGGATGCGCAGGAATCTGGCCAAGTGCCAGCCCAGGGTGTCCGCAGGGAGTGGAAGAGGTAGGGGGGCTTGCGGGCGGGGTTGAAGCACCCGAGTTTCAGGCTCGTCAATCTCGGCCAAGATCTTCGACTCCAGTACGACGAGAGCATCGTGGATGTCCTCGGGTCCGACGCTGAGGGGGTCCAGGGCAGGCCACTGGGCATCGAGGCATGGAGCGTTCGCTTGGAACCAAGGTGATGGTTCTTCGTAATCCTCGTCTTCGACTTGGAAGTAACTCATCGCTGCTACCTTCAGATGGGATTGGCGGTGCGAGGCCGCCGTGGACGTACACTCATATGTAGTCGAGCGTTACCGAGGAATCCGAGGTCGATGGCTGGGAGGACACTTCCCGGGTTCGCGCCGGGTTCTCGTTGAATGCGCAAGCTGGCCTCGGAGCGGGCGCCTCGTCATAAAGATCCACGAGACGACCGCTGGGCGATCGGGTGCCTCGACGTAGGGGTCCGAGCGAACTTCAGGCGCAGCCCCGGTAGGGTTTCCCTTCGGCAAGATTGATCGGTCAGTTGCTCAACCAGGTTGGGCCGCCCGGTCCGCTCGCAATTCGGCGCGGTGGCAACGCCGGACCCCGGGGGAGACCGACCTCGGCTCTTTCGCTCATTTTCGGGGTTCACGCGAAGAACGCGCGAAGCCCGGGGGAGAACATCCCGTCGACCCCGACGTTCAGTCACTTTCCCATCGGCGAGTACCCGATCCGGCGGGTAGACTGGCCGGATTTCACGACGGCGCGGCGGTAGTCAGAAGAACAGGGAGTCGGAGCGTAGATACGCGCGCGCGCGAGGCCGGGAGTGTCGAAAGGACCGCTCTGCCGACACTTCCAGCGCAAGTCGGCTGGAAAGATCGTTCGGATGCCATCCTGGACGGCATGACAGATGCGGATCCGGGTAGATTGCTCGTAACCCATGAGTCTCTTGGACTTGGCGAGCCCGTCGCCGCTGGTTCGGGCTGCGCGGAAGTGCTCATCGGGAACTTCCAGAGTGCCCGCATAGATAGACCTGCGCGGGTCCCCCGCGACGACACCACGCAGGAGGCCGAACATGGCCCGTCCACCAACACCCGCATCACGTTACTTCACCCTGCCGGAGGTTGCCCTCCGCCTTGGACTCGGGCGCACCCGTCGACGTCGCCGTTCAACCGAAGCAGAGCCTGTGACCGACGAGGAACGCGCCGCCCGTGCAGTGCGTCGACTGATCCGGTCAGGCCAACTTGTCGCCGTCAACGACGGGGGGCGTTATCTCGTTCGCGAGGACTGGTTGCTTGAATACGAAGTCCGCCGCGAAGCAGCAGCAATCTCTCGTCGCCGCCAGCTAGCGGGTGCTGAGTGGCCAGCCTCTGGAAGCCCCATCAAGGGTAGCCCGAACACGCCTCGGGTCGATCCCGGAGTCACGCAACATGACTAACATCAATATCCCAGCCGGTCTTGATGACCACTCAGCCGTCCCGGTGATCGAGGCCCGACCACTCAGGCCGCCGACGGTCGCGAAAAGTAGCCGTAGTCGGCCATTTCACTGTCATCTCGGAGCTGAGTGGCCACCCAGCACTCGACTTCGTAGGCGGGTTCAAATCTCCGCTTGGCCACTCATGAGAGGCCGCAGCACGGCACCGACTCCCATAGGAGCTGGAACATGAAACCCACCGAAATCCGCGAGCGAATGGCCAACGCGACGCTGGCCGAACTCGACGAAGTCTGGCGCGACCTCAGCCCCGGCGTAAAGGTGGGCTCTGGCGCCCATGCCCACCGCCATGATCGCCAGCATGGGAGCAGGGCGGCCAAGTGGTTGCCCATCGCGCTCGCCCCCGCGACCGCCGCGAAAACTCCGCTGCCCGCGATAGCTCGACTCGACCCACCGGAGACCGGCGCAAGGGCACGAGCCGCCTTCTTGGAGATGGTGCACGGCATCGGCGGCGGAGAAGGCAGCGCCGGGACAGCGGCACTTCCGAACAACGTGAGGAAGGCCGCCAACAACGTCGCCGAGTCGGTCCGCCGTGCCATCCGCTTCCTCGCGGCAATGCTACCGGCGGACGAACTCCCCGAGGCGCCGCTCTGGCCCGAGCCAGTTCGCTCGCCCAAGTATGATCGCGGCGTGAGGCTCTATCGCGATGTCCGCCGGGCTCATCTCCGCGAAGGCATCATGGATCCAACGAACCACTTGCCAGCGATCACCGAGCGCGTCGCCGCCGAGCACGCCGAGCGCGGACGGATCGCGGGTTCATACGGATCCTACAACCGGATGGTTCGCGACTTGCGCGAGATGCTGGGCGACGGCTCGTTACCGGGCGTTCCGGGTTCGCTGGCCGATTGCCTTCAAGAGCTGCGTCTGGACCCAAGTGTCGGTCCTGCAAAGACGATCCCGATCAAAGAGCTTGTGCGAAGGTGGCCTGACCATTTCAGGCTGAATGCGAGCGGGAAGATCGACCTGGAGCATGGACTGCTCGGATACTTCAATCGTTCGCTCGGGCTTCGCCGTCCATCAGGAGTGAACGGATCGTCGTGTCCGCCCGAAAATCTGCTCGGCGACAGGTCACTGCCGGGAAGGCTCGACAATCTCCGTCGGTTCCTGGCTCGCGTGGCGACGCCCGCCGACACGGAACTCGCTGAATGCTTCAGTGCGGATCGGATCTGGTGCTGGCTGAAAGGCTACATCGAGGAGCGAAATGCTGTGAGCTGCATGCATCTGCAAGCGTGGTGGGCAGTCATGTACACCGCAAAGCTCTACCTCGGCATCGATTTGACTGCGACGGAGAGGCTCGTCGCTGAGGGCATCCAGTTTCCGGCGATGGATGCGAGCACAAAGGGAACTGTCACGCTCGAACGGGCGGGGACCAACCCTGTCGCCACTCTGCTCAGTATTGCCGCCGCGCTCAAGGCAGCTGCCGAGGGAGAACGCGAGCTTTCCCCGAAGCGCCGCGTTGGGTGCTTCCTGCCCCGAAAATCTGCAGAGGTCGAGTTTTGGATCCGGCTGCTGACTGGCCTTCGTCCCGAAAACGTTGCCGTCCTCGTTTTCCTCGATGCGCCTTCGCCCGACACCCTCGTTCCCGCCATCTGGCGCGAAGGCAACGGGTACGTGGTGTGCATCCCGTTTCGATGCATGAAACAGAACAAGCGTCGATTGCGGGGGAAGCCGCTCGTGTCCCGCCAACCTCGCCCCGAGCGCCCGTTCATCTTTCGCATCGAGTTTCCAGCGGCTGTCACCGCCTTGGATGAGCACCTTTCGGACGGCTGGATTCACGCCGCAGCAGTCGTCGAGGGACGGACGAGACGGCTCTTGCTCAACGAAAACGGCGAACCCTTCAAGAGTTTCGAAGGGAGCCAGCGCAAGACGCGCAAGCGCGCCGTGAGGCTCAACAACCCAACGGAGGCCCTACTCCCTGACTTGGATCGCTACGCCACGCGGCATATCATGTCAGAGCTGCTCAACCGCTACCAGCCCGGTGGGAATCTGAAGACGATGTATCTAACTCACAAGTCTGCGACCAACTCCGACAAGTACTACGGCAACGATGACATGTCGTACCTGCGAAGGTGCATCCATGAGATTCTTGAAGGCCTCCCACCATTGCCTGAGCAGGAGCGTCTTCGCGCCGCCCGCTTGGAGGAGATGGAGCGCGAGCGGGACAAGGCGATCGCCGACATGGCGCGCAGGATGGAGGCGACGGGCAGCGACATCGCGAAGCTCGCCGCCGCCCTGGCCGCGAAAGACGAGGAGTTGCTGCGGCTGCGCGGCAAGCTTGCCGAGGAGCGCGTCAGCAAGGTGCCCCGTCAGCCCAGGGCGGAACCGTGAGGATGGAATGTCGTTGGTCGTGAGGGGGAGCGAGGGAACGGCGGCGCGCTTGACCGTCGCCGCTGATGCGGCTGAGGCGGCGACACCTTGGCAGGGATTGAGCACAAGGCGAGACGTTGTACGGCCCCCCGCTACTCCGTCTCGGTCGCCGACTCCCGGCGCTTCTGCCGCCACAGCACGAGATGAACTCGCATCGCGATGTGGGCGATGATGTCCTTCGAAGCACGAACGAACGTCTCGCGCAAGCACGCGGCGGTCAGTTCCTCGATCAGAGCGCGCCCGGAGGCGCCATCCAGATCGTATCCGTATGCGGGTCCGAGCAACAATGCCATGACATCCTCAAAGGCGCAGTCACGCAGGCCTTCCTCCAGCGGCCAGATAGTAGATCCGTGCTTTCCGGCCAGGCACTTCTGGGCGTACTCGCCTTCGATGCGTTGGACGGAAGTAGGAGTCACAAGCAAGATGGCTTCCTCCGCTTCAAACACCTCGCCGATCAGGGGCTCCCTGGAGACGGCGAAGTCAGGGTGTGGTGCTGGTATGACCACCCATTCGCCATGGCCAGCTATGAGCACATCGTAATGACTCCACCCATCGTGTTCGACCTCCTCGGTCGCGTGGATCGTGTCCACGGTGCTTAGCGCGTAGATGACGTCTTCGTGACTCGGGCCTAGCAAGAGCGCGTGTCCTGACGCTTCAGCGTCCTCATTTTCGTCGAACGGCTTCGTCCACGTCATCCGGAGGACTTCGACGATTTCCACTCGGAAGGGTGACGCCGTGAACTTCTTCTTCCCGGGTTCAGCGGCCATCGGGGGCTGCCTCCACTCTGGGCCGACTTGCTCCCACGCCAACCGCCGCGAGTGCCTCGTCGATGCTACGGACTTCCTGCCAGCGCCACACGTTGGGTTCGATGTCGCCGTTCTCTGCTGGGCGCGCGCCGAGGATCGTGTCGCGCGCACTGAGCAGTCCGGCCTTGCCTGCGTCATCGATCAGTCGCAACGCGTTGCCCCCGAGGGGAGCGACTCCACCACGGAGATCGATGTCGCCAGCGATGACAAGGCGCTCATCAACCTCAACGCGTGCCAGGGCGGCAGCGATTGCCACCGCGATGGGGAGCGAGTGTTCGCGAATGTAACGCACACCGCCCGGCGCGCGCACCGTAACGCCGAGCGACCCAATCGAACGCGCGGGCGCGTGGATGCGCGCCATCAGGTCGACGATGATCGCGGCTTCCTGCGGGCTCAGGCCTGGCGCCTTCACGAAACCCCTTTCATGCCGGGGCAGCGCGAGCGCCACCTCGATGGTAGTTGGCCCGTCACATGAGATGGTACGCACGCGGGCACTGCTCGACGCCGCCAGTGGCGACGGCACGAGTCGCGTCGTGGCTTCATCGATCACGACGGAGTAGGGTTCCATGCGCGAGGCGCCGCCCCGGTTCTTCGGGAGGTAGATCGCCCTGCAGCTCACGCCGTGGCGCATGATGAGCGATGCGTCAATCATGTGCTCCAGCGCACGCGGGCCGCTCACTTCGCTGGCCTTAGTCATGTGCGCCAAAGCCAGCGTCGTGACACCCGCCGCCGACGCGGTCCGCAGGTACTCGTACAAGGACGAGTAGAAGCGCTTGTCGGCTGGGCCATTGCCGAGCCCGTGCAGCGAGTCGATGATGATGAGGCCAGTTCCGGCGAGCCTCCCGTTCCGCGCAAACACCTGGCGCGCCAGAAGCTGGGGCAGCAGCACCAAGTCGCCGATGTCGTCGATGATCTCGATGGGTAACTCGTCGAGCATGTCACACCCGACCGGTGCTGCGAGCGCTTGCATCCGGGAAAGCAGCGCGATGCGCGACTGCTCCGTCGCAACGATCAGGACGCGCTCACCGGAAAGTGCGGCGCTGATCGCGAGTTGCTGCGCGAGCGTGGATTTGCCCACGCCAGGGTCGCCACCCATCAGGAGGTTGGTGCCGCGTGGCAAGCGTCCCAGCAAGCCAACGAACCACTGCATGTCGGCGCCAACCGGCAGCAGGTCGGTTTCCGTTGGTGGTGTCGGTCGCGTCGGAGCGAGGAGGTGCACGGAGCCGTTGCCGGTCATGCGACCACCTCCTCGTGCGGACGGAGAGAAGCGACGAGCGATGCTTCCATCGAGCCCACGTCGGACAGGGACATCGTCTGCATGTCGGCGTTCGCCACGGACTGCATGACTGCGGCGCGAACCCGGTCGTCCTCGACCGCCACTCCATCCTGAGAGCACCGCGCCGCGACGCGGAGGCGGAGCCGGTCGAACAAGCGCTCTCTCAGGTAGGAGTCCGCGTCGGGCAGCTGGCGTCCCCGGGTGGGCAGCAGTTCCCCGTCCGCCCATGAGTAGTGGCGATACTCCATGACCCCCTGCTCGCCGATCCACAGCACGACGCTCTCCGTTGAAATGACTTCGTGCGTGGCCTCTCTCGTGGTCAGGAGGTCGGCATGATCGATCGCCTCGCTCCACTTGTAGGCGCCCTCGACGACGAACTCGCGGAACACCATGTTCCCGTCGCGACGCGTCGCGCAGGGCCAGACGCGGCGGAGGTGCTTGCCGTCTGGAACCAGGATCGTCGGCACAACATCGCCACTCCAGTCCGGCGCGGCGTCGGCGGAAGCTGTCACGGCGCCGAAGGTCACGATCAGTACGCTGGAGGGCGGCGGTTCGGCGGAAACGACGCGGGCATCGCGGCAGAGATGCCACGGACGGCGCTCGTTGCACATCCACGCGTGCACCCGTCTCGGGTCGTCCCGACGGTGCACAACCGACACGACGCCGTCCACGTCGACGGCGTAGGTGGACGACGCGACCGGCTTCCGCCGCCCGCGACGCGCCGATACCGAGGATCCAAGCCGCACAAACGGAGGGCGGGTTTCCGCGCCGACGGAGAGGAAGTCCGCCAGGCGGGTGAGCTGGCGCACCGTAGTGAGGGTTTCGATGCCCGTGATGGCGGCGTACTGGGCGGGGATGTAGCCGAGGCGCTTCGGGCCGGGTTTGCGCTTCGAAGGTCTTGCGTGAGGCGATGTCGAGATGAGGTCTGACATGACTTTCGTCCTTCGCTGGAGTGGCGCGGAACCGTGTCCGCGAACAACAGGGCCACGTCATTCGCAAACCCGAACAAGACGCAAGCGAAAATTCGCGTGTGCGAACAAGAATGGTCGTGGTGTTCGCAAATTCGAATGGCCCTCCCAGTCCAGCCGCGCAATGCTCGTGGTAGCTGCCTGCGGAGCGTGCCGATGTCGAAGTTCAAGCTATCCAGCTATGTCGTGGATATCGCCCAATTCAGGGCGGTACTGCGTGCACGCCGTGAAGAACGAGGGCTGACGATGCTTCAGTTGTCACAGCGCGCGGGCGTGGCCCCGGCGACCGTACACAAGCTGGAGAGCGGCAAACTGACTGTTCACCTCGACAAGTTCCTCCGCGTCGCCGATGCGTTGGAACTGCCTCTGGCGGCGCTTATCTCCTTTCAGGGGAGCCAAGTGGCCGAGCCGCCGGATCCGCTCGCGGCAGAGATGTCAAGACTCCTCAGGGCCGGAGACCAAGCGGCGCTGCTGAAGCTACTCGCGGATCACGTTTCCAGGCCTTTGCGAACTCGGCAGTCGTCTCGTTCAAGGGTCGGCGGATGAGGCGTCACACACGCCGACACAGCAGCGTGTCAGCACTTGAGATGCTCGGCGGATCGGAGCCGCCGTCGTCGATCACGACCGCGTCCTCCGACCGATACCTCCTCGTGACAATCTATCCGACCGACCCATTCTTCGGCGGCCAACGAGCATTCCGTGCTTCTGCTGATGCCGAGCTAAGATTGGAAAGGAACCAAGGTCATGGGAAATTCTAGTACGAAGCCTATCCGGATCGACCTGGACGCATCACGGCATGCGAATGTGTTTCGCGGTGAGAATAGAGTTCAGTCCGCGGCCTTCGAGAAGTTCACTTCATGTCTAAATCGGGTGGCCAATGCGACAGCCCACAAGAATGTGGATGCTGCCGCAGTAGGTAGCGATTCACCCGCGCGAGCTTCGGCGTCCCCGGGGCACGAGCACGCCGCAATCCTGATCCTTGGCGCGCGCGGGATCGGGAAGTCGAGTTTCATGCTTTCTGCTCAAGAAGACTTCCGCTCAGAGAGGGAAGGAGGGCCGACGCTGCTGAGCCTCGGGCTCTTTGAGCCGGAGAAGATGGAGGATCATGAACAGCCTCTCGTCTCGATTGTCGGCTGGATCGAATCAGCGATGCGAGAGAAAGCAGACGACGCGATGCGGCGGCGGCACACTCGTCAATTCGAGACGGTCCAGGAAGCTTATCTGCAACTGGCGCGCCGACTCCCCGCGCTCTATGATGACGCGTATAGGAAAGCTCTAGGCGAGTCTCTTGGAGAGGCGGAACTAGCGGGCGAGCTGCTGAGAGAAAGGGCGCAAAGCGCCAGCGAGCTTGCGCGGACCTTTCGGGAATACGTGAAAGCGTGGATCCAATTCTTCCGGGGATCCGACTCCATGCCCCAGCTTCAGGCCGTCGTGCTCATGCTCGATGATATCGACACCCGACTGCATGGCGGTATGCACGTCCTCGAAACCATCCGTCGGTACATGTCATTCCCCGAGCTGATCGTGATCGCCTCCGGCGATCTGCGCCTTTTTGACATGGTACTCCGCCTCAAGCAGGCCGGGTTGACCGAGGCCCTAGGCCTGACGATTCGCCCTGAGCTGCAGAAGAGTGACGACATGGAACTCCTCCGGGAGACCCGTGAGCAGTACCTGCGCAAGTTGTTTCCACAGGAGAATCGAATCGAGCTTCAGCCCGCCAATCAGCTCTTCGACTACCACGTTTTCATCAAGAACGGCACTTTCACTATCGACCCCGATGGGCGGCCCCTCTCCACGCTGCTAGAAGCGTTCATCGAGAAGTTCTTGTTGTTGGGGAAACTTCCCGAGCACGACAAGGCACTCGCTAGGGCAACGCAGTTCGCCTTGTTGACCAAGGCGACGAGGACAGCTCTTGATGTCATCGAGACGGTCCTCGTTCCAGCAGTAAGCGAGCCGGTGGATCGACGGGCGGTCCTGGAGGCTCTTCTCGCGGTTTTCTCGGCAGAGCTGGACGGCAGCGGGTTGAATCTGCACTCGTTTCTTCGGGGCGACTCTCACGCGGAGCACGAGTTTGTGTTGTCCGCCACACGAAACGCAGTATTGCAGGGAGCCGAAGGCAACCAGCGGATAGAGGCGCTCTACAACGTCACCCCTTCATACACCAGTGAGCGTGCGAACCGGCTTGCGATTTGTTCCCTAGCCGCCATCAACGAGCGATACCGAAACCATGAACTTCACTATCTCAAGTATTGGCTCGTGGTCGTCGAGCCCCACCTCAACTGGGAGGCTCAAGCCCAGGAGGAAAAGTCCAAGTACCTAGACTTCCTGCATCTCGCCAAGGGGGAGCAGCCCGCCGACATTGCGGGTAGAGACGTCGCATGGCAAAGCGACCAATTGCTGGTAGATCGGACCGGTACTCCGCGCTCACCGGGCGTTCTCAAACTTCAAAATGGGAACGCGCCCAATTACCGATACCGGATCCTCATCGGCAACGGACAGGCCAAGGAATCACTCCGGGCGATCAGCAGCTTCGAACCTTGGTGCAAAAAAGTCGCCGGGAAAGTGTCCGACCCAAAACACTGGTTTCCGACGTGGAAGGAATTCTCTGAGTTGGTCCCTCTCGCTCATGCATTTGCTGCGCCATTCATAGTTCGAGTCGTGTCCAGAATTGGAGTCCCCGGCCAGCACATCTTTGTCGACTTCCGAAGGGGTCTCGGATTCTTGTGCCAGCTAGTCGAGCGCACGGGCAGCGATGCTGACACAAACATTGCAGCCTTTGCCCTAGAGGAGGCTCTGCAAGAACGAGTCTATGTCGGTAGGGGGGCGGTCACCGCGGAGCGGGTGGCGAAGTCCACAAAGACTTCGCAGAGTGGATCGGGCGAGGAGGAAGCAGAAAGTGACTCTGACGTGGGCAGTAGCGTCCAGCCGCGTGGAGGGGGCGACGATTCGACTTCACAGTTGTCCGAAGAATTGGTGAGCTGGCTCAAGTTCGCACGGGCCAGAGAGTCTGGGGACTCTCTAGGGCTCCCCTCCGATGTCGCGGCAGCAATCTGGAGGCGCTTTCACTTCAACCTGACCATCCAAGCCGACCCAAAAAACGTGGCACAGAAGGATTGCACGTTGGGCGAGTTCCTGCGCCGAAGCACGCTTGCCTTCCTTCATGCCATTGTGGTGGAGGAGTTGACTCACCACGCACATGAGCTTGGATTCGCTGACAGGTTGGATCGCAGGAACCTCGTCAATTCACCGGAGGTGCTCGTCCACAACCTCAAACTTATCAAGACCCAATCCATCAAGAACCCTCTTAAGGTTTCGAGTATCTGGCTGGCGTGTCCGCTGCTCCGAGCACTGCTCTCCGAGTCAGACCTAGCCGCTCTGGACGATGAATCTACAGAGTCTTCCCAATCGTACGACCCGCGAAAGCGGGAATACAGAATCCAAGTGGCGGCGAGCAGCGAGTTGGTCGCCTCCAAGACACTTCATCCGTTTCTCTGCGCCGTTAGACCCTGGCAACCCGGATCGAAGGCCGCGACGCAAGAGTCCGCGGATGAAGCAATCGGGGTGTGGCTCGGCGAAAATGGGGCAGGGGGACATGATACGGCAAGTGGCAGGAAGCAAAGGAGTTAGGAAGCAATGCACCGGACAGCTCGCGCAGGACGATTCGGAGAGTTAGGTAACCCCCGAAGAATGACCTTGCTGATCACTTCACCTGCCCTACCGCGCTCGCCCCGCGACATCTCGAAGAGTCCGCGCCTCAACTCCGAATGTCTCTTCTAACCTACGATCAACACCAAGTGTTTCACACGGCACTTCTCACTGACCTCGGCGTCTGGAAGTCGCTGGGTGAAGCCGTCGCTGGGCAGAGGCGAGAGCTGGATGATGCCGCCGCGGCGGCCTTTTACCGCGCCATGCCGTCGCTCCCCCAACGGCAGCGTGAGTTAGTTCAGGAGAGCTGCTTGGCGAGTGGTCATGGGAAAATTGGATTTGTGAATTCGCTCGGCGCGCTCGGCAAACACTTCTTTGCGCTCGAACCCGAAGGAGTGCGGACACGCCAGGAAGCCGTCATTCCTTGGCTAGAGTATTTCGGAACCAAGCTCTCCCCAGTGCCGCTCGTCGCGGCGCTTCTCCGCGGGGGTGACCCTGCCGCATTACATGACACTAGAGACCTAGTCGCGCTGCTTGAATTCGGCTTCATGCCTCCGCCGACGGACCTCGATGTTGCTCGACCGACACATGGGGGAGCTGACAACGAGCGCCTCGCCGATAACCATATACACGTGAGCAACTTGGCTCCTCCGACAGCGATCTGGCTCTACGCTCTTCGTAGGCCGTACCGTTGCGTCGCATCTCTCTTCGCACGCATTCCCCGCGCCAAGCGTTTGAGACGCATGGTGGGCTTGTCGCTCTCAACCACTCCTGAAGCTTTCGCCCGGGGGCCGGTGGAGTTCTTGGGATGTTTGCGCCTCGCATCGTGGATTCGTCGAACCGTGGCAGACTTCAACCGCCGAGCCATAGGCGGTGAGCGCGCCGATCTGTGGGGAGAGGGACTTCATGCCTTCGAGCGTTTGGGATCGGGGTTCCCGGACTGCGCACTCGCTCTCCAGTCGTCGGGCTGCGCGCCCGCAGTACGGCAGGGGGAGTCGCTCGCCGAGGAAGGCCTCTGGTGGATGAAGGCGTTCGAGATTCTCGATGATCTCGGTGACCCAGGCTTGGAAGCGCTGCTTCACGTTTACCATCTCTTTCACGCCATGTTTTCGCGGCTAGTCGTTCAGCAGTTCGAACTGCGGGGGTTTGAGCTATTTGAGGGCTACGCCTCCAACCCCATACGCGACGTCGTGGAGGATCGAGACAAGAAGCTGCTGGCTACGAGCCTGACCCGATTGCGGTGTTCGGGGGCGAACGGCCACTTGGAGCTTCGAATCTCACCGAAGCCAAGCTTCCCAGCCTTCTGTTCGCGCAAGCTGTTGCCGCTAACCAGAGCGCTGGACGCACTCGAATGGTCGGGATCGAATCGTGGAGTACCTCAGGAGGATGAGCATGACTCGGTCGAGGCCACCGAGTCAGTTCGTGATGCCCGACAGACAGTAAGCATTACGGTCCACTTCATCAAAGAAGAAGACCGGCATCGCCCGCGAGCAGACGGCCCAGCAATCCCACGGCACGCGGGAGTTCGCGCGAGCTTGGTTCAGCAGGCGGCTACGATCAAGCGGGCGCGGAGGCATGAGCGACGCATCGTCGGTATTGATGCGGCCAATAGCGAGTTCTACGCGCCGCCAGAAGTGTTCGCGCCAGTTTTCCGGGAAATGGCCCATTGGGAGAAGACTGGGCCTGGAATCTCGCCGCTACGGATGACGTTTCATGTGGGTGAAGAGTTCTACCATCCGCTTTGTGGGCTGCGAGCCATTGCCGAGGTCCTCGAATTCCTAGGCATGCCAAACGAGAGTCGGATAGGTCACGGGATGGCGCTCGGACTAGATTTTCACATGTGGCACCTGCATGTACCTGCGTTCATGGTCCCGATTCAAGAGTGGCTGGACAGCCTTGTATGGTTGGTTGTGCGTGGTGCCAGCGGTGCGATGGACCGATGGGAACCCCAGATTGCGCGCTGGTCGCGGGAGATCTATGGCCACGAGGTTTCGGTTCAGGAGTTGAGCAACGCTTGGCGGCTCCGGGAGCTTCCTCCAACGATCCGGGAACGTGGAGTACTAAGGTCGTGGCGAGACCGCGTCGAGTCGCTTCGTGGGGAGATTGGCTGGCGCTGCAATTGGCTCGAAGAGGGAATGGAACAGGCGCGGGCTCCCCGCGCCCCGCGCCCTCCAGACTCTGGCAATGACCCGGGCTGGCTCTACTACAGATACCACTTCGATGAAGGTGTGCGTCTTCAGGGCAGGAAGATCATTGAGCCGGGTCTAAAATCCGAGGAGCTTGAAAGGCTCGCCACGGACATGGAGACCGCTGCTGAACGCTTGATCAAGCAACTCGCTGAGCGACGCATTGCGATTGAAGTGTGTCCCACCAGTAACTTGCGCATCACCCAAGTGCGCCACTGGCGGGAGCACCCGCTCTTTCGCCTAGCGCCGGTAGAAACCGCCGATGGTCGTCCAGAAGTCAGTCTTTGTACCGACAACCCGGGGCTGTGCCAAACTACGATCGCGCTAGAGGCTTGTGCAGCACGACAGATTGCCAGCGAGTTGCCAAACTCCTCCGTGGAAAAGTCACAAGATTGGCTGGGGCGCCTCGCGACCGCGTCCAACCGCGTCGCCTTTCGATGTAACCGAGCGGGTGAAGAACGGGACGCGGGCTTCAGTGGGTGAAGAGCCATAGCGGTGCGATGTGTCTCGTCCCATCATGGCGAGAAATCCTGCCACCTTCGCCAGTGGTTCAACTCTCATGGGCAGCGGCACACAGGGAGCAGGCCGTCCCGCTGCGGCTGTTCGCGGATCCAATTCCCAGGACTCCAGTCAACAGAATGCCGCCGCCATTCAGTCAGTCGGGGGCGACGTCGTACTATCGGCCCCCAAACTTTGCGGCATCCTTCCGTATCCACCAATCGTCGGGCGCGAGAAGTACCGCGTCACCGAAGTGGCGTGCGGCTTCACCCGCTTCCCCGAGAAGGGCCGATGCGCGACCCAGTGCGGCTTGATTGGCGGGAAGCTGGATGTCAGCCACGGAAGACTTGATTAGCCCGCACATGTGCTTCGTCTCATCCGTCATGCCGGACTCGTGCAGGGCGAGCGCAAGGTCCGCGAGGACCGCAGCGTCGACGTCGCGGCAGGGACACCTTGTCGCCCGGACCTTCAGGGCATCGTACAGTGCACGTGCCGCTTCCGCCATGGCGCGCTTGTCCCCTGTGAACTTCGCGATCTGGAGCTTCGGGTAGAGTGTCATCTTGATTCCGCTGAGGCTCCACGCGGGCTGCCCAGGGTAAGGGCCAACGTCTATCTTGGCGCACAGGTCCTTGACTTCGTCGGTCTTCCCCAGCGCTCCCAGCACAGCGGCCAAGCGAAGTTGATGCTCCCGTCGAGCAGATGATCCCCGTGTCGGTGTCACTTCGGACTTCTCGACCGCGATTCGACCCAACCGCTCAGCCTCCTCGAAGTCGCCAGAGAGCATCGCGAGTTCAGATAGCGGGGGGATCGCCTGTGGGCGGCGCACCTGCAACACCTGCGCCAGCAAGGCCTTCGCCCTGTTGTAGTCCCCCAGCTTGCGGAAGGAGTCTGCCAAGTTCTGCAGCGCAGCCGCGTCCGGGCTCCTCCGGGCCGTATCCTCTGCCGCATGCAGAGCAGGTACAATACGGTCCAGCATGCCCACTTCGATCAGGCAATTCGCCCGCCATCCAAACGCTGGGACTTCCTGGAGGCCCCGGAGGGCGGACTCGAACTCCTGCTTCGCGGCATCACGCTTGCCCGTCAGCATCAGCCTCAGACCGGCATTGAATTGACGGAAGTGACCCACATCACGCTTCCAGTCGGCGTGCTGCAACAGGCTGTCGATCAGCGCGTAGTCACCGACATCGCTCAGCAGAGCAGCGGATGACCCGTGCCAATTCGTTCCCAATCGCGAAGCCGCGACGACCGTGTCCCACGCTGCCTGCACGTCAGGAGGATCAATCTGGCTGTAGGAGTCGAACGCTGCCCATAGCGCGGGAAGACTATCTGGATGAAGCCGGGCAACCTTGCGTGCGCGTTCGATGGCGCTCGCGCGACGATGCTCGTCAGCCGACTTGAAGTTCGCCTGGAACCAGTCGCCGACGGTCAGCGAATCTGGCGAGTCCTCGGTGATGACCCGCAACTCGGCGATGAGCGAGCTGTCCGCGATCCCATTATCGACGCGGATCGCAAGCAGGTGATCGCCGACAGTGAGGTGTTGCGTCAGGTCGATGGTCTGGGGGCCGGAAAGCTTCGGGTGTTCCCCGCTGCCCCACGCTCCAAGCTTGAATCCGTCCAGCCACACCTGCAGACCATCGTCGGCCTCTGCGGTGAGGATGAATGACTCTCCCTGGCCGGGAGCTGTCTCGACCCGAACTGGGGCGCGATAGAGCCGCGACTTCCACTCCGGAATCGAGTTCTTCTCGCGCAAGAGTCCAGTGCGCCAGTTGCGATCGTCATAGCTTGGCGCCATCCACTCGACCCCATCGGCGCCACGTGGGCTTTCCACGAGTGCGACCGGGCTCAGTGCCCGGACTGCGCCGACTTGAAAGCGGACCCGTTGAACGCTCGGCTCCTGACCCTCTGCTGTCGCTGTCGACATGAAAAGGCAGAAGGATGCCAGGGCGACTGACACTGGCCGCGCCGCCCCGAGACTTCTGCTTCTCGCTGGTGCACGACGTCTTCCCGAGCGCCCGAACGGGAGTTGGGCGAGACGTGCGAATGTGGTCGAGAACATGGCGGGCTTCCTCTGGCGCTGGAGTGTCAGCAGGACGGGGGAAGCCGCCGCCCGGCGAGTGCGATGCGCAAGGACGCTCCCTGATGGGGTTCCTGGACTCAAGGCAAAGTAGCCTAATTTGGTCTATTACTCCGTTTTCGGGTAGGCTGCTCCAGCCCAAGGAGCGGCCTACCCCATGCGCCAGAAACGCGGCACACCCGGACACAAGAAGTTGCTGGAGTCACTGATCGCCGCGCGCCTACGGCGCGACCTCACCCAGACCGAACTCGCGGACCGCCTCGGTGTCGCGCAGACGTACGTGTCGAAGTACGAGGTCGGCGAACGCCGACTCGACATCATCGAACTGATCCTGGTCTGCGATCAGTTGGGCGTCGATCCAGCGAAGCTCGTAAAGTCCGTGGCCGCCGTGGTGCGGGACTCTCCACCGCGCGTGCTGGGCGGAGGAGGTCGCCAGTCGGCGAGAGGCGAACGGAAGCGGACACGAAGAGGACCGAGAGGGAAGACCACTCAGTAGGCGAGAGGTCCCGGGTCCGCCAGGGTGAATGGCCCTCTGGCGCACCGGGGGGATCCCAGCCAGCAAAGCTGTGGTGGAGAAGTCCGTGCCCTTGGCTTCACCGGCGCGGAATGCCCTTCGCGCGTGACCCACGGGATGTAATCTACCGGGGAAACTGGGCGCCAGGACATCGCGCCCCGATCACGGGGGTAGCCGCTGGCGACTACCGTCCTTCCACGACTGAATCTCCTGCATCAGTTCCTCCGGCGCACTTCCGTCCCTCCACGCCATCACGATGGTGGACGCTGGGAGTGGCTCGGCGATTTTGCTGAGGGTCACGCCGAAGACCTGGAGCTTGCCGTAGGACTCCGGAACGATTGCGGTGCCGACGCCAAGGGACACCAGCGTGAGTGCCTCCAAGAATGAGGGGACTTCGACGACTCGGGAGACTTCGAATGAATGGCTTGTCAGCCAGGGCCGCAGACTATCATCGGCAGCGGATAGAATGAGTCGGCTGTCGCGGTGAAGCCCCGCTAGGGAGACTGGTGGCACTTTAGCTTCTCCTGCGCCAGACCGCGCCAGCATGTACGGCTCGGACAAAACCAGGCTGGTGTGGAGCCCATCGTAGTCGGCACGACTGGCCATCAGGGCGAGGTGGAGCTTTCTCTCATGCAGGAGCCTCACGGGATCATCGCCCGGGAATGGTGACAGCAGCCGGGGCGATACCCGATCGTCTGCAAACAACGGTGCGAATTCGGCGAGTGCGTGCTGGTCGCAACCGACCCTCGCTGGCTGGCGCCCCGGTGAGGTGAATGCTGTGACTCGGCGTTCTCCTTCCTCCGCGCAAGCCACCAGCTTCTTTCCCGCGTCGAGGAACACATGCCCGGCGTTGCTCAGTTCGAACCGGCGTTTCTCCCGGTCCAGCAGCGCCACCCCTAGGTCCGTCTCAAGCTTTTGGATCATTCGGCTCAGGTGGGGTTGCGCCATGCGGAGGCGCTGTGCCGCGCGCCTGAAGTTCCCCTCCTCAGCCAACACCACGAAACACCGCGCGGATCTCACGTCCATTCTCATTCTGATGCTTTTCCGGCATCAACTTGATGCCTAATAGGTATTGGACTTCCCGGCGGCGGCTGTGTGGGGATTGGCCGCTCTGATGGGTCGTCCAGAACCTGAGAAGGCATGCCGATGGCTGGAATGGAAGCTCGCGACGAGACGCTCGTCATCGTGGTGGCCGGTGAACGCCTGGGACGTGATCGCGCGCATCTTCAGCGCATCGCGGGTGAGCACTGCGCCGCGTATCGCCTCCCCCCGGCAGTGGCCGTCACACAGGAAGAGCTTCTATCAGCGGAAGTAGATGGATCACGCGTCTGGCCCGCTGCAGTGCTGCTGACGAGCGGGCGGGCGAGCGCGACGAGAGGCTTGCTCTTGCTGGACGCCCACCGCGCCGCGCTACCGCGCTCAGTGGCCTGGATCGACCACGGCGAGGCACAGCGCCTTGTGCCCCTGAGGCAGCTCGATCCGCTACAACACGAAGAGGGCAGCGTTGAGAAAGCCGATGGCACCGCCGCGCGCGCGTTCGCCGCTGGTTTGTCCGCTACAAGAGCGCCGCTCGGCTACGTAAAGGACGCGCGCCATCGCCTCGTGCCTGCGGAGCACTTGGACTGGGAACTGGCTCGGTTCGTCTTCCATGCGTTTCTTGAGAGCACCCTCTCACGCTCAGAGATCTGTCACCTGCTGAATGCCCAGGAGATCGCCGGGCCGAGAACTGCTCGCGTGTGGGACTCCCGCGCCATCGCCTCGATTCTGTGCGATGTGAGATACGCGGGAGCGCTCCAGTTCGGCGGTTGGGTGAGGGATGGTTGCCATCAGGCGCTGATCACCGTGGGGCAGCTCGAAGCGGCACAGGATCGACTGAGGCAACAACTCGCATGCGTTGCCCGGGCACACTGCCGCTCCGCTCGCGGCTTCATCACCACCGAGACCACCATCCAATGACGCCAAAGCCAGCAGATCTGCGGCATCGGGCCGCCGAATACGTCCGCATGTCGACGGATCACCAGCAGTACTCCACCGAGAACCAGCGCATCGCGATCGCGGAGTACGCACTCACGCACGGACTGACGATCGTGCGAACCTATGCGGATGAGGGGAAGAGCGGGCTGCGACTGGAAGGGAGGACAGGGCTCACGCAACTCCTCAGCGACGCGGCGGAGAAGCGGGTCGATTTCGCGGTCCTACTCGTCTACGACGTGAGTCGATGGGGCCGCTTCCAGGACGCGGACGAGAGCGCCTACTACGAGTTCGTCCTGAAGCAGGTTGGTGTGTCGGTGGCATACTGCGCCGAGCCGTTCAGCAACGACGGCACGCCGATTTCCACCATCATGAAGAGCGTGAAACGCGCCATGGCTGGCGAGTACAGCCGCGAGCTTTCGACGAAGGTCTTCCAGGGTCAGTGCAGGCTCATCCAGCTGGGGTTTCGCCAAGGGGGTCCTGCCGGGTTCGGCCTGCGCCGGATGCTGCTGGATGAGCATGGACAGCCGAAGGGGCTGCTGAAGCGCGGCGAACGGAAGAGCCTCCAGATGGAGCGGGTGATCCTGGTACCTGGTCCTCCGGAGGAACAGGCGGTGGTTCGGACGATCTACACGGAGTTCATCGCCGGGCGCTCGGAACGGGAAATCGCGCAGGCGCTGAACGAGCGCGGTGTTTTCCTGGAGCCGGAGCGCCCATGGAGTTGCGCGACGGTGCGGCAAGTACTCACCAACGAGAAGTACGTCGGCTGCAACGTGTTCAACCGGCGCTCGTTCAAGCTGAAGCAGCGCCGCGTCAAGAACCCCGAGGACATCTGGGTACGTCACCCGGGGAGCTTCGAGCCGATTGTCCCGCAGGAACTGTTCGACGCTGCACGGGACGTCCTGGCGCGCCGCTCCGTCCGTATCAGCGACGAGGCACTGCTCATGTCGCTACGCCAGCTGTACGAGGAGCGCGGCATGCTCTCCGGAGTTATCATTGAGGAGTGTTCGACCGCTCCTTCCCTCGGGCAGTTGCGCTCGCGGTTTGGCAGTCTGTTCCGCGCCTATCAACTTGTCGGTTACACGCCCGAGCGAGACTTCACCTACATCGCCATCAACGCACATCTGAGGAAGCTCCTGCCGGAGACGGTCTGTCGTGTTGTCGACCAGCTGTCGGCGCTGGGCGTTCAGGTGGACGGCGAACAGGAACAGGGGATTCTCCATCTCAGCGGCGAGGTCTCGGTGTGCGTCATCATCTCCCGATGCCAAGCGACGCCCGCTGGGCGACGGCGTTGGAAGCTGCGATTCGGTTCCACGGTTGTCGCCGATCTGATCCTGGCGGTCCGCATGTGCGACGACAACGCGAGCATCCTCGACTACTACATCATCCCACGGGACGAGATCACGCGCGACCGGATGAGCCTCGCGGATGACAACGGCCTCGCCCTCGACGCCTTTCGCTTTGACTCGCTGGACAGCCTGGCAGCCCTCACGCAGCGGGCTCGGATCGGAGCCGCGTGATGGCGAAAGAGCCGGAAGTGAGGATGATTCCCGTCGAGCAGATCCACGTCCTGAATCCACGCACGCGCAACAAGCGGAAGTTCAAACAGATCGTGGACAACATCAACCGCGTCGGGCTGAAGAAGCCTGTCACCGTTAGCCTGCGCGGGGAGGAGAACGGCCTGCCAGCATACGACCTGGTCTGCGGCCAGGGGCGCTTCGAGGCGTTCGTCGCACTCGGGCAGAAGGCGGTTCCCGCGCTGGTGGTGGAGGCTTCGCTGGAGGACCGCATGCTCATGAGCCTCGTGGAGAACATCGCGCGCCGCCAGCCGCTCACGCTCGATTCTCTCCGCAACATTCAGGCGCTCAAGGAACGCGGATACACCGAAGCGCAGATCGCGCAGAAGGTGGACCTGACCGTCACGTACGTGAAAGATGTCCTCAAGTTGTTCGCAGCCGGTGAGGAGGACCTGTTGCGCGCTGTTGAAACTGAGCGGATCCCGATCAGCATCGCGACGATGATCGCCGCGTCGGACGACAAGGAGATCCAGTCCGCCCTGCAGGATGCCTATGAAAAGAACCAGTTGCGGGGAAACAGCCTGGCAAGGGCTCGGAGGCTGGTGGAGCAGCGCAAAGTGTTCGGCAAGAAGGGGCGCGCCGGGGCTCGCACATCCAAGGCGACGACTTCAGATTCTGTGGTCGCGGCGATGCAGGTGGAAGCGGACCGCCAGCGCATGCTTGTGCGCAAGGCAACCCAGTGCGAGGCCAGCCTCCTGATCATTAGTACTACTCTGGCAATAAAGACTTGCCGTTGTTCGCTTCTTACGCCCAAGAGTCCGGGAAGAATCCTGCTCTTGGGGGCTTTTCGATGGGATCTGCGGCTGGGGAGATCAAGAACTGGGAGCGCG
>Ga0268299_1002286_pt1 | contig 24136 bp, 33 predicted proteins | sample NOBtaG_FD_193484 | JGI IMG/M metagenome (GOLD analysis project Ga0268299, IMG submission 193484) | Activated sludge microbial communities from bioreactor in Nijmegen, Gelderland, Netherland - NOB reactor | ecosystem: Engineered > Bioreactor > Aerobic > Activated sludge | place: Netherlands... | reverse complement strand
ATCGACATTAAGTTTTAAACTGCGTACGAATCTCTCCCCACAAGGCATCCCGCCCTTCATGCGTTTCCGCAGAATAGAGCAGGATCGGTACTTCCGGGCCCAATCCGCAGGCATTGCGCACGGCGGCGACGGCCGGCTTCCGCTCGCTCTGCCGCAATTTGTCGGCCTTGGTCAGGACGATGATGAGGCCGCAGCCAAGCGACTGGACCCATTGCACGGTCATGACATCCTGCGGCATCCACACCCGCGACTCGATCAGCAGAATAATTGCGCCGAGGGATTGGCGCTGTTCCAAATATTGCTCGATCATCGGCCCCCACTGCGCCCGCATGGTTTTGGACACTTTGGCATAGCCGTAACCGGGCAAGTCCACCAGCGACAACAGCGGCAGATGCTGGTCGGACGTGCGCACCGTGAAGAAATTGATAGCCCGGGTTTTCCCCGGAGTCTTGCTGACCTTGGCCAGCTTCTTTCGATGCAGCAGGGAATTGATCAGCGACGACTTACCGACATTCGATCGACCGACAAACGCGATCTCCGGCAAGCGGTCGGCAGGAAACTGTTCTGGGGACACGGAACTTTTGATAAACTCGGCGCCAAGTAGTTTCATCGTGATTGAATTGCAGGGCGATGTGCACGGCCCCTTATGATCCGTCGATTCGCAACAGATCGGTCAGGCTTCTTGTCTCCACATAGATAGAGTGTAGGGAATGAGCAAGTCAACAGGCAGTCGATTCGGCCGGATGCTGCTGTGGGTCACCGCGTTGATCGGGCTGCCCGCCGCTGCCTTGGCCCTGTACTGGCTGGTGACGCTCCCCGACGTGTCCCGCCTCGCGAAACACCATCCTGCGGAAACGGCCTTGATGGAAGCCCGCCGGGCTCAGGCCAAGGAGCAGGGGCATCCTTTGCATATCAAGTATGCGTGGGTGCCGCTGTCGCGGATTGCCCCCGCGCTGCAGCGAGCCGTCGTCGCCGCGGAAGATGCCTCGTTCTTCGCCCATGAGGGGTTCGACTGGGAAGGGATCAAGGATGCGGCGCTCTACAATCTCGAAGTCGGGGAATTCAAACGCGGCGGTAGCACCATTACCCAGCAACTAGCGAAAAATCTGTACCTCTCATCCGAACGTTCCTTGTTGCGAAAAGCCCGGGAGGCGTTGATCACACGATCTCTGGAACACCATCTGACCAAAGCGCAGATTCTGGAGCTGTACCTCAATGTCGCCGAATGGGGGCAGGGGGTGTTCGGGGCCGAAGCCGCGGCGCGGCATCATTTCGGCAAACCGGCGAAGGAGCTCAGCGTCGAAGAGGCGGCGTTGCTGGCAGCGATTCTGCCGTCACCTCGACGGTATGATCCTATTCGGTACACCGCCTATCTGAATCGGCGGCAACGCCACATCGTCCGCTGGCTGGAGCGTAGCGGCAGCCGGAAAGCGGGCTCCATCAACCGAAGCCCTTCGGAGCCCCTCGAAGTGGTTCCTGTGGAGGAGTGAGCCCCGCCGGGATAGGTACCAGTGCTACGTGGACTCGCCGACGGATGCGTAGTCCTGTTCTCCGAAGATCGCCGACTCGTGGACGTAATATTTAAATTCGAGCAGATTTCCCGATGGGTCTTCGAGGAAAAACGTGCGGTGCTCAATCCGTGTCCCGGGAAACCGGCGTCGTGGCTGCTGATAAAACGTGAGGTGGTTGGCCTGCGCGCGATCGGCTAACGCCTGCCATTCCTCCTCCTGCGTCAGGATCAGCCCGAAATGGCGGGGGTAAATGCCTTTTTGCCGATGGATCTCTTCCGGGCAGAGATGGGCGACGATTTGATGGCCGGCGAGCCCGAGCATCGCAGCCGTGGACGATTCCCGCCCCAGCGCGCACCCCAGACCGTCGACATAAAACCGCTTGGCCGCCGCCAAATCGTGAACGGGAAACGCGAGGTGAAACAGTGCGGGCATGGTTGGGCTCCTTTCTTTACTCCATCACATCTGTATGGCGCGACACAAACAGGCTACGCACCAGCGGTCGGCCATCACGCGCGATGACCCCGGCCGCCATGTGCGGCGTACTGTGGCGAATGGCAAATCGGCCATCAGGCGACAAGACCAACACCCCGGCCGCACCGTGGACGCGTTGCACCACCTTACGAAGCACGCGGGCGGCTGCCACGGTCGGACTCACGCCGGCGGCAAGACAATCGGTGATCTCCTTGGCCACGGCCACACGGATGATGCTCTCTCCCAATCCCGTCATCGAGACGGCACCGGCGTCGTTGTCGGCGTAGACACCGCAGCCGATCAAGGGCGTATCGCCCACCCGGCCTGGCAACATGACATCGACACCGCCGGTCGAAGCCCCCGCAGCGACGGTGCCCGACAGATCCAGCGCCACCGCCCCCACCGTTTCCTTCCCCAGACTCCTCGCCCGAAGACGGCCCGTGCTCACCATCGCCTGGTGCAAGCGCAACGTGCGACTGACCCCGGTGCGCGGTCGCAATTGCCGAGGTTGGGCGCCGGCCGTTGCTTTCGCACGGGGGATGCGCTCCAAGCCGAAATAGCGGGCGAAGCGGGACGCCGACTGTCCGACCAGCAGCACATGCGCGGTCTTTTCCATCACCAGCCTGGCAGCCGTGACCGGATGGACGATACCCTCGATGGACGCCACGGCCCCGGCCCGCAAGTCATGGCCCTCCATGATCGACGCATCCATACGGCACACGCCGTCGAGTTGCCGGTTCGAACCGCGCCCGGCATTAAACAGTCCGGAATCTTCCAGCCGGCGAATCGCTTCCTCAACGACTGAAAATGCGGGTCTCCCGGCCATGAGCAACTGATGCCCCTCGGCCAGGGCGGCCTCAAGACACTCCGCTTGGGCAGCGGTCATGGCGCGGCGCCCCGCGCCACCATGGATGAGAAGGATCGGTCGTGTACGTGTCAATTGAGCAGCAAGTCTTTCACGCGGCGGCAGGTGGGATCTTGCATACGATCCAAATCCGAGCGGACGAATCCTAATCCGGTCACACAGAGTTCAAAGTTTTCCGACAACTTTCTAAACAAGGGCGAGTCCTGTTGCGGGTCGACCCTACCGTACTCCGCGACCAGCCCATACGAGCGTTTGCCCGTCTTCACATAATCCACCAGGAAATCCTTGTGGTAGATGCGACCGACCGTCTTGAGCCGGCGGAGGTATTCAGGAAAGAGCCCCGTCATGAACAGGGTAAAGTCGCCAATGTGCCGATGGACATCGCGCTCTCGCTCGAACGAGTGCGCGCCCAACAGCACTTCGGATTCGAACAGCATGTCGACGACCGAATCGACCGCGCGGCCCTGGGTGTTCTGGATTTTGTAGAGTTGATCGCTGTGCGCGAAATCGACGAGCAGGTTGGAGAGATACTCGGTGACATTCAGATCCGGCCACCCGAGGTGTTCAGTAAAACTCTTTTCCGTCAATGCACCGAAGAGCTGGCGGAGTGGATGGCTGCGAGAAACGGGACTTCCCATCTCGACCTCCCGGGCAATCCCTGCCCTTTGCGGTAGTATAACAGACCACGCTCAATCCAAACGGACTTTCTCCCTGCTTCTCTATCGGCATCCGCACGGAAGACTTAACAGGATGCTGAAAAAGTCCACCAGCGGCGTTCTCGCATCGCTCAGAGGCTCAACGTACCACACGGGTACGCCTCGCCCCTTCGCATCGCTGCGGCCTGGCCGGACGGTCTTTTTGAGCACCCTGTGGATCTTTCATCATCACAGAACCAGTCGATGTGCCGATGAGGCAAAGGCAATACCATTCATCGCCGGCTATGCTCATGGACTCACGATCCCCGCCGACTGTCCAACAGAAACGTCACCGGTCCATCATTGAGCAGCTCTACCTGCATGTGCGCGCCGAACATCCCTGTTTCCACATTCACTCCGGCCGAGCGAAGGCGAGTCACCGCCTGCTCATACCATCTCCGTGCCTCGTCCGGCGGGGCCGCGTGATCGAACCCCGGACGACGCCCCTTCGTGGTATCACCAAGCAACGTGAACTGAGACACGAGCAGGATCGCGCCGCCGACCTCATTCACAGAGCGGTTCATTTTTCCTCGCTCATCGGCAAAGATCCGGAGCGCAAGAAGCTTCTCGACGACATACAGCAGATCGCGCTCCTCGTCGCCTTTGGCTATCCCCAACAACACCAGGAGACCGACACCGATACGGCCGACGGTTTGTCCCTCGACCTCGACGGAGGCTCGTGTCACACGTTGAATGACTGCTTTCATGGTGAAGCGCGTCTCTCGTGAAATCTATTTCGTATCTCGCCGGCCATGAACGACAATAGGGTTCTACGACAGGAGTTGATCAAGTGTCCCTTCCAGTTTGAGGAGACGCCGTTTCAGCGGCAACCCGCAGGAAAACCCTCCCAATGATCCATCATGCGCCACGATCCGATGACAGGGCACCACGATGGGCACCGGATTCGCCCCCAGGGCCATCCCCACGGCCCTCGCATACTGTTTCCCGCCGACCCGTACGGCGACCCACTGATAGGAGCGCAGCCGCCCGTAGGGAATCTTAGTGATCGCTCGCCACACGTTTCGTTGGAACGTCGTTCCCGCCGACCAATCCACAGGGAGCGAAAACTCACGCCTCGCCCCATCGAGGTAGGCCAAGAGCTGTCGCTTCGCCTCTTCCACAATGGCACGGGCAGAATCATCCCCTAGTGGTCCCGATTCGCTTACGCAAGCCGAAGGAGACAGGTCGATCGAGGTCAACCCTTTGTTTGAGGCCGTGACCGTCACCCAGCCCCACGGTGTCTTGAACGTACTGGTCTGTGTCATGTCATCCTGCGCCGAATTTCCGTGCGACCCGCCCGAGCTTGCGTTTCACCATTCCCAATACCACGTCCAGTTCCTCCGACCCAAGCACCAGATGTACCCCGAGATAGGCCGTGATGCTCAGCCCGATACCGCCGAAGAGCACGGCGATCTTCAGGATCCAGTCGCCGCCCTCCGTCCACATTGCAGCACCCGCGATCCATAGGCAGATCGCGACCATCGGAATGCACGCGCCCAGCACCCGACCGGCCGATCGCAATATGGCTCCCCAATCGACACGCCCCAGTCGGCGATGGAGGACCCCGACGAGAATGCTCCCGTTCAGCATAGCCGCCAAGGCCGTGGCCAACGCCAGGCCCGCGGCGCCCAGGAGGGTCATCAGCCAGAGCGACAGGAGAATATTGGCCATGACGGCGATGCCCGCCGTGACCGCCGGCGTCCTCGTGTCCTGCAACGAATAAAATGCGGACACAATAATCCGTACCCCGGCGAAGGCCCAGAGTCCGACGGCGTAACATAACAGCGCCGTGGCCGTGGCCAGCGTGTCAGCCTGCGTAAACGTTCCGTGTTCGAACACCAGATGCACGATCGGATAACGCAGAAGGATCAGTCCCACCATGGCCGGCAAGATGATGAAAAAAATCATCCTGAGTCCGAATCCGATCGTCGTCCGTAACTCGTCGAGCGCCCCGCGTGCGGCCTGGGCGGAGAGTGTCGGCAAAATCGCCGTCGCCAGCGCCACCCCGAAAATGCCGAGCGGAAATTGGATCAGCCGCATGCCGTAGAACAAATAGGTCGGACCACCGGGGAAATACGAGGCGAGAATCGTGCTGACGGTGATATTAATCTGCGTCACCGACAGTCCTAACAACGAGGGCACCATCAACCGCCCGATGCGTTTCACGCCGGGATGGCCGGGATTGAACCGCCAGCCGAACAGCATGCCGCGACCCTTCAAGCCGGGGAGCTGCATCGCAAACTGGGCCAGCCCGCCGACCACGATGCCGATCGCCACTCCAATAATGGGTTCCGGTAGCCAGGGCGCCAGGAACAGCATGCAGGCGATGGTGAAGACATTAAAGAAGACCGGCGAGAAAGCCGGGGCGGCAAAGGCCCGCAACGAATTGAGAATTCCCATGGCGAGCGCGGCCAGGCTGATGAAAATCAGGTAAGGAAACATCACCTGAGTCAACAGGCTCGTCAACGCCAACTTGTCGGGGCTTTCGCGAAATCCGGGGGCGAGGAGCCACACGATACCGGGTGCGGCCAGAATCCCGAGCAACGTGACGGCGGTGACGATCGTGAGCAGCGTCGTGAACGTGGCGCTGGCCAGTTCCCAGGCGTCCCGCTTGGCTTTCAGCGTGTGGTATTCGGTAAAAACCGGAATGAAGGCCGCCGACATCGACCCTTCTGCGAACAATTCCCGTAACAAATTGGGAACCCGATAGGCGACGAAAAATGCGTCCGCCGCCGGGGTCGCGCCGAAGAGTCTGGCCAACACCATATCCCGGACGAACCCCAGAATGCGGCTGGACAATGTGGCCGCACCGATGAGGCCCGCCGCCTTGACGACGGAATGGGTCTCGTCCGAAGCTGGTCGAGATGGTTCAACGGGAGCGGCGGGATCGGACATTATCGGGGATTGTAACCAAACGCAGCGGAGCCGTCCATTCTCCGCGAAGAACCGGCCATCAGAGATCCTGGATCACATCGTCGGACAATTCGTTCGGATTATCTCCGCTGCGCGGTGGACAAACATGCGCCAGGAGTCTTCCGCTCGCCTCGATTCCACGACACAACCCGCCGGCGAGATCCCCGGCCCTCAAACGCTCAACCATCACCCCGGTCACGTCCTGCCACTGTTCAGTCGCCACTCGGTCGCGAAAGGCATGGTCGGCCAGTACGTAGACCTGACGTTCAAGCCAAGACACCATCAGCAACAATCCGGTCCGTTCACGCGTGCGCGTGAGTCCATGCTGGGCAAATGCCCGCTCCGCGCGCAATTGCACTTTATGCCGCATCCGTTCATGGGACGTGAAGAGTCGCAACACGGGCGGCCACCGCCCGATCCATGAGCCGCCGGCGTAGGCTGCCATCGCCGCCCCCAGGAACCACACGGCATTGGCGGCATACCATCCCCAGGGCAGCCAGACGCTGTCGATCGTGAGTAACGCGGTCAGCATCAGCGTGGCTGCCAGCAGACCCGCTCGATGGTGCGCCTCGCGGTACAGACCGGACCGCCCGACGATCATGGGGACAATCTCGGCGCTCGTCAGCTGTTCAGCGGCGTGCACGGCCGCCTCAATCCGTGCGCGCTCCTCATCGGTCAGTGCCGGCCGCTTACCAGTCGCCACTGGCGCCTCCTCCTCCAAAATCCCCCCCGCTGCCGGAGAAGCTGTCGCCGCCCCCGAACGACCCGCTCAGATCACCGCTTCCCCACCCTCCTCGGTGAGTGCTGAACCAGGTCTCATCGAATCCGCTGGTGCGATGCCCTCGCCTGGGCCCAGCCGATAGCCCCCATCCACCCAACAGACTCACCAGCAACAGACTTACCCCTCCGGCGATGAGGGCGGGGAGCAGCCACGGCGCTGCGATGAACGACACACCACCGCCCACGACAGGCCCGAGCATTCGATGAGTACGGGAAAACACGAGGCCGATCACCACGCCGACGATCACGGCCGACAAGACTTGCCCCAGCCTGTCACTGCCTGAAGGGCTAGGCGAAGGGCGTTCAGGGACATGGTCGGTCCCCTCGATGGTGCTCAACACAGCCCGCACCCCGGCGGTAACACCCGCCGCAAACTCGCCGGTTCGAAACCGCGGCACGATTTCGTTTCTGATGATTTGAGCTGAGCGTGCGTCGGTCAAGACCCCTTCAAGACCATAGCCGACTTCCAGACGAATTTTTCGATCCTTGAGCGCCACAAGGAGCAAGACACCGTTGTCCGTGCCCTTCCGACCCAGCTTCCAGGTCGTCGCCACGCGGTGAGAAAAATCGAACAGCGGCTCGCCCCCCAGTGATGGCACAATCAATACCGCCACTTGGTTGGAGGTCTTCGCTTCATGAGCGCGGAGTTCTTGGCTTAATTGCTCGACTGTGGCAGGCGGCAAAACATGCGCCACATCGACCACAGGGCCGCTGAGCGAGGGAACATCCAACGCCCAGGCCGGAAGGCCGGGCATCAGCGCAAGCCATACCCATCCGGCAAGGACAGCCTTCCCTCCTCGGCCACACAGCTGCATCGCATTCGCTCCCTGCCGCACGAGACGGGGGTTAGAACTTTACCTCCGGCGGCTTCGCCACAGCTTTTTCGTCGGCCACGGTGAAGTTCGCCTTCTCGTCCAAATGGAGAAGAAATTTGGCCGTCAGGTTCGTGGGGAAGTAGCGGACCATCTTGTTGAACTCCGCCACCTTCTCGATGTAGCGCTTGCGCGCCACGGTGATGCGGTTTTCGGTTCCTTCCAGTTGGCTTTGAAGATCGCGGAACCCTTGATCCGCCTTGAGGTTGGGATACTGTTCCGCCAGCGCAAGCAAACGCCCGAGCGCTCCGGACAGGCCCTGCTGCGCCTCCTGGAATTTCCTGAAGGCCGCCTCGTCCTTGAGCAACTCCGGCGTGATCTGTACATTCGTGGCCCTAGCGCGCGCCTGCACCACACTCTCCAAGGTCTCTCGTTCATGCGCGGCGTAACCTTTGACCGTATTCACCAGATTGGGAATGAGGTCGGCCCGGCGTTGATATTGGTTGATGACCTCGCTCCATGCGGCTTTGGTGTCTTCATCGAGACCTTGCAGATCGTTGTACCCGCACCCCGATGAGGTCAATATGCCGGTGAGCAGCAACGAGCCCAGCACCATTCGCGCAACAAACATGCTCATGATTCCTCCTCCGCGCCGACGTCATACCAGCGCCTGTTCAACACCTAAGGCTGATGCCGACGAAGTCAAGAATCTCCGAGGCCTTCCCCTCCCGAGATGTCGCTTCCCCCTGTGAGCTTGTTATACTACCCGTCACCGCTCGCAGATCAGCTTTTGGACGCATGATGGCACTTGACCGCTCAACGGATACGCCGGGAGGATTTCAGGTTCGACATCGCACCCTGGGCGTCTTTCAGGGTAGCTCCATCGGCTTGGCCTTCTGGCATCCCTCTTCCCACATGCCTGAATATGGACTCTGCCGATTCAGCACTGAGGCGAAGGCACAGGCCTATGTAGAGTTTCTTTCCTCACCTTCTTGTCCTGAACCGTTGAACCGCACCGACCTGATCGTGGAATCCTTTGACCACGCCGAACACGAACGGTTGACCACGGACTATCCGCAAGCCTCGGCCTGGGAAACGCCACTGTAGCAGAATATCCGCAAGAAGTTGCTTCGTGGATGCTGCGGGGACTGGGATGAGGGCCACCAACCTGCGAGATGCCAGGAGGGTCAGACGGACGAGTGTGTGCCCCAGGTTTCCGTCTTGGATTGCACAAACGCCAAGAGCCGTTGGTTCTCCTGTGCGGAGCGGAGAAACTTAAACGCAATCCCACGCGAGCTGACGGATCGGACCATCGCCGCGACCTCAAGTGGAGCCTGCTCATTTTCGAGCACGATTTGTAGATAGAAAATGTCGTCCACATGGACCGACGCCTGACTCTCGATCACACATCCTCCCATCGAGATATCCAGCACGGTACCTTCACCACGTATCTTGCCTCCCGAGAACGACAAGAACAGTCGAACCGGGATGCGCAAATGTTCGCGACGATCGAGTACTTGATTGGAATAGCTGTATCCCCACCGTGACGCCGAGAAGCGGCAACTACACGACTGACAGTGGAATGGCGAGATGTAGGCAAGCGACTTGAGCCGCTCCATGAGCGTGGTACAACGGGAACGAAAGACGCGATGTTGCCCGCACTGTGGGCACGTCAGCGATTGAGCCATAGTTGAGTGATCGGCGTAGATACGCGTAGCCCCTTCCTCCGCTTGCTACGGCCCGGGGCGTTGAATGTCAGACTCCGATGACACGAATACATGTTCGCTCCCGATGGAGAGCCCAGCGCCAGTTCATCGATAAAGTACGAAGGAAATTCTGTCAAGAAACTCGACGGTTCTTCCACCTCGAGGGGCAGTCTCCCTCGCAATACACATACGTGTGGCCTCCCAACGTCACCACCGTTGCCCTCGGACGATTCTCCACACCTCCGTTTTGGCTTCCCCTCTTCCTTGATCGACTTGATACCCACCGTCTCAGGCTGATGAGTTTCATTTCGCATGGGGATTTTAGACAGAACCCTCTTGATCGCCTCTCAATTTGTCTAAGCCGAGCACATGAACCAGCTGATATTTAAGAGGAATCAGGATTAATGTGTTCTAACGTCTCACTAACACCTCTCTAATCTCACGTTGTTACTCTCTACCTCACATGGGCATGGCCTTCACGCGTTGGAGGCACATTCTAAGGAGGTGGGCACCATGACATGCGGACGATGCCAAGGACTGATGGTGGACGAATGGCGGCCGGATTTTTCCCCGGAAACGTTTGTGTGGCGATGCATCAATTGCGGATCGATCGTCGATCCATTAATCGAACAAAATCGGCGTACCCGAATGGCCGAACCCTTGTTATTGGAACCAGTGGAAGCGTTGCAGTAAGCGCACGAGCGGCGGGGGAGGGGTTGGTCAATGCCCTGTCCCGCCGCAGGCACGAGGTTAGAGAGAGAAGTCGGCCCAGAGCACGGTGTGATCCGAGGGGTCTGTCGCGCGGCGCGGTTCTAAATCTACATCGACGCGCTGACATCGTTGGGCCAACGGTGCAGTCGCGAGGATATGATCGATCCGCCACCCTTTGTTGGCGGCAAGGGCACTGGGCGCACGGTAGTCGAAAAACGTGAATTGCTGGCGATCTGGATACAGTTTGCAGAACACATCTTCGAAGCCCCACGCAACCGTCTTCCCATAGGCATTGCGCGCGTCTTCGTGGTAGCAGACATGTTTCAGATGTTTCTCCGGGCTGTGGACATCAATGGGTCTTGGGGCCACATTCATGTCTCCACACCAGATCGCCGGCTCCTTCGGGGACAGATGCGATTCGAAGTGGTTCCGTAGACGCTCATACCATTTCAGTTTGTACTGATACTTGGGGGAATCGATCTCGAACCCTTGCGGCACATAAGTGTTGATGATCGGGATCCCCTGAATGACCACCCGCAACAGACGAGCATCCTCGACATCACCCCCGTCGTCGAAGCCGTAAGACACCGCTTCAGGCTTGGTGCGGCTGAGCACTGCCACGCCGTTGTATGCTTTCATCCCCCGGAACGTGATGTCATAGCCGGACGCGGCAAGAGCGGTCAGAGGGAATTCGCTGTCCTGAACCTTGGTTTCCTGCAAACACAGGACATCCGGCTGATGACGTTCCAGCCACTGCAACACAATGGGAAGGCGCTTCCGCAGAGAATTGACGTTGAAGGTCGCGATTTTCATACAGCGGGCGGATTCTAACAGAGCCCGCCCGCCGCAACAACCGACACTTTGTTGAAACACCACGGCCTGCGACCGGGAGGTAGCCGATCACAGGCCGTGGCTCACGAACTCCGATGGGGGAGACCCCGCCGGGTGTGTCATTCGTTTGGGCTAGTACCGTGCGGCGTCCTTCAGCTCATTCGTCATTGTCCCGACTTCGCTCGCAGCGTCATTCGCGGCTCCCTTCGCTTCTTTCACCGTGGCATGCGCCGCCGCTTTCTTCGCCTTCGCCTTGGCTTTGACCTGCTCTTTTTTCGCCTTGGCCTGCTTCTTCTTCGCTTTCGCCTCGTCCCGTTTCGCCTTCAATTCGCGCTTCGCCGATTCCTTCTTCGCCTTCAGGTCGCTCTTCAGCTCCTCTTTGTGGGCATTCAGATCGTCGGACACGGCGCTCATGTCCTGCTTGATTCCCTCAGACATGTTGCCCAAGCCCAGATCGTCGGCAACGGCCAGTGAACTCATGCTCACAAACGCGGCAGCGACCATCACAGCGATTGACCTTCTCATCGACAACCCCCTCCTTGACTGAAATGTGGTGTCCGGTTTCCTCATTACACCGACCGGCATGTAGCACCCATCAATACCCTGATGGGTTTCTTTTGCCAATTGTTTTGCCGATTTTGGCGGAGACCACCGAAGGCGTTACGGGCGAAACGAGGTCAGATAGCGACGCAGGATGGCCTGCTCGACTCGCGAACGGCCGCGGTCCGGAGCCGGAAAGCGAAGGACTAGGTGAATACGGCCGGCCTCAGGAAGCTGAATGGTGATACGGGGCTCCGGCGATGGAGCTTCCAAGAGATTACGCTGCTCCAATAGTTTCATCTGCCGCCCCATCTGATCCATGAAGGGCGCGCACTCAGCCTTGGCAGCAGTGAGAAGCGCCTGCTCGGCAGCTTGCCAATTGTCGGTGCTCAGCAGCGGAACCGAGAGCACGTAGAGACCGTATTCCTGCGACGGACTTTCCTTGATCAACGGATTCCCGAAAAGGAGGCTGTTGGGAAACACGACCGTTCGACCGGTATACAGATGAGAGGTCTGACCTGGGCCGATCTCCAGCAACTTGGTGGCGAAGACGTCATACTCCAGCACGACACCGCGATAGGTCCCCAGCTGTATTCGATCTCCTACACCGTACACCCCGCCCCCGACGCGCAATGCGGCGCCGCTCCAGCAGAGAATCAATTCTTTCGTCGCCAGTACCAGGGCGGCCGCCAGCGCAACCAGGGAGACGGCAAAGGCTTCCAACTCGTGGGCCCAAATCACCACCAGTCCCACGAACAGGCCCAACACCATACTGTTGCGAGCGGTCACGATCCAGCGGCGCTTCGCGTCGATGGTCAGAGTGGAATTGCCCTTAATCCAGCGAACCAGGATGGTTCGCGCGATTAAGAGGATGAGCAGCAGGAGAATGGACTTCAGGAGATCGAAGAATACGCTGGACCCAATTACCGGCAACAGCTCTTGCATAGAGTCGTCTACAGGCCTCACTGTGAGTCGATCTCTTCCTCACTCGCGCGAGGAACACATTCTTCGCGTTTCCAGTCCGTCAATCGTTTGTCCTCGTCAAAAGACAAGGTATACCGATAACAATACAGCGGCTCCCGATAGGGCTCTTCGCTGCCGGCCAAGCTCTTGCCGAACGGCGAGGGCGAAGGCGGGGCCTTCGTTTTCTTTCCGGCGGTCAAGCTACTGGGATCCCACGGATGGACTTCCCGATCCCCCATCGGCACTCGATAGGTCCAGACGGTATTACCCCCCAGCACCGGTGTTTTGGCGGTGCTCGGCGGACCGAACTTCTCCGCAATATCGTCCTGCGTGAGTCTCTTCAATCCCTTGTCCAGATACCGATCGCGCCAGGGCCCCCCGCAGCCGGACAGCGTCACGAGGCACAACAGAAACAGGATCGCCGTCATTCGCCCCCGGCCTGTCCGCTCACGACGCGTGGTATCCATCGATCGCTTACCGTTCTGAATCACGCTGTTCCCGAACCCACCGAATGGAACAATACATTGCATACCCTTGAGCCATCATGCCGGTCACCAGCAGCCCCAATGCCGTTTGCAGCCAAATGGTGTTGGGAAACTCCAAGCCGTAGACGCCAAGCATAAATCCGCCGGCGATGCACACCACGCCGACTCCGCGCGCAATCACTGCATTGGTCCGCAAATCGGCCATCCCCGTCTCCCTACTCACGTCAATGTCCTACGCTACACCGGCCTATCCGCATGGTTCAACCTTTTCTCCGTTCGACGTCAGGACTTCGCTTTCGCGCGAATCTCGCCTGCCCGCGCGTCGAGCGCATCTGCCTCAGCGCTCCGTCCGATCTTGCGCAACGCAGCGGCGTAATCCACGAGCGTCTTGGCCACATCGGGATGGTCGACCCCTAACTGCTTTTCCCTCACCGCCAAGGCCCGCGCAAGCAGCGTGGAGGCCTGTCCGGGCTCACCTTGCGCCATGGACAATGCAGCCAGGTTGCTCAGCGCCAGCGCGACTTCAAGATGCTCTGTCCCGAGCAGGGTCTCTTTGATGGCCAACGCGCGGGTCAAGAGTCGCTGGGCGTCGGCAAATTGCCCGTGCTTGCGATGCAACACCCCGAGGTTGTTCAGCATGGCCGCCACATCCAGGTGATTCTCGCCATGCACCTCCTGGTAGATCTTGAGCGCCTCCAGATACATCGGCTCTGCCTCGACGTATTTCCCCTGCGCGCTGTAGGCCTGTGCGAGGCGAGCCAGTGTGACCGCAACCCGGCGATCATGCCGACCGACCTCTTCAGCCTTCTTCAGCGCGGCAGTATAAATCCGTTCGGCTTCGTCATACTGTCCCCGCTGCACCGCCGCCTCGCCGGCCTGCATCGCGGCATCCCAAGTCTGCTGCCCGCAGGACACCAACGCGAGGGCCAGCACGACGGACGGAGCTGCCATACCGAGTCGTCTCATCCCTGCCCCATTTGCTCGACGATGGATTCCGCAGGATAGGTCACGATCTCCGCAAGCGTGGGATGATAGTGCGGAATGCGGAGCAGATCCTGTGCCGTCCCATGAAAATACATCACAGTAATGAGTTCATGGATCAATTCCGCGGCTTCGGGGCCAACAATCTGGGCCCCTACCAGTTCACCGGTATCCGGCCGGCACAGCAATTTGACGAATCCATGGGACGCTCCCAGGCACATGGCCTTTCCATGATCGGCAAACGGATAGGACGCCGTCAGATACGGGATCGACTGCGCTCGACACTGGCGCTCGCTCAGCCCTGCAACCGCCACCTGCGGATCGGTGAAGACCATTTCACTATCGAGCCGGTGATCGATGACCCGCGCGGGCCCGTCCGCATGGGTCGCATTAAACGCGGCCGTCTCACCTTGCTGAATCGCCAAATGGACGATGGGCGTGAGATCGTTGACGTCCCCTACGGCAAAAATGTGCGGCTGCGACGTCCGCATATCGGGGCCGACAACCAGACGACCATCGATAACGTCCACGCCGGCCGCCTCCACATTGAGCCCGTTCAGGTTCGGACGACGCCCCAGCGCCTGAAAAATGAGCTCGGCCGATCGCGAATGCACGGCACTTCCCTGACGGAAATGCACTGTTTTTTCCGACAGCGTCGACGTCGCCTGCTGGAACGATACTCCGGTGATCACCTCAATGCCTTCGGCTTGGAACGCGGCTTCCAGTGCCTGCCCGACATCCTGATCCATATCGGACAAGAGCGTCGCACCGCGTTGCAACATGGTCACCTTGGTGCCGATGCGGGCGAAGAATTGCGCAAACTCCACCGCAACCAGCCCGCCTCCCAATACCAGTAACGACGACGGCGCGCGACGCACATCAAGCATGTCATCGCTGGTCAGATACCCGGCCTGGTCCAGCCCAGGAATCGCGATTTCAGCCGGGCGCGATCCGGTGGCGATCACAAAGGCGTTGCCGCGAATATGCAGCGTGCCCACGCGAATCTCGTGGGGCGAGATAAACTCGGCGCGGGACTCATAGAGGGTGAACCCTGGATCACGCAATGCGGCGATGCGATAGTCTGCGAACTCCTGCACCAACCGGTTCTTGCGATCCACGATGGCCGAAAGGTCGGCCTGCGCGTTCACCGGAGCCAACCCGAACTCCCGCGCACGCTTCATCAGCGCCATGATTTCGGCGGAGCGAAGGATCGTCTTGGTCGGCATACAGCCACGCAAGATACAGAGTCCCCCCAGCGGCCCTTGGTCGACGATCGCGACATCCGCCCCGGCGTCGCGCGCCGTCCGCGCGGCTGCATAGCCGGCCGATCCGCCGCCGATCACCACGACATCATGTCGACGGTCGGTCTGTTGAGAGAGTTGTGATGACATGCCCGGTTCGATAGACTGTCTCGCAGGTTGGAGCTTGTAAGGATACACCATGATCAAACCCGGTCGCTATCGTCACTATAAAGGGAAGGACTACGAAGTGCTGGGCGTGGCCCGGCATTCGGAAACCGAAGCAGAGTACGTGGTCTACCGGCAACTCTACGGGGAAGGCGGGTTGTGGATCAGACCGGCGAGCATGTTTGCCGAATCGGTCTCACTCAACGGGGAGCGTGTGCCGCGATTCCGTCGGCTCGAGGAAGGTCCAGCGTGAAAACGTGGCGGCTTGTCCCCGGCGATGCCCTGCGTGGTCGACGACCGTCCATACGAGGGCCTGCTCAATCAGAAACCGGCGCCCGCAACGTGAAATTCTGACCCCTCGATAATTGTCGAGGTACCCCTGAACGCGGGCCCGTTCCAGCATGCGTTCCCGCTCGGCACGATTCACCGGTTCCGCCGTCAACCGGGACGGGGTCTGGACCAACTGCTCCCACGTCATCTCCCAGAGGGTCAGCGCCAGTTGCGATCCATAATTCAGGATCGGATCGTCTTGCGTCCCATGCGAGACCACCACAAACGGCGCGGTGAACAACGCCTCGGCCTGTGCTTCAGGTCCACCCGCCCGCGGCATCAACTCCCGGCCCACGCACTGGCGATAGCTGTCGAGCAGCCATTGCGACCACGCAACAACCTCCGGCCTACGCCATACCTGAAGTGAATCGTCCACGGCTTCCTGGGCGAAACGGACCGACCAGCAGGTCCGGCACTCCGCATGCCGTGGGTAGTAACACGTCGGCTTGCCGCCTGCCAAGCCCAGTCAGACCGGGCTTTTTCGCAAATGTCGGACAAACAACGCTTGCCCATGGCGTCCGAGGAGCGTCATGACCAAGTCGCCGCGTCGGAGAGCCGTGTAGTCATCCTTCACTCGCGAGTCTTGCCCGACGACCGAACAGGACCACACTTCCACCGCCGCATCCTTCCCCTTGGCCGTGAGTACGACGTGGCCTCCCGCCTCGACCTGATACGTCAGATCCAGCGGCACGCCCTCGAACACCCGATCCGGGTTGTCGAGAATGGGAGTCCGTGAGTGTGCCGACTTGGCTCCATGCTCACGTGAGTATTGAAACACTTGATAGGGAAACAGGTATGGGGCGCGGGGCTTTTTAAAGCGATAGGAAGAATCGAACGTCACCAGGCTCCAGGTGCCGGGAAGATCTTCACCGGTGCAGGACCGCGATGACGATGCGGGAGCGGTCAACCCGGGCCGCGTCAGCGACTTCGCATGCGGGCGATCCGTTGCTTCGGCCAGTCCCACTGCGATCATGGTCGCGCAGCCCGCAATCAGAAGCGCCCATCGCCATCGTGCCATATGAACCTCCATGTCACTCTTGAGTCAGCCGGTCCCCGGCCACCGTGCGCCAGGAACAGTCCGACCGCTCGATGCCACAGCGGAGCCCGCGCCAAGCGGAACGGGCCCGGAGGGAATCAGCCGGAACACCCGGCAGCGCCCACTGTCTATGAGGAGAGAATCGGCGCTCGCCGATGTTCCAACAAGATTACGGGTCTTTGCGTGAATCTGCGGCCGGGGACGGGGCAGGCAAGGCCTTAGGAGCTCGCGGCAACACACGGTATTCGATCAGTCTGCAGGTACAGAAGGACACCTGTCGCCATTCCGCGGTAATTTTCACGATCGCCGAACCGCAGATGGAACAGCCCAGCGCCCGGGGGTCGCGTTTGATCGTCCAGCGAGGGATCGTGATGTGTTCGGCGTCGATCGGTTCCTGTTGCATGGAACTCTTATCGGTCCGCAGTGTGAAAAGCTGAAGAGGCAATTTTTTCCGCGGTCCCTTTGCCCTTGATGCAACAGGCCTGCTCGCATATATAATAGATGCGCATCAGCCCTTGCGCCACAATCTCTCGCAGAGGCGCGGGTTTACAAGGAGCATGACCATGGCAGCACAGACACTGTTCGAAAAAATTTGGAACGACCACGTGGTTCGAGCGGAACCGGATGGAACCACGTTGCTCTATATCGACCGCCATTTGGTGCACGAAGTCACCTCGCCACAGGCCTTCGAAGGCCTGACGGTCGCGGGTCGCACCCCTCGTCGTCCCGGCGCCGCACTTGCCGTTCCCGACCACAACGTCCCGACGACCGATCGCCGCGTGGCGATCGCCGATCCGATCAGCGCCAAACAAATCCAAACGTTGGACGATAACTGCAAGACGTTCGGCATTACCCTCTTCGGGATGAACGACATCCGGCAAGGCGTGGTCCATGTCATCGGCCCTGAGCAAGGGTTCACGCTCCCGGGCATGACGATCGTCTGCGGCGATTCCCATACCTCCACCCACGGCGCTTTCGGCGCGCTCGCATTCGGCATCGGCACCAGTGAAGTCGAACATGTGCTGGCGACGCAATGTCTGGTGCAGAAGCGCCCCAAAACAATGGAGGTCCGGGTCGACGGCCGACTCTCGCCGCGCTGCTCCGCGAAGGACGTCATCCTCGCCATCATCGGCAAGATCGGCACAGCAGGCGGAACAGGCTACGTCATCGAATACACAGGGTCCGCCATTCGCACCCTCAGCATGGAAGGCCGCATGACGCTGTGCAACATGTCGATCGAGGGCGGCGCACGGGCCGGGATGGTCGCCCCGGACGACACCACATTCGCCTATATTCAAGGCCGCCCGATGGCGCCGAAGGGAGCGCTCTGGGACCAGGCCGTGGCAGCTTGGCGGCAGCTCCACACCGATACCGGCGCGAAATACGATGCCGTCGTCGAATTACGCGCCGAGACGATTGCCCCGCAAGTGACGTGGGGAACCAGCCCCGGCATGGTAACCGGCGTGGACGGGACGGTGCCCGACCCGCGGACCATGGGAGACGAGAAACTCCGTCAGGCCACCGAGCGCGCCATCGAGTATATGGCCCTCACGCCCGGCATGCCGATTCGCGACATCAAGATCGACAAGGTGTTCATCGGGTCTTGCACCAATTCCCGGATCGAAGACCTGCGCCTGGCCGCCTCGTTCGCCAAGGGCAAGAAGGTGGCGGGCAGCGTGCACGCCATGGTCGTCCCCGGATCCGGCCTCGTCAAGCAGCAGGCGGAACAAGAGGGCCTGGATCGTATTTTCAAGGAATCCGGATTCGAATGGCGGGAGGCGGGCTGCAGCATGTGTCTGGCCATGAATGCCGACGTGTTACAGCCGGGTGAACGCTGTGCATCGACCAGCAACCGGAACTTCGAGGGGCGTCAGGGAGCCGGTGGGCGCACGCATCTGGTGTCGCCGGCCATGGCCGTGGCCGCCGCCATTGAAGGGCATTTCGTCGATATCCGTCAGTGGTCGTAACCGGAAGGGTATTTCGATTCTCATGCCGGTTCAGTAGCAGAGAAGGGCCGGCCGCTACGAAGCACAAAAGGACATACCATGGACGCATTCACAACGCTTACAGGCTTGGTCGCGCCACTGGACCGGCTCAACGTCGATACCGATCAGATCATTCCGAAGCAGTTTTTGAAGACGATCAAACGCACCGGGTTGCGGGAAGGGTTGTTCTACGATTGGCGGCGACGGAAGGATGGATCGCAGGATCCCGAATTCTTCCTGAACCAGCCGCGCTACCAACAGGCTTCGATCCTCCTGACACGGGACAACTTCGGCTGCGGCTCCTCCCGCGAACATGCCCCCTGGGCGCTGCTCGACCAGGGATTCCGATGTATCCTCGCGCCCAGCTTCGCCGACATTTTTTACAACAATTGTTTCCAAAACGGCATTCTTCCGGTGGTCCTGAAGGGGGCTGAAATTCAAGCGCTCTTCGACGGCGTGACGGCGCATGACGGCTACCGATTGACCGTCGACCTGGCGACCCAGCAGGTCACGACGCCGGAAGGCACGGCCTATCACTTCGAGATCGACCCCTTTCGAAAAGACTGTCTGTATCGCGGGTTGGATGCGATCGGCCTGACGCTCCAGCACGCGGCCCAAATCGGGGCGTACGAACAACGCCGCCGCACCCAAGCCCCCTGGTTGTTTCAGGACGTGAAGTAGCCGTCAGAAAAGGAGTCCTATGACGTGGTGGGAAACCATTCTGTTTCCTGTAGCATGGCTCTGGAGACCCAAACTTCTCTTCACGTTGTTGGTGTTCGGCGGCGCAGCCTATCTCCTAGTCGTCTTTAATTGGAGCTACTCGGACGGCGATCGCGCCGGGTACCTGCAGAAACTGTCCCGGAAGGGATGGTTGTGCAAAACGCAGGAAGGTGAACTGGCGATGACGACCGTGCCCGGCGTCGCCCCGGTGCTCTGGAGCTTCACGGTGTGGGATGAGAACGTGGCGAAGAAGCTCGACGGGCAGATGGGCAAGCGGGTGGTCCTGCACTACAAGGAGTTTCGCTATATTCCCACCACCTGTTTCGGCGAAACCCCTTACTTCGTGGATCGGGTCGAGGTCGTAGACTGACCCCCTGCTTATAGCCACTTCTTCTGTTTGAAGAAGTACAACATCGCCAACCCTGTCGCGGCCATGACGCCCAACACCGCCGGATAGCCCCACGGCGATTTCAATTCCGGCATATGCTCGAAATTCATGCCGTAGATGCTGGCGATGAAACTGAGGGGCATGAAAATGGTCGTGATGATCGTGAGCACTTTCATGACCCCGTTCAGCCGGTAGCTGACGCTCGACAAATAAACTTCCATCATCGACGACACCATTTCCCGCAGAGTCTCCACCGTGTCGCCGATCTGAATGATGTGGTCGTAGACATCGCGAAAAAAGACCTTGGTAGAGCCCTGCAAGAACTGACCATCCGACCGCGACAGGTTGTTCATCAGGTCGCGCAACGGCCAGACCGAGCGTCGGAAATACAGGAGCTGCCGTTTGAGCGCGTGGATATCCCGCAGGGTTTCCGGGCCGGGATTGGTCACACACACATCCTGCAGCAGCTCGATTTTTTCTCCCAAGCTTTCCAGGATGACGAAATAGCGATCCACAATCGAATCCATCAGCGCATACAGGAGATAGTCGGCGCCTGCGTGGCGTAAGCGCCCCTTGCCGTTCCGCAGCCGTTCCTTCACACCCTGAAACACATCGCCGCCGTTTTCCTGAAACGACAACACAAAATTCTCCCCGAACACCAGGCTGACCTGTTCGACATTGATGTCGCCTTCGTGCTGCCCCTCGTAGAGCATCTTCAACACCACATAGCCGTAGGTGCCGTAGTCGTCGAGTTTTGGGCGTTGGTCGGTATTCGCGATATCTTCCAGCAGCAGCGGGTGCAAGCCGAACATTTTCCCGAACGCCTCCAGCACCTCCATCCTATGGATACCTCCGACGTCGACCCAACGAACAGTCGGCTCAGCCGTCAAGGCGACCTCGTCCGGCTTAGCCACCGATCGCTCCTGGAACTGGCCTTCGCCGTACTCATAGACGGTGATGGTGACAGCCTCCGACTTCTTTTCGCCGATGTGGACCAGCGTACCGGGCGGCAGTCCTGCCTTACGGGAATGTTTGTGTTTCAATTTCATCGTCATCGCAGCTTGTACGCGTAAGCGTTGTGCCGGTCAAGTCCCACCTCTCGCACCAAACCAGTCCGGACTTTGTTCCGGCGCGAAGACCTGGTACGGTGAAGAGAAGGACCGATTCCGTTCCTTCGCACTCATGGACAGGAGCTGCAGCACCATGGATCGTGAACTCTCCCTGCTGTCGGAGGCCATGCAGCAGGCCGGACGGGAAGCGCTTCGACTCTCGGCGGCCGGCTTTGACACGTACACGAAAGCGGACCATTCACCGGTGACCTCCGCCGACCTCGCCGTCAATCGGATCCTGCACGACCGGCTGTCGGCCGCCTTTCCCGACGACGGCTGGCTGTCGGAGGAAACCACCGACACTGAGGAGCGGCTGAGCAGAACACGGGTGTGGATCGTCGATCCGATTGACGGAACGCGTGCCTTCGTACGCGGCCTGCCGGAATATTGCCTGTCGGTGGCACTGGTCGACCAAGGCTCGCCGGTCGTCGCCGCAATCTTCAATCCGTCGACCGGTGAATTCTTCTCGGCCATACGTGGAGGAGGCTTCCGGATGCAGCGCGTCTTCGAATCTGCGCTGCCTCCATTTGCCTCCGAGGAGCGGCCGCTCGCGCTCGTCAACCCCTGGGAACTGCGAGTCGGCCGGTTTGAAGGCCTTGAGCCTCATGTTCGATGCCGCCCCATCGGATCCATTGCCTACGCCCTCGCGCTGGTCGCAGCCGGACAAGCCGATGCGGCCATCACGCTCAGTGGCGGCAACGAGTGGGACATTGCCGCCGGCGTCCTGCTCATTGAGGAAAGCGGGGGGCAGGCCACAACCCCGGCCGGCCAGCCGTTCGCCTTTAATCGTTCCGATCCCACACTGTCGGGTACGCTGGCGATCGGGTCGAGCCTGCCGGCACCGGTACGCACACTGGTCCTCCGACATAGCGTCGCGCAGACCGGCACTCGTTCGACCACACCCTGACCCTTTTTATCCTCGCCACTTCTCTGTACCATGCCGGCTCACGTCACTATCCTTGGAGGTGTGTCATGAACGTCGCGCTGTTGGGGACGGGATTGTTGGGCGAGGCCGTTGCGGAACGGCTGCATGCCGCGGGGCATTCCCTGTCGGTCTATAACCGTTCCATCGAGAAGACCCATGCGCTCCGGCAACGCGGCATCCGTATCGCACCGACTGCGGCGGCAGCCGTGTCCGAGGCACAGGTGGTCTTACTCCTGCTGGCGGACGCAGCCGCCATCCATGCCGTGCTGTTCGATCCCTGTACGAGCGCCGAGATCAACGGGCGTATGGTGATTCAGATGGGGACGATCGGGCCGTCGGAAAGCCGCTCAATTGAGGCAGAGGTCACGCGGCTTGGCGGTCGCTACCTTGAGGCGCCGGTCCTTGGCAGCATCACGGAGGCCAAGGCAGGCACGCTGCTGATCATGGTCGGCGGGATGCCGGAGTCTTATGCCGAATGGACGCCGTTGCTTCAGATCTTGGGGACAGATGTGCGCCTGATCGGGCCGGTGGGCAAAGCCGCCGTCATGAAACTCGCGCTCAATCAGCTGATCGCCGCAGAGATGGCGGCCTTCGCCCTGAGCATCGGACTGATTCGCGAAGGCGGTGTCGATCGGGACACCTTCATGGACATCTTACGAAAGAGCGCGCTGTATGCCCCGATGTTCGACAAGAAACTGCCGCGACTGGCGACGCGACGGTACGAACAGCCGAACTTTTCAACGCGGCATCTGCTCAAAGATGTCGATTTGTTTCTGGCGGCGGCCGAACAGGCGCGCCTCTCGACCGACGGGCTTCAGGGAGTGCGATCGCTGCTCACCGACACGATCGCCCACGATTTGGGAGAGGTGGATTATTCCGCGCTGTATGAGCGAGTGGATCCGACGGAAGGGCCCGGCAGATAAGGACTAATGAGGCACATGGTCGGCAGGCCCCGAACGATGCTCTGCCACCGATTGCACCTTCACGACATGGAAGCGCCCACCGGCTTTCGTCGGGGCATGGTCTTCTTCAATCCGCGTGTACCACCAGCGGCCGTCGCCTTCTGAAAAGTCCGGCGAGAGGGTAATTTCAAATCCGCCTTCGCGATCATTTTCCTGCTGAGCCCAGGCCCCCGCCCACCGGTGATCGGAAAGCACATCGGTCCGAAACCGTCCGTCCTTAAAATCGTACGAGCCGTTGCCGAATCGATCCAACTTGAGCGGCACCACCATGCCGCCTTCTTCATATTCCCACTCGCCGGCCAGCACCACATTCTCTGCGCGGTGTAAGGAGATTTCTCCCACCGCCGGTTCGCCCCAGACAGCCTCCTGCAGCCGCGGCGTATGACTGCAGGCCTGTACCAACAACACGCTGAGACCGAGTGAGAGTAGAGACCACGGGTGGTGTTTCATGCGGTTCATCCTGAATAGTGAAGCCGGTTCGACCTCTCTGCGCGGAGGCAATCTTCTACATACCACGCATGGGCGGGAGCCTCAAGTCTCAGCAAGAATTTTGCTCATCTCAACCACTCCGCGCGCTGACCAATCCCCCAACCTGTTGAACGTATTTCCTGTGCCAGATCTGTACGGCGCCGCAGCACCTCTCTAGTCTCATCGCATCAACGCCTCCGATCCTGAACCGCCTCGCACCCCGCGTGCGCCCCGCCCTGCCTCAAGGTCACTCGCTCATATCCGATACAGAGAAGACAGGAGAAAGACCGTTTCACCGGACACATCGACAACAGAGTTTTCACACACATCTTATGGAGAGACCCTTGATCGCACCCTATCCCGACCAGGAAGCAGAGCGGGTCGAAGCCCTCAGAAGGTACGAGCTCCTCGACACCGAGCCCGAAGCGCCGGTCGACGAACTCGTGCAGTTAGCCGCGCAGATCTGTCAGGTGCCGATCTCGCTGATCAGTCTGATTGATCCCCTCCGTCAATGGTTCAAAGCCAAGACCGGCGTAGGAGTCT
>Ga0268299_1002285_pt1 | contig 24144 bp, 20 predicted proteins | sample NOBtaG_FD_193484 | JGI IMG/M metagenome (GOLD analysis project Ga0268299, IMG submission 193484) | Activated sludge microbial communities from bioreactor in Nijmegen, Gelderland, Netherland - NOB reactor | ecosystem: Engineered > Bioreactor > Aerobic > Activated sludge | place: Netherlands... | reverse complement strand
CGCCGGCACGGCCAACAAGTGCATCCAGGGGCTGCCGGGGATGTCGTTCGCGCTATTGCGCCGCTCGCTGCTGCCGACGCTGGCGGCGGCCAAACCGCGCTCCCTCTACCTGCACCTGCCGGGGCACGTCGAAGCGCAGGACCGCGGCTCGATGCTCTTCACCACCGCCGTTCAGATCGCGGTCGCCTTCGACGAGGCGCTCGCCGAGTTGCAGGAGGAGACGGTCGCCGGGCGGGTCGCGCGCTACCGCGGCGCCGCGGAGTTCCTGCGCGCGGGCTATCTCGGTCTCGGCCTGCGTCTCCTCGTTCCCGAGGGCTGGCGCTCGAACTGCCTCACCAGCCTGCACCTGCCCGCGGGACTCACTTACGAGCACCTGCACGATGCCCTGCGCGCGCGCGGCTTCGTGATCTACGAGGGCCAGGGCAAGCTCCGCAGCGACGTCTTCCGCATCGCCAACATGGGGCATCTCGGACGGCCCGAGTTCGCGCGCTTCCTCACCGCGCTGGAGGAGATCCTCGCAGCCGCCGCGCCGCGGAGGACCGAGGCGTGAAGGCGATCCTGCTCGCCGCCGGCGTCGGCCGCCGCATCGGCGGTGCGGTCGAGGGCAGGCCCAAGTGCCTGCTCACGCTCGGCGGACGCAGCCTGGCCGAGAGGCTGGTCTCGTCGCTGGCGCGCGCCGGCGTGCGCGAGACCACCATCGTCACCGGCCATCGCGCCGAGCTCATCGAGCAGGCGCTCGGCGGCGAGCACCGCGGCATGCCGCTGCGCTACGCCTTCAACCCCGAGTTCACCAAGGGCGCCATTCTGTCGCTGTGGGCGGGGCGCGCGGCATTCGACGACGACGTGCTGGTGATGGACGCCGACGTCCTCTGCGGCGACGCCATGATCGAGCGCCTGGTGCGCTCGCCGCACCGCAACTGCTTTCTGCTCGACGGCCGCGTCGAAGGCAGCGGCGAGGAGCAGATGCTGATGGCGCGCGAGGGACGCGTCTACGACATCGCGCGCAACAAGAAGCCCGGCTACGACCTGTACGGCGAGTCGGTCGGTTTCCTCAAGGTGAGCCGCGAGGACGGCCCGCGCCTGCTGGCGGCGCTGCGCACCTGCCTCGACGCCGGCCGCGACCGCATCGAGCACGAGGAGGCCTATCCGATCTTCATGCGCGAGTGCGTCGTCGGCTACGAACGCGCCGACGACCTGCCCTGGATGGAGATCGATTTTCCCGAGGACGTCGCGCAGGCCGAGCGCGAGATCCTGCCACTGCTCGAGAGCGAGCGAGGATAGCGTTCACTCGGACCCCGTTGCTTTCTGCCGCCGACTCTGGTGAGAATCGCAACGTGATTCTCGGAGGCACCCTCGACCCGGCGTTCGCGCCGGTGGCAGAGGTTCTGCGACGGCATCTCGGGCGCGGGGGCGGAGCGGCGGTGTGCGTCTATCACCGGGGCCGCAAGGTTCTCGACGTCTGGGGCGGCGTGCGCGACGCCGAGGGTCGCCCCTGGGAAGAGGACACGATGGCGATGTCCTTCTCCACCAGCAAGGGCATCGTGTCGACGTTGATGCACATCTTTGCCGACCGCGCGATGCTCGACTACGACGACCCGGTGGCGCGCTACTGGCCGGAGTTCGCCCAGGCGGGGAAGGAGCGGATCACGATCCGCGACGTGCTGACGCACCGCTCCGGCCTGCCCGGCATCCGCTCGCTGATCGACGGCGGCGAGCGCATCCTCGACTGGGACTACATGGTGAACGCGCTGGCGGCGGCGAAGCCGATGCTGACGCCGGGACGCGCCTCCGCCTACCACGCGCTGACCTACGGCTGGCTGGCGGGCGAGATCCTGCAGCGCGTCGCCGGCAAGCCGCTGCCGCAGATCCTGCACGAGGAGCTCGCCGAACCGCTCGGCCTCGACGGTCTGTACATCGGCGCGCCCGAGCCAGCCAAGGCGCGCGCCGCGGCGCTGCCCTCGACCGCCGCCCGCCTGCGGCAGTTCGCGCCGCTGATCGGCAGCCGCCGGCTGATGGCGACTCTCTCGATGGTCAACCGCGCCGCCCTCATCCCGGTCGACCCGCTGCTGATCCAGGAAGCGTTGATCCCGCCGGGCAACGCCGACGTGCTTTTCGAGCCGCGCGTGCTCGACATCCCGGTGCCGGCCGCCAACGGCCTCTTCACCGCGCGCTCGCTGGCGCGGGTCTACGCCTCGATCGCCGCCGGCGGCACGCTCGACGGCGTGCGCATCCTGTCGCGCGGCGCGGTGCGGCTCGCCGGCGAGGTACAGACGCGCGACCGCGACCGGGTTCTGGTGCTCCGGCCCTACTGGCGCCTCGGCTACCACAGCGCCTTCACCACCCGCGGCCGGGTCGAGACCGCCTTCGGCCACTTCGGCTACGGCGGTTCGGGCGCCTGGGGCGATCCGGCGCGCCAGCTCGCGGTGGCGATGGTGAACAACAACCTCGGCGGAGGCCTCATCGGCGACTACCGCATCGCCGAGATCGGCACCGCGGCGATGCAGGCGGCCAAGGCGGCGGTCGAGAGCAACGCCGGCGCGAGGATGGTCGACGCCGCCTGAGCGGCGTCACAGGAACCCCTTCGCCGCTCGCAGGAACTCCTCCTCTGCGGTCGTGGAGGAGCGCCCGAGCAGGGCATTGCGGTGCGGGAACCGCCCGAAGCGGGCGATGGCGTCGCGGTGGCGCCGGGCGAAGTCGCGAAACTCCTCGAACACCGGCCGCACGTCGTCGCTCACCTGGCGCGCCAGCTCCTCGAAGTAGCGAACCCCCTTCTCCTGCAGCGCGAGATCCTCGGCGTGCTGCAGCGGCATCGCGAAGATGGCGCGCTCGAGCGGCGAGTAGGCGGCATCGTCGCCGCGCTCCAGGCCTTCGAGACAGAGGCGCAGTGCGGCCTCGTCGCAGGCGAACGCGCGCGCCTCGCCGCGGTGCAGGTTGCGCGGGAACTGGTCGAGCACGATCACCAGCGCCAGCCGGCCGCGCGGCGTGCGCGCCCAGCCCTCGAGCTCGCCCCGTGCCGCCCTCTCCGCCAGCTCGCCGAAGCGCTGCCGCACGTAGTTGTCGGTCGCGTCGCTCTTCTCGAACCACACCCGCTTGCGGTCCTCGCAACCCTCGCGCGACTCGTCCTCGCCCAACCAGTAGCGCAGGACGCGCGCGATCGCGGCCTCGTCGACCTCGCCGGCGCGGCGGCGCTCCGCCGTGCGCAGCTTGGCGCTGGCGGCGCGCGAGTTGGCCGCGATCTCGGCGTCGCTGGGGCGGATCGGGCGCTTCGTCAGAACCTCCACCCGATTCTCTCGCCGCGCTTGGGTGAAGGCCTGCTTCACCAGCCGATCCTCGAGGGAATGGAAGGAGATCACCGCCAGCCGCCCTCCCGGAGCCAGGAGATCGAGCGCCCGCGGCAGCGCCTGCGCCACCGCCCCGAGTTCGTCGTTGACCGCGATCCGCAGCGCCTGGAAGATGCGCGCGGCGCTGCGGGCGGCGTGCTGGCGCTCGCCGCCGGGAAGCACCGGGCGGATCAGCTCGAACAGCTCGCGGCTGGTCGCGATCGGCGCGCGCTGGCGCGCCGCCACGACGGCGCGCGCGATGCGCGAGGCGAAGCGCTCCTCGCCCCAGTCGCGGAAGAGGGCCGTCAGCTCCGCGGCGTCGCGCGTGGCGAGCACGTCGGCCGCGGTCTCGCCGCCCTCCTCGCTCGGGTCGAAGCGCAGATCGAGCGGCTCGTCGCGCATGAAGCTGAACCCGCGCCCGCCCTGGTCGAGGTGGAAGGAGCTGAGGCCGAGGTCGAAGAGGATCCCGTCGACTTCCGCGAAGCCGTGCTCGACCGCCACCTCCGCGAGCCGCCGAAAGCTCGAGTGCACGATCACCGCCTGCCCTGCGGCGATCTCGGCGGCGAAGCGCTCGCGGGCGCGGACCGCGACCTCGGGATCGCGATCGAGACCGAGGAGCCTGCCCGTGGGGCCGATGCGCTGCAGAATCGCCGCCGCGTGACCTCCCCCGTCGATGGTGGCGTCGATGACCCTCATTCCCGGCCGGATCGCCAGCATGTGCAGCACTTCTTCGAGCAGCACGGGGGTGTGGATCGGGGCGGCCATGTCCGCGACCGGTCTAGACAGTCGCCCCCGCCGACACAACTCGCGGCACGTACACGTCACACGCCTGTCATCGGGCCGTCACGGGATGAAGATACAAAGACGGTGCCGCGAATCGAGGACGACGCCCGCATGAACGGAACCGACGACCTGCCCTCCCCTCGCCCGGAGCCTGTGCTACACTCCGGCCGGTTGCGGGGTGGAGTCTTGCCAGGTTCGGGAATGCGGGTCGCGGCGATCGACGTCGGCAGCAACTCGATCCACATGGTCGTGGCGCAGGTCGAGTCCGATGGCCGCTTTCACGTGCTGGATCGCGCGAAGGAGATGGTGCGCCTCGGGCACCGCAGCCTGCAGAACGGCCGGCTGACCGCCGAGGCGATCGATGCCGGGGTGCGCACCCTGGCGGCCTTCCGCACGCTGGCCGAGCGACAGGGGGTGACGCGCTTCCAGGCGGTGGCCACCAGCGCCGTGCGCGAGACCCGCAACGGCGGCGACTTCGTCCGCAAGGTGAAGGAGGAGGTCGGCCTGCGCACCAAGGTCATTCCGGGGCGCGAGGAGGCGCGGCTGATCTACCTGGGCGTGCGCCACGCGATCGACCTGCGCGGCGAACCGAGCGTCATCCTCGACGCCGGCGGCGGTTCGGTCGAGCTGGTGCTCACCGAGGACGATCGCGCCCTCTCGCTGGAGAGCGTCAAGCTCGGCGTCGCCCGCCTGAGCGAGGCCTTCCTCGGCAGCGATCCGCCCGAAGCGCACGAGCTGGAGGAGTTGGAGGAGTTCATCGCGGAGCGGGTCGACCCGGTGCTCGACCGCTTCCGCCAGCGCGACGTGCGCCGGGTGATCGGCACCTCGGGCACGATGCTCAATCTGATTTCGATCATCGGCCACCAGCGCGGCGAGCCGCCCGACGGCAACCTCAACCACTACGCCGTCACGGTCGAGGAGGTTGCGCGCGTCCGCCGGTTGCTCTGCAAGAGCGATCGCGACGACCGCCGGCGCATCCCCGGGGTCGACGAGAAGCGTATCGACTTCATCGTCGCCGGCGCGGTGTTGGCGGATCACGTCCTGCGCCGCCTGGGCGCCAGACAGATGATCGGCTGCACCTGGGCGCTGCGCGAGGGGGTGCTGCTCGACTTCATCGCGCGCCATCGCAAGGGGATCGAGGAGAGCGAGCGCTTCGGCGACGCCCGCCGGCGCAGCGTCGTGCGCTTCGCCCGCCACATGGGCGAGCAGGGCGAGCACGGGGCGCAGGTCGCGCGGCTGGCGCTGCGCCTGTTCGACCAGCTCGAAGAGCCCCTCCGCCTGCAGGTCGAGACGCGCGAGCTGCTCGAATACGCGGCGCTGCTGCACGACGTCGGCCACCACATCGGCCACGACAACCACCAAAAGCACGCCTACTACCTGATCTCCAACGGCGACCTGCTCGGCTTCACGCGCGAGGAGATCGAGATCGTGGCGCAGGTCGCCCGCTACCACCGCAAGGGCGGCCCGAAGGACACCGACGAGGGCTACCGCGCCCTGTCGGCGCAGACCCGGCGCACGGTGCGCGCCCTGAGCGCCATCCTGCGGGTCGCCGACGGACTCGACCGCAGCCACTACGGCGTGGTCCGCGACCTGGACGTCTCGCGCCGCGCCGATCGCCTGGTCATCCAGCTTCGCACCGAGGGCGACGACGCCCAGCTCGAGATCTGGGAGGCGCGCAACCGCGCCGGCCTCCTCGGCCGCGTTCTGGGCTGCGAGGTCGACTTCAGAGTGGCTTCGTGATGAGGTCGTCGGCACGCCCGCGAAGCTGAGTCGCCGGCCGGCACCCCACTCGCCGGCCGACCGCCGGCCGTCCGGGAGCGCCTCGTATCCATGTCCGCCACCCCCGTCCCCCTCGAGGTCGAAGCCAAGCTCGCGGTCGCGAGCGAGCGCGAGCTGCGCACGATCGCCGCCCTCGGCCAGATCGGCCCCTGGCTCCTCCTCCGTCGCGGCACGGCGAGGCTGCACTCGGTCTACTACGACACCGAGTCGCTCGTCCTGGCGCGGCACGGCATCGCCCTACGGGCCCGCCGCCGGCAGCGCCGCTGGGAGCTGACCCTCAAGTGGAGCGGGCACGTCTCGGGGGCCGTCCACGCACGCCCCGAGCTCACCGAGCCGTTGGCGAAGGCTCCGGGCCCCGACGGGCTCACCCTGCCGGAGACCTTCCACCAGCACGTCGACGCCTATCTCGCCGGCCGTGCGCTGCGCCCGACACTGGTCACGGACATCCGCCGCGAGCTGCTCGACGTCGTCGCCGCGAGCGAGACCCCCAGCCGCCTGCCGGCGGCCGAGCTCGCCCTCGACCGCGTGCACCTGCGCGCCCCCGAAGAGGCCGACGCCAGCGCGAGCTACTGCGAGGTCGAGATCGAGCAGAAGGCAGGCGAGCGCCAGGACGTCGCCGGGCTGGCGCGCCTCCTCCAGGAGCGCTTCCACCTGGCCCCTTCGCCGGACACCAAGTTCTCGCACGGCATGGCGCTGCTGTACGGGCCGCAACTCGCCGCCTACGACCCGCCGGCCGGCGACGGCACGGTGCGGGCGGCGGCGCAGCGCCTGGTGCGGCGCTACCTCGCGCGCCTGCGGCATCACGACCCGGGGACGCGCCTCGGCCGCGACCCCGAGTCGCTGCACGACATGCGCGTCGCCCTGCGCCGCCTGCGGGCCGTCTTCCGCTTCCTGGCCGACGCCTTCCCGCCGCAGCGGCGCGAGCACCTGCGCACCGAGCTGCGCTGGCTGAGCGACGTGCTGAGTCCGGTGCGCGACTGCGACGTGCAGCTCCAGGCGCTGCATCGCTACGAGTCGGCGTTGTCCCTCGATCGCCGGCGCGCGCTGGTGCCCTACCGCGAGCACATCGTGCGCGATCGGGAGGTCCATCGCGCCGCCCTGCTGGCCGCGCTCGCGTCGAAGCGCTACTTCACCCTGCTGCAACGCCTCGAGCAGTTCGCCGACGACCGCCGACCGCCGCGCGACACCGCCTCGCAGGCGCCGGCCGCGAGCGTCGGCCGGCGCTCGCTCAAGCACGCCTTCAAGAGCCTGCTGCGTCAGGGCAACGCGGTCGCCGCGGCGCCCCGGCCCGAGGAGCTGCACCGCACCCGCATCCGCGCCAAGCGCCTGCGGTATCTCCTCGAGTCCTTCCGTGCCAGCAGCGGCAAAGCCGGGCGGCGCCTGCTCGAGGATCTCGTCCGTCTTCAGGATCTCCTCGGCGCCCACAACGATGCCGTCGTCGCCGCCGCCGCGCTCGAGCGCTGGGTGCACGGACCTGGGAAGGGCGCCGAGTCGGCGACCATGCTCACCCTCGGCGGCCTGCTGCAGGAGGAACACCGCCGCGCGCGCAAGGCGCGCGCGAAGTTCCACCGCACCTGGAAGCGCTTCGCCTCGAAGCGCACCCTCGCCGACTGGAAGGCCGTGCACCGGCGCCTGTCGCGCGAGGCGCTGGCGGTCTCGGCGCGGCGCTCGACTTCGCCGGCGAGAGGCGCCAAGAAGCCGCGATGACCCACGTTCTCTACCTCGTTCGCCACGGCATCGCCCACGAGGCGAGCGCCGCCACCAGCGACGCCGAGCGCGCCCTCACCGGCGAGGGCAAGCGCCGCATGAAGGAAGCGGCCCGCGCCCTCCACACCCTCGAGGTCGCGCCGGCGCTGATCCTGACGAGCCCGCTGCGGCGGGCGCGCGAAACCGCCGAGATCCTGCACGAGCACGGCGCGCCCGCTGCGGCGTTGAAGGTCTTTCAGCCGCTCGACAACGCCCACTCGGTCGAGGAGATCGTGGCCGCCCTGCCGCATCGGACGCCCGAGATCATGCTGGTCGGCCACCAGCCGAGCATGGGGGAGTTGGCGTCGTACCTGCTCACCGGCTCGCCCGGCCTCGTCCCATTGCCGTTCAAGAAGGGGGCGATCGCGGCGATCTCGCTCCACACCGTGCCGCCGCGCTCACCCGGCACGCTCGAGTGGTTCCTCACGCCCAGGCAACTGCGCGCCATCGCCCCCTGATCGTCGCCCCCTGCCGACGCACCCCGCAGCGGTTCACTCGCCGGTGCGAGCGGCGTAGGCGGTGGTGCCCTTGCGCAGGTTGACGAAGAAGAGCTCCGGCAGGCTGAAGGCGATGCCGCGCAGACCGCGCTCGAGCCGCCCGGGCCCGGCGATCGGCGCGCTCACGAGCCCGGCGGTCGCGTGCCCGAGGCCCCACACCAGGTTGGCCGCTCCGAGGAGCGGGCGCGCTGCGACCTGCTCCTGGGTGAAGAAGAGAAACTCCGAGTCGCTCGACCCGCGCCGATACGACGTCGAGGTGACCGTGTTCGATTCGCGCAGCGCGACCGGCCAGGCGCCCTCGGACGCCCTCATGCGCGCCAGCTCGCGCTCGCGGTAGGACGGGTGGGCGAAACGGGCGCGGGTGTCGTAGGCGGACGCCACCGCGTTCTCGGACACCAGCGGGATGAAATTGAGGTTGGCGCTGGTCGCGACCCGGCCGCCGAGCCGCTCCTCAGCGTCCTCGGGAAAGGTCGCCTCGATCACGGCGAAGATCTCCGAAACGCAGTTGCGTGTCAGGAGGTCGTAGGCGTACAGGCGACCGAGGTCGTCCGCCAGGCGCGCCTCCGCCGTGCGAGCCGCCGCGAGGAACGCATCGCCCTCGGCCGCCGACCACGAAGGAGCGACGAGGTCGGCGCGCGCCGCCGCGCGCGCGGGCAGCAGCGCCTGGCCGGTGAGCCGCAGTGACGCACCGCGGCGGGCCGCGCGCGCCTCGAGGGCGCGGTTGGCAGCGTTCTCGACCGCGGCGTAGCCGGCTTCGCGGTAGCCGTCGGCGGCGAGCAGCTCCTGGCGGGAGCGCGCCAGATCCCGGAGGCTCTCGCGCTCGAGAGTGTCGAGATAGGCATCGCGGAGCGCCCCGTCGGGCAGGGTGGCGTGGCGGGCCTGCCACGGGTGGACGTCGAGCACGACCCACTCCCCGCGGCGCACAGATTCCTCCATCGCTTCGAGGCGCGCCATGCCGACCAGCATCGCCGGCCCCGCTCCCGGTCGGCTCGAGGCCAGCAGCGCACAGAGATCGCCGCGGGCACGCCCGGCGATGCCGGCGAGGCGGCTCGCCTGCCTCGGCTCGAGGGCGAAGGCACCGTCCTCGGCGCGCCGCAGCGCATCGGACCGCAGCCCGGCCCCGGCGCGGACCAACTGCAGCGCCTGCAGGGCGGCGAACAGATCGAGATAGCGCTCGGAGTACGAAGGCGCGAAGGCGGGGTGCGCGACCGGGCTGAGGTCGACGGCGCGGTACGCCGCCGGAGAGGGCCGCAGCGATGCGAGGGCGGTGCGCGTCTCTGCGATGCGACGCGCGAGGAAATCGACGCCGTGCGTCCGCTCGACGCAGTCGCGCAGCGCCGCGATCGTCGCCGACTCCGCCCGCGCCGCGGGCGGCTCCGCGCCATCGGCGAGGAAGTAGCCCAGGGCGGGGACTGCGAGAACCGCCCGCGGCACGCCCGGGCGGAGAGCCTCGAGCAGCGCCACGTCGCGGCCGAGATCGAGCAGGCCGTCGAACTGGGCGCCCTGTACCAGGTAGCGGCGCGCGAGCTCGTCGCGCAGGCGGTCGCGCGTGTCGCGCGTCACCGCGATGCGGGTCTCGCGCAGCCCGCGATTCTCGAGCGTGCCGTAGCGGAAGAGGAAGTCGCCCCAGTCGTCGCGCGCCAGCCGCAGCAGGCCCAGCCCGGGCTGCTGGAAGTGGTAGACCTCGTCGTCGAGTCGCAGGGCGACGTGGCCGCCGCTCGAGCCCCCTTCGTTGGCCTCGGCGTAGACGTAGCCGATCTCGGCATCGCGTTCGGCGACGGCGGCGCGCGCCGCCGTCGCGGCGAGCTGGAGCAGCAGGGCGGCGGCAGCGATTCTCAGCGGCCGTATCCCTCGCGGATGGCGTTCGCCTTGGAGGTGTCGCCACCGGCGATGTTGGTGATGTAGGCCTCCACCTTGCCCGGGCTGGCGTTGGCCTTGCGCAGCCCCCTGCCGATGGCCTCGTAGGTCTTCGGATCGGTCTCCCAGTTGCTCACCCCGCGGCTGGCGGCCAGGCCGGCGATGCCCTGCTGGAAGGCGGCGAGATCGCCGTCCGAGCGGGCGTAGGTCGCGGTGTAGTCCTCGACGTCGCGGCGGAACTTGGACTCCTTGCTCTCGAGGCTGCGGGACGAAGCCGAGCTCGACTCGAACGGGCTGGAGATGCTGTCCGAGATCGACGAGCAACCGGCGGACGAGGCCGCGACCAGGGCGAGGGCAGCGACGAAGCGGGCGTTCATGGGGATCCTCCTGTCGTCGGACCCTATGCGGATCGGGTTCCGAAGGGAAGTCGGCCCCCAAAACGAACCCGGGGGTTGGCCTCTCGGCCAACCCCCGGGTGGTTGCAACGTCGATCGGATCAGGTGCCGATCAGAGGTGACAGAGCATGCCGGTCGACTTGGGCTGACACACCAGGCGCATCGGCACCTGGTGCGAGCCGATGTGCAGGCAGGTCTGGAAGACGACCGGGAAGTCGTTGCCGTCGTTGCCGTTCGACGGTGCCGGCGCCGAGAGGTTCAGGCCCAGGCGGAGTTGCTCGCCGAGGCGGGCGAAGTTCACCGAGCCCTCGCCAGACTGGCCGGAGAGGTTGCGACCGATGTCGAAGCTGGCCGACACGTTGATGCCGGTGTCGGTCCGATCCCACTTCAGCCAGTCGTACATCTCGACGTTGACCTTGTCGCCCTCGAACACCGTCGGCGGCGCGCAGTTGCCAGGTCCGATCATGGCCGACAGGTTCAGGCCGGTGGCGTTGTACCAGGTCATGCGAACCTGGGAGAGAGAGTAGTAGCAGGAGGTGTTGCACTGCCCACTCGATCCCTGGTTGCCGCCGCCGCTGGGCGTCTGCCCAGGACGCGGACGAGGCGTCGCCGTCGGAACGGTCACACCGCCGCGGGGCGGACGGGTCGGGCGCGGCTCACGGGTGGGACGCTCGCGCGGCCGGATGATGTCTCGCGGCGGACGGGTCGGACGTTCGCGCGGCGGGATGACGTTCGGCGGGCGGACGCCGCGCGGCGTCGGGGTGGGCGGCGGCGTGTAACCAGTCGACGGCGGCGGCTCGCTGACCCCCGCGCCGGTGGTGGTCCTGTTGTTGGCGCGGTTGGTCTCCCAGATCAGGCCATCGGGATCGACGTGGTTGACCAGGGTGTAACCGCCCGTCGGCACGGGGCCGTAGGGCACGTCGCGGTCGAGCTGCACGAACTGGTCGGCATAGTTGTGAAGGTAGATGTCCTTCCAGCCGACCGAGATCCCCTGGCGGCCTTCCGGGGCGCAGTTGTTACCCGCCGTCTGCTGCCCGTACGCGACCACGTTGTAGCCGCGCACCAGGCCGGTATCCATCAGGCAGAAGGTCGTCTTCTGTCCGCCCGCGACCAATCGGTTGCCGCTGTCGAGCAGCTCGTAGCCGACGAAGCGCTCGAAGTGCCAGTGGAAGTGAGCGGGGTGGAAGATGAACTCACCCGCCAGACGAGCGCACTCCGAACCGTCGCGCTTGCGGATGACCTGCCAGGCCTGCGTCTTCATTCCCTGGTTGGTCGAGACAGTGCGCCCTTCCATCAGCAGCGGCCCGTCGCCGATGTTGCCGATCGCGGAAGTGAAGGCGATGACGCGGCCACCGGTGCGATGCGTATTGCGCAACTGCGTGGGTGTCTCCGCGATCAGGTCCGGCAGGAGGAGATTCGGATCGCCCGCCTGACAAGCGGGCAGCGACGGATGAACCTGCGCCAAGAGCGCCGGGGGCCCGCCGAGGAGAAGGGCCGTGGTCAGAATCCCCCCAGTGAAGACCACTGCCCGCTTCGCCGTGAGTCCCAGTCGTTTCACTCTCTCGCCTCCGAACTGCTAGGGCCGGAACCGGAAAAAGCAGGCCGACGCGCCATCCCCCCCGGTGCCGACGAAATGAAACTAGCGTGCCGTCCGGTGTAGTACGCCCCAAAGAGGTAAGTCAAATCAAAAGTTTCCGTCGCTGCGGCGGGAACTTCACCGGGCTGTCACCGAAGCGCAACGAGGGCCCGCTAGAGTCCGTCGCGCGTGCCCGGGGGAGTCGGGGGAATCCCCTTCTACCCGTCTTCCCCAAGGAAGGGAGGGGCCTCTCCGGCCCCTCTCCTTCCTCCCCACCCTCCGTCACCGGCTTGCGGAGCGCGGCACACACCGCTATCGCCCCGGGGTCGTGACGGTTCTCCATCGGCTCCTGCTCGTCGTGCTCGCCGCCCTGGCGGTCGGCGGTTGCCGGCGGGACTCTTCGCCCCCTCCCCCGCGGACGTCCGTCGTCGAGACCGTGAACACGCCGGTACGGACGACCATGGAAGACCTGCACCGCTCCGGCGGGGTGCCGCCGAACTGGCAGATCAGCGTGCCCAAGGGCGACGCCGAGCTCGGCCGCGAGCTCTTCCAGTTGTACGGCTGCCACTCCTGCCACATCGTTCAGGGCGAGGCGTTCTCGGAGACGGTGGTCTCGCCTGGACCGATCGGGCCGGAACTGAGCGGCATGGGAAGCCATCACCCCGAGGGCTACTTTCTCGAATCGATCCTCAACCCCGACGCGATCATCGTCGAAGGACCCGGCTACGTCGGCGAAGACGGCCTCTCGACCATGCCGGCCTATCCCGACATGACCGCCGAGCACCTGATGCACGTCGTCGCCTACGTGAAGAGCCTCACCGACGCCGGTGCCGACGAGCACGCACACCACCACGGTGGCGCGAGCGGCTCGTTCTCGGGTCGGGAGGACGTCGCCGTCGTGCCCACCGCGGCGCCCGATCCGGCCGGAGCAACCGCGGGGGCAGCGGCGCCGCAGAGAGCCAACGCGGTGGCGTTCTTCGTCCAGACGTACAGCGTCCGCGAGGGCAAGCTGGGCGATCTCGAGGGCTGGTTCGCGGCCGAAGGGCTGCCGGCCTTTCGCTCGTACGCCGACCTGCTCGACGTCGAGACGCACGTCGATCGCACCCGCGGCCCGGAGTCGCTGGTGACGGTCTTCTCCTTCGCCCACATCGAGAACCTGCGCGAGTTCATCGCCGACCGGCGTATCGGCGAGGCGCTCGACAAGTTCGACGACTTCGCCGAGGTGATCGACCGCCAGATCTACGAGACCAAGCCCCTCTACCGGGTGGGCGCGCTCTCGGGCCCCTGACGCGCAGCGACCGCGCTGGGGCGGTAGCGGAGGAAGGCGGTGAGCAGCAGAGTCGACGAGACGGCGGTGGTCGCGGTGACGAGCGTGAAGACGGCGCCGATGCCGGCGCCGAAGTAGCCGGCCAGCAGGATCGCGCCGCTGACCACCACGGTCATGCGCAGCAGGCTGACGAGCATCGGCATCAGCGCGCGCCCCAGGCCCTGGAACGCAAAGGCGACGCTGATCGAGATGCCGGTGAGCGGATAGGTGAGGCCGACGATGCGGAAGTAACGCGACCCTGCCGCCAGGATCGCCGGGTCGTCGGTGAACAGTCCCAGCCACAGCCACGGCCAGAGGAAGAGCAGCGCCGTCGGCAGCGCGATCACCGTCACCAGCGTGGCAGCGGCACGACGGGCGTAGGCGCGCGCCAGTTGCGGCCGGCCGGCGCCGGTGGCCATGCCGACGAGGGTCAGGACGGCGACACCGGTGCCGTAGCAGATCGTCATGAGGACGAAGTCGAAGCGGCTGCCGAGGCCATAGGCGGCGAGCTCGGCGGTGCCGTAGCGCGCCATCACCGCGGTCAGCGCGATCACGCCGAAGTAGTTGATCAGGGTGCCGAGCGACGCCGGCACGCCGACGCTCAGGATCGCCGCGAGGCTCGCGCCGTGGAGCGCCCGCGGCCAGAGCCGCGAGCGAACCGCCGCGCGCGCGCCGAAGAGGTGCGGCAGGCGCGGCACCACGCCGATCAACTGCCCGAAGATCACCGCCGCCGGCGCGCCGCGGATGCCCCAGCCGAGGCCGAACATCAGGACCGGCGTCAGCGCCATCTGCGACAGCAGCGAGAGGGTCGAGCAGATCGCCGGCAGGCGGACGTTGCCGGAGCCGCGCAGGATGCTGTCGCAGGTGCCGACGAAGAAGCCGACGCCGAGGCCTGCGAAGACGATCTGCGCCACGCTCAGCGCGACCTCCAGGACTTCTCCGCTGCCGCCCATGGCGCTGAACAGCGGTCGCTCGAACAGCAGCGCGCCGCCGGTGAAGAGCACCGCCAGGCCGAGGGTGAGGGCAAAACCGTGCTCGGCGATCTGGCGGGCCTCGTGCACGCGGCCGGCGCCGAGTGCACGCGCCACCGCCGAGGAGATGCCGGATCCGATGCCACCGCCCACCATGGTGGTGAGGATCAGGGTGATCGGCAGCACGAGGGAGACCGCCGCGATCGCGACGCTGCCGAGGTGGCTGACGAAGTAGGTGCTCAGCACCTGTTGCAGCGCGGCGACGCTCATCACCGCCGTCGTCGGCGCCGCCAGGCGGAGCAGCGCTCGCAGCGGCGGTTCGGCCAGCAGCGCCGCCGGCGTGGTGCGTGCGTCACTCATCCCCCGTCGCCTCTCGCGGCGGCAGGTCTACTGGAGCGGCGCCGCTGCCACAACCGGCTCGAGCAGCGCGAGGGTCTCGACGTGCTCCGTCTGCGGGAACATGTCGAAGCCGCGGACACGCCGCAGCGCGTAACCGTGGCCGGCGAACCAGGCGAGATCGCGCGCCAGCGTGCCCGGGTCGCAGGAGACGTACACGACCGCTCGCGGTCGGCAGGCGACGATCGCCCTGCGGGTCTCCTCGTCGGCGCCCTTGCGCGGCGGGTTGAGCGCCACGACGTCGATGCGACCGACCTCCTCGAGCAGCGCGGCCAGTTCGGTTGCGGCCTGCCCGCAGCGGAAGCGGAGGTTGTGGAAGCCGTTCAGGCGGACGTTCTCGCGGGCGTCGAGCACCGCCGGCTCGACCTCCTCGATGCCGTAGACACGCCTGGCACCGGCGGCGAGGTGAAACGTCAGCGCGCCCACGCCGCAATAGAGGTCGGCGACGACCTCTTCGGGCCCGATCTCCGCCCACGCGGCCGCCGTGTCGTAGAGCTTGCGCGCCACCGGAACGTTGGCTTGCAGGAACGCACCCGGACGGCTGCGCAGCTTGAGATCGCCGATGCGCTCGACCAGCGAGGCCTCCTTGGTCCACGGTACGAAGCGGCGACCGAGGATGGCGTTGCCGGGCTCGGGATTGAGGTTCAGGACGACGCTCGCCAGGCCGCGCACCCGCCGCTGCAGCGCCCGCGCCAGGTCGGTGGCGAGCGCGCCCGTACGGCTGACGAGGATCAGTTGGGCCCGCTTCTGCCAGGCGCTGACCCGAACGACGGCATAGCGCAGGGCGCCTTCGTGGCTGCGCTCGTCGTAGACGGGCAGCTCGCGCGCTTCGATCTCCGCGCGCAGCGCGGCGACGACCTGGTTGATCAGCGGGTGATGCACCGGGCACTCGCCGATGTCGACCACCTGGTGCGTGCCGGGGCGGTAGATCCCGGCGAGCACGCCGCGGCGCGCTCGCCGCAGCACGAGCTTCGCCTGGGTGCGATAGCCGAACGCCTTGGGCGAGCCGACGATCTCCGGAACCTCGACCGCCGCCAGCGCGGGATGCGCCGCCAGCGCCGCCGCCAGGCGCTCGCGCTTGCGCCGCAGTTGCTCGCCGTAGGGCGTGCCGATGAGCGGGCAGCCGACGCAGTCCGGCTGGTGCGGGCAGCGCGGCGCGGACGCGGTCGCGGTCAGATGACCGTCCCCGGAGGAATGACACCGTCCTTCGGCACGATGACGATGCCGTCGCGCACGAAGAAACCGTCGCCGTCGGAGTCCGGCCGACCCTCGATGCTGCGGATGGTCACGCCCTCGCCGATGCGCGCGTTCTTGTCGATGATCGCGCGCTCGACGATCGAGCCGGCGCCGACGCCGATCGGGATCAGGCCGCGCGCTTCGTCGTCCGGCGGGCCGTAGTGGTCGGCGCCCATCATGATCGTCTCGCTGATACGGCAGCCGGATCCGACGATGCTGCGGATGCCGATGATCGAGCGCGAGATCGACGCTTCCTCGATGCGGCAACCGTCGCAGATGATGGTCTGGTCGAACTGCACGTTCTGCATCGAGCTGCCCGGCAGGAAGCGCGGCCGGGTGAAGATCGGCGACTTCTCGCTGAACAGATCGAGCGGCGGCCGCTTCGAGGCGAGGTCGAGATTGGCGGCGAAGAAGGTGCGGATGGTGCCGATGTCCTCCCAGTAGCCGTCGTAGAAGAACGAGTGGACGCGATTGCCCTCGATCGCCGCCGGGATGATCTCCTTGCCGAAGTCGAGCTGGCCCTTGTCCTCGAGGACCCGCACCAGGACGTCGGGGTTGAAGACGTAGATGCCCATCGAGGCGAGGTAGGAGCGGTCCTCGGGGATGCCGCGCGAGCGCAGCGTGGCGGGCGGCAGCGCCAGCTCGTCGAGCACGCGCGGGTCGCGCGGCTTCTCGACGAAGCCGGTGACGACGTCGAACGAGTCGGTGCGCAGCAGCCCGTACGAGGACGCCTGCCCTCGCAGCACGGGCGTCGCCGCCACCGTGATGTCCGCCTTCGACGCTCGGTGCGCAGCGATGATCTCGCGGAAATCCATGGCGTAGAGCTGGTCGCCGGAGAGGATGAGGATGCCGTCGGGCTTGCGACTGAGGAAGTGGTGGAGCTGCTTGCGGACGGCGTCGGCCGTACCCTGGTACCACTCGATGTTGGTCTCGGTCTGCTCGGCGGCGAGAATCTCGACGAAGCCGCTGGAGAAGAAGTCGAAGCGGTAGGTCCGGCTGACGTGGCGGTTGAGCGAAGCCGACTGGAACTGCGACAGGACGTAGATCTTGCGCAGGCCGGAGTTGATGCAGTTGCTGATCGGAATGTCGACCAGCCGGTACTTGCCCGCCAGGGGGACGGCGGGCTTGCTGCGCCGCTGCGTCAGCGGGTAGAGGCGTGTGCCGCGCCCGCCCCCGAGGATGACCGCCAACAGGTTTTCCACGCGCGTGAAGATACCGGAGCGAACCCGCGAGGTCTACTGCGTCACGAACGCCGACAGCACCAGAAGCGAAACGATCTCGCCGAGTTCGGCGGCCGCCCAGAAGCCGGACGACTCCACTCCGCCGAGCCAGCGATGAGCCAGCAGGCGCAGGCTCACGGTGACGCCGGCGACCGCCAGCATGGCGAGCAGGCCGACGGCATCGATCGCCACCAGCGCCGCTCCGCCGGCGAGCACGCTCGCCCAACCGAACTCGTGGAAGGTGATGCCCGCTTCGAAGCGCGGTCCGGGCGGGCCGAGACGCGCGCGCCGGGAGCTGAAGGCGAGCACCACCATCGCCCAGCGGCCGAGCATCGGCGCGAACACCAACATGCCGGCCGGCGCCGCGCCGGCGAGCGCAAAGAGCTTGCCGCCCAGCGCGAGCGCCACCGCGAGCCAGCCGAGCGGACCGACGCGCGCGCGCGCGAGCCGCTCGAGCGCCCGCTCGCGGTCGCGGCCGGCCGGCAGCGCATCGCCCAAGTGGGCCAGGCCGCGCAGCGACCGCCCCCCTCCCAACGCCGCCAGCAGGACGACCGCCGCGAGCGCGGGCAGCGGCGCCGGCGCACCGGCGAGCGGCGCCACCAGCGCCGCCACCAGGCCGCCGAGCAGCAGGCCGACCAGGGGGAACCAGAGAGTCGCGCGGCCCGCCTCGCCCCCGCGCTGCGGCACGGGCAGGACGGTGAGGGTACGGAGGGCGAGGAGCAGGTCGCCGAGCATCGTCCTCCCCTACCGCTCCGCACGCCCCCGCGCTACGGTGCCGTGCAGCGGAGGGTTCAGATGGTCGAGAAGACGATCGAGCTGACGGGGTCGTCGGCGAACGGCATCGAGGACGCGGTCAACCTGGCGATCTCGCGCGCGGCGGTGACGATCCAGGGCATCCGGCGGGTGCACCTCACGGATGTCACCGCCGACGTAGAGAACGACCGCGTCACCCTGTGGCGCGTCGCGATGAAGCTCACCTTCGGCATCCAGGATCGGCTGCACGAGTGAGCCGCGCGGGTCTCCCGGCATGAGCGACGCGAAGTACCGCGAGGTGCACCCCGGCGTGTACCTGTTGCACCTGCCGTTGCCGATGAAGCCGACCATCGTCAACGTCTATCTGCTGCGCTGTGGCGACGAGTGGGTGCTGGTCGACACCGGCATGAACACCGAGGACAGCCGCAACGCCCTGCGCTCGATCCTCGCCGAGCTCGGCTGCGCCCCCGCCGCGCTGCGAAAGATCGTCTGCACCCACCACCACCCCGACCACTTCGGCGCCTCGGCCTTCGTCAAGGAGCTCACCGGCGCCGAGGTCCACCTCCATCCGGCGGAGTGGGAGCGGGCGAAGAACTTCGCGCCGGCCAATCGCGCCGACGAGGCCGTGGTCTTCTTCCGCTCGGTCGGCATCCCGATCGAGCGCTTCGCGCACATCCCCTCACCGGCGGAGTTCTGGTCGGGCATGTACCGCCCGGTCGAGCCCGACCGGGCGCTCGCCGACGGCGACGTCATCCGCGCCGGCGAGCGCGAGATCGAGGTGGTGTGGACGCCGGGTCATTCCGCCGGGCACTGCGTCCTCTACCTGCGGCGCGAGAAGCTGATGATCGTCGGCGACCACCTGCTGCCGAAGATCACGCCGCACGTCGGCTACTTCCCCGGTGGCGTTGCCGATCCGCTCGGCGACTTCCTCGCCTCGCAGCGCAAGGTCCAGGGCTTCGAGGTCGACGAGGTGCTACCGGCGCACGGCGCCGTCTACCGCGACCACGTGCACCGCGCCAACCAGCTCATCCAGCACCACCGCTACCGCATGGACGTGATGGTCGACATCATCCGCGCGCATCCGGCGACGGCCTACGAAATCGCCACCCAGGCCTTCAACTTCGACCACGACGCGCCGCTGTCGTACCAGTTCCCCGCCACCTTCGAGACGCTCGCCCATCTGCGCCATCTGCTCACCCTCGGCCGCGCCCGGCCGGAGGTCGAGGACGGCGTCGAGACCTGGCACGCCACCTGACCCTTACCACCGTCGTCCCGCGGCACACCCGCGGAGCCGCGACCGTCAGGGAGCGGTTGGCATCGCGCTGGAACGGGGCCAACCGCTCCCTGACGGTCGCGGCTCCGATGACCGTGCCAGGACGAGCGGCTCAGCGCACCCGGACGACGCACTGGTCGCCCAGGATGAGGCGGGTCGCGGCACCGCCGCTGACCATCGCCTTCCGTCCGATCATGCAGCGCACCAGCGGTTCCTCGACGTCGCGGATCTCGGCCTCGGCCATGATGAGGCTGGTGCGGACGCGGCAGTGGCTGACGCGCGCCCGCTCGCCGATCGAGACGTGCGGCCCGATCTCGGCGTGCTCGACGACCGCGCCCTCCCCGATGATCGCCGGGCCGCGGACGATGCTGGCGAGAACCTGCGCGCCCTTGCCGATCGCGACCGTGCCTTCGAGGCGCGAGCGCTCGTCGACGTGCCCGGCATTCGCGCCGGTGAGCGCATCGAGCATCACGCTGTTGGCGTCGATCATGTCCTCCGGGTTGCCGGCGTCCTTCCACCAGCCGGCGGTCATGCAGGCGAGCACCTCGCGGCCGCGATCGATGAGGTCCTGGATCGCGTCGGTGATCTCGTACTCGCCGCGCCAGGACGGCTCGATCCTGCCGATCGACTCGAAGATCTCGGGAGTGAAGGCGTAGGCGCCGGCGATCGCCAGGTTGCCCGGCGGCTCGCGCGGTTTCTCCACCAGCCGGCGCACGCGTTCGCCCTCGACCACCGCGATGCCGAAGCTGCGGGGATCGTCCACCGGCTTGAGCATGATCGCCGCGCTCGCACCGCTGCGGAACGCCGCCACCAGACCGCGCAGCCCCTCGGGGATGAGGGTGTCGCCGAGGTAGAGGAGGAAGTCGTCGCCGGCGACGAACTCGCGCCCGCACGCGGTCGCGTGCGCCAGGCCGCGCGGCGCGGGCTGGTCGATGTAGCGCACCCGCACCCCGAGCGCGTGGCCGTCGCCGACAGCGGCCGAGAGCAGCGGGCGCGACTCCTGGCTCACCACCACGCCGACGTCCCGGGCGCCTGCATCCCGCAGGGCGTCGAGCACGTGGAACAGCACCGGGCGGTTGGCGACCGGGATCAGGTGCTTCGCGGTCGTGAAGGTGAACGGGCGCAGGCGGGTGCCGAGGCCGGCGCAGAGGACGAGGGCTTTCACGCTCGCGCGCCTATACCACCGGCGCGCCGTTTCACGGAAACGGCATCGGCGCCGCCGGCGGCGCGGCGGCGGGGGCGAGAGCGAGGGACTGATCGCGGCGCACCAGCAGCACCGCCACCGCGTCGCGATGGACCTCGCGCCATTCCGCCGAGCCGGCCACCGGAGGCAGCGCAGCCGCAGGCGCCAGCACGGCCTGGGTGGGATGTCGCTCGAGCAGGTGGCGCCAGCCCTCGCGGCCGGAGAAGAAGGCGAAGTTGTCCTCCACCACCGCCGGCGGATAGACCATGGCGAAACGGCCGTCGAGCGAGACCCTGACCCGCGGTCCGAGCCACCAGGCGGCGTACCCGCCCCACTCGAGCGGCAGCGCCAGGTTGAGCGGTGCCTCGTTGGCCCGCAGCCGCCGCACCGCTTCCACCGGGTACTCGGCCGGCGCGAACACCACCTGCATCCGGTCGGCGGCGAGGCGCGCGCCGGCGAGGGCGAGCTGGAGCAGGGCCAACCCCGCCAACCCGACGGCGAGCAGCGACTGCGCCGGCGCTGACAGGCGCCAGTCCGAACGCGCCCGCAGGCGCGCGAGCAGGCGTTCCGTCCCCTCCGCCACCAGCGGCGCCGCGCACAGCGCGAACAGCGGCGTGTGGCGCTGCTGCCGCAGCGCCGCCGCCAGCAGCAGCGCGGCCAGCGCCATCTGCCAGCCGCGCGCGCGCCAGCGGCCGAGAAACGGCAGTATGGCGAGGAAGGCGGCCGCGAGAGCGAGGAAGGTCGCCTGCGCGCCCTCGATCGCGACTGGCTGCCACTCGGTGATCGGGTGCGGACCGGCGAGCTCGCGCTGCAGGAAGCCGGCGTAGGCGAGCCCGTAGGGATTGAGCGCGAGCGACGCGGCGGCGGCGACCGCCACCACGACGGCCAGGCGTACGCCGGCACCGGGCCGTTCGAGCAGGAGCCACGCGGCACAGAGGCCACAGGCAGCGAACCCGACGAGCGCGCCGCCGTGCAGGTTGGCCCACAGGACGAACGCCGGCACGAGCCACCAGCGGCGCGCCGAATCGCGCCACTCCGGGCGGTCGAGGAAGGCCCACAGGAGCGCCATCCCGAGGTAGGTCACGACCTGCGGCCGGATCGCGAAGCCGCGCGCGAGCACCGCGGTGGCCAGCACCAGGACGGCGCCGCGGACGTGCACCGAGGTCGCGTGGCGCGCCACCGACGACGCCAGCACCGCCAGCGTCGCCAGCGCCGCCATCAGCTTGAAGAGCAGCAGCGCCGGCCCGCCGGCGGCGCGGTAGAGGCCGCCGAGGAGCGCGTGCAGCAGCCACTCGTGGTCGACCAGGGGGCTGCCGGCGGCGGTGTAGGACCAGGTGTCGGCGCGCGGCACGCCGCCGGCGAGCAACTCGAGCCCGAGGCGGACGTGAACCCAGAGGTCGTTGTCGGCTTCGTTGTCGGAGAAGAGGTAGAGGCCGGTGGCGGCGACCAACAGGCCCCAGACGGCGCTCCAGCGCCGCGCCGACATCACGGCAGGCCGTCGAACCCGGGGCGCCAGAGGTACATGAACTGCGCCTCGCCGGCGGCGAGGAAGCCGAGGTCGAGGTTGATCAGGTTCACCTCCGCCGGCAGGCCACCGGCGCGCGAGTAGATGTTCTCCGAGTACTCGCTCGGGCGGTGGAAGACGACCACGCTCGCGCGCGTCAGCCCGGCGCGGCGGCGGGCGGCGGCGACGGCGTCGTCGAGGTAGCCGATCTGGTCCACCAGGCCGAGCTGGAGCGCCTGGTCGGCGGTGAAGATTCGGCCGTCGGTGGCGCGCGCGACGTCGTTGCCCGCGAGCCCGGGGCGGCGCTCGCGCACCAGGTCGATGAAGCGCGTGTGCATCGAGTCGAGCACGCCCTGCAGGATCTGGCGTTCCTCCGGCCGCAGCGGGCGCAGGGGCGAGCCGAGATCCTTGTTGGCCCCCGCCTTGAGGGTCTGGTCCTGCACCCCGATCTTGCCGAGCAGTCCTTCCAGGTTGAGTCCGAAGAGGATCACGCCGATGCTGCCGGTGACCGAAGTCGGCTGGGCGACGATCTCGTCGGCCGCGAGCGCGACGTAGTAGGCACCCGACGTCCCCATGTCGAGGAACTGCGCCACCACCGGGATCTTCTTCCTGGCGGAGAAGGCGCGCACCTGGTGGTAGATGATGTCGCTGGCGCCGACCGTGCCGCCCGGGCTGTTGATGCGCAGCACCAGCGCCCGGACGTCCTCGTCGTCGCCCGCCTGCTCCAGCACCTGTGCCACCCGCGACACCTGACTGTCGCGCCGGCGCAGGCCGAGGGCGCTCTCCTGCGGCTCGGCCGAGATGACGCCCGAGACCTCGATCAGGACGATCTTGTCGTCGCCCTCCCCCTGCACGACGGTCTCGATCAGGGGTTCGGGCTTGCTGCCGAAGGGGTTGAACTCGGCGATCACGACGGCGCAGCCCGTGTGAGCGGCGCAAGCGACGAGAACCACGAACGACAGGAGGCGGCGCACGCGGTTGCTCTACCGGCGGCAGGTGGACAAGGCAAGGCGGCTCGCCCCGTGCGCGAGGCGAGCCGCCCGGGGGTCAGTTCTGCATGCCGCCCTTCTCGCTGTTGAAGCGGAACACCTTGCCGGTGCCCGAGGTCGACATCGAGGTGCCGGAGTAGCCGACGTCCCCGTTGTTGGTCATCTCGAGCTCGACGGTGTCCGAGACGTGCAGCCCGGGGAGCTCGGGGGGAGCCGCCGGACCAGTGACGGTGACCGAGACGTACTTCTGGAAGGTGGTGTAGTACGCCTCCTCCGAGGTCGCCGCGTTGCGGAGATCCGAGTTGGCGCGGGCGTCGTAGCCGCGCTGGCGGTAGGCGCTGAACTGCGGCAGCGCCACCGCCGCGATGATGCCGATGATCGTGATGACGATCAGCAGCTCGATGAGCGTGAATCCCTTCCTGGCAGCCATGCGCAATCCTCCGTGAAATGCGTGGGTGGACGATGGTATTCGCGGCGGGCCGGGAAACGGCCTCGGGCGGTGCGCGCGCCGCGCGACGTAGGTGAGCTCGGTCGATCCGCATCCCTGCTCTCGACGGCCGGGTTTCTAGCCCGGTCAGGTCGGACCGTCAATCGCGATCTGGGCGGCGCGCGCCGTAATTTGTCCTGACCCGGCAACGAGGCTATACCAATCCGTCGACCATGCCGCGCCACGTCTACATCGAGACCTACGGCTGCCAGATGAACGTCGCCGACAGCGAGCTGCTGCTCGGGCACCTCGAGAGCTCCGGCTTCGCACGCACCGAGGACCCCGCCGGCGCCGACGTCATCCTGCTCAACACCTGCGCCATCCGCGAGCACGCCGAGGAGCGCGTCGTCGGCCGGCTGAGCGACCTGGCGCGCCACAAGCAGGAGCGACCGGGGCTGCAGCTCGGACTCGCCGGCTGCATGGCGCAGCACCATCGCGAGCGCCTGATCGCGCGCGCTCCCTATCTCGACTTCGTCGTCGGCCCGGATGCCTACCGTCGGCTGCCGGATCTCCTCAATGGCGATGCCCTGGTCGACGTCCGCCTCGACCGCGACGAGACCTACGCCGACCTCGCCCCCGCGCGCGGGCCTGGCGTGCGCGCCTGGATCAGCATCATGCGCGGCTGCGACAAGTTCTGCACCTTCTGCATCGTGCCGTACGTGCGCGGTCGCGAGCGCAGCCTGCCGGCGGAGGCGGTGCTGGCGCAGGTGCGCGCCGCGGCCGCCGCGGGGTTCAAGGAGGTCGTCTTCCTCGGCCAGACGGTGAACGCCTACCGCGACGGCGACTGCGACTTCGGCGCGCTGCTGCGTCGCGCCGACGCGGTCGAGGGCATCGAGCGCATCCGCTTCACCTCTCCCCATCCCTCCGACATGA
>Ga0268299_1002283_pt1 | contig 24194 bp, 27 predicted proteins | sample NOBtaG_FD_193484 | JGI IMG/M metagenome (GOLD analysis project Ga0268299, IMG submission 193484) | Activated sludge microbial communities from bioreactor in Nijmegen, Gelderland, Netherland - NOB reactor | ecosystem: Engineered > Bioreactor > Aerobic > Activated sludge | place: Netherlands... | reverse complement strand
GACAAGGCGCGCGCCGCCTCGTTCCTCTACCGCCGCCAGCGCGCCGGCCACACCTTTTCCAAGATGCGATTCCTCTCGGCGCAGCTCGACGCCTACATCCACAACGGCCTCTGGCTGGAGCTGGCGCGCCACGCCAACGCCATGATGCGCCGCCTCGCCGCGGGCCTCGCCAGGATCCCCGATATCGAGCTGCACCACTTGCCGCGCGCCAATCTGGTCTTCGTCAATTTCCCGCAGCCGATCCTGCGCGCGCTCGATAAGGCCGGCTTCGCTTTCTACCACTGGGGCAACGCGCATTGGCATACGGCCCGGCTGGTGACGGCGTTCAACACCAAGCCCGCCGATGTCGACCAATTCGTGGCCACGGCGCGCGCCGCCAGCGCCGGCCGGAAGCCCAAGCGGGCGATGACTTTCCTGCCGCGGCCGTAATATCCGGCGTCAGATCACGCCGGAGCCCGCTCATGCGCCTCGTCCGCCACGCCGTCCTCCTGTTGCTGCTCGCCTTCCCCGCTGCCGCCGAGCAGCCCTCCGCGGCGCCGGGCGGCGAGCTTGCCGAGAAGCTGCCGCAGTCGTGGTGCGGCACCTTCAGCTGGGAGCGCTACAACGACCTCCAGCACGTCACCATCACCTTCTACCGCTTGGAAACCCGCGCCGACGGCACGATCGAGGCCACCGGCCGCGGCGTCGTCCGCTCCTTTCGCACTGTGCCGTTCCAGGTCCGCGCGGTCGTCGACCCGGCGGGGCGCCGGATCGAGATCTTCGAGTCGGTTGCGACCCCCACCCCCGGCTACATCACCGACGGCTCGCATGTCGGCACGCTCGCAGCCGATCTCCAATCCATGCGCCTGGTGTGGACGACGCGCGGCACCGGCGAGCGCGGCACGATGCAGCTCTTGGCCCGGCCGCCCGGGGCCGACCCCGCCCAGCCTTGCGGCCTGCCATCGAGTTGACGCCCGCACGGTTCGGGCGCGGCCGGGCGGAGGCTCGCCATAATCTCTTAACGTTTCGGCCACTCCGCCAACGGCCTTCACATTTGCCATCAATTAACCCAAGTGCTGCATAAGGTTCGTTCCGCCCGTCGCGGCCCCCGCCGCCGGCGCGCGGAACGACAGACTCCCCGGACCAAAAGACGATGATCAAGCTCCTCGCCGTCGCCATCATTGCCGCCGCCATCACGCTCGTGTCGGACCCGGCCTCGGCCGTGTCCGATCTCTGGGCGCTCGACGCGAAGGGCGAATCTGCGCGGCTCAAGGGCTTCGCCAGCAAGGTGCGCGTCTATTCGGCCGAAGAGCACAAGACCCTCAACGCCGGCCTGGCGAAGACCTACGCGCAGCGCAAGGTTTTCTGCGACAAGGAGTTCATGCTCTCCACCGCGCAGGTGCGCTGGCTGGTGACACACACCAAGGCCAAGCACCGCATCGTGCTGCGCGAGCGCCTGCCCAAGGGCCAGCACCGCAACGTCTGCTGAGGCGCGGCGCGCCGGGCCGCCTGCCCTTGCACGGGGCCCGGCCCTCGTCTAGATCATGCCTTCCGCGCCACGCCCCCATCGTCTAGTGGCCCAGGACGCCTGCCTCTCACGTAGGTAACACCGGTTCGAATCCGGTTGGGGGCGCCAGTCTTTTCGCAAGACTTCGCGTGATTCTCGGCAAATCGAAATCCGGTCCGCTCCCACTTCGAGCAAGCTAAATGGAGCTGCCGAAGCATGCAGGAATTCGACTGCCTCAGCCCCTATCCGCCGCTCTATAGTTATCGTGAAACCGAATCGGGAAAGTGCGATGACCGACACCGACACGATTGCGAACATCAAGGCCCTCGAAGCGGCGCGCTGCCGCGCCCTGGTCGCGAACGACATCGCGGCGCTCGCCGCGCTCTTGGCCGACGATCTCGTCCACATCCATACGACCGGCGTCGTCGAGACGAAGGCGGAATACCTCGCGGGCGTCGAGAAGCGGCTTCAGTTCCTGAGCGCCGAGCGGCGCGATTTGGCGGTCCGGGTCTATGACAGCCTCGCGGTCGCGACCGGGCGGCTGGACCAGACGGTGCGCGTGCGCGCGACCGGCCAGGAGCGGCGGCTCGAAGCCGTCACCACGCAGGTTTGGCGCAATGCCGGCGGACGCTGGCTGATTTGCAGCTTTCACGCATGCTTGGTTCCTCCGCCGAAATAGGGGGAGGCGCCGCAGATTTGCGCCAGATCAAAGACGCGCGGCCGGCACCTGCCTCAGAGTTTCGCCGCTTGGAAACTCGAGGAGACGCCAATCATGAGCGAACTCGTGATGCCGTTCGCGATCATGGCCCTGACCCTGCTGGTGCTGGGCGGATTGATCGTTTGCTTCCAGAAATGGCTCGCCATCCGCGACCGGCTCGTGCCGCCCCCGGCCGAGACGCGGCACGGCGGGAGCCAATTCCACGCGGCGGAATAAGCCCCGCATCGCCGCCCCTCACACCGGCGCCGGATTCCGCTCCAGGAATTTGCGCTGGTGCCAATAAGGATAGGCGAGCGTCACCTCGCTCGCCTTGTCCAGCTTGGCGACCTGCGCCGGCGTCAGGTTCCAGCCGACGGCGCCCAGATTCTGGCGGAGCTGCGCTTCGTTACGCGCGCCGACGATGACGCTCGAAACGGTCGGGCGTTGGAGCAGCCAATTGAGCGCGATCTGGGGCACGGACTTGCCAGTTTCCGCGGCGACGGCGTCGAGCGAGTCGACGACGCGGAAGACGTGCTCGTCGGGCACCGGCGGGCCGATCTCGGCGGTGGCGTGCAGGCGGCTCACCTCGGGCAGCGTCTGGCCGCGGCGAATCTTGCCCGTCAGGCGCCCCCAGCCGAGCGGGCTCCAGACGATCGCGCCGATGCCCTGGTCGAGGCCGAGCGGCATCAGCTCCCATTCGTAGTCGCGGCCGATCAGCGAATAGTATGTCTGGTTGGCGACGTAGCGCGGATAGCCGTATTTCTCGGCGGCCGCGAGCGACTTCATGATGTGCCAGCCCGAAAAATTCGAGACGCCGAGATAGCGGATTTTTCCCTGGCGCACGAAACCGTCGAGCGTCGCCAGCGCCTCTTCGACCGGCGTCTGGGCATCGAAGGCGTGCAGCTGGAAGAGATCGATGTAGTCGGTGCCGAGGCGCTTCAGCGAGCCCTCGATCGCCGCGGTAAGGAAGTGGCGCGAGGAGCCGACGTCGTTGGGCCCCTCGCCGAAGCGGAAGGTGGCCTTGGTGGAGAGGATGACCTTGTCGCGCCGGCCCTGGATCGCGGCCCCCAGCACGCGCTCCGATTCGCCGCCGGAATAGCTCACCGCCGTGTCGAACATCGTGACGCCGGCATCGAGGCAGATGTCGAGCAGGCGCCGGGCCTCGGCGGCGTCCGTGTTGCCCCAATTGCTGAACAGCGGACCTTTGCCGCCGAAGGTGCCGGTGCCGAAACTCAAGGCCGGCACTTTGAGACCGGAGGCACCGAGGCGGCGGTATTCCATGGCTGAGGCTCCCGTCAGGCGATGGACGAAGTGACCTGCGAGATATGCGGCAGACCCGCGCGCAAGGGAAGCCATGCGCGGAAAGCCGGCTAAGCCTTGCCCGGATGTGCGGCGCGACTTAGGCGCGGGGCCGCGGGTTTAGCTCTTCCGCGCCTTGCGCTCCAGATCGCGCTCGGCCTGGCGCTCGAACAGCGGCTCCTCGTCGCGCGCCTTCTGCTCGGCGGCCTTCTTTGCCTGGCGCTCGAGATAGGGTTCCATCTTGCGCGCCTTTTCCTCGGCGCGGCGCCCGGCTTGGCGCTGGGCGTAGCTCATTCGGTTGTCGCCCTCTGACATCGTGAAACTCCTCATGAAAATACAGGGGGCACGCGCGGCGGCGCCGGCGGGCTGTGTGGCACGAATATACCATATAGGTGCGGCCGACCCCTTTTCCCGTAGCAGAGGCGCGGTCTCCGGTCAAAAGGCCGGCCAAACGCAAAGCGGCCCGCCGGTGAGGGCGGGCCGCTCGCTTATTGGGGTCTACGAAGGCCTAGTAGTACTTGCAGACGTACTGGCCGTAGTAGTTGTAGAAGCACTTCGGGCCGTAGTAGTAGCCCGGGTTGTAGTAATACGGCTGGTAGTAGGGGTTGCCGTAGAAGCCGAAGTGGAAGCTAACCTTCGCTTCGGTGATCGCCGCATCGGTGGCCGGCTGGGCCTGGGCCGCGGCGCCCGCACCGAGGGCGAGGGCGGCGATGGCGGCGGCGAGGAGGAGCCTGGTCTTCATGGGGTTTCACTCATCGGTTGGGGACAGTCGGTGAGGCGAAACGCTCGCCTCATCTGTCGCGGATACTAGGCAAACCCGGTCCGGAGCGCAGTGACGGCGCGCACGCCCCTTCTGTGCGCCCCGTCACAGGGCGGATTTACCGATTTTCCCCGCTACACCCGGAACACATAATCGCGGCCCGCGAGCCGATCGATGTCGGGCGGGTAGGACGCGTGCTTGTCACGATAATATTGCGCGCGGTGGTCGCCGTCGGCGCGGCGATTGTAGGTGAGATAGAGGACGCGCCGCGGCGCCGCCGTGCGATTCTCCTGCGAGGCGTGCGGCACGAAGCTGTCGAACAGGATGACGTCGCCGGGCGCGGTCGGCACGGGTCTCAAGCCCAGCGCCGCCGTCGTGCCCTCGTCGAGGGGTTGCCATTCCTTGCCGATCATCCCGCGCTCGCGCGGCCGCGACGTGATCTCGAGGCACCCGTTCTCGATCGTGGCGTCGTCGATGCTGACCAGCGCCGTGACGAAGAACGGGGCATAGCGCGTCCATCCCGCCTGCTGGTCCTGATGGGGCTTGAAGCCGGCCCCGCCCGGCATCTTGAAATTGATCTTCTCCTTGAACAGCACGGCGGGCTCGCCCAGCACCGCTTCGATCAGAGCCGACAGCCGGCCGGCGCGGATGAAGCGATCGTATTCGGCATGGAAGGGGCAGAAATTCTCGATACGCTGAACGAAGGTCGCTCGCGGCGCCGCCCGGCTGGTTTCGGAATAGACCCAGTGGCGGCCCGATTCGGCGGGCGCCGCCGCCAGTTCGTTGGTCCATCGATCCATGGCGGCCACCGCCGCCGCGTCGAAGAAGCCGCGCAGGACGAGATAGCCGTCGCGCCGATAGGCCTCGTGCTCCGCCGTGCTCAGCCTCGCCGGCCGGCGAGGCGCCAGCGTCGCCGACTCCGAATGCCGCCCCCCGCTCATGCAACGCCGAGTTCGGCGGACACCTCCGCCAGGCGCGGCAGCACGCTGGCGCGGGCACGCGCAACATCGACCGGAAAATCGATCTCGGTCCACGGCAGGCCGCTGATGTCCTCGAAGCCGAACAGCCCGGGCGGCCCGGCGAGGATGAGATCGCGCAGCGGCTCCTCGTATTCCTGATCGTGCCGCCCGCGCGCGACATAGGTCGCGGCGGCATCGCAGAGAGACCTCGCGACCGTCGCGGACAGGCGGAAGAAGCCGACCGATTCGCCGTGCCATTCGTAGGGCTGCTGCGGCCGCTTATGGAAATCCACGATCTGGTTCTTGGCGATGCAGAGCTTCACGGGCTCGTCGCCGGGCTCGATGTTGCGATCCATCAGCAGGCAATTCGCGATGCTCGACTGCACCAGCCGCTCGAGCAGGCGCCAATCGTACAAGACGTCGCCGTCCATCAGCAGCACCGGGCCGCCGCCGGTGAGCATGGCCGTCGCCGACCAGAGCGACACGACGCTGCCTTCGTTGTAGCGCGGATTTTCGATGAGGGTGACTTGCCGCCCGCGCCCAAGCGACGCGATCTCGTCACGGATCGTGTCGGCCCGGTAGCCGACCACGACCGCGACCTCGTCGACGCCGCAATATTCGAGGATCTCGATGTGCCGCTGCAACAGCGTGCGCCCGCCAAACTGGAGCAATATCTTGGGGCGTTCCTCGCCCGCCAGTCCGAGTCGGCATCCGCGCCCGGCCGCCAATATCACTGCCTTCATTCTGCAAATTCTCCCAATGCCGGCGTATGCATCATCCGAGCTGACCGGCGTTGAGAGAGCGAGCTCAAATGTAATCGATGTGACGTGAATTATACCCGAATCCGCAAGATTATCCAGGCCGCCGGCGCCATTCTCCACCGCCCTTGCCTGCTGCACGCATGCACGGCAGCGTAAAAGATTGCTCAAGGAAAGGGCGTTACGCGTGCGCGTCCGGTGCGGCCAATCCCGCCTTGCGGTCCTTGGCAGCCACCACGAGCAGAAAAACGAAGAACGCCGGCGCACCCACGGCCGCCATGGCGAGGAACCATGCCGCCTTGCCCGGAATCGACAGAATCAGCACGAGGTAGATGAAGTCGCGGCGCGAGAGCGCATCGAGCACGGCCGTGAGCCGGCCCGAGGGCTGTTGCGAGACCGACGTGTAGAGCGGCCCCTCCCCGCGTTTCGGGCGCATCACGCGCCAATAGACGAAGCCCGCCGAGCCCAATGTTCCGAGCACCGCGGCGGCGCCCAGCGCCAGCGGCCACTCGGCGCCGATGGCGCCGCTCCACCCCACCGCCATGCAGCCGAAAATCGCCGAATGCACGATGTTGTCGACCCAGAAATCGAGAATGCCGCCCCACCGCGATTCCAGGTACTTGAGCCGCGCCAGTTCGCCGTCGCAGCCGTCGAGGATCGAATGGGCCAGGAAGAGCAAGGCGCCCGCGGTCTGCCAAAGCGGCGCCGCCGAGAGAAAGAACGGCGCGGCGGACAAGCCCACCGCCGCCGAAATCAAGGTCATCTGGTTCGGCGTGATCGGGGTGCGCGCCAGGCGCGCCGAAAGCCGCCGCGAGATCGGCCGCTCGACATTGCGCTCCATGAATCCGTCGGTCCCCTTGCCCAGCGCGCCGAGCAGGCGCCGCTCGGCGACGGGAATATCGCCCGCGCCGCGAATCGCGAACGGCGCTCCTGCAGCGCCGGAATCGGCGGCCGCCGGCGCGCGCGCGAACGCCGCCGCAGCTTCGGCCAGCGGCACCGACGCGCCGAACACCGCGACCCCGTCGAACGGCGCCGCGGCGCCGTTCGCGGCCACCGGCGCGGCCGCCGCCGCTTCCAGCCAGCGCCGTTCGCCGAGCATGCTGCCCTTGACGCAAATCGTCCGCGCCGCGCCGCCCCTCGCCTCGAGCGCGGCATCGCCGGCCGAGACGTCCGCGAGGCCCGCCATCAGCGCGCTAAACCGCTCGGCCTCATTGCGCTCGACCAGCAAGACGATCGGGCCATAGCCGCTGCGGCGGGCGGCCCGCGCCAGGCGCTCGACCAGCGCGAGTCCCAGGATCCGCAGGCCCGGATCGGTCCCGCCATTGGCCGCGCGGCGGCCATCGATCAGCAGGCGCGGCGGGCCGATGGGCTGGTCGGCGGCAGCAACGTCTCGGGCCTCGGCGCGCATGTTTCGGGAAATTGACCTGGAGTCCTGCGGACCATAGAAGGTCCGGGCGCGCCGCACAATTCACCCCTCTTCCGGCGCCACTCCCGAAGGAATCGCACCATCAGGATCGTGCTCTACCTCGCCGCCGGCCTCGGGCTCGCGCTCGCCATTTACCTGATCGCCGATTCCGGCGTGGACGCGATCTGGCAGGCGATGCTGACGATGGGTTGGGGCCTCGCCGCGGTCAGCGTGTTCCATCTCGCGCCCCTGGTCTTCAACGCGCTTTCGTGGCGCGCGCTGCTGCCGCCCGAGAGCCGGCTGAGCGTCGCCACCGCGAGCTGGATCCGGTGGATCCGCGAAAGCATCAACGGCCTTCTGCCCGTGGGCCAGGTGGGCGGCGATTTCGTCTGCGTGCGCCTCGCGCATCTGAAAGGCGTGCCGGCCGCACCGGCGACCGCGAGCATGAGCGCCGACGTGAGCGTGAGCGTGTTCTCGCAGATGATCTTCGTGGCGCTCGGCCTCGGCATGTTGGTGTGGCGCTCGAGCGATCCGACCGTCCTCGCGATCGTCTGGACCATCCTCGCGGGCATGGCGATCCTGTTCGTGGCGATGGCGGCGTTCATCTCGGTGCAGCACGTCGGCATGTTCTCGCTGTTGACGCGCATCGCCGGCGCGTTCACCAAGAGCCCGCTGGTCGCGCATCTCCGCATCATCGCCTCCGACATCGACGCCGCCACGCGCGCGCTTTATCGAAACAAGCGCGCTTTTTGGACCGCGATGGGCTGGCGCCTGGCCGACTGGATCGTGGGCGCGGGCGAGGTTTGGCTGCTGATGTATTTCCTCGGCAAGCCGGTGTCGTTCGCCGACGCGCTGATCCTGGAAAGCCTCGGCACGGCGGTGCGCACGGCGGCGTTTCTCGTGCCGGGCGCCATTGGCATTCTCGAGGCGAGCTACGTGGTGTTCGGCGGCCTGTTCGGCATCGCGCCGGCCGATTCGCTGGCCCTGGCGCTCGGCAAGCGCGTGCGCGAGCTATTGTTCGGCATTCCCGGGCTCGTCGCCTGGCAGGTCTTCGAAGGCCGCCGCCTGATGAAGCGCACCGCCAAGACGCCGCCGCCCGGCCCGAACGGCTAGGCGCTGACCTACCCGGCCTTGTCCTCGGCCTTGGCCGCAGCCGGCGGAACCGCCGGTGCGTCCGCGCCGGCCGGGACCCCCGCGACGGCCGCGGCGGGCGGAGACGAATTTGTGCCTGCCTTGCGCAGCGCCACCCGCTCCTGCTGCTTGGCGAGCTTTTTTTCCTTCTTCGCCTCTTTCGAGCGATTCCAGTCGTTGCGCTGCTGTCGGTAGTTGGGCCGCATCGCCATGGGTGCCTCCAAGCGCGCCGGATCCATCGTGTTCCGGAGCGGCATTCACGTCGCCGGCATCATGCGTCTGCGGCAACGCAAAAGCAAAGCGGCCCGCCTTCTCGGCGGGCCACTCGCTCATTCCGGTCTGCAGAGGTTTAGTAGTACTTGCAGACGTACTGGCCGTAGTAGTTGTAGAAGCACTGCGGGCCATAGTACGGCGTGTAGTACGGGTTGTAGTAGGGATTGCCGTAGAAGCCGAAGTAGAACTTCACCTTGGCTTCGGTGATCGACGAATCGATCGCCGGCTGGGCTTGGGCGACGCCCGCACCGAGCGAAAGCGCGGCGATGGCGGCGGCGAGGATCAGCTTGGTTTTCATTGGGGCTTACTCACTGGTTGGGGGCAGACAGTGGGGCGAAACGCTCGCCTCATCTGACGCGGATACTAGGTAAGCCCCGCGAACGACGCAGTGACGGCGCGCACGCCGGTTCCGTGCGCGCCGTCACACCGCCAATTTGGCCGCCGAAGCAGCGACGGCGGACCGGTCGTTACCGAGGGAGTGGGCACCGCTCCGGTCCGCCGCCACCCCCGGACTGGCCGCTTTTGGCGACGAGTCCGAGGCACGCACCGCCGCGACGAACGCGGCGATCTTGTTCGCATCCTTGACGCCGGGCGCACTTTCGATGCCCGACGACACGTCGACGCCCCACGGCGCGAACGCCGCGATCCGGGCCGCGACGGTTTCGGGCGTGAGGCCACCCGAGAGAATCCAGCGGCGCGCACGCCGTGCCGCAGCGATCGCGGCCGCCGAGGCCGGCGTCCCCGTGCCGCCGTGGAATCCGGCACGGTCGCCATCCACCAGTACGGCTTCGCCCGGATAGCCGGCGACGATCGCGGCCTCTTCGGGCCGCCGCACCGCGTGGATCAACTTGCAGCGGAGCGACCGGGCGGCGACGGGATCGCCGGGACCGTGAAGCTGCACGTAATCGAGGCCGACGAGATCCCTGATCGCCGCCATACGCGCGACCGTCTCGCCGACGAAGACGCCGACCCGCGCGATCCCCGCCGGCAGCAGCGCCGCCAGCGCGGCCGCGCGCTCGGGCGAGACCGCGCGCGGGCTCGGCGGATAGAACACGAAGCCGACCGCGTCGGCGCCCGCGGCAGCCGCCGCCGCCGAATCCGCCTCGCGCGCGATGCCGCATATCTTGATCCAGGTCACCCGGCGAGCTCCCTCAATTTCGCCGCGGGATCGGCCGCCTTCATCAGCGCCGTGCCGATCAGCAGCGCGTCGGCGCCGGCCCGGCGCATGCGCTCGGCATCGGCGCGAGTCTCGACTCCACTTTCCGCCACCTTGATCACGCCGGCCGGAATGCGCGCCGCCAGACGCTCGAACACGCCGAGGTCGACGCTCAAATCGGTGAGGTTGCGGTTGTTGATGCCCACGATCTCGGCGCCGGCGTCGAGCGCCACGTCGAGCTCCGCTTCGTCGTGCACCTCGACCAGCGCATCGAGCCCGGCGGCCGCGGCCAATCCGAGATACTCCGCGGTGCGGACGCCCAGCGCCGCCACGATCAGCAGTACGGCGTCGGCGCCGGCCAGCCGGCTTTCCGCAATCTGATAAGGATCGACGATGAAATCCTTGCGCAGCGCCGGCACCGGCGCTGCCCTCCGCGCGAGCCTGAGATCCTCGAGCGCGCCGCCGAAATGCTCGGGCTCGGTCAGCACCGAGAGCGCCCGCGCGCCGGCCGCGTGATAGGCGGCGGCGGTGGCGCCGGCGTCGGCGGCGAGTTTCAAGGCGCCGCCCGACGGCGAGCGCCGCTTCAACTCGGCGATGATCGAGAGGCCGGGTGCGGCGAGCGCCGCGCGGAAGTCGCGCCGCGCGGGCGGCGCCGCCGCGATCGCGTCCTCGAGCGCATCCAGCGGGCGGAGCGCCCGCGCCGCCGCGACCGCCTCGCGCCGCCGCTCGAGGATCGGCGTCAGACGGTTCATGCCGCCCTCCGCATGGGCAGACCGATCTCGTCGAGCTTGAGGAGCGCGCGGCCGCTGTCGACCACGGCGGCGGCGAGCCGGGCGCCCTCGCCGAGGCTATCGGCGGCGCCGGCCACGTAGAGCGCCGCGGCGGCGTTGAGCAGTACGCCGTTCCGCGCCGCCACGGGCTCGCCCGCCAGCACGGCGCGGATGAGGCGCGCATTGGTTTGGGGATCGCCGCCCTTGATCGAGGTCAAGGGGCGCGGCTCGAGGCCGAAATCCGCCGGCGTCACGTCGTAGGATCGCACTTCGCCATAGCGCAGCTCGGCGACATGCGTCGTGCCTTCGGGTGCGATTTCGTCGAGGCCGCAGAGGGCCGAGACCACCATCGCGCGCTCGACTCCGGAGGGGATGAGGGCGCGCGCCATCAGCTCGCACTTCGACGGATGGAAGACGCCGACGAGCTGGCGCTTGACGCCGACCGGGTTGGTGAGCGGGCCCAGCATGTTGAACAACGTGCGCACGCGCATGGCGCGGCGGATCGGCGCCACCGCCTTCATCGCCGGGTGATAGAGCGGCGCGAACAGGAAGCAGAAATTGTCGTCGGCGTAGCGGCGCGCGGTTTCCTCCGCGGGCGCTTCCACCGGCACGCCGAACTGCTCGAGGAGATCGGCGGAGCCGCAGCGCGAGGACACCGAGCGGTTGCCGTGCTTGGCGACGGTGATGCCGGCCGCCGCCGCGATCAGCGCCGCCGCGGTGGAGAGATTGAGTGAGCCCGAGCCGTCGCCGCCGGTGCCGACGACGTCGAGCAGCGGGGTCTCGACGATGGGCGGCCGGATCGCCCGCGCCCGGAGCGCCGCGGCGGCGCCCGAAAGCTCGTCCGCGGCTTCGCCCTTGACGCGCAGCGCCATCAGCAACGCCGCGATCTGCGACTGGGCGACATCGTTCTCCACGATGGTGCCGATCGCCGCCGCCATCTCGTCGTGCGACAGACTTTCCCGCCGCGCGACCTTCTCCAAAACGTCCGTCAACATCGATCTCTCCTGAAGCGCAAAAACAAAAAGCCCGCCGAACTTTCGTTGGCGGGCCATCGAACCTGGAAGTGGTGCGAAGTTATTCAGGCACGGCGTTTGCCGGGCGGGCCCATATGGTCACGCCACCACCACCATGCGGCCGCGGGCGCGGCTGCCTGGATCGTGTCGGTGCGGGCCATGAGGGCCGAAAGGGTCACCTGAAACTCCTGACGAAGTACGCCTCCTATAGGGGAGCAACGGACCGGGCGTCAATCCGTTACATGGATTCGTCGCCGCGATTGCGAAGCGTGCCCCGGTCTAAGCCCCGTTAGAATCGGACAAAATTGACGCACACCCGCCGCCGGGCGTCTAATTAATGCCGGCGATTGGCATTCCGGGGCGCGGCGCCACATATATAGGGGATCGTCCGCCTAGGCCCGTCCCGGGGCGCGGACGGCCGAGAGACGCTATCGCGCTCTTGCCCTGTTTGGTGGCAAGCGCCCATGTCCCGGCCGCGGAACTTCTCCGCTCTCAGGAACCAATTGCTCGCGGCTCTCGCGCCGGGCGATCTCGCCTTGCTCGCGCCGGATCTGCGGCCGATCGAGCTCCCGGTGCGCTTCGTCTTGGCGGCGCCGCGAAAACCGATCGAGTACGTCTACTTTCTGGACCGCGGTATCGCGTCGGTCGTCGCCACGGGCCACCGCGCGAAGCGCGAGATCGAAATCGGCTTGATTGGGCGCGAGGGCATGACGGGCTACGCGATCGTGATGGGAGATCATCAGTCGCCGAACTCGACCTACATGCAGGTCGGGGGCGCGGGCCGGCGCATCACGGCGGAAAAGCTCCGGACGGCGATCCAGGCGAGACCGGATTTGCACAACACGCTGCTCAGTTCGCTTCATGTCTTCCTCACGCAAATGTCCCAGACCGCCGTTTCGAACGCGCAATCCAGCATCGAGGAACGCCTGGCGCGCTGGCTTCTGATGGCTCGCGACCGTCTCGACAACGACCTGCTGCCGCTGACCCACGAGTTCCTCTCCATCATGCTCGGCGTGCGGCGCGCCGGCGTCACGGTCGCGATGCACGGTTTGGAAAAGCGAGGCCTCATCCGCTCGGGCAGAGGTGCTATCGCCATCACCGACCGCGCCGGGATCGTACGGGTCGCCGGCGAATCGTATGGCGTGCCGGAAGCGGAACTGCAGCGGCTCCTGGGGCCGGCAGCGCGGCCGCCGAATGCGCCGCTGCGATAGCGTACGCGGCGCTTCGGGCTCGCGGGCCGAACCGCGCGGCCGGCGTTCGCGTCGACGCTCGACGTACGAATTCGTACCAACAAGTTCCTGGACGGTCGGTTTTTCGCGTGACTATCGTCATGCGTTTCGTCGTGAGCGAGAATTGCGATGAAAGCGAAATACGGGCCAGACGATGCGGAACGCGCGATCGAGGACGCGATCAGGACGTTGAGCCTCGGTTCACCAAATCTCGACCAAATCGCGGACCTCGCCGATGCGGTCGAGGCCTATCGGCGCGGCGCCTGCGGCGTCGCGATGGTCCTCGCGCGCGCGGCGGCTCATCCGCTCCCCGCAAACGCCCCACCCGACAATCGGCACGGCTCGCGGAACAGGCTCGACGAGATCGGAAGCCGCTTTTTCGTCGCGCGCCAGCACAGAATGAAATCGGCGATCGAGTGATTCGTGCTCGAGCGTCAGGGTCCCTACGGGAAGCGCTCGACTCGCCGTAGGCCGACGCTCACCGCACGCCGGCCGCGGCCAGGCGCCGGGCGAGTGCGCACACGCTTCCGGCGAGCGCCGCCGAGGGCTTGCCCGCCGCATCGAGCTCCGCCGCGATGGCTTGCGCGAACGCGGTACCGACGGCGAGCGCATCGGCATGCGGCGCCAGGGCCGCGAACATTTCGGCCGTGCGCACGCCGAAGCCGGCCACCAGCGGCAATCTCGTGAGCGCGCGGATGCGCGCGAGCCGCGAAGCCACCATCGAGACCGTGGGCGTGGCGCTGCCCGTGCCGCCGGCCGCGGCGGGCACGTAGATGAAGCCGCGCGCACCGGCAACGGCCGTGCGCCACGCCCCCTCCTCCTCGCCGAAGGCGACGCGGATCAGCGCGATGCCGTGCCGCGCGCCCGCCGCATCGAGCGCCGCCAGCTCTTCCGGAGTCGAGGAAATGAACAGCATGGCGTCGGCGCCGGCCGCGGCCGCGTCGGCGGCCAAGGCTTCGTGGCCGTAGCCGCGCAGCGTCTCGCCATAGCCCATCAGCACGATCGGCGTCGCCGCGTCGCGCCGGCGAAACGCCGCGACGTCGGCCAACGTCGTCGCCGCGTCGATCCCGCGCGCCTTGGCCCGGCGATGGGCGGCCTGGATCGCAGGTCCGTCGAGCCAGGCGTCGGCCGGCAGCCCGATCTCGAGGATATCCGCGCCCGCGCGGGCGAGCTGCACCCAGAGCGCCACCGCGCCCGCAGGCTCGGGCTCGCCGGCCGTGACGAAGGCCGCGAGGCCGCACCGCCCAGCCTCGGCGAGCCCGCGAAACCGCGCTGCAAGACGGTCTGTCATGCGATTGCCTAAGGCTTGGGCGGCTTGGCGCTGCCGCTGTCAGATGTTAGAGCACCCACCCCATCTCCCTGCCCCCCCTACGGCATGACCGCATTCGATCGAAGCCCGGCAACGGCGCCACTCGGCGCCCAATTGGCCCTCGTCGTCCTGGTGCCGTTCGCCGCCGGCTATTTCATGTCGTACCTCTACCGCAACATCAATGCGGTGGTCGGGCGCTATTTGGTCGACGAGCTAGGCCTGTCGGGCGCCGATATCGGCCTCCTCACCGCCGCCTATTTCCTGACTTTCGCCATCGCGCAAATCCCGATCGGCATCATGCTCGACCGCTATGGCCCGCGCCGGGTCAACAGCGCCTTGTTCTGCGTCGCCGCGGCTGGCGCCGCGCTGTTTTCGTTCGGCCACGATCGCGACATGCTCATGCTGGCGCGCGGCCTGATCGGTCTCGGCGTTGCGGGCGCGCTGATGTCGTCGTTTCAGGTGATCACGCTCTGGTATCCGAAAGAGCGTTGGGCGTTCTTCAACAGCGTGATCATGACGGTCGGCGGCTTGGGTGCCGTGGCCGGCACGGGGCCGGTGGAGGCCGCCCTCAAGCTCACCGATTGGCGCGGGCTCTTCCTGGGCCTCGGCTGCGCCACCGTCGCGGTCGCGGCGCTGATCTTCCTCGTGGTGCCGGAGCGGCGGCGCGAGGCCAAGGCCGAAAGCCTCGGCGCCGTGATCAAGGGCGTAGCGAAAGTGCTGGTCCATCCGGTGCTGTGGTCGATCGGGCCAGTGCTGTTCTTCTGCCAGTGCGCGAATCTCGCGATCCTGACGCTCTGGGGCGGACTCTGGCTCCGCGACGTGGCCGGCCTCGATCGCGCCGATTCGGCGATCTTCCTCGGCCTCGCCAATCTCGGCCTCACCGCCGGATTCATCCTGAATGCCGTGGTCGGCGAGGTGGCGGCACGGCGCAAGATTCCGCTCGAAACGGTCACCTACGTTCTGACCGCGCTGTTCCTGGCGGGACAGTCGCTCATCATATTCCGCGCCGACCCGGCCGCGGCGTGGCCGTGGATCTTCTTCGGCGTGTTCGCCAATGCGGTGATTTTCTGCTACCCGCTGCTAGCGGGACGCCTGCCGGTGGCGTATAGCGGACGCGCCAATACCTGCGCCAATTTCATCAGCTTCAGCGGCGCGTTTCTCGGGCAATACCTGATCGGCGGGGTGATGGACCTGTTTCCGCGCCAGCCGAGCGGGGGTTACGCGGGCGCCGCCTACGATTGGGCTTTCGGCGGCATTCTCGCGCTCGAAATCCTGGGACTGATGTGGTTTTTCTACGCCTACGGCCGGACGCGCCCGCCGTCCGCCGCCGCTTCGTAAGAGGACTGATCGGCTTGCCGCCACGCAAAGTTCGCATTGCCGTCATCGGAGCCGGATATTTCGGCTCGCTGCACGCCGCCAAATTCGCTGCCATCAAGGGCGCCGAGCTGGTCGCCGTCGTCGACCAGCATCAGGAGCGTGCCGAGGCCCTGGCCGCCGCGCACGGCGCGGTTCCGCTCACCGATCACCGCAAGCTCGCCGGCCTCGCCGACGCCGCCATCGTGGCGGTGCCGACCTTGGCCCACTATGCCGTGGCCAAGGATTGCCTCGAGGCCGGGCTCGACGTGCTGGTCGAGAAGCCGATGTGCGAGACGATCAAGCAGGCCGACGCGCTGATCCGCCTCGCCAAGAAGAAGAAGCGCATTCTTTCCGTCGGCCATCTCGAGCGCTTCAGCCCGGTGATCGACGCGCTCGTCGCCAACGCCAAGGGCGCCTGGTACATCGAATCGCAGCGCGTTTCGCCCTTCCGCGGCCGCGGCGCCGATACCACCGTGATCCTCGACATGATGATCCACGATCTCGACCACGCGATGCGCCTGGCCGGTTCGCCGGTGGTGGACATCGACGCGGTGGGCTCGCCGGTGCTGACCGAGCTCGAGGATCTCGCCAGCGTGCGCATCCGCTTCGCCAATACCTGCGTCGCGGCCCTCACCGCCAGCCGCATCGGCGGCAAGGTTTCGCGCCGCCTCCGCGTCTATCAGCGCGAGCAATACGTCATCGCCGACATGGCGGAGCACAAGCTGACCGTGCTGCACCCGACCAAGGGCGGCAACGGCGTGCTGCCGAGCCTGGTCGGCGAAGACAAGCATTTCCCGCAATCCGACCTGCTGCTGCTGCAGGCCAAGGATTTCGTCGAAGCCGTGCGCAACCGCACCAAGCCCAAGGTTCCGGCCGAGGACGTGCGCGAGGTGCTGGCGGCGGCGCTGCGCATCACCGACAAGCTGCGCGCCTGGCGCGCCGCATGGAAATAGACCCGTGCCCAAGGCCAGCGAAACGGCGCTGACGCTCGACGAGGCACGGCGCATCCTGACCGAAGTTGGCGCACGCTGCGTGCAGGATCTCGGCATCACGGTCGAGGCGGTGGCCGCCAATCGCGTCCGCCTCAGCATGAAGAACGCCGCCTATGTGCGCCATTCGGGCGGCGTGGTGTGCGGCCAGTCGCTGATGTCGCTGGCCGATACGGCGATGGTGATCGGCATCAGCGCCGCTCTCGGCCGCTTCGTGCCGATGACGACGGTGACCCAGACCGCGCATTTCCTGCGCGCGATCCGCGAGGGCGACGTGGTCGCCGAGTGCCGCATCTTGCGCACCGGCCGCAGCCTGATCTTCGGCGAAGTGCTGCTCTACGCCACGGGCGGCATCGACCCCGCCGTGCAGGTGACCTCGACCTACACGCTTCTGGGGAGCAAGTGAGGCCGCGATGAGCGAGACCCCCGGCCCTTCGCAGACCATCGTCATCGTCGGCGCCGGCCATGCCGGCGGTCGCGCCGCCCAGGCGCTGCGGACGGCGGGCTTCGCCGGCCGCGTGGTGCTGATCGGCGCCGAGAAATATCCGCCCTACGAGCGCCCGCCTTTGTCGAAGGAACTGATCGTCACCGATGCGGGGCTGGAAAAGGCGCGTCTGCACGATCCCGCCTGGTACGAGCAGAACAAGATCGAGCTGATGCTGGGCGCGCCGGTGACGGCCATCGATCGGGCCGTAAAGCGCGTGACGCTCGCCGGCGGTGCCGCTGTCTCCTACGACAAGTTGTTGCTGACGACCGGCGCCCGGGTGCGCAAGCTTCCCCTGCCCGGCGCCGATCTGCCCGGCGTCTTCTACATTCGCGATTTCGACGACACGCAGGCCGTGCGCGCGCGACTCAAGGACGGAGTCAAAGTCGTCGTGATCGGCGGCGGCTTCATCGGCCTCGAGACGGCGGCGAGCTCACGCAAGCGGGGCGCCGTCGTGACCGTGCTCGAAGCCGCCGACCGGCTGATGGGCCGCGCCGTGGCGACCGAGATCGGCGCCTGGTTCAAGGCGCTGCACGAAAAGCACGGCGTCGCGGTGCGCCTCGGCGTCACCATCACGGCCATCGAGGGCGCCGACAAGGTGGAGCGCGTCGTGCTCGGCGGCGGCGAAGCGGTACCGGCCGACCTCGTCGTGGTCGGCATCGGCATCGTGCCCAATGTCGAGCTGGCGATGGCGGCCGGGCTCGAAGTCTCGAACGGCATCGCGGTCGACGAATTCGGCCGCACGGCCGATCCCGCCATCTGGGCCGCGGGCGATTGCGCCCTCCAGCCCAACGCCTTTCTGGGCCGCAAGCTGCGCCTCGAGAGCTATCAAAACGCCCAGGACCACGCGATGGCGGTGGCGCGCAACATGATCGGCGAGCCCAAGGCTTACGAGGATTCGCTCTGGGTGTGGTCCGACCAGCACGACGTCAATCTGCAGATGACGGGTATGCCCGAGGGCTACGACGCGCTGGTCTGGCGCGGCGACCCCGCCGCCGGCGCCTTCATGGTGTTCTACATGAAGGAGGGCCGGATCGCGGCCATCAACACGGTCAATCTCGGCCGCGAGATGAAGCCCGCGCAGCGCCTGATGCAGAGCCGCAAAGTCTTCGAACCCGCGCAGCTCGCCGATCCGAACGTCCGGCTGCTGAAGCTTGGGAAGGAATAGGATCGCAATGGGCGGCCGCGTCCAAATCGGAGAAGGGTGGACGTCCGCAACCGCCGGGCCGCGCTCGGCGGCCAGCCAAGTCGCGGCGCGCGGCGTCAAATCGAAGCTTGCATCCGCGCTACGGGTGCCGCGGCGCCGGCGCCACGCAAGTTTTGCGGCCAAGCGCGTTGCACAGCGGCGACGGCAGCACCAACACGCATTATCCTCCGTTTTTTCCACAAGGATAAGCCTGTGGGCAAAGGGTCGGAAAACTCTTGGATCCGCGTGTGTCGCCGAGACCCTGATTTGGCCTGCGAGCAGCCGGCGGAGTCGAAACAAGCCCATTGATTCGCTTGTAAAACTTTGCTCGACGGACATTAAGGGTCCAAATTGTGGCAGGCTCTTCCGAGGCTGTGGACAATGACTCGCCCACAGACCGACCGGTCCGAAAACAGTCCCGGGGTGCTGCCCTTCCAGGAGTTACGGGCTTTAGCAGGCAGCGCAATTCTTCCCGCCGAGCCTTTGACCGAGGCGCAGCTCCAGCCGGCCAGCCTCGACCTCCGCTTGGGCACCAAGGCCTACCGCGTCCGCGCCAGCTTCCTGCCCGGGCCAGACGCCACGGTCGCCGCCAAGATCGAGAAGTTCGGGCTCTACGAGATCGACCTCACCCAGAGCGCCGTTTTGGAGCGGGGCTGCGTCTACATCGTCCCGCTGCTCGAATCCCTGGACTTACCGTCCAGTCTGTCCGGCACCGTCAATCCGAAGAGCTCGACCGGCCGGCTCGACATCTTCACACGCCTGATCGCCGACCGGTCCTCGGAATTCGACCGCGTGCGGGGCGGCTATTCGGGTCCGCTCTATGCCGAGATCTCGCCGCGCACCTTCGGCGTGCGGGTGCGCACCGGCACGCGGCTTTCGCAGCTCCGCCTCCGCCGCGGGCGCTCGGCCACGAGCCAGGCCGACCTCCAGCGCCTCCATGCGCGCGATCCGCTGATCGAGGCCGGCACGGCCGCAGGCCCGGCCAATATCGAGCGCGGCCGCCTCGCCCTCAGCATCGACTTGACCGGCGATCCCCGCCACGGCCTCGTCGGCTTCAAGGCAAAGCGCGACGCCGGCGTCATCGACTACGAGAAGATCGCGCATTACGACCCGCTCGATTTCTGGGAGCCGATTTTCGCGCGCCAGCACGATTTCATCGTGCTCAATCTCGACGATTTCTACATTCTAGCTTCCAAGGAAGCGGTGAGCGTGCCGCCCGAATACGCGGCCGAGATGGTGCCCTACGACACCGAGGTGGGCGAATTCCGCGTCCACTACGCCGGCTTCTTCGATCCGGGCTTCGGCCACCGCGAGCAGGGCGGCAGCGGCAGCCGCGCCGTGCTTGAGGTGCGCCCGCACGAAGTGCCGTTCATGGTGGAGGACGGCCAGATCGTGGGCCGCCTCACCTACGAGCGCCTCGCCGCCTTGCCCGAGCGCCTCTACGGCACCGGCATCGGCTCCACCTATCAGGCACAGGGCCTGCGCTTGAGCAAGCACTTCAAGACTCCGGCGGGTCTCTAGGCGGCTGCCGCGTAGGGGCGCGCTGCGCGGAAGACCCCTGCGTCTTCCCTTTCAATTCCGATCCACCCGCGCGGCGTAGCAGCCGGGGGCGGCGTAGTGGACATGGAGATAGGCGGCGGCGGGATTGGCGAAGAGGCGCTCGATCACGGGCTCCAATTCGGGCCCCTCGACCATTTCGCAGCCGACCATCATCGCCGCGGCATCGTAGGCGCGCACCGCGAGTAGTCTCAGGCGCAATTGGTCGGGCACGCGGCCTTTCGCGTCGAAGGTTTCCTCGCCTTTCCGCACGTAGATGGCGAAGCGCATTCGGTAAGGCGAATCCACCGCGTGGTGCTCGAAGTTGACGAGGATGAGCTCGTCGCCGGGCTTGGAGTCCGTGAGGCTGACGCGGCAGGGATAGCCGGGGTTGCGCGCGTCGGCGGTGCGGCGCACGGCGCCTTGCGCGGAGAGCTCGGCATCGGACAGCGCGAACAGATGGGCGAAACGCCCGGCCGGCAGGCCGCTGATACGGAACGACATGAGACGATCTCCGGTTTCTTGAATGACCCGCGAACGATGCCGGACTGCCGCCGAACCGTCTTTCCGTTTCCTGCGCCGCGCGCAAAAAAAGGGCCCCGGTCGAAACCGGGGCCAAGTGGGGGAGATGCAAGGGAGGGAGTGGCTGAGCTCGTCAGCCACGTGCACCCTATGCGAACCCTGCCCGCGTCGCAGTGACGCGCATCACGGGCCCGGCGATAAATCGCCGGGCTTGGCGCAAGCGCGCCGCCCCAAAAATGCGCACAGAAAAAAAGCCCCGGCGCGAGCCGGGGCTTGAGTGGGGTATTCAGGGAGGGAGGGGAGGATGACCGAAGTCATCATCATGGATGCAAGACTAGCCGCCGCTGCCGGGCAGCGCTGTGACCTGGGTCACAAGGCTGATCGGTTCTCGCGCCGGGGGCGCGCCAGAAATAAAACGGCCCCGGTTGGGAGGGGAACCGGGGCCGAAATCAAATATGCGGAGGGAGGAGTGACTGCGTCGTCACCACCGCAATCTAGGCGACCGCCCCTTTCCGAGATGTGAGCGCCGTCACACCCCGGCTGGGGTACGCATCACGGTTTCGTGATCGATGCCGGCGGCGCAAAGAAAAAGCCCCTGGCTGGGGGGCCTGGGGCTTTGAGTTAAAGATACAGGGGATAGGGGAATTGCGGTCTTGCGACCGCGGCGGTCTTTCGACCGCATGCAAAAACCTTAACGGAGCGCGCATTCGCCGCCTGTGACGGCTGTCACACCCGTCGAGTGACGGCCGTCACACCCGTTCGATGACCAGGGCGATGCCCTGCCCCACGCCGATGCACATGGTGGCGAGGGCATAGCGGCCCTTGCGGCGGGCGAGTTCGCGCGCGGCGGCGGCGGCGATGCGCGCCCCGCTCATGCCGAGCGGATGGCCGAGCGCGATGGCGCCGCCATTGGGGTTCACGTGCTCGGAATCGTCGGGCAGGCCGAGCATGCGGGTGACGGCCAGCGCCTGCGCGGCGAAGGCCTCGTTGAGCTCGATCACGTCCATCTGGCCGACGGTGAGTCCGAGCCGCTTCAGGAGCTTCTCACTCGCCGGCGCCGGGCCGATGCCCATCACGCGCGGCGCCACGCCGGCGCTCGCGGAGCCGAGCACGCGCGCGATCGGCGTGAGGCCGTGCGCCTTCACCGCGCGCTCGGAAGCCACGAACAGCGCCGCGGCGCCGTCGTTGATGCCGGCGGCGTTGCCGGCCGTCACCGTGCCGCCCTTCCGGAAAGGTGTTCCGAGCTTGGCCAGGATCTCGAGCGAGGTGTCGCCGCGCGGATGCTCGTCCTGGGCCACCATCTTGGGGTCGCCCTTCTTTTGCGGCAGCGTGACCGGGACGATCTCCTCGCCGAGCTTGCCGTTCTTCTGCGCCGCCACGGCCCGGAGCTGCGAGCGCAGCGCGAACGCGTCCTGGTCGGCGCGCTTCACTTGGTATTCCTCGGCGACGTTCTCGGCGGTCTCGCCCATCGCGTCGATGCCGTATTTTTCCTGCATCTGTTTGTTCACGAAGCGCCAGCCGAGCGTGGTGTCGTAGATCTCGGGACTGCGCTGGAACGCCTGCTCGGCTTTCCCCATCACGAACGGCGCGCGCGACATGCTTTCGACGCCGCCAGCCACGATGAGATCCGCCTCGCCGGCCTTGATCGACGCGGCCGCATTGGCGATGGCGTTGAGCCCCGAGCCGCAGAGACGGTTGACGGTCGAGCCCGGCACTTCCTTGGGAATGCCCGCCAGCAGCAGCGCCATGCGCGCCACGTTGCGGTTGTCCTCGCCGGCCTGGTTGGCGCAGCCATAGACGACGTCGTCGACCTTGCCCCAATCGACCTTGGGGTTGCGCGCCATCAGCGCCTTCAATGGCAGGGCGGCGAGATCGTCGGTGCGCACGGACGAGAGCGCGCCGCCGTAGCGGCCGATGGGCGTGCGGACGGAATCGCAGATGAAGGCGTCGGTCATGGCGGGATTCGCTGTTGCAACGGTGCCGGTGAATTAGACCATTTGCGCCGCCGGTCAAAGCGGCGCGGCGGCGTGCCCGCGGCGCTATTTCGTCTTGATCCCCGCCCCCACCGGCAGCCCCGTGCCGCGCGTCATGCCGCGCACGGTGGCGACGAGTTCGCCCGTCTGGTTGGTCACGGCGATGTCGTAGACGGCGGTGCGGCCGCTGCGCGAGACTTCGCTGGCGGTAGCGGTGAGCACGTCGCCCTCGCGGCCGGGCTTCAGCCAGTGGATGTCGGCGTGCTGCGCGAGGGTCTGGATGCCGTGCGAGCACGAGGCGAAGCCGAGCGCGGAATCGGCGAGTGCGAAGACGAAGCCGCCGTGGCAGACCTTCGCCGAATTCAGATGGTGCACGCAGATCTTGAGCCGCACCACGGCGCGGCCGGGCGCGATCGACACCAGCTCGCTGCCAATGAAGAACGTACCGCGGTCCTCGGCCGAGAACACCCGCGCCGCCTCGTCCGCGACCGCCTGCGGATCGCGCGCGGGAGCCGGCATTTGGACGGAATCCGCCTTCGACTGGACGTTAGGGGCCTTCCGATGTGCATCATGCACGGCGCATCTCCGCCTCGTGCTCCCAACGCTTGATGAGCGGCGCCACCCGGTATCGCGGATCTCCATAATACAGGCCGAGCGAGCGCAGCACGTCGTGGACCCGGTGCCAGCCCAGCTTCCGGCCCCAGGCCAGCGGCCCGGCCGGATAGTTGAGGCCCTTCACCGTCGCCGTGTCGGCATCGCTTTCAGTGCAGACGCCGCGATAGACCGCGTCCGCGGCCTCGTTCGCTAGCATGACGACGATGCGCATGGCGACGAGGCCGGGCACGTCTTCCACCACCGTCACGCGCTTGCCGAGCGCCTGGAAGAATCCGGCGGCGCCCAGCAGCACGGTCCGGTCCACGGTCGGCGGAACGGCGATGGCGATGCGCGTCGTGGCGCGGTAATCGAGCGCCAGATCGTAGAGCACGACCGGAATGTCGCCGGGCTCGCGCCAGCCTGGCTCGTGGCCGGTGGTGCCGCGCGTGAGCCGCAGGCGGCAGCCGTCGAGGCCGATGGTGGTCTCGGCGAACGGCTCGTAGCTAGCCTCGGCCGTGCCGGGCGGGAATTCGAACGAGCCCTCGTCGTTGGATGCGAGCTGGATGCCGCCGCGCGGCGTGAACGGATCGTCGAGCGGCCGGAAATCCGGCGCGGTTTCCTCGAAGGTGACGCCGATGCCGGCCTCGCGCGCCAGCGCCACCAGATCGGCGGCGGGGTCGAACGCGCCGCGATCCTTGGCCAGCGCCGGATTTTGCGAGAGCACGATGGTCTTGGGCTTGGGCCCGTGCGGCGCTTCCTGGGGCGCGGTCTTGGCGGCATCGGGGCGGTAGTCGTACCAGCCCCATTTCGACTTCCGGCCGTGGCGCCCGGCCGCGACCATCTCCTGCTGCGTCAGGCTCGGCGCGTAGCGCGGATCGTTGAAGAACGCTTCCCACACGGATTTGGTGACGAGGAAATTCACGTCGATGCCGATGAGGTCCATGAGCTCGAACGGCCCCATGCGGAAGCCGGCGCAATCCTTCATGATCGCGTCGAGCGTGGCGACGTTGGCGGCGCCCTCCTCCAAGAGCCTGAGCGCCTCGCCATAGAACGGCCGCGCGATGCGGTTGGCGATGAAGCCGGGCGTCGATTTGGCATAGACCGGCGCCTTGCCCCAGGCCTTGGCGGTGTCGAACGTGGTTTCGGCGACAGCGGACGCCGTCTGCACGCCCGAAATCACTTCCACCAGCGCCATGACCGGCGCCGGGTTGAAGAAATGCATGCCAACGACGCGCTCGGGGTATTTCAAGTGTGCGGCGATCGTCGTGATCGAGAGCGACGAGGTGTTGGTGGCGAGGATCGCGTCGGG
>Ga0268299_1002282_pt1 | contig 24201 bp, 21 predicted proteins | sample NOBtaG_FD_193484 | JGI IMG/M metagenome (GOLD analysis project Ga0268299, IMG submission 193484) | Activated sludge microbial communities from bioreactor in Nijmegen, Gelderland, Netherland - NOB reactor | ecosystem: Engineered > Bioreactor > Aerobic > Activated sludge | place: Netherlands... | reverse complement strand
CCAAACTTGAACGTTGTAAATCGTCCTGGAAATAACCTCCAGCGTTTATCCTTCCATTCCTGATGTAGGGTGTCTCCCTTTACTACTTCCAGCATCTCACCTTGCGTTCCATCAGGGATTTTATCGGGCAAATCCTGACTGTACAGCGGATGGTTTAATAAAATTACCAGGACAACAATGATTGACGTAAAAACCCGTCTGACCGCTTGAAGCGGTCTGACGGGTGTACCTGAAATTACAAGAGCTCTTTTAAAAAAATTCATATACTCCTTGGCAATTAAAAAATAACCGAAAGCAAATGGACATATTATCTGCTTTCGGTTAGTTGTTTTTATGATCGTTCGTAAAAGGCAATAAAAGATTGATCCGGTTTCTTTGAGGATACTTGAGCCGTCAGACCGCTTTATGCTTCCGCAAACAGCGGTCAGACGGCTACCCCTTTTAAGTTAGGACTATCACAACTTGCTATGTTTTTTTTAGTTACAAAACTCCAAGCGGTGTAATAAAGCCAATGGTAAACCTTCCGGTTGAATAATCCGTTGCTCCCATCCGGGTTTTCGCATAATCTGTGTATTTATAATCTCTTCCTACCCAGTTTGCAAAAAATTTCAGGTTAAGATCAGACCACGGAAAGTACTCCACTGCCGGAATGTATCCCCAGGCATCGCGGATTTTTGTTTCTCCTTCTGTATTCAGCAAATCTTCGGTTGCATTCTTCCAGTTCGCTACATCCAACATGCCCACAAATGTAAAGTGTACTTTCGGAGTTATTTTGTAGCGCAAGTGCAACCAATGACCAATATATTCAGTATTTGCCACTGCATAAGGATAAGGGAGATCAGGGAGATCATTCGGAATTGTTTCACTCACAACGGTTGTACGATCCAAGTCTTCCTGGCTCCATTTAAAATCGTAAATGAAACTGAACTTATCGGAAACAATAAACTCGTTACCCAGCGCGATGTAGTTCATATTGGCAGCGTCACCGTTGGCATCCTGAGCCTCGTTGAACAAGGAATATGACCAGATGGTTTTAACCTTTCCATTAAACAACGTTCCGCGCCAGTTTCCTACAAAGGCCAGAGGAGCTTTCGATTCTGTGAAATTAGGTTGACCTCCGTATAATTCGTCAAACGATTTTGTTCTGGAATCCAACACTTGAAATGTAAACTGATTTTTGTTGTTGGGTGTATACGAGAATCCAACACCGGTAAGAAAGTTATCGGCATACTCTACGATATCCGAGTATTCGTAAATATCAATCGGGTTCCAGTCAAATTCCCACGCACCCCAGTCGGCACACATCTTACCAACGGATATGCTGAATTTCGGATTGAGGTCGAACCGAAGATACGCTAAGTCAACCGAGCGGCTGAGGTTATCAATCGACTCAGAAGTTTGTGCGCGTGTATACCGATCGCGGAAACGGAAATATACTTTCTCATGCACCTGCCCTCTGATCTCCAACCTGAATTGTTCATTTCTGAATCTTGATTGGGTGTACTCTCCGTCTACAAATTCATTTCGAAACGCAAAGTTCATGTTGGCTATTACGCTCACATTTTTCAACAACCCCTGCTTGGCTTCCGGTATCAATGCCTTGTAGTATGTTGTATCCATTTGCCGTTCCTGTTTCTGCGCCCACACCAAAGAAGGTGCTATCAACAGCAACAAAATCCATTTTGTATTTTTTAAAAATTTCATAACCTAATCGTTTAAAAATGATGTTATTGTTTCTGTCCGGTTAACGCAGCCGGGTCCATTAACTTCTTGATCTGATCTTCGGTGAGCAATTTTTTCTCACGGATAAGTTCCATAATTCCCTTGCCACTCTCCAATGCTTCTTTTGCCAGCTCCGTAGTTTTTTCATATCCGAGAACGGGATTGAGAGCCGTTACGATACCGATGGTTGTTTCTAAATAACGCTTCAATACTTTTTCATTCACGGTAATTCCATCAATACAGTTTTTACGGAACAGTGGCATAGTTTTGAAAAACAGCGCTTGCGATTCCATAATCGAAACAGCCACAACCGGTTCGTACGCATTCAATTGCAGCAGTCCATCGCGCGAAGCAACACCAACGGTAACATCATTACCCATTACCTTGTAGCAGATTTGATTCATCAACTCGGGCATAACAGGATTTACTTTTCCGGGCATGATGGATGAGCCCGGCTGAAGCGCAGGTAAATTGATTTCAAAAATTCCGTTGCGCGGACCGGTAGCCAGGAAAATTAAGTCGCTGCTGATTTTGGAAAGCGTAACCGCCAGATTTTTATACGCTGCCGAAAACATAACAAATGCCTGCATGCTGCTGGTGGCCGCGATCAAGTCTTTCGGTCCAACAAAAGGCTTGCCTGTAAGCTTTGCAATCTGTGCCACGCATTTTTCAGCATAACCGGGTGAAGCTGTTAAACCGGTACCGATAGCGGTGGCTCCCATGTTTACTTCGTATAAATATTCTTCCGATTTACGAAGCGCTTCAATGGCTGCGTCAATCTGACTGCCAAAGGCGTGAAACTCCTGACCCACCGTCATGGGCACTGCATCCTGACCTTCGGTACGGCCCATCTTCACCAGGTTTTTAAACTCTTCACCTTTTTTGTGAAATGCCTGTGCCAGCAACTGCGCTTCTTTAATTACTTTGTCGTTGTGCAGCACTAAGGCAATATGAATGGCCGTAGGGTACACATCGTTGGTTGATTGCCCCATGTTTAAATCATCATGCGGTTCAACAAACTGGTACTCTCCTTTTTTCTTGCCCATTTTTTCTAAGGCAATGTTGGCCAGCACTTCGTTGGCATTCATGTTGGCCGATGTTCCGGCACCACCCTGATAGAGGTCTGTGAGAAACTGATCGTGGTACTTTCCATCCATCACATCCTGGCAGGCTTTTTCAATGGCGTCCATTCTGTCTTTCTTCATTCTGCCTACTTCCGTGTTGGCACGGGCAGCCGCCAGTTTTACAATGGCATACGCCTTTACATAGTCGGGGTAGAAATTTGTTTTTACTCCGCTGATCTGGAAGTTTTCCAGCGCCCGAAGGGTTTGCACACCATAGTAAGCATCAAAAGGAATTTGCTTTTCTCCCAGCAAGTCTTTTTCTGTGCGTGTTTTTTGTTGTGCTTGCGCGTACAGGATGCTAAAAAGCATCAGTAACGGCAAAAGATGTATAAATTTTTTCATTGCTTTTCAGTTTTTGTTTTTCTCAGTATCAATAAATTCATTCGTTGAGCTCTAAAAAGTTGTAATCGAATTTCTCTATTTTATTCTGAAACGCATCTCTGCGAACCTATGCGTTCCTCTGCGGTAAAATTCTAACCGCAGAGACCGCAGAGGAACGCAGAGAATTCACAGAGCAGAATAATATTTAGAATTAAATTCCATTGAAACACTTTTTAGTCTTCCCATCGCGATTACATGTTAATTAATACGTGAAGAAAATATCCTGAAGTTGCTTCTTATCTTTTGTTCTGGTAAGGGCAAGCATCAATAAAACCCTCGCTTTTTGAGGAGTGAGGTCATCCGAAACAATGGTACCAAGTTCTTCATCATTAATTTCATCGTGAAGCACTACTCTGCCTGAAGGCGTGCGGCTTGCGCGGCAAACAATAATTCCCGCGGCAACTGCTCGTTTCACTGCATCCATGTACGCTTTGTTGAAATTTCCATTGCCCACACCCGCAATCACAATTCCATCTACTTTTTTGCTGATCAGAAAATCAATCATATCAGCCGGAGCATCGGCATACATGTACACGATGTCTACGCGCGGTAGTTTGGTATCGGCTTTTAGTTCAATTGGTTTCTTGGGATCACGTTCACGATCGGATGACAAATAATATTCTACCCGACCATCGTACGCCTGACCAACAGCACCTGTGTTAGGTGAACCAAATGCGTTTGTTTTTGTTGTGCTTAGCTTCATTACTTCACGAGCATCGTAAATGCCTTCGTTGAAACTTACGAGTACCCCGCGTCCTTTGGTTTTAGGATTAATGGCCACAGTAATAGCATCGTAAAGATTTTTCGGACCATCGGCACTGATAGCCGTTGCCGGACGCATAGAGCCTGTTAACACGATGGGCTTGTCGGATGGAACCACGAGATCGAGGAAGTAAGCTGTTTCTTCCTGCGTGTCGGTACCGTGTGTTACGACAATGGCATCGGCTTCGTTTTTTGCAAAAATTTCGTTGGCGCGGATGGCAAGTTTTTTCCAGATGTCAACGGTCATATCCTGGCTTCCAACCGATGCTATTTGCTCACCACTAATGTTGGCGATTTTCTTTACGGAAGGAATCGTTCCAATTAAATCATCAATCGGAATTTTACCAGCAGTATAACCAGCTCTGTCAGCCGATGCTCCTGCGCCTGCAATGGTACCACCGGTTGCCAAAATGATTACACGCGGTAAGTTAGGATCAGGCTGGGGTTGAGTCTGGACAGGGGCCGGAGCCTGTTTCTGGTTTTTTGCCTTTTTCTGAGCCTGAACGTTCACGATCAGGAGCAGGAGTAAAAAAATTGAGAGTAACTTTTTCATATTCATGTTATTTAGTTTTACTGATTTGTTTTAAGCTATAGAATTTAATTAAAGTGATTACAAGAAAACAGATTGCAACAGTAGACCGGCTATCACCGAAGTAACCGTAGTTACAATGCCCGGCAGCATAAAGCTGTGATTTAACACGTACTTTCCAATTTTGGTTGTACCGGTACGATCAAACTGAATAGCTGTTAATAGTGTTGGATATCCGGGAATAAAGAAATGACCGTTGCAGGCAGGGAAAATTCCTATCAGATAGGCAGGTGAAAGTCCGAGTGATAAACCCAATGGCATCAACGCTTTTGCAGTAGAGGCCTGGCTGTAGAGCAGCATACTCAACATAAATAAGGCAACAGCAAACAACCACGGGTATGACGATACTACATCGCCCAGCGTATGCTGAATCAATTCAAAATTATTACTCATAAAGGTGCTGCTCATCCATACCACGCCAAACACGGCAATGGTAGCCTGCCCGGCCGAAGCAAACAAACTGGCCTTGGTTACTTTGGCAGCCGTAGTATTGGCAAACAGAATAATCAACCCCGTAGCGCCCAGCATGATCATCATGATCATTGAAGGCATTAGTACGTTGCCCGCTCCGTTCACGGCAAAGCCCGGACTAAAGCCCGGCTTGCTTCCAAATGCCGGCAACAGTTCCGGAAACGATCCTAACACAACAACAGCCAGTACGGCCAACCCAAAAATGATAACCGATTTGACAGCGCCCGGTGCAAGTGTAAATGCTTCTGTTTTCTCTGCACCTTCGAGGTTTTTTGCAAACACCGGGTCTTTCATGCGTTCCTGAAATTCTGGGTCATCACTTAATTCTTTGCCCCGTTTCCAAACGAAAATAATTCCCACCAAAACACCGATCAAGGTGGAAGGGATGGCTACCAATAAAATATCCGCCAGTTTAACACCCGAAGCGCCCAATACCGTTAGCAGCGCTGCGGCTGCTGCCGATACCGGACTTGCCGTAATGGCCATGTGTGCTGCCGTTACACTCATGCTCATGGCACGCTCGGGCCTGATTTTATTTTTGATGGCTACTTCCGCAATGATGGGCATGATGGAATACGAGATATGGGCCGTGCCTGCAAACAGCACGAAAGCGTAAGTAACGAGGGGCCCAAGAAAAGTAATCTGCTTTGGATTTTTTCTTAAAATCTTTCCGGCTACTTCCACCAGGTAATCCATACCACCAGCCGCCTGAAGCGCTGCTGCCGCTGTTACAACACTTAAAATAATCAGCATTACTTCTAGCGGGGGGTCGGCAGGCTGCAGGCCGAACACAAACATGAAAATGAGCAGGCCGATCATGCCCATTACCCCCAACCCAATGCCCGACATGCGGGCACCGATGAAGATGCAAATCAGTAAAACAGCTAATTGTAGAAATATCATATCAACTTTTACGGGTTTTATTTTCCGTCAGCAAAATGAAATTACAATACCTGTAACGATTAACAATTACGTGGTGCATTATCTTTTGATTATACTCTATTTGACTCATGGTAACGCACATCAAATGTTTGAATGGATAACCCGCTTCCCTCCATCGACTCATCGAATCTTCCCAGGGTTTGAAATGCACCTTTCAGTAAATCGAAAATATTGCTTGCTTTAAATGCGGCCAATGTTTCTTCCGACTGCCACAATGTACTAACGTAATAATGATATGTATTATGGACGTCAATGGCGAGTTCACGCTTTACGCATTGCGTGGGCAATTGATTAAAAATAAACTGAACCGTTTGCTGAAATTCCTGATGCTTTCCTATGCGTATCGTTCCGGATACTTTCAGAAAATAGAGCATATCTTTTTCCATGGGCAGATTGTTGCAGACCTCCACCATTCAAGGAACGTTCCAATTTTTATTTCACCTGCTAACAATTTGTTTTTCAGAGATTTGAAATAATCGGAATAGTTTGACGCGGTCATGCTCGTTATCGGATTTTCGTCATGCTCACGAAATATCGTGAGGATGCTTGCTATACCTGTCGGGCGCCAACCTGTGACGGTCTGAAAATTCCCAGTTTCTTCATTTTTGATCGTAAGGTGTTGGGGTGCATCTCAAGTTTTTCAGCCGCGCCACCCTCTCCATTGATTCGCCAGCGGCTTTCTACCATTACTTTCAAAATGTGCGTTCGTTCAATTTGTTCCAGCGCCCCGGTTGGTTTTGGCTCCTCCAGGTTCAGTTTATCTATAAACCATTCCAGGGCTAATGTTTTTCCCTGGGTAGCAATAACCGAACGCTCAATGACATTTTTCAACTCGCGAATATTTCCCGGCCACGAATATTCCATTAACCGATGTAAGTCCGCTTTCGAAAGTTGCTCAACCTGTTTGTTGTATTTCTTCGATTCCTGGGCAATAAAATGGTTGATCAGTAATACCAGGTCTTCCGGTCGTTTCCGTAACGGAGGAATCGTAATCGGGAAAACATTGATCCGGTAAAACAGGTCGTCACGGAAATTACCTTGTTGCACTTCGCGGGCCATGTCGCGGTTGGTAGCTGCGATAACACGAACATCTACTTTTATTGTTGACATGCCACCAATGCGTTCAAACTCTCCGCTTTGCAACACCCGTAACAGTTTAGGCTGCATCGCTAATGGAAGTTCGCCAATCTCATCCAAGAAAATGGTTCCTCCATCAGCCAGTTCAAACCTTCCTTTTCGCGCCTGAATGGCCGATGTAAACGCGCCCTTCTCATGCCCAAACAATTCATCTTCAATTAAATCTTTGGGCAGGGCACCACAATTGACTTTAATGAAGGGGGCATCCTTCCGTAAACTTGTTTGATAAATAAAATCCGCCAGCAAATCTTTTCCTACTCCTGTTTCACCTTCAATCAATACAGGCGCGTGGGTGCCTGCTACCTGCTGTGCTTTCTGGAATACATACCCGATTGCCTTACCCGTGCCAATGATTTCTTTGGGCATTTGAGCATTGCTATTCACCGCCTGAATCCTTTCTTTTTCCAATTCAAGCTTCAACTGGTTGACCAGTACCTGAGCCGACTCTTCACTTGAAACATCTCTGCCAATACAGGTGGCGCCAGACAATTTCCCTTCATCATTGAAAGTCGCAAAATTTGCCCAACTGATGGTCATTTCATTTCCATGCCGGTCACGGATCTTATTTTTAAAATAGGGAAGTGAACTGCCCTGCAAAACACCTTCATAAATTCCTTTTGCTGATACCGATTCAGACAATGAAAGAAAACTGTCAAACCAATTTTTACCTGTTACTTCGCTGGCCTGTTTATAACCCAATGCCCGCAATCCAAAGTCATTAATAAACTCAATGTCTCCGTTCTTATTAAGCTCTAAAACAAATACATGAGCATTTTGCATTAATGACTGCCACCGTCTTTCGCTTGTCCTGAGCTGACGTTCCAACTTATATTTTTCAAAAACACCTACCACTACACGCAAGCCCATGATGAGCATGAATAAAATGGAATGAAAGTGCATCGGGTAAAACAATTTCATGTTTAGCACACTCTCCATGAAGCTCAACTGATTAATGGCAGTTAGCAAAAATAAAATTCCAAAAATGAGCATGGACACTAAAAGCCAACGGGCTTTTACCCGATCGGCCTGTTTGTATTGCCAAACAGATGCCCATAAACCATATACCAAAATTGCCCCGAAAACCGTAACTGATATAAGCGACCAAAGCGGTTTCGGCCGGTCTTCTGCCGTAAAGAACATCATGGCATACCCCATAACAACCAGCCCGGCTATGAGGTAAGCCGGTTTTCTGTTTTTAAATCCTGTAAAATAGGCGATGAACCAGGGAATTAATGCATAATAGACATAGATAAAGATACGCTTGATCAGTATAGAATCCGGATAAGGCGGTTGGTCGTGCAGGATAAAACCAACCGGTGGTATAAGAAAAAATACAAACAGACACATGCCCATGACTCCAAAAATCAGGTCTGTACGGTCATTCCTTTTGAAGCCAATAAAAAGGCTGATGGACCCCATAGCCAGGGAAACTCCTGCAGTAATCAAGCCCAGGGTGTAATAAAATTCTTCCATAGAATGACGTTAAAAATAACAAAAGTCTGCGCGAAAAACACAGTCAAAGCATCTGCAGGTTTCAGCAGCCCTTAACATTGACAATTATCATGTTTGAAATGTATAATGGCCATTCTACCTTTAACTAACGTCAGGAATAAAACACCATGAACCCCTTCGAAAAAACCCTCAAAAAATACCTTGACATTTTTGCCGGGCAGGAAATGTACTTTGTAAACGATGTCAAGAATCTGGAGTTATTCAAAAGTACGCCCGGCAACGCTATTGCAGGTGATGTTCGGACAAAAGTAAGCGCATTGAACGATTCAGATATTCGAAAGGCCGATCTTGAAGAAGTCATGATCAATCACATTGTTCAATTAAATATTGATGGCCGATTAATGCAAAACGATGTTACCGTAGTGGAAGACATAGCGCATATTACCCGGCAAGAAAAGCAATACCATCTTTTACACTTTGCATCAGTCTATTGCAACTTTCATAAGCCGGATGTTTTCCCGATATACAGTGATCAGTATCATGATTTCTACAAAAGATATATAGCAGAATATAAACTTCAACTTGATCCGCTTAAGCTGAATTCCTATGACGTGTTCTCAAAGGCTTTGAACGATTTAGTCAAACGTCTAGAACTTACAGGTAAAATGAATTACCTGCAACTGCGAAAATTTGCATGGTTGTATGCAGAAAATGTTGTTCGGGAATCAAAAGAATCTTAAAGAAAAAAACATGCTGAAATGAAAATTATACAAGCAGGCATAGTCATTATTGGTTTACTGATCCTAAATTATCAACAAAGCAGGGCACAGCAAATTTTAGTAAGACCCTATTTGCAGCCGGGAAATTCTTCAGCCCTTTCGAAAGAAGAAATGGTTATCCTTTGGCAAACCGACAGTGTTCCCGGAAACTTTACCGTAACCTTCAGCTTGAAAGGTTCATACAATAAAAACCTGCCTGCTAAAGTTTCGAGCGTTCATCTGAACATGGAAGGCAAGACCACTTTTCTATACCGGGCAAGACTTCCTAAATTAAAATTAGATACACTTTATCATTATAGAGTACAGTTACAAGAGAAAACTATCGCCCAGGATTCATTTCAAACCCGTACGACCAAACCCATTACGCGCTTTGCCGTGCTAGGCGATTTTGGTGCCGGCACAACGCAGCAAGCCGCTATTGCCTACCGCATCGCGGAACGAAAACCGCAATTCGTTCTAACCACCGGTGATAATGCGTATGAATACGGCCTAGAAAAAGATTACCGTGCCAATGTCTTTCCCTACTACCTGCCACAGCCCAACGCACCGGCCAAAGGTGCAGCGCTGATGAACACCATTCCATTTTATATGGTGATCGGCAACCACGATGTGCGCATCGACAGCCTGAATAAAGAACCCGGAGCGTTCGCCTATTTCTACTATAATGATTTACCGATGAACGGCCCTGTTGTTCAATATCCTCCTGTTATTAAAGGCCCGGCTCCGTTAGTAAAAGCTTTTAAGAAAAACACCAAGCCACGCTTTCCGCGCATGTCTAATTTCTCTTTCGATTACGGCAATGTTCATTTTATTTGTCTAGACGCAAACGATTACGCAAACCCGCTTGATCCTGCCCTCATCGAATGGCTGCAGCGCGATATTGGCAGTAGCAAGGCCGACTGGAAAATAGTGGTGTTCCACCAACCCGGCTTTAATTCCAGTAAGGCCCACTACAATTTTCAACTCATGCGCTTATTGTCGCCCGTGTTTGAAAAGCTTCAGGTAAACCTGGTGCTTGCCGGCCATGTTCATAATTATCAACGAAGCGTACCGCTCACATTTACTCCTGCAAAAAATGAAACAGGCACGCAGTACATTGTATCGCCCGAAGGACGCGTAAACGGAACCTTTTCGTTGGATACGCTTTATGACGGAGTAACCCGTACCAAACCAAACGGAATCATTTACATTGTTACCGGTGCGGGTGGCGGTGGTTTGTATGATCCACAACTCAACCAAAAACCAGAAACATGGAAGCATGATCTGCCAGGCAACTGGGTTCCTTTCACCAAAAAATTTATCTCTGACCGGCATTCGTTTACCTTCATTGAAACGAATCGAAATGTGCTAACCCTTAAACAAATTGATCTTACCGGAAAGGTGATGGATGAAATTGTGGTTACGCGGTAGTTTCCCGTACTACATAAACGCAGATATTGTGGTGCAATGGCTAAGCAAGAAAGAATTGATAACAATTAGTACCTTTGGGTTATGAATGTGAAAAACAGACTTAGGAACAATTTAGTTAGGAAACTTCAGCAATTGTCAGCAGCCAAATTGACTGAAATCAATAATTTATTGAACAAAATCGAAAGCCAAATTAAATCTAAGGAGAAGACTTTAAACCTTGCGGGGACATGGAAAGACTTGGATGACAGTTTCTTCAATGAAATGACGGAGAAGCTTCACAACAAAAGAGCTGATGATCGACAAATCATTTGAGCGTGACTGAATCCCTTGTTGACACAGATATTTTATCCTTCTACTTTAAAGGAGACCAAAAAGTTGTTAGCAAATTTAATGACTACTTAAGGAAATTTGATGTAATCAACATTTCAATAATTACTTACTACGAAATCCTCGGTGGTCTTAAGTTCAAAAAAGCCGAACGACAGATAAAAGAATTTGAAGAGTTTGTAATCAATAACACAATAATTCACATTTCAGAAGGATCAGCAAAAATATCAGGTGACCTTTATGCAGACCTTAGACAAAAAGGAATCACAATAGGAACATCAGACATTTTGATAGCAGGAATTGCAATTGAAAACGAGCTGACTCTGATTACAAATAATGAGAAACATTACGAATCCATTTTAGGACTCAAGATTGAGAATTGGAAAAAGTGATTATTTATTCGTTCGGCACTGCTCCAGAATGGATTGCTTAAACTGGTTATCATTTTTCAGGATGTAGAAAAATCCATCCAGGTAATTCTTCATGTCTTTCACTTCATAATTTTCAAAGCTCGAAGCATGCTGGTCAATTATGGTCAATACAGCTGGCTCTTTCTCCAGAAATTCCTTCCTCACTTCTTCCATTACACTTACTGATTTACAAAATCCACGATACACGCGCTCCCGAATATCACCTGTACCCAGGTTGGTTGGGTTGGCCTGTGCATAAGCAGCGTTTACAAAACCGGCCATATCGAAATCGTACGATAGCGGAATGTATTTACCGGCAACGATCAGGGTGTTGCTGTTGTGCTGGTACACAGCCGACCAATCGGCATTGCCGATCATGTACTGAAAGTAATCATTGCGGACGGACTGTTTTTCATCAAACGTTGTCGGGTTGATGCCTTTCACTTCAGATACAACACCTCCCATTCTTTTTGCCACCAGCGAATTATCCTCTACAAAAAAAGTGAGCAGACTGTAGGTTTTAGGCTTCTTCCGTGAAGTCTCCGTCAACTCCAGGTTTGCCAGGCGTGTTCTGAAATAATAGGGTGATACCGTCTGGTAAAACTGATAACACAAATACTCTTTTAGGATAAGATCATTTTTATCGGCAGAAGTCTTACAGGGCAATACAAGCTTCAGGGATTTATTGCCAGCGAAGACAGTACCAGCAATCTCCTTTTTATTGAATTTTACTTTGAGCGGAGGAAAGTAGCAGTTCTTCAACCGGAAATTGCCACGAACCCGGGCCTTTACTGGTATGGTTATCCATTCATTCCCATGTTCGTACTCGAACTTTCCCGCAACCAGAATGGAATCATTCGAATTCTTTTTGATAGATTTGACAGAGCCCGAGGCGCGAAGGTTAACGGGCTTCTGCGATTGAAAAAGTACAACCTCTTGCGAGAATGACCGTGTGCCGATAAGCAATAAGATCAGTATTAGCCTATAACCACTTTTCATAATGAAATTCCTTTACTACTTCAATGTACGAACTTTTTTAGCAGTGGCGATCTCGCAGGCAGCAGCATTTTTAGCCGTTACGTATGATGTGAAGTTCAGTTTCAATATTCTGCTTTTCGGTATTGCAGTCGTTTTTCCATTACACTTCTCCATACAAGCTGCTTTCAAGCGAAGGGATAAGGCCCTTGAATACTTTGGCCTGTTTAAAGGAGGAGCCATGGCTCTTCATTATTCATTTCAGGTTTCGGAAGATCTTTCGACTGAAGGAAAGCAAGAAGCGCGTGGACTTTTAAAGAAAATGACAGACCAGCTTTTCAGTCAATTAGAAAGTCAGATCAAAGGGTATCGAACCTTCCAACAATTTCTGGATAATATTTTCATCTTCATCGAAAAGAATAAAGAGGGAATTTCATCACGCAACAAATTACGCATGATCCGTTACATGCGCGATACCGTAGAAAGTTCAACGTATTTACTCAGCCTGGTGAACCATCGCACCATGGCCGGCATGCGGTTTTATGGTATTTTCTTCACGTTGATTTTTCCAATGGTTCAGGCACCTATTATGTTGAACAACATGGAATCACTTGTTCCGGCATGGGGTTTTTATTTATTAATGGCGATAACCAGTTTGATCATGGTAACCCTTAGTAATTTTCAAAGCATGATTGAATACCCCTTCGATCGAAGAGGAATGGACAACATCCAGATTCAGGATTTTAAACTTGACATTTAATTTTATTATCTTATTTGTAAAGCACGTAACTAAAAACAAACACCGGTGAAAAAAATACTTACTATCTTCTCTCTCTTGTTGGGAACTGTCACGGTTTTTGCCCAGTGGCCGAAAGAACTTAATACCAAAAACGGAACGGTTATTACCGTGTATCAACCCCAACCCGAAACCATGAAAGGAAACAAGCTTGAAGGGCGTGCAGCTTTCTCGGCACAGGAGAAAACAAGCAGCGATCCTCTGTTTGGTGTTTTCTGGTTTACCGCTACCATGGCCACCAACCGTGACGACCGTACTGTGGCACTAGAAAGTATAATTGTAAGCGATGTGAAACTTCCGGGCGTTGACGACACAACGAAAATCAACAAACTAAAAAAACTACTGGAAGTTGAAATACCTGCCTGGAAGCTAACCGGAACATTAGATGACATTGCTTCCACCATCGAGCAGGAACAAGCGTATGTAAGTGACGATCTCAAAAATGATCCGCCCACTATTTTATACACCAATCAGTCAACCACCTTGGTGCTCATGGATGGAGAACCCAAACTGCAGGACGACAAAGACCTGAAAATGAAACGGGTGATCAACACCGCCTTCCTGATCGTTGAAAACCCTGATGATAAAAAGTTTTATCTCTATGGCGGGCAGTTCTGGTATGCTTCGGCATCCATGAAAGAAGGTTATCAACCCATTACTACCCTCCCCAAGTCGATTGCTGCCCTTGATCAACAATTGAAGAAACAGCAAACTGAAAAACCACAAAAAACAGAAGGAGGCCCTCCGGCTATTCTTGTGAGCACAACACCTGCCGAGGTCATCCAATCAAATGGAGAAGCCAACTATGCCAACATCACCGGCACAAACTTGTTGTACGTTTCAAATTCTGAAAATGACATTTTCAAAAACATGGACAACCAGAGTTTTTACGTGCTACTCTCCGGCCGCTGGTATACCGCATTGAAATTGGAAGGCCCCTGGACTTACGTGGCCTCCGATAAACTTCCTGCCGATTTCGGAAAAATACCGGAAGGTTCTGAAAAAGATAATGTGCTGACCAGCGTAGCCGGTACGCCTGCCAGCCAGGATGCCATTCGCGATACGCAGGTTCCGCAAACAGCAAAAGTCGATCGCAAAAAAGCAACCTGCACCGTTGCGTACGATGGTGAACCTAAATTCGAAAAGATTGAAGGCACTTCGCTCGAACTGGCGATGAATACCAGCAGCACCGTTCTGAAATCGGGCGCTCAATATTTTTGTGTAGATAAAGGTGTGTGGTTTGTTTCCGCTGCTGCAAAAGGTCCGTGGAAAGTGAGTGATGAGCGGCCGAAAGATGTTGATAAAATTCCTGCCAGTTCATCGGCCTACAATGTAAAGTATGTGTACATCTACGACTCCACACCCGAAGTAGTGTACGTTGGGTACACACCCGGCTACATGGGTACTTATGTGTATGGCTCAACCGTGGTGTATGGAACCGGCTATTATTATACTCCGTGGTACGGACCGTATTACTATCCACACCCGGTCACCTATGGATTTAGTATGCACTACAATCCGTGGACAGGCTGGGGCATGGGCTTTCATTATAGTGCCGGATGGTTTTCATTCAGCATGTATGGCGGTGGCGGTTACTGGGGGCCACACCATCACCATCCTCCCTATCATCCTCCTTACCATGGTGGCATGTACGGGGGACGTGGGCCGACTTACATCAATGGCGATGTGAACATTAATGTTGATCGCTCCAATAATATTTATAATAAAAGAAATGATGTATCCACCCGCGATGTGCAACGGGGGCAAAGCAAGCCGGGTGTTTCTACCAACGATAAGAACCGCGGACAAAACCGCCAGCCGAGTGCCAGCCAGCAACCAGCAAATAATGCCGGGCCCAGAAGAAATAACAATGTGTACTCCGATAAGCAAGGAAACGTATACCAGCGCAACGATAACGGCAACTGGAACCAGCGTAATGGCAATCAATGGAACCAAACCCAACAGAATGACAAAATGAACCGCGACTATCAGAACCGGCAACGAAGTACGCAGCAAAACTCTAACTTCAACAACATGAACCGCGGTGGAAACATGGGCGGCAATTACCGTGGCGGTGGCGGGGCAAGAATGGGCGGAGGTGGAAGAAGGAGATAAGGATTTAGGATTTAGGATTTAGAATTAAACATTAATACTACATTTACATCCAGAATTAACTATACCTATATTATGAAAACAAGAAATACACTCATTGCCCTGTTGTTCTTATGCACCACAACATCCTTCGCTCAAACCTCCGATGCGGAGGCGGAAGCGATGATTAATTTGCTCGGTATCCAAAAGAAAGAAGCCATCGCTCAACTCGTTCAGGTTTCCGGAAAAGATTCTGTTGCCTTCTGGAAAATTTACGATGAATATCAGTTGACCAATAAGAAGACTGCAATCGCCAGGTTAAAGCTGTACGAAAAAACAGCGCTCTCTTATAATAACATGACTCCAGCACGTGCCGATTCTTTATCGGGTGTTTACTTTACCAACCGTGTAGATCAGGAAAAAACTCTTCAAACGTATTACACGAAAATTAAAACTGCTACCAATGCCGTTGTGGGCTTTCAGTTTTACCAGGCTGAGGTTTACTTGCTAACTCAATTAAGAGCGCAAATAATGATGCAGATACCCACGTATGGTCAGCTAAGAATTATGGCAAAAAAGAAATAAAAGAAGTAGTTAAATTTATGCTGGACTGGAGAGGAGCGCAAAACATTGGCGCGCTATCTCCAGCTCTTCATTGGTAGGGATCACTAAAATTTTAACGCGCGAATCAGGTCTATTGATTTCAAAAATCCCCTTACCTCCTTTTGCATTCTTTTCTTCATCAAGCAAAATTCCCAGCCATTCCATATTCTTTGTTGAAAGTTCGCGGGCGAGCGAATCGTTTTCTCCCACGCCTGCTGTAAAAACCAGTACATCCAGACCGTTTAATACAGCTACAAAAGATCCAATGAGTTTCTTAATGTGATAGGCATACATTTCGTAGGCTAAAATAGCTTCGCGATTTCCCTTTTTATACGCTGCCTTTACATCGCGCATATCGCTAAATCCTGTAAGGCCCAGCATACCGCTCTTTTTATTTAGAATTGTATTTACTTCGTCAAGCTCATAACCAAGTTCTTTCACCAGGTGAAAAATAATGGACTGATCAATATCACCGGTACGTGTGCCCATGATTAATCCATTCATGGGCCCAAAACCCATGCTGGTATCTACACATATTCCGTCTTTTACGGCCGTCATGCTGCATCCGTTTCCCAGATGAACAGTAATGATTTTTGCATGTTTATTTTTAACATACTCTGCGGCTCGTTCCGATACATATTTATGGCTGGTGCCATGAAATCCGTACGCGCGGATCTTGTGCTCTTCATAAAACACATTTGGTATGGCGATACGATACGCAACCGGCAGCATGGTTTGGTGAAAAGCAGTATCAAATACAGCTACTTGTTTTGCTTTCGAAAAAATTTTCTCCGAAACTTCTATGCCTAAATAATTCGGAGGGTTGTGAAGCGGAGCCAACGGAAACAATTTCTTCACCATTTCTTTTACTTCATCCGTGATGATCATGGTACTCGAAAAACTTTCTCCACCGTGCACAACCCGATGCCCAACTACATGTATCTCGTTCGGATCTTTGATTACGCCAATTTCGGGGTCGGTTAATAATTTTGCAGTCTCCGACAATCCATCGGCATGATTCTTTATCGATAATTGCCGTTTCGTGATTTGCTCGTTTCCTTTCAAAAATGTTTTATGCTGGATGGTTGATCCGTCAAGGCCTATCCTGTCGATCAGTCCGGAACACACAACGGTTGCTGCCGGCATCTGAATAAGCTGATATTTGATGGAACTGCTGCCGGAATTAATGACAAAAACATTCATTCTTGCTGGGCTTGGATGGCTGTTATAACTACGGTATTAAAAATATCATCTACGGTGCAGCCACGGCTTAAATCATTTACCGGCTTATTAAGCCCCTGCAGCATCGGGCCGATGGCCAACGCACCTGTTTCGCGTTGCACTGCTTTGTAGGTATTATTACCCGTATTTAAATCCGGAAAAATCAGAACGCTGGCTTGCCCGGCCACTTCCGAATTTGGCAATTTCTTTTTTCCTACCGAAGGGTCAACCGCGGCATCGTACTGAATGGGGCCTTCCACTTTTATATCAGGCCTTCGCTGACGAACCAACTCAGTAGCCTGCCGTACTTTATCAACATCAGCACCTACACCCGAAGTACCCGAAGAGTATGAAAGCATAGCCACTTTTGGTTCGATATTAAACATCTTGCTTGTGTCAGCCGAAGAAATTGCAATGTCCGCGAGTTGCTCTGCGGTTGGATTCGGGTTAACAGCACAATCACCAAAAATTGAAACCCGGTTAGGAAGACACATAAAAAATACAGACGATACGGTGGACATTCCGGGTTTTGTTTTTACAAACTGCAAAGCTGGCCGGATGGTATGTTGCGTAGTGTGGGCAGCACCTGAAACCATTCCATCGGCTTCACCTTTGTATACCATCATCGTTCCAAAATATGAAACATCGAGCATCAGATCGCGGGCCATCTCAAGGGTAACGCCTTTGGCTTTGCGCAGTTCGTACAATGTATTTACATAATCTGCAAAACGTGCAGATGTCGCAGGGTCAATAATATTTATTTTTTCAATTTCTAATGCCAGGTTTAATCGCCTTAGTGCCGCTGCAATATTTTCTTTATTGCCGAGGATCGTGAGATCAACAACATGTTGAGCGATCAGGGAGTCAGCCGCCTGCAGAATCCGGTCATCATCACCCTCCGGTAAAACAATATGTTTCATTTTTTCTTTCGCACGCTTTACTATCTGATACTGAAACATGCGCGGAGTAGTAGTTTGCGGACGGAACGAAATTATTTTTTCACCCAATGCCTGAACATCCACATGCTCATCAAAAAGGTTAATGGACAAGGCTATTCTTTCTTTATTGTCAGGATGGCTTCTTGGCCGGGTGTTCGCAACTGCATTTACCGTTGCAAACGTTCCTGTTTTTACTGCGATAATCGGAACAACAGTGTCCAACCCTTCTATAAGCCGAAGAATTGTTTCTTCCGGAACTAATCCTCCCGTTAGCATTAACCCGGCTATCTTTGGATAGTTCTTTGAAATATTTGCCTGAAGTGCTCCGATAATGATATCACCACGATCTCCCGGTGTTACAATTAATGTATTTTTTTGAAGCCGTGATAACGAATTGTGTAGCTGCATGGCGCCCACAATCGAATTTTCAACGGTGTTGGAAAGTAAATGTTCGCCAAGCAAAACCTCTCCTCCTACCGCAGCTAAAATTTCGCTCATGGTAGGACTACCAAGTTCTTTACTGGATGGAATTACACTCACCAGAATATTTCGTGGAAGCTCTTTTGTGAGTTTTTCTTTCATCTGATCCTTGCTTTCATCTGTTGCTTTGTTTGCAAAAACCGCAATAACCTGAACACCCTTATCCTTAAAGCTTTTTGAAATTGATAGTGTTGAATCAACAACTTCACTCAATGTCTTTCCCTCTGTTCGAATGATAATTCCAACGGGAATCCCCAGGTTTTCTGCTATTGTGACATTAATATCAAACTCCTCGTTCGTTACGTTGATGAAATCAGTTCCCTCTACAACTACAAACTCGTGACTCTCCTGAAGCTTCTTGAACTTGTTGATGATGGTATCAATAACGAACGTCTCTTTACCGGCATTCAATTGTTTCACCAATTCTTTCCGCGTAAACGCAAACATGTGCTCATACGCTGTTGAAAGTTTAAAGTGAGTTTTAATGGTATGAAGATGACTATCATTTTCGGGTTGATCAGCCGTAATGATGGGCTTGAAATACGCAATTTTCTCTGCACGCGAAGCAAGCAGGTTCATCAGCCCAAGGGCAATAATGGATTTTCCGGAATAGGGCTCTGTTGTTGATAGATAAATTGCATTTGTCATACCATAGAAATAACTAATCAACGAAGCTACACGGTTTGTTTTACTTTTCAACGGCTGTTAAAAACTTGCCGATAGGGTTATTATGAAAAAAGGATCATCGAAACCTATATTATAGGAATAGGTGGTTAGCTCGATATTTTTAAAGCCCGCGCCCACAATAATTCCCCGTTGAATTTCAAGATCGGTTTGGTACAACCTGGTACGCTGGCCACTAATACCGAGCCACAACCAATCGGTTGGTGAGTAAGTCAAGTCTGCCCAGTTGTAATAAAAATTATTCTCGCTGTCTTGTAAACCAAACAAATTTTCCATCTCACTGTACAGTTCAAAATTCTTATAGGTAATTGTGAATTCAAGGCCTGGCGCTATTCCATTTGATAGTCCAACAACACCCCCGAGCATGGGTGTAAACGTATAAGAAAACACATCGTCTCCTCCACTAAAATTGTATCCGACCCATCCTGAAAATGTTTCTCGATCTTCATAGTTGTAACGCGCCTCCAGATGAAGTTTGTTCTTGTCGGCACGAAAAACAGGCAATACAAAAAAGTCATGCGGGATGATGTAAAAATTAACATCCGTACTAAAATTCCATTGCGATGAATCGGATTGGGCAGATGCAGGAAAACCACCGGCAAGGACGACTAAACAAAAAAATACTTTCTTCATCCTCCCAATGCCATCGTTACTACCACCAACAAAACACCAATAAGGGTATAGAGCAATGCCGTAATCAATCGCCTGAACCCGGCATATCCCGCCAGCACATAACCACCCAGAAATAACATGAACAGCGCAATGCCATTGGATACACGCATGGCCAGGGTTATTTCATCGAAGAAAGCAAAAGGAAGGGCAACGGGAAGTGTGCAAAGAAAAACCAGCAAGAATATCTGCACACCTGCTATTAAATCAGCGCCTGTGAGCAGCAATCCTTTGGAGGGTTCAGGCAATTTCCGCAAGCGATCGCCAAGTCCTTTCAATTCTTCAGGCGTAACGATGGCAGCCAGCGCAGGTCGCATCTCTTCCTTAAGAATTTCGTGATCCCTTTCGCGGTCTTTCGACTGCTGTAATTTTTTTAACACGGTTATGGTATGACCTCTTTCCAGTGCCACGTCCATTAAATACATGATGGCATCTACCAATCCCCACGCCACATTACATCCTAACGCAGCCCACAGCAGTTCCCTGATTTCTTCCTTCCCATCGGTAGCCACGCTAATGGCACCTGTAAAGGTGAGCACCATAATCAGTCCAAAAAGCACTTCACCTATTCTGTCGAGTGGGTTTAAGACTGCTCCCTCGCGCACACGCGCTTTCCAAAAATTTCTATCCCTCATTTTTAGGATGGTATAAAGTAAAGCACCATGGCAACAATCAGGTAAATAATAATCAGTTGAACACCTTTATACCAATTAGAACGGCCATCACCTGAAACCAAGGCTGCAAGAATGACCGAGAAAAATAAAGTCAGGAGCAAAGCCCTAGGAAAGATAAGGTTGAGCTGACCTGGCCCAACGAATAAACTGAGCAACACCAATGCCGGGGCAATGAACAACGCAATTTGAATGGAACTTCCAAGTGCTATGCCGAGGCTTAAATCCATTTTGTTTTTAGTTGCCATGGCAATGGCTGAAATACTTTCTGCCGCACCTCCAACCACCGCCAGGAAAACAACGCCAATAAAAACACCCGACATGCCCAATACTTCTCCGGTTTCTTCGGCTGCGCCTACCAATACTTCACTCATAAATGCAGCTAACACCGATGCAACCACGAGCAAAGTCAAAGCTTTCGGAAGTGACCAGCGATTGGCATGATCGTGCTTATGTTCTCCGTCCTCGCTTCTAAAAAAATCAGCGTGTGTTTTAATCATGAATACCAGGTATAGGATATAACCGATCAACAGAATAATGGCCAGTGCGATATTCAGTGTATTTTCATTTTCAATACTTATACCTTTTTGGGTCATTGAATGAAAGCCACTGGGAACCATCAGGCTGATGACCGCTATCAACATCATAGAACTGTAGACACGGGTGCTGGCAGGGTTGTATTCCTGGTTATGGAATTTCATTCCACCTAAAAGAAAAGAAACACCGGTTGCCAGCAAAAGATTAGCCAGGATGGCGCCCACCAGCGAAGCGAGAACGATTTCGTACAGGCCGGCTTTTAACGCCACCACAGCAATAATCAGTTCGGGTAAATTTCCGAAGGTTGCATTGAGCAACCCACCGATGGCATCGCCCGTGTAGGTGGCCAGATTTTCAGTGGATGTACTGATTAACCGAGCAATGGGAATAATGGAAAGGGCTGCCGAAAAGAAAATTAAGGGTGCCGAGGCGTGGTTATATTCCAATGCAAGGCTGATGGGAATAAACACCAAAAGCCAATGAATACCGGGTTTCAGAATTTCTTTCATGATGATACGGTTGAACAGAAAATTTACAATATATTTTCTGAGTATCCGCAAAGTGTCCTAAAAAAGCTAAGTTCTCAGTTTTCATCACCTCACCCCAGCCCCTCTCCCCAGGGATAGGGGTGTCCGAGTTACGAGGATGGGGTGAGGTGTGACTCAGGACTTCAAACGGATACTCAGAATATATTTTGATGTTGATTAAACCTTCAAAAATTATCGTTAACTTTTTCCTTTAAAGCCATTCCTTATGAATCAACTGAAAGTTCAAACTCTCGATGAGGCGGTTGTTCATACTTCTAAAAAAATTAAAGTACTGAATGCCCTTGCCTGGCCTCCCGATGCTGAAGAGAAATTTCTTAAAAGCTGGTACAGGAAAAAACCTGAGTTGCCCACTGTTAATCTCAATATTCCTAATGTAACGAGTAATATACAATCGCTGGAAGAAATAGCCCAACAATGTGATCAGCAACACCCCGTTGAAAAGTTTATTGCCGATACTGCCCTTAGCTATGCGCATGCCGGTCGCATGCTTCGATCTATTGGCACACCTGATTTCACACGTTACTCTACTATTATATATGGACGGCCCGATATGGTGTATAAACTTCAGGGTATCTCCTCGGTTGATGCCGCTAAGTTTTTTCTGGAGGTGACAGATAATCTTTTAGGCAACCATCATATCCAACCCACTGAACTGGACATTCAGGCTTCTGATTTCGCAGAATGGTTAAAAGTTGAAGTAGATGAGTTTTTTGAACATGATACGGTTGAGGTCATACTGGATCCTAATATGTCATCCAAAGCGCTGGCGGGTGCCACGCGCATTCGGGTTCGTGGCAGTGCCGTGTTCTCACAACTTGATAAGGATCAACTCTTGTACCATGAGGCTTATATTCACACCGCCACACAACTCAACGGAAAAAAACAAGTCAATTTAAAATCACTGGGATTAGGAGCACCACGCACCACCCGCACACAGGAAGGAATTGCCGTACTGGCAGAACTCATCACCAACTCCATTGATATTACCAGGCTCAGAAGAGTTGCCCTTCGCGTACTGGCGGTAAAAATGGCACTTGATGGTGCCGACTTTATTGAAGTTTTTAAATTTTTCCTTGAAGCAGGTCAACCTGAAGTTGAGGCGGTTCGCTCGGCTCAGCGCATCTTCAGAGGCGGAGCCGTAAAAGGCGGAATCGTGTTTACAAAAGATGCTGTTTACCTCCAGGGCTTATTGGAGGTACATACTTTTTTGCGGTTAGCCATTCGCGATAATCGTCCTGATTTAGTAAGAAATCTATTTGCCGGAAGATTAACCATGGCAGATACTTTGCGGCTGGCTCCACACTTTGAAAGCGGCTGGCTGAGCGGCCCCGTTTACATGCCACCCTGGGCAACCGACCTCAGGCGCCTCTCGGCCATGATTGCCTTCTCTGCCTTTATAACCAATATCAAATTGGAAAAAACTTACCTGGACAGATTCATTGAAGGTGAAGAAGAATTTAATCAGGGAATGTATTTGCTCAATCATTAATTTCCATAAAAAAGAAAAGCCCCGAAATGATCGGGGCTGTACCATTTCAAAATGAGTAAATCAATTCTTGATGAGTGCTGCCGGTGACGGAGCTTTTTTGTTTGATTTTGCCTTCTCGGCAATTGATTTGTAAAAGAATAATTTAATTCTTTCCCCGCTTCCCAACTCAATGGTCTCACTCATACCATTTGTAATCCCACGTAATTCATCTTTCACCACCCCGTCTGAATTTTGATAGGCTGAACCCACTTTTTTGTCAAAATCTTCATACGTACCATCTACCTTCTGAATTTGAAGTTTACTGGCAAGCTTTCCGTCCTTCACTTCAATCTTACCAAAAAAACATTCGGCATAGTCATACTCATTACGAAGACTGATGATGACATCATGCGTACCATCAGCCACTGGTGATGCGCCACGTTCTTTAAATACAGCATACCATTGATCATAACAATTGGCTGTTTTTTTAGGTGGTGTGGCAGGAGCTTTGGTTGCCGTTTGAGCAAACAGGGTTATGGAAAATAGACAGATAAGGATGGATAAAAGCGTCTTCATACAGTACTTGTTAGTTTAAGCGAAGATAAGTCATTTTTTAAGTCGATTCAAAGCGAAATTTAACAGAATCACCCAATTTTGAATTAAACCAGGATTGATATTGACCGAAGATATAACCAGCTTGTTTTTTTTAATTCCCAGTGATCGAATTTAACAATCTTTCTATCTTTCGGATTCAAACTATCCCATACTATGAAACTTCCTACCTCAACCAGCTTTTGGCAAAAAGGACTGATTTTGATACTCATGACAGGCACGGCTTGTGGCAAAAAATCAGAAACCGTAAGCCTTCCCCCCATTAAGGTGAATGTTGTAAAAGCGGTGCAGGATAACGTTCCGATCTACGAAGAATTTGTGGCGCAAACCTTTGGCATGTCAGATGTGGATATTCGCGCACGGGTTGAGGGCTGGGTAACTTCGGTCAACTTCAAGGAAGGC
>Ga0268299_1002281_pt1 | contig 24204 bp, 21 predicted proteins | sample NOBtaG_FD_193484 | JGI IMG/M metagenome (GOLD analysis project Ga0268299, IMG submission 193484) | Activated sludge microbial communities from bioreactor in Nijmegen, Gelderland, Netherland - NOB reactor | ecosystem: Engineered > Bioreactor > Aerobic > Activated sludge | place: Netherlands... | reverse complement strand
CTCTATTATTGGCTTTAATTCTATTGATTTCATTGTCCTTTTATTACTCCATTGGTTTTTCTCATGCTACTACATCTTGTGGCCTTTACGCCAACTATCAATGAACCAATTTTTTTCTTTAACCTTTTTAGGCTTTTAGGCTTTTAGGCTGCTACAAAACATAAAACTTAATGCTCAACAACAAACCAACTAGAAAGCTTCTCTGTTAAAGCTAGTCCTATAAGCCATTTATGAGTATTACTGTCATAGCTACAATGCTTAACTACTGCATTAACTCTAACAGCACGAGTAGCTGAACTTAGCTCTATAGTTGCTCCTACTTCTAAAGCTAAATCAGAAGCTATTAGTAATCCTTGGCTAGAAATATTTAGGGTTTCTACTTTGCGTCCATATCCAATTGAGTTAGCTAACCTTCTAATAAACAATGTTAGTCTTAACTTTAAGCGTGTTTGCTTCCTTGTGTTGTACTCTGCCAATAACCCGCTACTGCTATTTGCCATTATTGCTGTTTGACTAGGCCAAAACTTTGTTCCTGTTAGTGCTTGTGTTTCTACCATTTCTTTCCACTTCCTTTTTATCAATCTTTTATGCCCTATGTTCTAGCTTGGTTAAGTTTTAGTGGATGTTCCTATGACTAAAGATAAAGAAAGGAGAAAAAACATCCACTTACTGCCACCCCTATATAACAAATTTCGTGCCAAAGGTTTTTAAGGCTGTTTTGGGCATAGTTTGGGTTGTTTTAGCTCGTTTTAGCTTGTTTTGTCCTGTTGCATTGTTCTTTTTCTTTTACCCAAGACAAGGTTTGTTCTTTTAGCACTACTTCTATTGAAGCTTTTTATGACTTGGTTTGTTACTTGATAAAATGTTTATGTTAAGACCACAAAATATAAGCGAAATAATTCTTAAAAGTACCTTTTAGCTTCTGTTTATGTAGCTTTTGATTAATTTATATTAGAAATATTATGGTCATTAAATTAAGTAGATGATTACTTTATATACTTGATCTTATTGCTTGTATTTTATTGATATATAAGTAGTTATTTTTGTTAAGTTTTATACTTTATTTTTAGCTTAGGTATTATTATAAATCAATTCCATTTTTGGTATTTTATTAAGTCATTTATTAAACGTAATCTGTAGATTATTAACACTGTTAAGTAAAAAAGCTTCATTCCAAAATTGGAACATACTTTTGAGTCTTTCTTACTTATTGAATATACTAGCTTTATTAACTATTTTGCTTACCTTTAATTTTTGTCTTTAATTCCATTTTTGGAATTTCTGTTGGGCTGATTTTCTAGGATTTTCTAGGATTTATGATGCTATAATTTGTTTATTTATATATAGTTATGAATTAGTATATTATATTAGTTATATTATGATAAGCTTAATATGAAAATTTAACGATTGTTCCATTTTGGAACTGGGTTTTATTGTCTTTTTATTTATTGTATATAGTATAATTATTGTTTTATAACACTTTATTGAAGTGTCATTTATTGTAGGTGTAAAGTATTGTTAGGAATTTATCATATTTTGATTAGGTAAGATAAATAGTATAATATCAAGTAAAATAATACCTTGATAAATAACAAAAAGCTTCTGATAATTTTTCATTTTCTTCCTCTCTCATGCTAAAATGCTTGGCTACTATTTTTCCGCTTTTCTTAAAAAGAAACCCTTATTACTTAGGAAATAACTATGAAAATCATTGCTATTGCTAATCAAAAAGGTGGTGTTGGCAAAACTACTACGGCTGTTAACCTTGCAGCTTGTTTAGCTTATCAAAAACAAAGTGCCTTGTTAGTCGATCTTGATCCACAAGCTAATTCAACTATTCATTGTGGTTTAGATCCTTATGATCAAAAAGCTACCATTTACAATTTGCTACTTGACCCCGACTATGAAATAGCAAAAGCTACTGTAGAAAAAAATAGTTTCCTACATATTATTCCTTCTAACTTAGAAATGGCTGATGCAGACGTAATACTAGGAACTGAAATAAATAGAGAAAGCCGATTAAAGTCACATCTTAAAGCTTTGCCTAAAAGATACGATTTCGTAATTATAGATACCCCTCCAAACTTAGGAGTATTAACCCTTAATGCCTTAGTCGCTTGTGATGATGTAATTGTATGCTGTGAAACTCAACCTTTTGCATGGCGAGCAGTCCAAAAATTAGCAGCAACCATTAGAAAAGTAATAAAAGCAACTGGTAATCCTATTGTTGTTCGTGCAGTAGCTACTAAATTCGACCGGCGTAAACTTAGCGACAAAGAAGTTCTAGAAGAAGTTCAAAAAAACTTTGAAAGTCTATGCTTTGATACAACTATTCCTTACACAGTTAAACTTACAGAAGCAAGTGGACAAGGAAAAACAATCGTAGAATATGATCCAACAAGTGCTGGATTTACGGCCTACTATTCTTTAGCTAAAGAGGTAATAAATGTCACAAAACGTAAACAACAAGAAGCAGCAGAAACGGAAATACAATCTAGGGCCTAATCCTCTTTCTTCAGCAGAAAAGAAAGCTACTGATTCTGTCCTTAACCGTTTGTTGGGTACAGATGATGAAACTGATCATATTAATTTGGATATTCCAAAAAAAGATCTTATTGATCTCAAAATTGATCTTAAACAAAACGATCACTTACATAGCTCCTTTCAGATCGACAAAAAAACCAGTGATTTTACTACCACCCTGCTACCTGATAACCCGGTGATTGAAACACCCGCTGATAGTAACCCGGTGACTAAAACACCCCCTGACATAAACACCCCATCATTACAAAACCCGGTAACTAAAACACCGGGTCATATAGTAACCCGGTTATTTGATACTAGGGAAAAAGGGTTCTTTATTCCTAATTGGGTTGAAGATGAATTGATGCCAACACTAGAAATTTCCGAGCAAGTTGTCTTAAGGAGAATTATTAGGCTAACTATAGGATTTAATCGCTCAATCACTGATCCTGTCGGTAGTTTGAAACTAGCAGAAAAATGTAATATGAGTGAAAGTGGTGTAAAAAAAGCTATTAGATCTCTTGAACAAAAAAGGATGATTGTCGTACATAGAGACTTTTCTGGTAATCGTTATACTGGTGGCAATAAGTATGAAATCCTTTTTCAGAACGACCAAAAAACACCGGGTTATCAAATCACCCCGTTATCTAGTGACTCCATAAAAGATGATGATCATGATGATTTAAAAAGACATGATCATCATCAAGGCCAAACATCCAACATAACTGACCATGAAAAAGCAGTGATGATGATTTACCAAGAAGTTACCGGAAATCTTTGGTCAAAAGCTGATCATACCAATTACGAAAAGATTAAACACATCCCTATCGAAAAGATTGAGGTAGCTCTAAGGTTAGCTAATGACAGAGCTACTAATAGACCCAACTCATTTGCCTTCTTTATCAAGGAAATACTTGCTAGCGTTAATCCTAAGATACAGAGTAGGACTACTAGAAAGAAAGCTATGGCTAGAATTGTTGAAAGGGTCAGAAACGGTTGTGTTGGTAGCAACATTTCACCTTCTGAATTTGCTCATAGAGTGAAAGAGGCTTGTTTGAGGGAAGATGTTGCTTTTGACAACGATTTATTTGATGAAATCTTGTCAAAAGCTTAAACATTTATCTATAGCTAATGCTAATAAATCTAAGTATCTAAATATCTGGCTGTTGGCCTTGCTCAATTTGATTTTCTAAATTGTTAATTAACTGATTCATAGCAACAATGATTTCACGCGCTCTATTAGCGGCTGAATTAGTTGCTTCAGGATCAAGCTCTATCGCATGTTTTAAGTCTTGGCTTGCTGCCTGAAAGTCTGCTCGTTGCAAGTGAATTTCTGCACGATTGACATATGCTGATATATCTTTTGGATCAAGTTTAATCGCATCATCTAATTCAACTAATGCTTCATCGAGTTTTCCTGCTGCTGTTAACACAGTCCCAAGGCTTGAATGAGCTATTGCACTATTATTATTTAGCAACACTGCTCCACGAAAAAGGTCTTCTGCTTCATTAAGACGGCCTTGTTGGTACATCAATGCTCCTACCGCTAATATCGCATTAACGTCTGAGTCTTTAATCCCTGCTACTTCTTGCAAGCTAATTTTCTTGTCTATTAAATCTGTTATATACTTCAACCCTTCTTGCAATTGTTTTTCATCATGCACATCAATATTTTCTAATGGGTTTGCTTTTTCTTTAACTTTTTCTGTGGTCGGTTTTGCTTTACGCCATTTCTTGTTTGACATTTTTTCCTCTATATTATTGGTAGTATTTATGAGTATAAGCTCTGTAGTACATCTTCAGCATTATTTTGGATAAAGTAATGCTGATCTTTTGTTAAATAAGAAAATCTTGGATTGATTTCTATCAAAGTAGGGCCAGAACGAACCCTTACACTTTTCATCAACCCATAAGAATGACTACTGACACCTGAAGTACCAATAGAGATATAGACTGTACAACCCCTACTAGCGTTCAAAGATAACTCGTAATGTTCTTTTTTGATTAAATCATCAACTAATACAATATTTGGTATTAAAATATTTTTACATTCGCACAAAGGTGGTAATTTATCTAGGTTAAGCTCACACATTTCATAAATTCTCTTGCAAGTAGGACAAATAGCTTTTGATATATTCCCATGTAGTTCTACTGCTTGTCCTCCAGCTTTTTGTATAAGACCATCAAAATTACTAGTTAAAGTAACTAGATTAACTACTCTGCGTTTGGCAATAGCTTCTTGAAAGGCTACTAAAGCATTATGGGCTGGACTTGGTTTAGCTTCTTTTACTAATTTATAAAGGTGGACGTAATATTGCCATGCAAGTTCTGGAAACTGTGCTAGCCCTCTGATAGAACATAAATAAACAGGGTTTTGTTTATGAAAATATTTGTCTTTCCCTTGTCCACGAAATGTTGGTATTCCACTACCCACTGAAACACCTGCTCCTACAAATAGAACTATAGAATAGCTTTTATTTATTTTTCCTTTAATCTCGTCTGTTATAGTATCCGATATTTTAGTTTGCATTTTGCATCCTTCATAAATAATTTTCTTTTCTATAAATATTTTAATTACTTTCTTTTTGCATAACTGCTCCAACCCATTCTTTAATCTGTCTTTTTTCAATTAATTTTAATCCCAATTCTTGAAAAACATTAACTACATCATTATCTTTAACATCAGTAACAACACTGCTAGTATCTAGCCAGTCAAATGTCGCTGTAATATTTTTGTTAATTTGATCAGAAAACCCAGAAATTATTAACTTGCCTCCAGGTTTCAAACACCTAATCAAGTCATGTTTAATTATCTTAAACGTTGCAGGCAATAAGTTCGCAACAATTACATCATAATAATCAGATGGATATTCGGTTATGTATGTCTCTTTAAGGTTTATTTTGTTAGATAGGTCGTTAATCTCTATGTTTTGTTCTGCGTTTTCTACTACATCCTGGGAAATGTCAAAAGCATCTACAAGCGAATCAGGCATCATCAGTGCAGCCGCTATAGCTGCTATACCTGTACCTGTCCCAACGTCCAAAAGCCGTTCCCCCTTCCAGTAAGTTTCTAACATTTCAACTACTAAAAGGGTTGTTTGATGATCCCATCCAAAAGAGATGCCAGGATCTATTTTTATGGGCTTGTGTCCTTCAAATTTTGGATCTTCTTTAATTAAATCTTCTTGCCAAGAACGAATGGCAACAAAAGTATTTCCAATAACAAAAGGTTTAGTATCCAAATACCACTGCTTCAAATGAGGCGTTATTCTGTTTGTTAAGAGTTCTCTGTCAGTTTTTTGTGATTGCTCCCGAAACTTTTCATCATCTGGAATATCGAAACTTTGTAATAGCTGTCCAACTAATTTTTCTAATATTTCATCATTCATTTATTTCCAATCCCCTTGAAGTTGAAATGCGGCCCAATAATAAGGGCTTTTACATTGTTGAGTCTGTAGCATTGTTATTTGAGCCTGCCGTAACGCTGATGAGGGCATTAAACCATTAGAGATATTTTTATAAAAGTCGCTCATTAATTGTGCGGTGCTATCATCATCTACGCTCCACAGACTCGAAACAACGCGTCTTGCCCCAATATAAAAAAACGCTCTAGTCAAACTGATCATACCCTCACCCGCAACTTCCTTACCCTTTGCGCTTTGGCAAGAACTTAAAGTAACCAACTCTGGCGCAAACTTCAGATTTAAAATATCTTCTATAGTAAGAAAACCTTGACATTCCTGTCCTTCTTCATCTATGAGACTCAAAACAACGCAGTTTAACTGTGGATTATTACGGAAAACCAATGAGTGAGTCCCAAAATGAAGGCTAAGACCGTTTTCTTTAAGATTTTGAACTACTTCTTTTTTCGCGGTTGGCCCTACAAAAAATTCACTTTGTTTTGGGAAAAACTTCTTTATTGATTCTGCTTCGCGCCTAGTACCTTCAAGTCGCGTAAAACTAAACTCCCTTAGATTACGACGCTTGTTATTAATTTTCGTTTGACTAATTTGACTAACTAGTAAAGACTTCTCATTACTAATTTTGGTAATTCTAGGATCGTCAATATTAAATACTGGATCCGCAAAAACTGCTATTTTCTGTACTCCTAAACTTTTCGTTTGTCTTATGAAATTCAAGCTTGATGCGGACGGAACAACAATAACTTCGTACTGTTGTATTAAAAACTTAGAGTCATAAAACAAAGCATTAAAAGGAACAATATGTAGTCCTTTGTCTGGAGAAATAATTAATCTTTTTTTGTTAGTCAAGTGAGCCTTCATAGGTAATATCACAAGTTTAAATAAATCGTGCGATACATTTAGATATTCATTATCAGCTACTTTAATCCTATATTCACTGTCTTTTAATGTTTCTACCACGTCCCTATTTCTTTCGGTCAAAAGAAAATAAATTTTTTCTGCCAGTTCTTCAATTTTTGTTTTTGAAGGTAGGGTGAAAACAACTTTTTCTTTGTTGGTGACTAGCCATGCGTAGCTATTTTTATCGCCCAATGAATATTGTATTAATACTGTATCACTGTCTAGTAGTTTCTGTATTTCATCTATACTTAGGGCAGTGTTATTCTTTACTTGGTTACTAGTATTAATTACTGTTTTTAGAATCTCTAATTTAGTTTTAGTCTTATCTAGATCTTCCTCTAACTTTAGAATTTCGTATGTATTATTACTATTAGAATTTTTTAATTTTATAATTTGTGTTGCTAAATAACTTAGCTGGTTATTCAACGATTCATATTCAATATTAGAATCTATTTTCTTGTTTTTTATACTTTCTGTATCTAACAATTCTAATAAAGTTCTGGCTCGCATTTTCTCGCTAATAAAAAAAGCAAGTTTGTCATAATTCTGATCAGGACTTAATTTTTGCATGCTCATTAAAATATCTATATACAATTCATAATACCGTTGTTTAGTTGCAAAATAACTAGACTGAAAAGTTTTGCTGATAAATTTTGACCTTACCAACTCAACTTTTTCTATAGATTCCTTCATTAAATTAGCGGCTATTTTAAGATTGCCCCGACCGACTTCAATTTTTGCGAGGTTGTATACAGTAGTTAACTCAGCAGGTTCATTAAAAATTTTTCTGCTTATTTCCAAAGCTTTGTTTATGTTTTTGGTGGCATTATCTTCATTTCCTAAAGTACCTTCTGCAATTGCTATTAAATTTCTTGTGTATATTTGCCCAACAAAGTCATTCGTTTTTATCCGTATTTGCAATGCCCTTCGCAACAAATCTAGACCTTTTTCTGTATTTCCTTCTTTTAACTCTATATCTCCCAGGCGATTCAATGCGTTAGCTTGACGGAACTCGTCTTCAAATTTAACAGACTTACTTAAAGCTAAATCAAGATTATTCCTAGCATCGTTTAAATTCCCCAATTTTATTTGTTCTATTGCTATATTGATTAAAATAATACTCTCATTTCTGATATCGTTTAGTTTTTTAGCTAAAGTTAACCCTTGTTCGTAGAAAAATAAACTCTTCTCTGTTTCAGATAAATAACTATAAAACAACCCTATATTTGATAAAGTTATCAATTTAAAACTTTCCGTCGTTGGAATCTCCATAGCTTCAAAGAGGCAATTAATAGCTTCTTCAAACCTGTCTGTTCTCAAGTATGCCACACCTAAGTTATTTAGTATATGTACTAGTAAATCTCCATTTTGGGTTGTTCGTATGATTAGTAGCCCTCTTTCATAGAAATCTATTGCTTTGTAATTTTCTCCGTATTGATCATAAACCAAACCGATTTCATTAAGTATTTTCGCCTGTGCTTCCTTACTCCCAATCTTTTCGTAAGTTCTCAAACTCTCCTGATACGCATTAACAGACAAAGATTTGTCGTAAATTTGTGATGCAAACGCCCCCTTATTACTTAAACTATTAGCAAGAGAGTTGTAATCATTAGCTAGCTCATAAAACCACATCTGTCGATCGTAAGTTTTCAAAGCAAGTTCTTTTTGTCCTCTTTGCTTGTATATACGTAGTAGTTCATTACACATTTTACCAGACAAACTTAAAACTTTAGCTTTTTCTAAAAGTTCTATGGCTTTTTCATAATACTGTAAAGCTTCGTCAAGTTTACCTTGTATATTAGTTACAACACCTATATTATACAACGTCAATGCTTCTTCGTAAGGATCTTTCAAAACTTCTCTTGAAATGGCGGCAGATTTCTGATAATAATCAAGAGCATAGCTATATTTTTTTTGTTCATTAAAAACATATCCAATATTATTCAATGCTGTACCTTCACCAAGTGCGGAGCCAATAGATTTATAGTTTTGTAAACATAGCTGATAATATTTCATAGCTTTTTCATAACTATCAGGATCATTATATAAATGACTAGAGTGAATATCAGCAAGCTTGCTAGCTATTTCGCAAACTCGATGTACATCATTTACTGAATTGTATATGTTCATACACTTTTCATACTCACTTGCTGCTAATCTCCAAAATTTAATGTTTTCCTCTTCGTTCTTACCATCAGTTTCTTCAAATCTTTGTCCAGCCATAAAAGTTTTTCGGGCAACTAAATAAGATTGATATGTTTCGTTGTCCGACGCAATATTTGCACTTAATAATTTTATTTCGTACTCTCCTTTAAGAGTATTACGATCACGAGGTTTTATACTTAATTTATATGTACCACTATTTTCTGACACATCCACCAACTGTTCTACGGCATTTAGACTACTAAACTCGTTAACCCTATTCAACACTTCACCAGTTGGGGAAATTAATTCTATTTCTACATCGATACCAGTTGACTCAACGCTAACATTAAATTGAGTATTTGCGTCCAAGCTTATTGAATAAGTATGAGTATCTCCAACACTAAGTTGGCTAACTATAGGAGTCCCAACCTCTAATTCAATTATTTTGGTCTGACCTTGGCCTTGGGTCGAAAAGTAGGTAGACAAAAGTGTGGCTAAAAGAAGGTTAAACAGATTTTTCATAATAAACCTACCAAAAATACTATTTTAATTATTTAACAAACAATATTTATTATTTTTTTTGCGAACTTTCACCTTTATGATTCTCTAACATTTTTACTATCGATTTTATATAGTTTTTATCTTTCTTATAATTTTCTATATAATTTAAATCTTCCCAAAGAGGAGTTCTTTCTTTTTTATCAAAAAGAACTAATGCACCATCAGCATTTTGTTTATAAAAAATAGCTTGGGTTTTATCATCTTGCTCAGAAGATAATTCCCACTTGCCATTCTCATTTATAGCTTTTATTAATTCTTCTTTAATTTCAACATCTATTGAATTAACTTCTTGCTTGCCTATTTTTAGATCCATAACAGCTACATACATTAGGTTAGATAAAGCTAAGCGTTCGCTTGCAGCATTTTTATTATTTTTGTTAATGGAATTGCCTCTTGTTTTACTAATATTTTTAGGCTCTGTATTCATAGAAATCTTATCATTTTCTTTATATAAACCTTTTGGTTCTTCAGGCTTACGTGGTTTTGTATCGTTTTTTGTTATAGTTTGTTGATTATTTTCTTTAGTATCATCTTGTCTAATATTGTTATTATTATTTTCTGGGCTTTTTGCAATATCAGGGCTAATAGTTTGTATTGGGCTAGGAGTAACAATAGGTGTATTAGCAGGATTATTTTCTGGACTTACTTTTATTATGGGAGTCTCTTGATTAGCAATTATATTGGTTGGGCTACTAGGTTTTGTATATTGGTAATATGCAATTGTAGCCAAAACTATTACAAATAGCCCTACAAAAGAATACATCAAAGGTCTTGGGTTTTGGACTAAAAATGGATTCCAGTAACTATTGGTATTATTAATATTATTACTAGTTTTAGGCTTATATTCATTTTTGAATACAGCTTTCATTACTTTCTCTTTTAGATGCTCTGGTGGTTTTGCATAGGCATACTTTTTTAAAAAGCTATATAACTTTGGATCTGACTCAAAACCATCTGGCAAATTACTAGGATCTATTTTTTTAACTTCTTCATCTGCTTTGGCTGCTGCTCTTTTAACTTCTTCATCAAGAACTTCGTTGTCTGAGAACATTTCTTCATATTCTGGAAATAGTTTTCTATAATCTTCTATATCTTTCATATATCTTCCTACATTTTATTCTAGTTTACTATCTAGATTATATCTTTTAGTAATTCTTGAATTATTACAATTATCCTAGCTATCTTTGTTTTGATGGTGTTTTCATTCACTCCCAAAACTTTCGATATCTCTCTAGTCTTTAATTCACCATAAAATCGCAAATTGAAGATTTGCTGGTCTTCAAGCGGTAATTTATTAATTTTTAATGCAATTTTATCTACAATTTGTTGGTCATGAATTGTTTGCGCTAGTTTGCGATCACCCCTAAAAATAAATTCCTTTAACCGTGGAAAAAACCTCTTTTTTTCTCTTTTTAATAATGTGATGGCTTCTCCCCTGGCAATCAGGAATAGTGACGTTCCAATAGAGACTTCGTTAAAAGTATAGCCGTTCACCATTTTTTCATAAAAACGTAAAAATGTAATCTGAACAGCCTCCTCAGATAGGTGGTGATTATTTAGTATTTTTATTGCTATATTATAAACCATTTGTTCATATCGCATGTAAAGTTGTTCAAATTGATAATTTACCTCATCAGATTGCTGATTTATCATACGTTTTTTCTTCTTACATGATTAGCCAACGGGAATGGTAAAAAAGTTTCAAAAAGTCGGAAAGTTTTTAAAATTTTTCCTGTTAAATTTCCCATAAAATTTTGGTTATATTTTTGTAATTATAATTGTCCGACACTGGATCATAAAGAAGAAATTTTTTAAAATTATAAATTGATCTACAATTAGCTTTCAGAATTTCATTGTAAGAATAGCTATGGTTACATTATGGTTCTGACTAAACTGATTTTTGGCTTTGCTTAAAATTTATCACTTATTGAACATTATTCGTTTATTTATTTACCTTAATCTTCACCTTTTTACGGTTTTTCAAATTTTGTTTATAAACGCCTAAATCTGACTCCTTTATTAACCAATGCCTACTAGATAAAGCTATTGCTGGTAATAACTTCATCTCAATATGCCTTCTAATAGTTCTGTCTGTAACTTCAAACAATTTTGCTACTTCTATTGTAGTTAAAAACTTATCCTGTTTTTCCATTAAATAATCCTAATAAATCTTAATTATAAGGTAATCAATAATTTACCAATTAACTTCTAAAAATTACAAACTAATTGATATTAACACGGAAAAATTTTTCACAAGCTTGAAACTTTTTTACCATTCCCGTTGGCTAATCATGCAGATGGACTTTTTTACAATCGAAAATTTGTGGATACCATGAATACAGCACAATTTATAAATGTATTAGCAACACAATTACGACTCAGTGAATTTACTGATATTAGTAATAATTGTAGCCAACAAATAGTAAAAGAATATGCTGATGAACTAAAACAACAATACCAAAATAGACCTACTTCACGTTGGTATAATTTAGCTGATAATCATGTTGGAATAAAAAATAATAATACTAGAAATAATAAGAAATTAACTAGAAATAACATTAATAATAATAATATTGATAATATAGACCATAGTAATCACATTAAAACAAATAATAGTTTAGCTAACAGCCATCACGTTAGCCATTACACTTAGTTTCACACATTTAGTTGTGCAATAACAAACTAAATCAAACAAAAAATTTAGTTTAAACACCAATCAACAAAATAACTTAGTGATAATCTTTTCAAATATAGCTTCAATGATTTGTTAGGGTTATTACTAATAATTAAAACGAAATTATAGCAAGCAAAATAAAGACGAAATAAAATTTAACAACAAAGGAAGAAAGGTTATTAATTATGAATATTACGAAAGTAAAAGAGGTTAAGCAGAGATTTCAGCTTCCCGGCATGCTCATTCTTGCTCTTGAACAATTATTAGGAGAACGGGAAAAATTGAATATGGAAAGGACTGGTATTTTTAGCAAAATATCTAATTTTTTCAACAACTTAGCAGCAGAAACACAACCAAATGTCGGCTTACAACCAGCAAAAAATATTTTGGTATGTTAGTTATTGGCACGCTATTTGTTATAACAGGGAAAACAAAAAACAATGTTGCGGACAATAAAAAACATACCAAACAAAATCAAAAATATGTGTACCGATCTTACAACTAAAATCGGTTAGGAGAAATAGAAAATGCTGACGAAACACGTTCTAGGAATAGATTTAGATCTAAATAAATGGCGGGTAGCCATTGGTACTATAAATACACGATCTAATCAGGTAGTTTTGGATCATGTTGGAACATATTCAAACATTCCTGATCTGAAGCAAAAACTAAGTAAATATTCTATTAGTAAAACAGTTTACTCTATTAGCAATCAATATTCAGTTAGTTTTGTAGTAAATCTATTAACCAATTTAACTATTGATGGAGAATGCAGATCTAGACGAATTGCTAATGATCAAAATGCTGACTTTTTTAACTTTGGAAGCAATTCTGTGTTAGTAGCTTTACCAAAGAACAATGTTGTTGATATTTTGGGCTATCATCAGGCACTAGGATTAAAACAACCATTTAGTGTTAATGCTACAGATATTGAGTTAGGTTATCTACTACAAAGAAATTACCCTCATCATCAGATTTTAACCTTAGCAATATTAAATTTTCAGCAACAGCACATTGGTATTTCTGTGTATCAAAATGGTTCAATAAAACACATCACTTGGATAGACTTAGAAGAAAATGAGCTTGCTAATATTAGTAAATCAAACAATATCAGTAATTTAAGTAATACGAATAAATTAGCTGACAGAAATAGCTCAATTAATTCAAATGAACATAATGTTAAACCAACTACATCAGCTAACTCTACAACTGTTGTAGCAACAACACAGACAGAATTAAATGAAATTGAATTTGTTGTGGAAGCAAATAGTAGCCAAATGAATAATGTTGCTAGTGGCGATGTTTCTACAAACTCTGCTAATTCTGCTAAAGCTAAATTAGTCCACAAAATAGCTAAAGCTTTGGTAGCAGCAACGCAATACTGTGATCCAGTACGAGTTGAGCCAAAACAAAAAGATAGTTTTGACTTTCATTATAATCTAGTTCTATTAGCAGGTTTAGTTCCTGATGATATCGCTTTAGAGTTAAGAACAACAGCTTCAGCAGAAAAACTAAAAATTTCTGATATTGAATTTGTAGAACCATTGCGCTCAAACCTTATTAATATTAGTAGTTTAGTTGACAGTGAACGAATAGAACTAGAGCGTAATAGCCATCAATATGCAGTAGCAATTGAATCTATTGCTATGCAGGCTGAGAACTTAGGAATAAATCTAGCACTCCCAACAGGCGATTATAAAAACAATACACTTGATAAAAAAGTATCTCTAAATGCTGAGATAAAAGTTAATGAAAATGTTGTTACAAAACTGGCATCATCAGCAGTAGCTAATGCTAAATTAGTTGTACCATCATTAGTTAATCAAAAATATCTACTACTAGTTGCTACGCTAACTTGTTTAATGATAGCTAGTTATCGTTACTATAGTTACAATAATGAAATAGCTAGCATCCAAAACGACTACACTTCAGAGAAAAATAGAGAGGTTTTGCTGCTAGGAGTAAAAGATAAATTTGAAAGCTTGGAACGTAAAAATAAATCAAAAAATGAATTAATCAACTCGATTAAAAATATCCAAAAAACCCAAATGTTAGTCCCTACTATCGTGGGAGACATACAAAATCTTACTTATAGAACCACATTTAGAGGACTAATAACTATTTCTGAACTAGATGTCGTGGGAACGGACGTAAAAGTAGCAGGCAAAGCCTTGGATAAATTCAGGGTAGCAGCATTCGCTAGTGAATTGCAATCTAGTAACTATGAGGACGTAATCCCAGCTAAATACACTGCTGTAGATAACGTCCAGGGTACATATGAAATAGTAACTAAATATACAGGCAATATTCCAAAGAATCCTGTGCTATTACCCAAACAGACTCCAGTACAGCTAATGCAAATTAATCAAACTAATAACCAAATTAATCAGGGAAAATAATAATTAATAACTATATATCATACTTTGATAATAGTTTAATTTACTGAAATACTGAGAGTTACTAAAACTGAGCAACAAATATTAGATGGCTAAAACTGAGAAATAAATGAGAGGAAAATATGTTAGAAAAAATAAATAAATTAGAGGAAAAACTTAGAAATATAGATAGCCAAAAAGTAATTGCAATGGTTTTCTCTATAATCATTCTTGTTGGGGGTTATTTTACAACAAACTATTTTTACTTTAGCGAGCAAGATGCTCTTATTCTTAAGGAAAAAGAAAAACTACAGCAACTTAAAACTAGTAATGAACTACTAGTAAAACTTAGTAATAATTATCCTGAATTAGAAAAAGAATCGGCTCGTATAGATGCTGAATACATACAGCTTTTACCATTAGTTCCAGAAAAACGAGAGCTTCCTAGCGTGTTGCAATCAATTCAATCACTTGCTTATCAACGTCAATTAAGACTCGCCAACTTTGAGCCTAAACCCATAAAAACAACCACTGGTAATTTAGCTGAGGTAGTTATTGATACTGAATTATTAGGGGATGATGAGAGTATTAGACAATATATGACTTCACTAAATAACCTTGACCGAGTAATTCATATAAACGGCCTAAAATACATTCGCAATGAAACTACACAGAATTTTATTGAGAATGAAGTTAGTAATAGCAATGAAACTAATGCTCAAAACGCTCAAAATATTTCAAATAATTCAAATAAAAATAATGATTTTGTAAAAGCTAAGATCAATTTATCTGTCTATTTAATTAATAAGTTAGCAGATAAAAAAGTTAAATAGTTAACTAAAAATTAACTAGGAATAAGTTAAAAAAGTTAATAATAAACTAAAAATAACTAAAACTTTGTGCTTTGTTCTAATAAATAATTGTACTTTTACTGATAGGAGAAAATGAAAATGGGTGTAACGGGATTTCTAAAACAATTTTTTAGTAATGGTGATACTGAGAATAATAATGCAAAAATTAGCAGTGATTTAGTTCCAGCTATGGCTAAACATAAGTCTAATAAAATTGATAATTTTGATAAATCTAATGCTACTGAGCAATTAGATGAAAGTAAAAATAATAATAATAAATCTGTAAATACTAAAAATGTAGCTAATGTAGCTAATTTAGTAACTAATGAACAATTACCTAGGCTAACAGTTGATGATTTGCCAGCTTTTTCATTAGAGAATGTAGATAACTTATCAAATACGGATAACAAAATAACAAATTATGCAAATAGCATTAATGGAACAAGTAGCATCAATGGAGTAGGCTACACTGGTGGTACTAGTCTTATAAACACAAATCAACCTTTTGTCATCGATGGGCTTGATGAACTTAATGAGCTTGAATTAGTAGATAGCCAAGGGAGTTTTTTTGTTCCACCAAGCGACTATACACCTTTATCCGGTGGTGACGCGCTTTTAGCTACCACATTTAATGTTTCTGATGAGCTTCTAAACATATTAGGCCCAAAAACATCTATAAAAACTAAATGTTTAGTCACTAGTTTAGATAGCATTAATAATGAATTAACAATACTTCATTCTAAATTAGCTCAATGTAATGCAGTTTATCGACACATTAATAATCAGTTTCCTCATTATAAATTAAATTTTGTAGAAGTTAGTGATGAAGTATTATTACTAGAAAGAATTGACCATCTATATTCAACTGCCAATTCTCCACTTCTTGTAGCAGAACAAGAACGTTTAGCACAACATCATAAACTTCAACTACAAAAGTTAAATAGTTCTGTTAATGATCAAATTAAAAACATTATCTTTGCAAAAGACAGTGCTTTACAAGCAGGCCAAAATCCTTTGCGAGAAATGATAGCAGACTGGTTTTGTACCGCACACCAAGCAGGTGCAAGCGATCTTGATATAGATTTAGAAATACACCCCACCTATACAGGTCAGGAATATTGGCTAGTCGTCCGCATGAGAAAAAACGGGAAAATGCTAGATATTGTACGTGAGAAAACTAAACTAGAAATATACCAACGTTTAGTTACTGTATTCAAAGTTATAGCTGACCTCGACACAGGGGATAATTTTAGCTATGTAACAGGACGTATAGAAGCGCAACTTGTCTATGGTAGCCGTTCGCCTAAAATCGAGATGCGCTGTAATGTTGCCCCGCTTGGAGCCGGACTACCCGCATCTATTTCTATCAGATTTCAATCATCACAAGAATTTTCTCCTACATTGCCAGAATTAGGTATGTTTCCTTATCAGGTTGATTTGGTTCATCATTATGTTATTGAACCAACTTTTGGCTTAATTCTTATATGTGGGAAAATCAACTGCGGGAAATCTACTACACAAACAGCCATTCTTAGAGAAAAGCTGAGGGTTCATTCTGATAGAAAATACGTTACTATTGAAGATCCAGTAGAAATACGAATACAAGGCGCAACTCAATTTACTGTTGACGAGAAAACTAAACTGGAACAAGGCGACCTCATTTATTTAGAAACAGCACTTAGACATAATCCAGACTGTTTAGCTATAGGTGAAATACGTAGTCGCAGTAGTGCAGAATTAGCCATAAACGCTAGCATTGTAGGGCATACCTGTTTTAGCACAATTCACACATCAACCGCTACAGAGGTCATTGAGCGAATGCTTAGTTTAATCTCTAAAACAGACAGGTCAAAGTTAGCTAGTGCATTGCAATGTGTTATATCCCAAAGATTAATAGAAAAAAATTGTAATGTATGTGAGAAAAAAGCGGATCCTAAATCTAATAGTATAAATAGATTAAATGAGTATGTACAGAAAATAGGCTGGAAAAAGCCAGTAAAATTTGTAATAGCAACTGGATATATGAAAGACGGTTCTGTTTGTCGCGCTTGTAATGGTACTGGAACAACTAGTCGCATTGGGATATTTGAAATTTTGACTTTCTCAATGAAGCTAAAAAACATGATCTTAAAAGGAAAATATAGCGGTAAAATACGTAGGCAAGCAGTTAAAGAAGGCTTTAAGACTTTATGGATCAACGGTTTACATCGTGCATTACTAGGTGATGTATCTCTTACAGCAGTAATTGACCAGCTAGGACGACCCGATCATGATAGTGAGGGCTTAGATCCTCTTATTCCTTTTGAGTCAGATACAGCAGAGTTCGAGACAGGAAACTTAAATTAATTAATAAACTATAGTGTTTATAGTTTATCAGCTTAAACTAAGAGTAATTAAAACAACAACTTAGCTAAATTGATACTTAAAATAGTTGGGAGAAATTATGTCAGAAACTTACAGTAATATTAATAGCGATGTAAGCAATAATACTAATTACGATGTAATATCAAGTAATGTTATTGATAATACTACTTACCCTAATATAAAACTGAGTAGTAAACAACAAATAATGTTTGCTGAGACTTTTAATAGGCACATGGAAGCGGGCGTTTCTGTACAAAGTTATTTATCTCGTACTGCCGAACTAACTGAGAATAAAAACTTTAAGTTTTTACTCACTAAACTTTACGAATATGTAAGCCTTGGTGAACCTCTACATAAAGCTATGGCAAGATTCCCTAATGCTTTTCCTGAGTTTATGGTTTCTTTGTTTGAAGCAGGTGAAAAATCTGGCAGTTGGACGGAAAAGAAAAATAATAATGGTAATGGCAAAGGCAAACGAAAAGGTGACGCAGCAATTTTACCAATGTTGGTCGAATTTCTTAAACGTACTCATCAAGCAAAAAATAAGCTTTTTATGGGTATCATTTATCCAGCAATAATACTAGGAGCATTAGGAGTAGCAATAGTTATTTTTAGTTTCTTTTTATTACCTGTGATAAAAGAAATATTTGTTGCTTTACAAGTCTATAACTCACTAAATGCTCTAAATAAAGGGCTTTTCAGCCTTGGAGAATGGCTAACAGTTAATTATGGAGTAATCCCATTTTTATTAGTTGGTTTAGCGGTGCTAGTAAAAATGCTCTGGGATTTCAAAGGTAAAGATTTATGGCAACGTTATCAAATTAGAATACGTGGAATTAGACGAATATTTGCAAAAATGTTACTCGCAGAATCTTTATTACTACTAAGTGTATTATACGCTGCTGGACTTACTTTAATAGACTCCTTAGCCATTGTCGCTAAATGTTGTAAAAACAAAGAGGTTAGTAAATGTTTAGGAATTGCCAAGGTGCATATGGAAAACGGACATCCTTTAGCTTACGCACTAGAAAATAGCCATTTCTTGTTTGATAAAGAAGCCTGTTATTGGATTGCTTCAGGCCACGACACCGGGAAATTGGATGAAAGCATGGAGACTTATGCTAGAGATTTGTTTCAACAGGTAGATGAGGAAATCGATGTCGCCTTGAAACTTATAGAACCCGCAATGATTGTAATAGGTGGAGTATTAATAGGATTACTACTAGTTAGCTTCTATAGCGCAATTGGTACAGCTTTAGCAAATATTAGATAGTTAGTGGTAATAAACTAATTAACAAATTAATAGAAAATTAGTGAAAAACTAATTAATAAATTAGTAAAAATTAATAGCGATTGGGAGTTGGTTATGAGAAAAAATAGTGAAAGTAATAGTGAAAATAATAGCAAAAATGGTGGTAGCAAAGGATTTAGCTTACTTGAAATATTGGTCGTACTGATACTAATATCATTAGGAATTATTGCTGTAGCAGTAAATATCCCTGCTAGCCGTGCAATGATTGAACCTGAATCGGTGTTAGCACAAACAGCTAGCTTTGTATTAGAAGCTAAGAAAAATGCTTTGCTAGGTTTTGTGGATGTTAACAAACGCACTTTCAACATAGAGCAAATTCGTAATATTACAAATTCAGTAATAATATCAACTATCCCTGCTACTATTGGAGCAAAAAACTGTAATTTGGCTAGCTGTTTAGGAGTAACTTCAGGTAGCCCAACCAAAGAAAAAGATCCTTTCTCACAAAACAATAACTTCTCCCAAACCTCTCAACAATTAGGAGCTATTTGCATATCAGGACAAAGCTTTTGTTTTGATACAAATAGCTCATTTACTTTTAATAGATTTTCTGGTCGTATTAACGCTAATTATATAATTTTCTTTAGTAATAAAAAACGTAACTTAGCTTTAATAGTAACTTCTACAGGAGATGTCCTAGTCGCAGAAAATACGAACAATGAATGGCGTTCACGTACCGATCTACAAGAATTATTAATAGAGCCTATAAAGACTAAAAAAGAATAAGAGAAGTTAAAAAAAGTTAAGAAAAGTTAACTAATAAACTTAGATAAAAAATAGAAAGCAATAGAAATAAAAAGAGGTAAAAAGATGAATAACAGCAAATATAACAGCAAATATAATAGCAATAATAATAGCAAATATAACAATGAATATAATAATGAATATAGGAGTAACCAAACTAAGCAATTAGTTAATAACAAAGGGTTTAGCTTATTTGAGGTAGTTATAGCAATCGTTCTTGGAATATCAGTGATGGCAGTATTAATGACACTAACTTTGGGTGGAGTAAAAAATAACAGATTTGCTCTTACTTTAGCGGATATGTCCACTTTAACAGAACAAAAAGCTAGTGATATCTTCAGAGATATTCCTAGACAGATTGCGAGTATGTCTAATGGAGTTAATACTTTAGGCTCATTAAATCCTGAACAACCTGTTAATGGTTACTTTGATTTACTTAATGATTCTGGCTGTGTGCTTAAAACTGGTTATCAATTAGAAGGTAGCGTTGGCAATGGTAAAGGTGGTTTTGGTACTGGTACTGGCGATGATGGAAATGTAATAGGCGGTGGTACTGGTGGTGGCAAAGGTGGGCTTGGTACTGGTGGAACTAAAGGTGGTAATGATGATGGTGGTGATAAAGGCGATGATGGAAATGGTGGAACTGGTGCTATCACAGGCTTGGATTGCTCAAGAGCCACTTTTGGAGTTCCTACTAGTTCATTAATTCCACGTTATCGCCGTCAATGGGTAGTAGTTAAAAATAAACCTAATGTTGGTGATACAACTGTAGGAATAGTATTGGTTGATTTGGTTAGTAATTCAATTTTACGTTCTGAGTTAATTACTAAAATCGATGGAAAATATTCTATCACTAATTAGTTTAATTGATTTAGTTAGTTAATCTTTAGTTAATATTTGTCAATATGAATAGGAGGGAAAATATGTCAGAAAATATATCAAAAAATATGTTAAACAAATGCTTAACACGATCAGAAAATAATAGCTTAAATGGAAGTAGAAAGGTTTTTAATGCTCATCTTAATGCCCAACGGGGTTACAGCTTGTTGGAACTATTAGTAGCAGTAAGCCTAGGCATAATCATTGTTGGTGGATTAGCTAGTGTCTATTTACAAATAGCTAAAACTCACACAAGAGAACAACGAATCCTAGACATTGAGCAATCCTTGATGGACACACAAATCACATTAGAACAATCGCTTTTAACTTTACCTAGCCGTGGACTAAATACCTATGTGGACGCTTTAGAAACACCTGCATTGCCCATTGTTGGAACTATCAAAAATGCTAAAACTAATAGGATAGAACCTGTTAGGTTAGGTGTTATTACTCCAAGCAAACTTAATGGGCATGATGCTTTTACCATTCTTTATACCGATGCCACATTACCAAGATTCGCTATAGGAGAAAATACTGTTGTTAGTGGCGAGACTGGTACAGCAAAAATCATTGCTGGTAGCGGAAAAACTAATAGCTCTTTTCCTATTCATGGTGGTAGCGGTGGTGGTAAGGGTTTGGATGAATTAGGAGTTGTGAGTGATGGAGAAAGTAACAACGTAGCTAATGCAACTGGTCGTTTTCCTTTGCCAAGTGATAGCCCTAGTCCTAACCCTAGGCCAACAACTAGCCCAAATCCTAAAGGTGGTATTGTTGTCCCAAGTAATAACGATCCAAAAGCACCAAATATTCCTCTTAACTCTACTTTAACAGGGCTTCCATATCTACCAACGGCTAGCATGTTCAAAGAAGGTGAGCCTTATTTGCTCATTGGTAGAAATAGTAGTGGTGTGATAGGTGCATTCAAAACAGGTAGCAGACTTGTAAAAATAACTAGTGCTAGTCAACCATTTAGCCCATCCGCAGGAGTAGGCCCTTTTAACCAAAAATTTGTGCAGGTTGATTATGATTTATGCAATAACGGCCCCTGTGCTGAGCAGCTTCCTGGAGTGATGAACTTTGTTGATGCTCCCAAAGGTGTTGGAGTAGGTGGGTTATTAGTTCCATTGAAAGTAGTTTCTTTCTACTTAAAGAAAAACAATTTTGGTAGCTATATTGTGATGAATGAGGGTGGAATAATTATTCCTAGCAGTGTTAGTGATAATGGTGAACCTGTTGAATATCAACTATTTGGTGGAACTGAAAAAATAATTGGTCAGGCAGATAGTCTAGCTGTGAAATACAATTTAGCAGATGGTTCGGTTAAATCAACTCCAAATAATCCAGTTATTCCTTGGCTAAATAATGTCATTTCAGTAGATATAAATCTAATACGTACAATGCCTAGTCCTAATCCAAATGAAACTTTTAATCGCAGAGTAAATGTAAACTTCCCGATTATGATCAGAAATTTAGACTAATTACTAACATAGCTAATGTTAGTAATTTATTAATTATATTGATATTTACTAACATAAACTAACAACTATTAACTTGTGTAGAAAGAGCAAGAGGAGAAGAAAAAAAATGAATAGTATGAATGGTAATAATATGAATAATGTAAATAGCTTGATTGGTGATAGCAAACAATCAGTAGTAAATAGCATACAACATATTGCTAATACTAATAATATTAATCATAATATAAATAATATTCTTAGTAGTGGTAATAGTAATAATAGTAAGCATAATAGTAATAGCAAAAATGATAGTAATATTCTTGATAATGAACGTAATGAATTTAAGATGTTAGGAAAATTTGGCAAACGTTTAACAAGAATATTCTCAAGCAATAGACCTAACGGTTACGCTTTGCTAATATTAGTATTAATGTTTTTCTACGTAGGAGTTATATTTAGTAAACCTATTATCCTTTCTGGGATTAAAAATTTTAGAGCGATAAATATTCCTATCGCTAAAAGGATGGCGGATTATAAAGGTATCTCTGTGATGAGTCCCATTAGGCACAACATTGCTAACACTGTACACAAACGGGTGCAAGACCAGCTTATACAGCATTTAGCTGCAAATAGGTCTAGCAGTGAGAATTACCCTTGCCAAAATACTTTAGTTCCAACAATCCAAAACGGTGGTGATTTACGTAATCAATTTGGTTTATGTGATCCAACATCAATATTTAATGGACTAAATGGAGATACTAATCAGAGCGTACCATTTATTGATTTTGTTTATCCTGATCATAAGGTTAAATTAAAAGATCCTAAGCTTGATAAACTAAGGGAATCTCTTATTGAACAAATGGAGAACAATTTTGATTATACTTTAAGAACATTATTCATTGGGCAAGATACTTTAGGAGCCGGTGCAGATAGGATAAATCGTTATCGTTGGTCGTCCCGCGTAGATATTGAGACGCGCACTTACTATGGTGTTATTAACCAAATGATAGCTCATTTTGATGTTGTAGTTGAGGAAAAATACTATGGTACTCCTTTTAACGGTGGTGGGGACAACTGTGATCAATTAGCAGCAGCAGAACCTGGAGATCCAACGGGGAAAGGGATCGTCGTAACGAACCCTGATGGTAGTACATCAATTTGTGGCGAAGTAGGTGTTGATTGCCAACCTCTAGGGATTGTTGATCAAAATGGGACTGTCCATCCTTACGGAAGTGAAGGATACACACAAGCTTGTGGGAATGATCCCTATTGTGGTGGAAACATAGGCAATGTTGGTCAAAATAATAATCCAACTTGTACTAGTAGCACAGGACTAGATCTAAATTGTGGGTTTGCATCAGGAACAGGTGGTTATGTTGGTGCAATGAAACCTTTTAACGTGAGGGTTAAAAGGGGTTGTGCTTCTGTTAACTCAGGAAATCCAAGTGCAACGGGTATAGATCCTGATGGGTATACCTTCAATGTTGTCGTAAGGTTAGTTTCAATAGGCAGTACATTTAATTAAGTACATTAATTTGCTTAATTAGCTTAATTTTGAGGATTTTCTTCATGGGAAGAAGTTTTGGCTTCCGGTTGCTCCATAGATAAAAGGTTTTTGGCAGCAATTTCTTTAGCGTACAGGTATATGGTATAAAGTTTTATAGCTTGCCAGCCTTTAGGTATGCGCCTACCTTCTTCCCAAAAAGAATAGCCTCGAAGTGTAATATCTAATTTTTCAGCCATTTGCTGTTGTGTAACATTAAGAGTGGCTCTAATGAACTTAGAAATAGTAGGAAAATCTATTTGTTGGTCTAAAGCAGAAAAATCTATTTGATTTAATATGTTAATAGGGTTTTTCTTTTTTCGCATAAAGTAGATATTACTGCTTTTGAAAAAATTTTAGCAAGAAAAGCTTGACAACGAACTAAGGTACTTATTATTGTTTAGTTAGTATATAGACAGCGAAATAAAAGCAAGTTTCTTTTGTAGAGGTAATA
>Ga0268299_1002280_pt1 | contig 24208 bp, 20 predicted proteins | sample NOBtaG_FD_193484 | JGI IMG/M metagenome (GOLD analysis project Ga0268299, IMG submission 193484) | Activated sludge microbial communities from bioreactor in Nijmegen, Gelderland, Netherland - NOB reactor | ecosystem: Engineered > Bioreactor > Aerobic > Activated sludge | place: Netherlands... | reverse complement strand
CCCTTTCCAACGATCGCCACTTTCTTTTTCGACTTGGGAACATCGTAAGAGATGACGATGAATTTGGGCGGTTCCTTGGCACCACGGGCGACACCAAGAAAAGAACCCATCGACATCTTCTCGATCTCTTTGGCATCAAAAACCTTGATTGTGAGGCCGAACTCTTTGGCCACGCTGCGAGCCTCATCGGCAAGGCGGCTGGGAGTCATGAAGCAGGGGGGCTCGGCGATCAGCCGGCGGGCGAAATTGGTCGACTCGGCAATTGATTCTCCGCGCGCGCATGCATCGGCGAGATTTTTTGCGGTGATGGAAAACCCGGAGAACGCCAGCGAATTCACTGTTTTATCTTTTCTTCCGTCACCGTTTCTCGAGGACTTGTATTTCTTGAACGAATACGAAGCAAGATGAATGCCTTCCACAATCGCTTGCACGATCTCTGAGTCCGGTATTGCGGACTTTGCGCTTTTGGCGGGCGGTGAAGCTTTGGTTTTCGCTTTAGCAGCAGAAGATTTTGCTGCCGGTTTTAGCGACTCTGAATCGCGGAAATAGAAAGACACGTCACCCTGAAAACTGTCGCCAGGCAAGCGCCGCACTAGAGCTGCTGCAGCTTTTCGAGCATTGGCAGTGGTGAAATCTTTCTTTTCGCCCAGACCGAGAAAGGTAATGCGCCGGGCGCCGATATTGCCGAAAGTTGCAAGGGTGAACACCTGCCCGGATTTGCCCTTGAATCCGTCTTCGGCCGCATGGGCGCTTACGGTTTGCAAAAACGGCTTCATCTTGCCAGAGAAAGCAGCATCGACTTCGCTCAGCACGCTGTCGACCTTTTCATTGGCGTATACGAAAACGCACACGAGATCGCTCTGGCACTGCGAAAGCGACGCCGACTCCGATTTATACTTCATCGAGGACTTCCTCTTTGTTTCCTTGCGAAATAAGAGCGCTATTGTACTGTTTCTGCCGCTTCAGATGGGTCAAGAAATATCACTGAGGAGGTTGTCCGTTGACAATCTTGGCGACGGCATTGTCGACTATGTGCGGATCGATCTGACGGCGGCAATAAGCAAGATACGCCTCCATCCAGCGTCTCAACTCTAGAAGCACCGCCGAGACAGGAGTGCCGGAAGTCTTAACTTGCGCCAAATTTACGCTTACACGTCCTTCATGATCGATATGGAAGCGTGAGGCAGCCGGTGAGTCGCCATGCACGAAATGCAAACTTGCTTGCAACAATGCCTTGTTGTCGTCGCGACCGATTGTCTTCTGCAACTCGCTGACGATTCTCTGGAAGACGGAAAGCGGTCGGAAAAGGCTGGCTTGCTGAACATTGACCAGACGCTGCTCGATTAGAAGTTGAACCGACTTTATGATCGCATAGCCCGGCCATATGTCAAAGGATTTTATCACCTCATCGAGAGTCGACAATCCATCGATGAGACCGGCTAGTTGAGCAATCGCCGCCTTGTCCTTTTCAGTTACGGAGGTGTCGTCCATGTACTTGAGAGGCTTGGTGGCAAGCTTGTTCCAGAGTGTCTCGAAATTCCAGACGCGCTCGAGAATGGTATTACGCCCGGTGGGCAGGTGCGCCAGAATTTGATTGACCTGGTCTTTGTACAGGGCCGAATCGAGAAGCATCCTATCTAGCGAACTCTTCAGCTCACAACTGTCGTCCAGCTCCTGTGAGACGCCTTTGTCGCGGAATACGAAAATACCCTCGGTCCATTGAGTAACGAACTCTGTAATCGCTTCTACGCCCTTCAAACGGTTCATTTTGGCGCTCAGTGGTCTGCCGGTCGTAAACGAAACGACGAGAGCTTTATCGCGGTTTTCTACAGTCAGCAATCCTGTCTTTTGCGCGGTTGCCAGAGATTGCAACAATCCGTGCGCGTCAATCGCTCCCAGTGAGCCGATCATCGAATCGCGCATAGTTTCGACGCTGCGTCCACCCTGCCCTTCGGAATCAGCTTTCTTGTGATAGCCGCCGTAGAGATATTGGTCGTCGAGCAGCACTTCCAATTCGCGCGTATTTAAGTAACCAAGCCGAACGGCGAGCAAACCCAGGAAAGTCTTCTGCCCTTTGCCCCAGCCTTCTTCTTCCTGCCTTTCCAAAAGTTCTTGCAATTGAGACTCGCTCAAAATTCCTGCCGCCACCATGTAACGCCCCAGCCTGAAAGGTTTTCTGTTGTGGTAGCAATTGGACAAAAACTGAATGCGCGAAAAAACCGGGAAGATGATGTCTTCCGCTTCCAATTCCTGAAGCATGCGCAATGTCTCGTCAGCCGGCAGATGATGCCGTTCTTCAAGGGTGCGCGTGATCGCTTCTACGGACGAATAATCATCGATCATTTGCAAAACCCAGCTTTGCGGTGCCGGAAGATTGAAGCCCTCCTTGGCTTTGCGACCGACATCAGTCAATACGGGCGTAGAAGTATAGAGAATGTGATTGGCCAGCGTGCTGCCGCCGCCGCGCAGGCGTCTTCTGTCGATGCCGGATACGGTGGCGCAAACATAATCGGCGAGCATCGGATGGCGGGCGAAAATGCCGAACGGACTGTCATAGACATTGAAAGTAAGACCACCGCCCGGGTCGTCTTTGGTCAATGTGATCGCGCCGTCTGCCTTGACGAAAAGCAGCACGCCCTGCGGCTTCAGCAAACGCTTGGCATAAAGACTGAATTTGACCAGCTCATCGAGAGGAACTGAAAATCCGGTTTGCATCAAATCGATAATCAAACCGTCAAATTGCTTGGCCGCTTCTACGAGCCGCTCGAATTCAGCAAAGAGCGTCTCGCGATATGAGTATGTCAGAAAGGAAAGAGAGGGCGCGAAATAGGTCTTCTCATCAGATGGTTGGTCATCACGAGAAGGCAAAGTTTGGCTGAAGGGAGTGTCGGACGATGACGACACGGAATTGACCTATAGCAATCAGGCAGTTCAGCCTCTATATGCCCATAATGACAGCTCTTTTTTCAATATCTCTTACTAAGTAAGTGTTCTCTTTTACTATCTTGCTTGAGTTTTATTGGACTGAGGCTCTGAAACTGCCGGTGGATCACCGATTCTCTCGAAATTGGGCGTGCCGCCGACAAGTTTTTTGGCGAACGGGTCAGGAGGAGCGACGAATAATGCTTTGATGGCCACATAAGATCTCGGTTTGCCGTAATCGTATTTCTTGATCACTCCGACATCCAAGATGAGGTCATCTTTTCCGAAAGTGACGACGCGGAAGCGAGAACCGCCGCCCATGGGATTCGACATGGCAACAAGCTTGTAAACCTGGTCGGATTTGCCGTACAGCCCCAGATATTTGGGAATCGAAGAGAGGTGATCGTCAGCCAGCCACGCTTTGGCCAGATCCTGGCGACCGTCTTTTATGGCCTGGAGAAACTGATGAACCACCATAGCCGGACCTTCATCATAACCCTTACCTTCCAGTAAGTATTTGCTGTTCACGAATTTAAGAACAATCTTGTAGCTGCTGGAAGCGGCGGCACCCTTTCCGCTTGCACCGGCAGGCTTCTCGCTTGGACCTTTGTTTGAACCGATGCTCAAGACCAGATCAGGTCCGGAAAAGGAAGCTCTTCCCTGGACGCTGGAAAGCAAGAAGGGCGGAACCGACGTGAAAAGCTCGGGCGCTGCCGTCCAACCGGCTTCGCTCGGTCGCAATCCGTAAAGAGTGATCAAACCGGTGGTTCTGTCATTGCCGGTAATGACCAGATATTTCGGCGCTCCTGCCGCGGCGACGGGCTGCGGAGCCGGTGCCGCAGGACGTTTAACAACTTTGCCTCTGACACCTTTGACGAGCTTGACCGGCGCAGGAGCTGATTTGCTCACTATCTTGGCGGCGCTCACGGATATGGAAGGCGGCAAGGAAAGCAATTGGGCGCGGTAAACAGCCGGAAATGCCGGTGTTTTGCCGGGAAGGGCCGGCGCTGCTGCGTGTCCGGTCAGGATAATCACTGTTTGAGCAAACGGGCATCTGTTAAACGCCCAGAGCTTGGCGCCTCCGGCATCAAATACGCGCGCTCCCAGATCGCCCAGGGCTGGGTGATTCTTGATGATGGTCGAACCTTCAAGATCGCGCAAAGGCGGCTGCACGAGCGCATCTTTCATAACCGCAACCAAACGATCGAAGCCCTGCTGGTCGGGGCTCTGATTGTAAGAAGCAAGGGCTGCCTGCAATGCCGGGCTCACAACCGGTGCGGCAGGCACTGCCAGCGTTTGAGGACCGGGGTGGGCGGCAGGCTCGGGAGCAGCCCAGACTGAGGTTGGGGATGAAAACGCCAGACTGCAGGCGGCCAGCACACTCACGATTGAGGAAGGCAACCAGCTTGTTCTTAAAACCATGCTGTGCCCTTTCAACTCATGCAAAAACTCTGCCATGTCATCTCCCCTGCCAAAATCTGGAAATCAATCGCCTTGATTTTAACCGCTTTGATTCAGACCCGCCTGCGATGCCGAAGATGACATTTTTGACAGACGGTAGAAATTTCTTTGCGTAATTCCACCACGAAAGTCGCCTGAGCATGGGAGGTTTCCCACAAACCGCCTTTACTTGCAGGCAGGCCGGTTGTACATTTGAGCCATCTTCCGACGTACGCAACCAATGTCACTGAACTACAGACCACCATCCTTCTCCAGCCCTGCCTCCGGCGCCGATCTTGCCGGAAACGGCGGGCACGAGCTTTTGAAGGGAAGTTTGAGCGCTGGCGGTGAAGCCGCAGTGGGCGGAGTAGACCTCAGCAGAATGCAAGTTTCTTACCAGCCGTCATTCGATGCAGCAGCGGCAAAAGCTCTGCCCTCGGGCATCGAGCTGACAGGAACAATGCCTGCAGCGCCAACCGGAATGGAAGCACAAGCCCTGGCATCGTTTGCACCACCACCCATGGATGCAAGTCCGATGGTAGCCGCTCTTGCCGGCGCCAATGAACCGATTTCGCCGATCATTCAATTGATAATGCGCATGCCCGGCGCCATGGGACTGATGAATTCTTTCTTCGAAGCTTTAGGTCAATTTTTCTTTGCACAACCGCTGGCTGGTCTTCTGGACAACCAGCTATTTGCACAACTGGGCGCCGCCGCCTCACAATTCAAAGTCGGATTGCCCGGCACACCAGGACTTCCCGGTATGCCCGGTCTCGAACATGGCGCAATCAATCTATCTATCCTGCCCCAAAACGCACCCATCTTCGGCAGTCTCGGCAGCATGGGCGCACACGGTTTCACAGGGATGTCCTTTGATTCGCTTGCTTCCAAATTTGCCACCGCTCCGCATCTCAATGTTTCACCCGAACATTTCGCCGTCAATAAGTTGAACGTCTCCGGCGGGCTTGATCTGAGCAAGCCGCAATTCGAGTGGAGTTCAAAATTCGGCGGGCAAGGTGCCGGCGGCGAGATGCTTTCCGGACCGCAATTGTCCGACGGCAAACTGGCTTCCCATCTGGGCGGAACCCAAAGGCTGTTCTCCGATAAGCTGCAAGCCTCTTCCGGTTTTGCACCCAATCGCATGCCGATCAATACGCCGTCTCTGGCCAACAATACTGTCAATCAAAGTCTCTCGCAATCGCTGCCCCTTTCCGGCAGCCCGTCGTCATCTCTCAATGTCAGCAATCATTCATATTCACTTGGCGGACAGCCGAGTGGCGGCATGAGCGCATCCGGCAGTATTCGAGACATGGTTGCGCCGAGCGCGGACAACAATGTCGGCTTCCGCATGGGTCAAGACAGCGCAAGCAGCACCGCATCCATAGATGCAGCTCCATCAGCAGCTAACGCCGGTTCGACCGACAATATGCTGGCATACAACAATAGCGGCGAAAGTTTCAAGCCGACCATGGGCGGCATGGAGAAGGGCGTTCAAACAATGAGCGACAGCGGCTCTAAGTGGACTCAACCAGAAGCCGTTGCCAAGCCGTCCATCAAAATGGAAGGTCTTCGAGCCAAGCAATTGACTTTCGATTCACTCAAAGATGCAGGCACAAAGGCAACTCCAGCCAGCCACTCTGCATCAGCAGCCGGGCATCATGCGGCAGCAAAACCGGTGACTGACTATCAAGGACATCAGCTCAAAGCCGGTGGAGCACATACAGGACGCGGGATGGACGGCATCTCGCACCGTAATTTGAGCGGTGTTCAATATCACAAACCGCAAGTCAGCCATCAAATTGCCAAGCCACAACCGGCAAGAATAGAAACGCAACCTGCCCAACAACAGTTCAAATCGGAGCAGATCGCTCAGAATCAAACAGATGCATCGCAAGTACAGCAAGCAAATGCAACCGACGCGACTTCGGTAATCGGCGATCAAGCAGTTGGAGCAGGCGCCCAAGCCACCACATCAACCACTTATACAATTAGAGCCGGTGATTGCCTCTGGAATATCGCCAAGAATCAGATGGGCGATGCCTTGAAGTGGCAGGACATTTTCAATGCAAACAAAGATATCTTAGGCAGCAATCCTGATCTCATTCAACCCGGCACGACGATCAACTTGCCTGGGCAAGAGGTGGCAGCCAATCAAGCCAGCAATTATGTAGTCAAATCGGGCGACAGCCTCTGGAAGATTTCGCAGGATTTGCTGGGCGACGGCTCCAGATGGAATGAACTCTATCAAGCAAACGCCTCGATTATCGGCGAAAATCCCCGCATGATCATGCCTGGGCAAGAACTGACTATTCCGGGCATGGACGGTGCCGACACTCTGGCACAAGCCGGATCGGCCGGTGCTCAATCAGCGCAAGCAGCCGGTCAAGCCGGTCAGCAAACACTTCAATCGGCAACTCAAGTGCCCGCAGGCGATGCGCAACAGGCTTTCAGCGCTCAGCCGCAAGGCATGGAAGCGCAGAGCATGCAAACGCAATCGGCTCCGCAAGAGATGCCGCAGATTCAAGATCGGGTCATGCAAGCTCAACCGTCCGGCATGCAATCAGTTCCGCAATCCGGAGCCGGCGCAGCCAATGCGATGCCGCAAGCCCAAGCTCAACCGGCAGCCTATCAGCCGCAAGCACCGACTAACTATCAACCGCTGCCGGCAGCCAACTTGCCTGCAGACAAAAATGCCGTCGTCTCCTCGACAATGGTGCCGACCGACATCGTAGAAATGTTCAGAAAGGCGAAGTAGCCGCAATTTGCCCTGAATTAGCGCGTTCAGGTCAGACGGAGCTAGCTGGTCTGCTTAACTTGCCTGCTCTGGCGAATCGCTTCGGTAGTGGCGCGGGCGATATCATCGAAAGATGCCAGCTTGTCGTTGTGAGATGCGGCAACAACAGCTTTGAACGCGCTCGAAGAGTTCGGAAAGTCTTTGGCAACGATTGCCGGTACAGCAATCAAATCTCGTCGCATCGACTTCGAGAGTTTTACAAGCTCTCCTATCGCCTTGCCGGAAATTGTCTGCATATCGAGTTTTCCTTCGCCCGTTATGATCAAATCGGCTTTCTCGAGTTTGCTCTCTAAATTGAGAATTTCTTTGACGAAGGCAAAACCGGAAATGATCTGAGCATTGAACGCTGATGCCAGACCGAAGGCTGTTCCTCCTGCAGCGCCGGCTCCAGGACTTTCGCGGTCGCCGCGCCCGGTTGCCGATACCAAAATTTCTGCAAAATGCAGAAGATTGTTTTCCAACAATTCGACGTCTGATTCCAATGCACCTTTTTGCGGACCGAAAATTCTCGCTGCACCATTTGGTCCGGTCAGCGGGTTATGGACATCGGTTGCAATTTCCATTTTCACATCGCGCAGCCAGTCTTTGATTGCACTCACATCAGCTTTTGCGATGCGTCCGAGATTGCCTCCACCTTGTGCAACTTCTTTGCCGTTCGCATCCAGAAATTTGACACCACAGGCAGTGAGTGCGCCTGCGCCACCATCTGTAGAGGCACTGCCGCCGACGGCAATGACCAATCGGCGAAAACGCCTGGAATTGACGACTGTTTTGATCACCTGCCCAAGCCCGTGCGTATGCGCTTCCAAAGGCTTCAGCGTTCGTCCGGTAAGCTTGGCTATGCCGCATGCCGATGCCAACTCGACTACTGCAACATCCGGCAATGACAGCCATTTTGCCGTGGCCGGCTCATTCAGCGCGCCGTCGACGGGCAACTCTTCGACTTGCCCGCCCGCGCCGGTGTATAGCGCTTCAATAGTGCCGTCTCCGCCGTCTGCAAGTGGAATTATTTCGATGACGGCTTCCGGCACAGCGTGCCTGACTCCTTCTGCCATCGCCCGCGCCACCATCGTCGGCGAGAACGTTCCTTTATATGCACATGGCGCAACTACTATTCGCATTGCTAGATGCGGCGATCCCGAAAACCCAATCACAGCGATTATGCCATATCGATATTGGCAGGATATGCGATTTTACACGGTTTTGAGATTTCATCTTAATTGCAAGCAAAACGCAAATTTTCAAGTTTAGCGATCAGTTTACAAGTGAATGAATAGTGAGTGACTGAATAAATTTCCGGAGAAACACATTCATGCCGTCGAAAGAAGAATCAAAACGCCTTATAGTGCGATTGGCGCGCATTGCTTCCGAAGCCGATGAAGCCGAACGTGAAAGAAGAATGGATGAGCGATACGACCAGTTGCTCAATCATATTGATGTCACTCCGTACAAAAAAACTGCCGCCTGGCCGGGCAAGAGTTACTTGCTTATCGGCAGTTCGTTCAATACCGACGCCACCTTTAAAAAGCCCCGGGAAAAGACGCGGAGAGCGGCGTGCATAGCTCTTCTTATTAATAAGGGCGCAGACAGAAGAAATTGTGTCTCTCTGGCTGAAGCGTTGAGCGATGAAGGTTTTACATCAGTACTCAGTCGATTCGAAAAACAATGGCTTGCAAAATTGCAGGATACGACGTTGATCGGCCCCGCATACAATGAAAAAGGCAAATTGATTCCTCAAGCTTTCGCAGTCTGGCGCAAAGAAATTGCCACAGCCAGAGAGAAAGACAAACAACTGGTCGCAGCCGGAAGAGGCCAAAAGAAATAGGCACAGGGACAACGTTTCACGTCCCGGACTTAAAAGCACAAAAGCGGCGCCCCGGGTGAGATGCGCCGCTTTTTAGCATTTCGCGTTTCGCTGCGATCAGCAATACGTTGCGTATCGTGTTGCCTTGCGTTGCGAAAAATCTTTCGGAGTTTCGAAATGCTGCATGGTTTCTTTCAACTGCTTTATTCTGTCGACGCGGAATAAAAGCACTTCCTTGCGTTCGTGACAGTAAGCAATAACCCGCCAGAGCCCCTCTTCTTTGAGGATGGTCAGCGGGTTCAAGGTAATGCGGTCGACTGATTCTCTGGCGAAACTGTAGTACTCGGCTTTCACCATACGATGATCGACAAGTGCCTTTTCCAATTTGGGCAACGTTTCATCCGTGGCATACATCGGAAAATTCATCACCTGCAGATCGTGATGATCCTCATTCATCTCGCTTTCAATAAGCGATAAATCGAAATCGAGATCGTCTTCTCCGTCGCATCCCAAGACCGAGTCCACGATGGCATCGGCCAGCTCGTCCGACATAGTGGAAAGAGCAGGAGCAACCTTTTTCGAGAGCTTTTCGATAATGTCTTTTATCAGCTCATCTCTGTCTTTCGAATGAATTGTGACGCCCGCAACTAGCTTATCCAAAAGCCTTGCACTGGTCAGAAGAAGGACTCCTTCCTCCTGAGTCAGCTCCAGGCTGAACTTATCTTCCATGTCCATCAAAAGTCCCCTAAGCTAATGCGGCAGAGCCGCTTCCGATTTGATGATGGTCCTGTTTCTAGCCTAGCACCCGAGGTCGATACACGGAAGCGTTTGACGGGCGTTTAAGCCCGCCGTCCGAGTGAATTAATGCGTCCAATAGATCTGTGAATTTATGCAGTGACTGGTATTAACCTAGATCACATGCGCTCCGGCGCCGATACGCCGATTAAACTAAGCGCATTCGCCAGCACCTGCTTTGTAGCAAGAATCAGTCCCAGCCTGGCTTTCGTGACCGATAAATCATCGGTGATCACGCGCGATACTTCGTAGAATTTTTGCAAATCATTAGCGACATCATATGCATAACGCGCCATTCTTCCGGGTAGTCGTGTCACGGCAGCCTCTCTCACTTCATCAGGAAATGAATCCAGCTTCTGCACGAGCGCTTTTTGATGCTGGAAAACTTCATGACCTGGATCAAACGCGGCTCTGAAACAATCCGGTTTTTTCTTGAACTCGCTCAAATACTCGCTCAACTGTTCGGCGCTAAGCACCGGCTTTTCCGTCGCCCCGCTTTCTTGATTTACTTGTTCTTCGGTGGCTTTGCGCAAAATCGCACAGCAGCGCGCATGCGCATACTGTATATAAAATGCGGGATTCTCTCTCGATGTGCGTTTAGCAAGCTCGAGATCGAAGTTTATCGGATTTTGCGGATTGGACTCCGCCAGATAATAACGAGTAGCGTCGACACCTACTTCGTCCATTACTTCTTCCAAGGTGACAACCGTGCCGGCGCGCTTGGACATCCGCACCATCTGTCCTTCACGATTCAAATTGACTATTTGCGTCAAGATAATTTCCAGCTTTTCCGCATCAAGGTCCAACGCTTTTACGGATGCTTTGAGCCCCGGTACCTGACCGTGGTGATCGGCTCCCCAAATAGTGACGAGCTGATCGAAACCACGTTTATACTTATCCAGATGGTAGGCAGCATCCGCGGCCAAATATGTGGTGACGCCGGTGCTCTTGCGCAGAACTCTGTCTCTCTCGTCTCCCAATTCTTTGGCTTTGAGCCAGAGAGCGCCTTCCGATTCGTAGCTCTTTTGTTTCTTTTCAAACTCTTTCAGCACCGATGTGACTGCATCAGATGTATGCAGAGAAGTCTCGGAAAACCAGGTATTGAAATTGACGCCCAGCCGGGAAAGCAGTTTGCGCTGCGATTCCATGATCGTCATTTTGGTCAATTCACCAAGCTTTTTGGCGCCTTCCTCAGCGTCTAGCTCCAGGAAACTTGAACCGTATTCTTTGACCAGCGGCTCGAGAAAATGCTTGAGAGAATCTTCCGGATAACCTTCTTCCGGATAGGGCACATCGCGACCTTGAAGCCGCTGATACAGCGCCCATGCGCAATATCCGAGTTGTTGGATTTGTACACCGGCGTCATTGACATAGAACTCTTGCTCGACGGCAAATCCGACGAACGAAAACAGGTTGGAGAGGCAACTGCCATAAACAGCGCCGCGACCGTGACCGATATGCAAATCGCCTGTGGGATTGGCCGAAACGTATTCGACTAAAACACGCCTGCCTTCACCAATGTTCAAAGCGCCGAATTTCTCGGCTTTGTTGTGAACCTCGCTCAGCGACTCTTCCAGCCAGCCGGTGGACAAATGGAAGTTGATAAAGCCAGGAGGCGCGACCGCGAGCCGCTCGATGTTTTCAGCTCCCGCTTGCTCGTCCTTTTCTATGTAATCGGCAATTACCTCGGCAATCTTTATAGGAGGCATTTTTGCCTGCCCGGCTAGCTTCAAGGCAATTCCCACCGCCAGGTCGCCATGTTCAGGCAGGCGCGGTCGCTCAACCGAGACCGGAAACGGACAGTTTTTCAACGGTCCCAGCTTTCCTTCTTCAGTCGCCTTGTTTATTGCCCGCTCGACTACGCCGGCCAGCCTTTCGGAAATCACCTTCAGTCTCCTTTTAAACAGCAAAGACTTTTAGGCTACCATCCGGGGAGCCTGACTGGCTTTAGTTATGAAACGACCGAGGCTAAACCTTAACCTTAGCCAGCTCCTTGATAATCGTCTCGGCGAAATCCACAGCTGCAGGAGGACCGTCGGCTGTGATTATGCGCCCGTCCTGCACGACCGGTCGCTCGACGTGATTGACCTGCCCGTCTTTCAGCGCTTTCAACGAATCGGGAGTTGGGTAAACAGTGGCTTGCTTGCCCGAAAGCACTCCCGCTTTGGCAAGTACGGCGCCGGAAAGGCAAATAGCGCCCAGCACCTTGCCTTGGGAGTTCAAATCCTTGAGCAATGCATGAAGCGTCTGGTCATTCCATAGATATTCCGGCGAACCCATGCCGCCCACTACGACCAGACAATCGATTTGATCTGCCTTGAGGTCGCTTAACACCACATCAACGTTCGCAGTGCCGCCCAGCATGCCTTTGGCCTCTCCCAGACGGGTAGAGGCGACTTTCACCTGGGCGCCTTCATCAAGGAAAGCCTTTTGCGGAGTGGTCAACTCTTCATCTCTGAATTGCTCCGGCGCGATTACTAAAACTACCTTGAGACCTTCCAGACGCTTGTTCGCCATGCCAACCTCCTTTCAAACACGCAACGAAGCTGTGCGGTGTTCTTCTGCACTCGTCGCATGTATTCAATTTTTAGTGTTGAAAGGATCTTATTACATTTCAAAATGATTTTGGAGTGAAACTGCCGATGGTGGCAGTGAAAACCACCCATCGCGCGACAAAAGTTTTCCCCAAACAAAAAAGGCGCTGAATGCGCCTCTTCGTTTATTCGATGATTAGCGGACTTCGGGATCTTTGCGATTGAGCACGCGCTGCATCAGATCTTGCAAGCGATTCGGCATTTCATTGCTCTGCACATTCGGGTGCATTTCTTTTTGCTTTTCAGCAATGCGCTGGCGAATCATCTGTTCCAACTGATGCTGCTGATTCTCATTCAAGACCTGGCGCTTACGCAAATAGTTGGCAGTAGCGGCTTGATTGAGTTGATCTTTTTTGCGTTGCAACGATTGTTGCACAGCCATCAATTCAACCGGATCGGCATTATGCGATTCGAGCAGGCGTTGAAGCTTTCGCTGCTCTTCGGCAATAGCCGGTTTGATCTGACTGTAGTCTTGCTGCCACTGCGCTTCCAACTGCTGCACTTGCTGGTTTTGCTGAGCTGAAAGATTGAGCTTGCTCCAGTCTACACAGCATTGGTTTTCTGCAAAAGCAGGCATGACCAGTGCGGTCTGGATCCCAATGACTAAAGCAACTTTCTTTGTGATGTACATAGACCGGTTAGTACCACCCACTCTTTTAACCATCTTAGTACTCATAGAGCACCGCCTCAGCGCTGCCTGCAGGCTCCGTCAATGCCGATTCTATCAAGTAGTCCTCTGCACTAACAGTCTTTATTGAGGAAGTTCCAGGCGACATTAGCCAGAAACTACCAAAACCAATGATACCCAAGACTACCGCAGCGGCCGCACTCATCCAGTAAGCTCGACGCATGCCGGGCTTAGCTTTTTGTTGTTGTGGCTGATTGGCAGATCTAGGCGTGAACTGCACCACTTGCAGTTGCGACTTGATGCCGGGCCAGAGATCGAAGTCTTCCGGGATATCCGGTTTATAGTGTTCTCTTATCGCTTCGCCGACACTTGAGAGTCTATTGAACTCATCACGGCATCCCTGACAATCAACAAGGTGAGTTGTGATGGCACGATGTCTGAGTGTCGCCACTTCCTGATCTATATACGGAGAAAGCTCCGTGTGAATGAGAGCACAGTCTTCATTCAATCTCGACTTAACCGCCGGCCAGAGATCTACGCTTATATCGGCCGGTAACTCCAGCCCTTTTGAAATAAATTGATTGGTTGAATTGAGTGTCTTGAATTTGGCCAGGCAGTCAGGGCATTCCTTAAGATGCGCATTGACGCCCTCTTGGGCCGGTGCCGGCAATTCGCCGTCCAGGTAGGCCGATAAATCTTCGTCCATGACCTGGCACACTGTCGGCACCTGATCCTTCATCTTCGCCCAGAGATCCGGCATCTCGACATTGTCGGGCTCCATTTCTCTGCCTATCAACTGGCAAAGTGACTTGAGCGTTTCCATTTCCTGGCTGCAGTCAGTGCAACCGGAAAGGTGCTCCTCCACCTCGGATTTGAGCTGCTTGTCAAGCTGTTCGTCTAACAGCGCAGACAACTCCATCCTATATTTTTCACATGTCTCGACCATTACCCCGATCACCCCGAAATTTCTGCTTGCGAGCTGCTGCTCTCGAGATACGGCTTAAGCATCTCTTGCAGCTTCAATCTGGCCCTTGCTATTCGCGATTTGACGGTTCCCATCTCTGTCTTTGTCAGAACCGCAATCTCCTCGTAACTGAGACCCTCCACCTCTCTTAAGACGATGCTCGTCCGAAACTGTTCCGGGAGTTTCATCATGGCGGCGCGGATGACTTCATTGACTTCCTTATTTAAAACATTCTCATCGGGAAGAGCCGAAGAGTCTGCGATGTCGCGAGTGGCGCCTTCGCCACCCTCTTCATCGTCAATGCCCTCATCCATAGATACGGTTGGCAGCTTGCGAGGACGCTTGCGCAATTCGTCGTAAAAGATATTTGTGACTATTTGGGTAAGCCAGGAGCGGAAAGAGGAGGGATTCCTCAGGTTGTTGATATTTCTCCAAACCCTGATGAACACTTCCTGCGCAAGGTCTGCCGTATCGGTCCAATCGGGAGCCAATTGGTACAGAAGGGCGTACACCGTGCGTTGGTGACGTTTTACCAGCTCTTCGAATGCCGCGGGCTCACGCCTCTGGCAAGCCAGTACAAGGTCTCTATCGCTTTTTTGGCTATAGCCTGTCGCCATGGCGACTCCTCTCGACGATTATTAGCTTTGACGCAATGGCGAGCTAACGTGTTCCGGGGGTATATACGGTCGCGTCGTGGTTCGCCTTTAGCCCCTATATCGTATCACTGGTGTCTGACAGATCTGGCATGCTTTGCCGTTTTCCACGAGATTTAGTAGATGAACGTAAAGCGTGGGAAGAGACGGTCTGTGAAGCATCGTCAACATCGCTCAGTCATGTTTAATTCATTAGCCTAGCAACAAGCCGCAAAGGTGCTAGCATGACAGTTGCCTTGTTCTCAAGAATGGCTTCACTGCCCGACTTGAGCAAACAACAGGCGCGGTCGGCGAAGCAGACGGGCAACGTTGCCCGGTATTGAGCCAGTTTCCGCATTTCAAAACTGCTCGAAATACCTTCGTCGCCATATCCAAAGGAGATACAGTCTTGTCTACCAGATATCTATTTACTTCGGAATCCGTCACAGAAGGGCACCCAGACAAAGTTTGTGATCAGATTTCCGATGCCATACTCGACGCAATCTTGGCTCAGGACCCCAAAGGACGCGTGGCTGCAGAATGCGCCGTCTCTACAGGGTTGGTTCTGGTGACAGGCGAAATCACCGCCAATGCAAATATTGATTATCAACAATTAGTGCGCAGCGTAATCGCCGAAATCGGCTACGCCGGGGAAAAAGGCGGCGGCTTCGATGCCCATTCCTGCGCCGTTCTTACAGCCATCAACAAACAATCCTCCGACATCGCTTCCGGCGTAACCAAGGCTCTGGAACAAAGAAACGAAGGTTCAGCCGAGAAAGAAGACGAAATCGGCGCCGGCGATCAAGGCATGATGTTCGGCTACGCCTGCGATGAAACGCCGGAGCTGATGCCTTTGCCGATCTCGGTTGCTCACCGCATCGCTCGCCGCCTTTCCGAAGTGCGCCACAAGGGCACTCTTCCTTACTTGAGACCGGACGGCAAAACTCAAGTTACCGTCGAGTACGATGGTGACAAGCCGGTGCGTATCGATTCAATTGTCATCTCAACACAGCACGATCCCGAAATCGAGGGCGCAAGCGCCAACGAAGATGTGCAAAAGCGCATTGCGGCCGACTTGAAAGCTTACGTAATTCAGCCTGTGTTCCAGGATCTCAACGTCAAGCCCGACGAAGAAACCCGCTATCTCATCAACCCCTCCGGTCGCTTTGTTATCGGCGGACCGCACGGTGATGCCGGTCTTACCGGTCGCAAGATTATCGTCGACACCTATGGCGGCTACGCGCGCCACGGCGGCGGCGCCTTCTCCGGAAAAGATCCGACCAAAGTCGATCGCTCGGCCGCATATGCGGTGCGTTGGGTAGCTAAGAATATTGTCGGCTCCGGCATGGCCACGCGCTGCGAAGTGCAGATTGCTTATGCAATCGGCGTTGCTCGACCGGTATCTGTGCACGTGACCACCTTCGGCACCGGCAAAATCGCGGACGAGAAGATCACTGAAATCGTTCAGGAGGTCTTCGACCTGCGCCCGGCCGCCATCATCCGCGCGCTCAAGCTCAACGAGCTGCCCAAGGAGCGCGGCGGTCACTTCTTCAGGAAGACGGCTGCATACGGCCACTTCGGTCGCACCGATATAGATGCTCCCTGGGAAAGACTTGATAAGGTGGAAGAGTTAAAAAAGCGCTTGCCCAAGGCAGTGGGCGCTAAATAACTGACCAGCGAAATCAAGTATTGAGAAATCTAGCCGTCTCTACTTTGAGACGGTTAATACAACCGCGACCATCGTTATAATAAACAACGTATCTGATACGGCCTTTTGCTAACCCACTTGGCTATCTTCAAGGGTTTCCCAGCAATTGTCTTCTCTCGGGAAAAATTCAAACTCCGGCTCAATCACCGTGCTGCCAGAATCGCCGGACGGTTGGTCATTGGACCTCAGCGAAGGAGAGGTTCTTTCCATCGGCCGTAAACCGGGCGCCGGCGATAAGCGGCGGCTCGTTTTGCCATTCCCTGAAGTATCCGGTCAGCACGCCGAAATACGTTGTACTCCTGACGGCTGGACTCTCATTGACAACGGTTCCACGAACGGCACCTCTTTGAACGGCACGCGCCTGACTCCCGGCAAAGAGTACGTTTTGCACAGCGGCGACAAAGTCAAAATCGCCCAATACGATCTTCTTGTCAGCCCGCCCTTCAATGCCTCGCGAGAAATGGACGAGGACAGAGACGAGCAGGACAAAACTCAATTTCGCATCCACCTTATCAACGCCACCATACTTGTCGGCGACATATGCGATTTCAGCGGACTCATGGAAGCCTATGCGTCCGAGCCGGATCTGGTAATGCGCGCTCAAAAAATGGTTTTCGACGCGCTCAACGAAGAAATCCACAGGCACTACGGTCAACTGGAAAAAATCGCCGGCGATGCCATAATGGCCTATTGGAGCGGAGACGATTCCAAAGAAGGCGCGGCATTGCAGGCATATCAAGCTTGTCTGACGGCTTTGCAAATGCAGACGATCACTGCACGTCTGGCCAACGACACGAATTTCTGGCCTTTCAAAAACCATCCGCTTGTCCTCGACATTGCTCTTGCCACAGGACCAGTGGCTGCCGGAACACTCGGGCAATCAGGCGCCGGTCAAGCAATTACAGGCGATACTGCCAACATAGTTTTTCGCCTGGAAAAACTGATTACCAGCGATCATGCCGGCGAAATCTGGGTGGACGGCGTCACTCACGATCTGGCGCGCGAACGTTTTCAATTCAAGTACGTCAATCAATTCTCGGTCAAAGGCCGGCAAAAACCGGTGGAAGTCTATCAACTGGTCAACGCGGTCTAGCTCGTGCCGGAGAATCTCAGTCTTGAAAAAGCCGTTGGCAGGCTGCTTGTAGGACGGCTGCCCGGCAAAACACTGGATGTCCAGTTCAAACAACTGCTGGAGTCCGGCACCGCGGGCGGTATCTGCATTTTCAAAGACAATGTGGAGGATTTGAAACAACTGGCCGGTCTCGTTTCGGAAATCGGCAAGGCATCGGCTTTCAATCCAATAATCTGCGTCGATCAAGAAGGTGGAGCTGTGCAACGTTTTGACGACGTGCTCACACCACTGCCCTCTTTGATGGCACTTGCCGCCACGGGCAATGAAAAACATGTAGAAACTGCCGCCGTCGTAAACGGCAGGCAGTTGCGCACACTCGGCGTCAATTGCGTGCTTTCGCCGGTAATTGATGTAGCCAGCAATCCTCTTAATCCGATTATAGGCACGCGCGCGTTTTCCTCAGATCCTAATATAGTGACGAAATATGCTCGAGCCATGCTGGAAGCTTTCATGCAGGAGGGTGTGGTTCCGGTTGTGAAACACTATCCAGGTCATGGAGACACCGGTCAAGACTCTCATTCGGAATTGGCGGTTATAGATCGACCTCAAAAATCTGTTGAAGAATTGGAACTTGCTCCATTTAAGAACTGCGCTCAACTGGCACCGGCCCTTTTAGCCGGTCATGTCTGGCTGACGGCATATGAAGAGAGAGCCCTGCCCGCAACGCTTTCGAAGAAACTGATGCAAGATGTTTTAAGAAAAGAGCTGGGATTCGACGGTCTGGTATTTACCGACGACATGATGATGAAAGCGGTGAGCGGACATTATGGTCTTTCGGAATCCGCACTGCTGGCTATTGAAGCCGGCTGCGACGTAATCTTGCTGTGCTGCTCGGCAGATGAGTTGAAGAATGCTCATCAGTTTATCGTCGAGGCAGTAAGAAGTGGCCGATTAAAAGAAGAACGCATTCGTGAAGCATGCGACCGCGTAGATAAGCTATTTCCCGAGACGGCAAAGTTGAATTCCGAGCCGGAGTCGCGAGTTTCGCAGTTATCCAATTGGCTCGCCGATGACCTGGCCAGAATCTTTGCTATTTACAGAGACTCTATATGTTTGCTCAAGGGCGACATGCCGGTCGTAGACGAAAAACCGCTTACAGTCGTGTATCCGAAGCATCCCAGATATCCACTTGCCCTGGTCCAGTTTCTCAAAGAGAGACTGGTTTTAGCCGGCATAAAACCGTCCATTGAAGAATTGTCCTACAGCGTCAATCCTGATCAAGATGAAATCAAAACATTGGTTGCAAAATCCGAAGGCAAGAACGTCGCGCTTGTCACATTCAGGGCTGGATTGAATAAGGGTCAAGAAGTGTTAGCCGACCATCTGGAAAAAGCAGCATCAGCTTTCTTCGGCGTAGCGGCCGACATACCGTATGACTGTGATGCCGTATCTGACGCCGCCTCTTATATCTGCACTTTCGATCCGTCCAACATGGCAATGGAACAGTTGGCGATTATGCTCGTGCACGGCGAAAAAGCAAAAGGCGCATGCCCGGTTGGGCTGGAAACCCAAAAGAAGCAAAACGAGATCAGGGCGTAAGAATCATTTTGAACATGAAGGTCACTGCCTGAGCAGCAGCCAGAAGCGCCAGACTGCCCAGAATGCTAAAGAAGAGAATGGCGCCGATAATGCGACGCGTCCACATTTTCTTTTTCTCTTCCGTGGTGAGCGGCGGCTTCACTTTAGCGGCAGTATCCGTGACCGGAAACGCGCTGACAGCCGAAACTTCGGCTGCTTCTTGTTTTTCCTCTTGCGGATTTTCGCTCACGGGCAATTTGTTCGAACGTTCAAAAACACTCTTCCCAATTCCATTCTACAGCCTGTGAATGGATTATTTGATGAGCGTTTTGAGCCAATCAGACTTGGCCTGAATCAATTTTGCATATTCGGGCTGGTTGAGCTCGTTCAACTCTTGAGCGTAAGAATCCAGAATTCTCACGCGTTCGAGAGTGGCTGCCTCCGGATCAGGCATATTCCAGGCCCTATCAATAGCCGCCTCCACTTGAGTCTTCATTTCAGCTTTGTCCAAGTGAACTCGCTGTCCGTGAGAAGGCAGCAGCCAATCGAAGCTTTTGCCGAGAAGCTTTTCCATGGACATGGTTTGTTCTTCATATGAATACCAGGTCCAAAGCGGATTCCAAATCTCCACACGCGATTCTATTCTGTCGTAATACATAGAATCGCCGCAGAACAAATATTTGTCTTTATAGAGCATCATCATGTGCCCTTCTGTATGACCGGGAGCCGGTATTAAGAAGAAGTCCGGCTGATATTGATACGACTCTGTCTCACTCAAGACAACTTCCGCATTAGGCTGAGCCTCCACTTCATGTCTGTGAATAATGCGCTTGGCCTCGAAATGAGAGGCGAATTTTTCAGCCTCGCCGGCATCATCACGATGAGAAATGAAGATATTGGACACGCCGCCCAGCTCTTCAAGGCGCTTCACGACTTGAGCTTGATACTTGGGTGTGTTGAAAAGCCAATTGCCGGATTTATGTTGAACGAAATAACTGTTGCCGCCGGCAGTCTTCGGAGAATTGAAGCCGCAGAAATAAACTTCGTTGTCTATCTGCAATGGAAAGTCCTGCATGACCTCGACGAGATTCGCCTTGTTGACAGTCCCGATCGAACCATAAGGACAGCAGAGCACCGCCTGCAGTGACTGCCTAATTTCTTTTTCGCCTTCGGGTTGTTTACCAACCACAGCAAAATCCTTCCAGTAAGTGAAGTTCTCCGGTGCGACCTGGCGGCAAATATCCATGTTGCGGCACGTAGAATCAACGAAAAAATCGCCATCAACATTGCCGTCCAGTTTTTTGCTCACATCTGCCATCTTCTTCACTCCAGAAATATTTGCATCAGCCGTTCGCCGCTCTGCGCAAACGATCCAATATCCCCATCCATTCAGGCAATTCCGGCGGCGCCTCAGCAATTATGTAGTCGGCACCGGAGCTGTCCAGATCTCGCATGGTGGCATAGAGCTGACGAGCGCATTGCGCAGGGTCTTCCGAAAGTTGGCTCCAGGTGATGACTGCGCTGCATTTGATCGGATCGGAAAATGCCATTACGGAAACTTTCATCATCAGATTCTCAGCGGTGGCAAGAGCTCTGGGCAGGTTTTCGTGAGAAAACAATTTCAATCCGGTGGAGGGCGCATAGTGACTGGATAAACTTCCTGGTGCGCGCGGAGCCACCGAGCTTGCCGAGCCTTCATCCGCCTTATCCTTTGAGCCGCCGGAGTTTTTCAAAACATCTTCAATCTCTTGCATTGTGATCATTCCGGGGCGCAAAATGCGCGCAGCGTCACCGGACAGATCGATAATCGTCGATTCGATGCCGACCGCGCATTGACCACCGTCCAAAACTTTGGCGACCAGGTCTCCCAGCTCGCTTCGCACATGATCGGCAGTGGTTGGACTGATTCTGCCGTGCCGATTGGCAGACGGAGCGGCAATGCCGGAAGCGAATTCTTTCAGCAAAGAGAGCGCCACCGGATGCGATGGAATTCTCAAGCCGACCGTGTCTTGTCCACCGCTCACCGACGGCAACACTTTGTGCGACTTTTTCAAAATCAGAGTCATCGGACCGGGCCAGAATTTCTCTGCCAGAGCCAATGCCTGCTGCGGCACTTCGGCAGCCCAGTCTTTAAGCTGATCGGTTGAAGCCAGGTGGACAATTACAGGGTGATCGCCCGGACGCCCCTTGACCCTGTAAAGTCGAGCAAGAGCCTCAGCATTGGCGGCATCGCAACCCAAGCCGTAAACAGTCTCGGTAGGAAAAGCAACCAGTTGCCCCGCTTTCAATAAGGTGGAAGCGGACTTAATTTCCTCTGCGTCAATGCTGGCGCTGGTCTGGGCGTTTTTTGTCATAGTCCGTAATTATACCCGGGTCTTGTTTGCGCGCGACAAGGCTCTTAATAAGCTGTTTATCTGCCGCAACTTACGGGCAAGTCTCAATGAGGAACTCGCACCAGCGGTTACAAAGAGAGGTTGACAGTGACAAGCACTTCGCAACAAAAAGCGGAACAGTCGCAGACCGCCTGGTTGAGATATCAGGACGGAATCAGCGTCAAAACCTCCTTCAACGACATAAAAGTCTTCGCTTATGGAGCATATGACAAACTGGACGTGGACGGCGACGGTTTCGTCTGCCAGACGGAGCTGACGAATGCCTTCACCGACCCGCAATTGGGATGGCGCGAAAAGTCCTTTCTTCTTTTCTTGATGCGCCGGATCGATGACATTTCCGCCGCTTATGCAGAAGAGTGGGCGGATGACAAAAAAGGAATTTCCAGAGTCGACTTGCAGGAATATTTCGACCAGATCGAAATCAATGAAGATGGCACCTGTGAAGCCATTCCCCATCCGAAAGCCTGGCAAAAAGTGCCGGTGCCGTCAGGGGGGATAAATCTCAATCAGACTTTTCAAGACATCCATGATTTTGCGATGAAAACATTCGATTCGCTCGATCAGGACGGTGATGGATTTCTCAGTCAGGCGGAATTGCAATATGCGATTGCCAACGATTTGACCGGCTGGCGAGAGAAATCATTCCTCATTTTTATGATGCGCAATATCGAAGCTATCTCGAAAGCGTTTGATGAACAGTGGGCGCCGGAAAATGCAGGCATCTCCAGAATGGATTTGCAGGAATACTTTCGCAATTTGCGCGTCTAGCCTGAATGAGCTCTTTAGGCAGTCGGCAATTTTTTCAGCATCAATAGTTCATACTCATTGAAGCCGGATTTCGCATAAAGCGCACGTCCGCCCATATTGTTTGCAAGAACATTGGCAGACAAGTACATGGCATTTCGCGAAACGGCATATTTTTCGGCGCTCGCTACAAGAGCCTCTCCGATTCCGCATTTGCGAAACTCTTTGCGAATGACGATGTCCGACAAATAAGCCAATTCGATTGGCTCGTTCAAATCAGCATCAAGTTGCTCGCTCAGCAGTACGCTCAAAAATCCAACCGCTTTTCCATCCACTTCGGCGACGAAAATCTCAGCCGAATTTTCTTTCTTGCGCTGAAGAAGCGCTTGAATATAGCGATCGGCAATTTCCTCTCCGGGCAATCGATGACTGACCAATTCTCGCTCGAACTCTTGCAGTTCGACAAAACAACTTTTCAGGGCCGCCAGATCATCCGCAACAAATTCGCGAATGGTGTATGAAACTGTCGATGATTTTGACATGGCTCTCGAAGTTATTCTCCCTTCTTTACAGTGGATGGTTTTACGCAAATCACAAGAGTTGCGGCACTGCCGAATGGCATAAAGTGCCGCGCAAAGCCCAGGGATTTGCAGACTGAATTTCGACGTAAACAAGCTTCCCTTTCAGTGACTTGTCGCCTTCGAAGTTGACAATTTTATTGGTGCGCGTTCTGCCGGTCAGGCGAGTTTCGTCTCTCTGGCTCTCGCCTTCGACGAGCACTTCTTCCTTTCTGCCAACATAGCGCTTATTGATCTTGTGCGAAATATCTCCGACTACCGTATTGAGAAAACGCAGACGCTCATACTTTTCATGCTCCGGAAGCTGATCCGCCCATGAAGCCGAATGTGTATGCGGTCTGGGGGAATATGCAGCGGTGTTGCAGGAATCGAAACCGATTTCCTCAACAAGATTGACCGTGTCCATAAACTCTTGTTCGGTCTCGCCGGGGAAGCCGACAATGATATCGCTAGTGATAGAGGCTTCCGGCATTTTATTGCGGATTTTCTCCACGAGCCGCTTGTAGAAATCGACCTGGTACCCGCGTGCCATACGTCGCAACGTTCGATCGTTGCCCGCTTGGATCGGAATGTGGAAATATTCGCAAGCGCTTTCGACTTCGTGAACCGCATCGATAATTCCATCTTGCAAGTCGCGTGGATGTCCGGTCAAGAAGCGAATTCTCTTCAATTCGTCGAATTTTGAAAGACGTCTTATCAGATCGCCGAGATGGATTTTCGGATCGAGATCATGACCGTATGCCGTCACATTCTGCCCCAGCAAAGTCACTTCCAAATAGCCGGCCTGCGTGAGTTCCTCGATTTCCTTCTCAATTGCCTCGGCAGTTCTGCTCTTTTCACGACCACGCACATAAGGGACGATGCAATAAGTGCAGTTGTAGTCGCAACCATAAATTACCGACACCCAGGCGGAAAAATCGCTTTGCCTGATTACCGGCAATTCCGGCAAATCTTCAGGCAGTTCTTGAGCAATTTCCACTACGCTGGCTTTTTCTTTTTGCGCTTTTAAAACCAGGTCGGGCAAGCGCTGCAAATTGTGCGTGCCGAATACGACATCGATGTACGGCATGCGCGTAAGAATCGAAGCGCCTTTTTCCTGCGCGACGCAACCGCCGACTGCAATCATCAATTCGGGACGTTTGCGCTTTTGCTTGCCCCAGGCACCCAGATAACTGAAAACCTTATCCTCTGCGCCTTCTCGAATTGCGCAGGTATTGAGGATGAGCAAATCGGCTTGCTTTGAATCGAGCGTCTGCTCGTAGCCGATTTCATTTAGAAGTCCGAGCATATTCTCGGAATCGGCCTTGTTCATCTGGCAGCCGAAAGTTTCGACGAAGACTCGCCGCGCGGATTTTTCGCTCTTGATTTGACTGCTTGCCATAATGCCTATCGGCGCTCGAGCCCTTGCTGCCGGACCTTCAAGCGGATTGACCATTATATGGCAGTCCTATCAAATACGCCATTTTATGGCTTGCAGCTTGAGTCTCGGCTGCAACATGACGCAATGAATCGCTGAAATCAAAGGGGCGGCGAAAAAAGGTTCAAAACCGCGCCAGTGATGT
>Ga0268299_1002279_pt1 | contig 24252 bp, 19 predicted proteins | sample NOBtaG_FD_193484 | JGI IMG/M metagenome (GOLD analysis project Ga0268299, IMG submission 193484) | Activated sludge microbial communities from bioreactor in Nijmegen, Gelderland, Netherland - NOB reactor | ecosystem: Engineered > Bioreactor > Aerobic > Activated sludge | place: Netherlands... | reverse complement strand
CGCCGATGTAGTTGACATCGAAACGGTTGGGCAAGTTGAGGTCGACCTGCACGGTCGGTCCCTGCCACTCGCGACCGATGGCGTCGTACAACTTGATGTCGATCTTCGGAGCGTAGAACGCGCCGCCGCCTTCATCAATTTCGCACTCCAGTCCACGCGATTTTGCCGCGTTTCTCAAAGCATCCGTAGCACGATCCCATTCTTCGACGGAGCCGATGAATTTCTCCGGACGCGTTGCCAGATAGGCTTTATATGTATAGCCGAAAGTTTTCATCAACGAGTCGATCAAATCGAGAATGCCGTTGATTTCGCTTTCCATTTGATCCGGCGTGCAGAAGATGTGCGAATCGTCTTGTGTAAATCCGCGCACGCGCAACATGCCGTGCAAAACACCGGAGCGCTCGTAGCGATAAACGGTTCCCAGCTCCGCAAAGCGAAGCGGCAAGTCGCGATAGCTGCGCAGTTTGGTTTTGTAGATCATGATATGACCGGGACAATTCATCGGCTTGGCCCTGTAGGGCAGTCCGTCAATGTCCATAGCCGAATACATGTTCTCGCCGTAAGACTCGAGGTGACCGCTAATGTGATAGAGCTCCTCGGAAGCGATGTGCGGTGTGAAAACGAAGTCATAGCCGCGTTTTCTGTGCTCATCGCGCCAGTAATCTTCGATTACGGCTCTCACGGTTGCCAGGTTCGGATGCCAGAAAACCAGACCGGGACCAACCTCTTCGTGCACGGAGAAAAGGTCTAGCTGTTTCGACAACCGTCTGTGGTCGCGTTTTTCTGCTTCCTCCAGTCTTTGCAAGTAATCGTCGAGATCCTTTTTAGACCAGAAGGCGGTCGCGTAAATGCGCTGCAGGTGGTCTTTCTTCTCATCACCGCGCCAGTAGGAGCCTGAAAACTTGAGCAGTTTGAAGGCCTTTATATGGTTGGTGGAAGGCAAGTGCGGACCGCGGCAGAGATCGTTCCAGATCGTCTTGCCGTCCTTGTCCTGCATAAGATACAGCGTCGGCTCGTGATTCCTGTGTTCTTCCAGAAGTTCGGCTTTGTATTTCTCGCCTTGATCTTTGAACTCATTTATTTGCTTGTCGACATCAGGAATGTAGAATCGCACCAACTTCTGATTGGAGTCGGCAATCTTCTTCATTTCCGCTTCGATTTTTTCCAGGTCTTCAGCGGTCAGCTTATGGTCAGGAATATCGAAGTCGTAATAGAAGCCGTCTTCAATGGTCGGGCCGATGGCGATTTTTGCCTGAGGGAACAGGTTTTGCACAGCCTGGGCCATGACGTGCGCGCTCGAATGCCGCAAAAGCTCGATTGCTTGCGGATCATCCGGTGTAAGGATGCGGACTGTATCACCGTCGTTCAGAGGAGTGAATAGATCGCGCAGTTCGCCGTTGATATTGGCGCCGACTGCCTTTCTGTATAAGCCCTGGGCAATTGACTTAGCTAAGTCTGCTGCGGTCGAATTGGCTTCTATGGTTCTTTCGGAACCGTCTGGAAGTTTGACCGTAAGATTCTTTTGTACCTCTTGAACTGACATAGTTTTATCCTCATATTGCGGCATCTACAAACTGCCGTAGATAAGGATTGTACCAGCCATTCCAAGGGAATCTAACAGCTAAACTCGCTGCGCAACTGTTTCGTAAAGGAAGCCAGGTTGTCTCGGGTCGTGTGCATGCGTATGCCGACCCCGTCCCAGCGGTAAACACCGGTCGTGGCATTGCCCGAATCAAGCCAGGCTTCGACTTTGAAGCCGAAAACGGGCGCCTTGGTTATACGCAATTCAAAGAAAGGCTCGGCCGGCTCGAAAAGCACCGAATCCAGCTTGCCTTCGATTAGTTGTTCGATTTGCTCGGCCAGCTCATGCACTTCGTCCTTGGGCTTGCGGCAAAATAGACATTCTTCATCCGGCTCTTCATCGTCTTCGACAGCACTGTCGCTGCCATTTCCGTTTTCGTTATTATTCGAATAACCCAGATTGATGTTGAAAGGACCGCTAACCAGCGCCAGACCAACCTTTTGCCAGGCCTGATCGCTCATGATCTCGGCCACTGGGAGCGCCGGGCCGGGGACGATCTCAAGAGTGCTCTCTACTTCTTTGTCTTCAGAGACTAGCTTTGCCAAAAGGAACCTACTTTGCGGATTGAGCCGACGGATTTACTTGCTATCTGTTGAATTGCTTGATTGACGATTGACGATTGACGATTGACGATTAATTGATTGATTGACTGATTGGGAACTGGCCGGGAGTTATTCGGGAGTTATTCGGGTTATTCAAGAATCATTCGGGAATTGTTCAAGAATCATTCGGGAATTATTTGCCGATGCAGAAATTCGCGAATACCTGAGCGATTACTTCTTCAGAGACGGATTCACCACAAACTTCGGAGAGGCGATCCACCGCCAATTTTAGATCGGTGGCCAGGCAGTCTTGGGGCAGACCTTCGGCTAGAGTTTCTTTAACAAGCCGCAAAGCTTGATGGGCGCTGTTACAGAGCTCATATTGCCTTTGATTGAGCGAACCTCCTGCTTGTTTTAGAGCTTCTTCTGTGAGCACGTAATTCTCAATAACGCTGCTGATGTTTTTTACGCCCTCGCCTGTTTTGGCCGAGATCTCCAGCTTTGCTACCGGCTCGCCCGCCTCAGAGTCTTCTGCCTGCTTGCCGTTGAGAAACTCGTCGAAATTGAACCCGGGACTTAAGTCGACTTTATTGGCTATGAGTACGAAGGGCTTCTTGCCTATTAAGGTGCGTACTCGGGAATCTTCTTGCGACCAGGCGGTATTGGCCTCGAAAAGCATCAATATAAAGTCGGCTTCTTCCACCGCCATGGCAGAGCGCTCGATGCCGATCTTTTCCACTGTGTCTTCGGTGTGGCGAATGCCGGCAGTGTCGATGAGGATTACGGGGATGCCGTTCAGGTCAAGCGGTTCTTGCAACGCATCCCTTGTCGTGCCTGCGATTTCGGTGACGATGGCGCGATCGTAGCTAAGCAGTTGGTTGAGCAAACTGGACTTGCCGGCATTGGGTTTGCCGACGATCGCCACTTTCATGCCCGCGCGCAGAAAGTGACCCGACCTGGCTGTTTTCAAAAGTCGCTCGAGCGCTTCTTCGCTTTGCTCGACGACGCTTTCGATGCGCTCTGTCGGCGCGTCGCCGACTTCTTCGGGAAAATCGATGCCAGCTACTATTTCAGTCAGCAGCGTCAAAAGCTCCATGCGAACCGCTTTGATTTTTGCTCCCAGTCCACCGGCCATTGCCGATACCGCAAGCTGTCTCTGGCGGACTGTTTTGGCTTGAATGACGTCCAGAACAGCTTCGGCCTGGGTCAGATCGATTTTGCCCGAAAGAAATGCTCTTTCCGTAAACTCGCCAGCGCGTGCAAGGCGGGCACCGCATTCCAGGCATGCATTGAGAATCTCGGCTGTGACTACGCTGCCGCCGTGGCAATTGATTTCGATGAGGTCTGAGCCCGTATAGGAATTCGGCCCTTTATAAGGAATCACTACTACTTCATCGATTATGTCCGCGGTCTTGGGATCTCGGATAAAGCCGTGTTGGGCCGTGTGTGATTTCAGAGAAGGCTCGCCTTCTCGGTGCGGAAATCCTTGTGGGGTGAACAACCTTTCCGCGATCGACCAGGCGTCATTGCCCGCCAGCCGTACGATTGCGATGGCCCCTGCTCCGTGAGCAGTGGAGACGGCGCAAATCGTATCGTCCAGAAACGTAGTATTCATGGAGGTTGAATTTACCACACGGTGAGGTAGAAGCTTATGGAATGAGCTCTTTTGCAAGCAAGCGTGACGGCAGAATGTGACAGCGGTTTTTTTCCAAGTCCATTTTGCGAACTCGAATTTCGATTCTACTGCGTATAGCTTCCATATGTACCCATTGCTCTACGCTCTTAAAATGCGGTTTCCCAAAGAAAAAATTTTTTGTCGAAAATTGTCTCTCGAAAAAATTGTTTAGTGCCGCAAATGCTGCACCGATGGTGCTCTTATGGCTCGTGCCTTTTGCCATGCGCCTTTTGGCATTGCAGATTTCCGAATTTTTTTCTGCAGAAGTACTTGAATATGATCGGATCTAGCTGGTAGTATCACGCATTGTTTTACGGCTATTAAATTGGCTCTCGATAGTCTTCAGGTAGGGAGAATTCAATGAACAAAGCAGAGTTAGTCAACCAAATCGCTAAGTCGACTGGTCAAACAAAGATGCAAGTGCACAACGCAGTTGCCGCTATGTTGCACACCGTCACCCAAGCTCTCCAAAAGGGCGACAGAGTGACCCTGGTAGGATTCGGCACATTTGAGCGTCGTCAGCGTCAAGCTCGCACCGGCGTCAACCCGCAAAATCCCAAGCAAAAGCTCCGCATCGAAGCAGCTAAGGTTCCTGTATTCAGAGCAGGACAAGAGCTCAAAGATGTTGTAGACGGCAGAGCAAAATTGCCTGCTTTGAAGGTCGAAAAACCGGCCGCTGCAGCACCTAAGAAAGCCGCTGCTAAGAAGCCTGCTAAGAAAGCAGCTAAGCCCGCTAAAAAAGCCGCTAAGCCTGCTAAGAAAGCAGCTAAAAAAGGCAAAAGACGCTAAGCGTACGCGCTAGCTAAATCTTTGAGGGGAGGCATTGCCTCCCCTTTTGCTTTGAAGACCGATCGGTTTTTCAGATTGGCTGAAACTGTTTGCCCTGAAAAACTGACAGGGGGGCTCAAAATCGAAGTTCTCATCCCATTAGAAATTTTCGGATTTTTCTAATGGGATGAGAATCCCAAAACACTGATGAATGGGGCATTTTATTTTTTCTGCTTGCTCGGACGTTGATGTCTTGAAATGTGCCGAGACTGAAAAGCCGCATCATTGCCTGGTTTCAAATTTTGCATCCGATTAGAAAAATTCCAAAAAATCTTATGGACTACGCACCTGAAAAATTGCGCCACCCTCATTCCAAAAATCCAGAAAGACCCGGTCTTTCACTATTTGCCGCTACTGCCGCCGTTTTCCTCGCCCGTCGATGCAAACTTTTCTATCGGGCCATAACGCATGAATAAAATGACCACGAAATTGTTCAGCACATGTGCCGTAATCGGTGCCCAGAGAGAATGTGTGGACTCGAGGGTAACTCCGAAAAGCACGCCGGCAGCCATCGCCCATGCACCGTAGGTCAAATAACGAAAAGTGGGCATGTGAAACATGCCGAAAATGAAGGAGGCAATCCAGAGATTGAAATCCATCTGAAGGGCACCTCGAAAAAACACCTCTTCGCAAAAGCCCGAGACAAGAGCAATTATGACGATATCTGGAAAAGTCGAATTTTTGAAAAGGGGAGCCACTTCCTTCAGCGCAATTTCCTTCATGGAAAGAAAGGGCGAGGCATATTTTTTGCTCAAGCTCTTCTCAAGCAGATGCGACACTGCATAGATAAAGACCGACGTCATGACAAGCGCAATTCCGATGGCAGCGCCAATCGCAAAGTCCTGCCCGCGTGGTACCAGCACCGGTGCAAGCAATATGTTGCCCAAATAACACCAGACTGTCGCAATCAGAAGAAGTAATCCCTCGACGACGAGAACTATGTTGAGCAGCATGTTTCTGTCAGGTTGAAATTCTCGCATCGGAGAAGACGACCTCCGGCTTGAGAATTTTTTCCTGGGTGTTTTTCAAAAGCCCGATGTAGCGACCGTTTTGCACAGCCAGCAAAAACCGGCCGGGCAGTGAAGAGTCGGGCGATTCAGGCATTTCAGGCATTTCAGGCAATTCGGGCAATTCGGGCAATTCAATAATGCGGCCATTGAAAATATCATCGGCGTCGCTGTCCGTCACATCCACTTTGGAAAAGCCAAGTGCATCTGCAAGGTCCGTGAAAAGTGATTCACTGTCTGCTTCACTAAAGCGTTCTTGCAACACTTCCAGTGTGACTGAATTGCTGATGTGCAGGTTTCCCGCTTTCTCTCTTACGAGCTTTTGAAGAACACCTCCAGTTCCAAGCATTGCACCGATGTCGCGGGCCAGAGAACGTATATACGTGCCTTTGCCGCAGTGCACACGAATCGCGAAGACAGGCGGTTTTACAAAAACCACCTCCAGTGAATGAACCACCACCGTGCGCTCGGGAGCTTTCTCGGGCGCCTTTCCTTGCCTGGCCAGATCATATAGATGTTTGCCGTTTACTCTAATGGCGCTGAAAACCGGCGGATGCTGTTTTATCGTTCCTAGAAAATTCGGCAAGACTTGATTGATTTGATCTGCAGTAATGTGCGAGGCATCTTTCTGCTCTATGACGTCGCCTTCCAGATCGTCTGTTGTGGTTTGCTTGCCCAAGAGAACTTCGGCGTAATAGGTCTTGTCCGAAGGAAGATAATCGATGAGCCTACACGCCTGACCGAGAGCCATGGGCAGAACGCCTTGCGCTAGAGGGTCCAACGTGCCGCCGTGCCCTGTGCGCTTGATCTTTGTCAAACGGCGCACCCGCGACACCACGTCGTGTGAAGTCATGCCTTCTGGCTTCATCACATTTAGAAAACCGAAATGCAAATGCACTTTTCGCCTGAATCTCGAACTTATATTTCGCCGCGGGCAATCTTGCCGAGAAGATCCGATACTTTTGCGCCGCGCTCGAGCGAGGTGTCTAATTTTAAATTGAGTTCGGGAGCAAACCGCAAATGCAGGCGGCGGCACAATTCGCCGCGCATGTATCCGAGATGCTCGTTGAGAGCTTCCATGGTTTTCTCCGCATCGCCCTCTTCGCCGAAAACGGAAACGAACACGCGGCAAGACCGGCAATCGGGAGTGGACTCAACATCAGTGATTGAGACAAGACCTTTGATGCGATCGTCTTTCAAATCGCGGCGAATAATTTCCGACAATTCTTTTTTGATCGACTGTGATACACGCAGTGCACGTTGTGTAGACATGGTTCACCTCTCCAAGAAAGGTAGCAATGGAAATTTTGAAACTAAGAGCGGGTAATCTCGCGCTTTGTTTCTTGAATCACGTAAACGTTGACCTTGTCGCCTTCCTGCAGGTCGTTGAATTTCTCGAAGCTCATGCCGCATTCGAAGCCGGCTGCCACTTCTTTGGCATCGTCTTTGAAGCGTCTGAGGGTTTCGATTTTGCCTTCGTATACGATCTGACCGCCTCTGTCGATCTTGGCGATGGCGCCGCGTTGAACTTTGCCGGTGAGAACCATGCAACCGCCGATGGCGAGTTGTTTGGATTTGAACACCTGGCGAATTTCGGCTTGACCGATCTGCACTTCCGACTTGAGCGGCTGGATAAGACCTTGAATGGCTTTCTCCAGGTCGTCGGTTATCTGATAGATGATGTTGTAAGTGCGAACATCCACGCCTTCCTTCTCGCTCACTTCTTGAGCGTTGCGGTCGGGTTGGACGTTGAAGCCGACGATAATGGCGTTGGAAGACGCAGCCAGGTTGACGTCGTTTTCGGAGATGTCGCCGGAGGAAGTGCGCAGCACTCTTACTGCTACTTCGTTGGACGTCAGCTTGCGTACTTGCTCGGCAATCGCTTCGGCAGTACCCTGTACGTCCGCTTTGACGATGACGTTCAATTCTTTGACTTCGCCGGTGGCGAGCATATCGTGCAAAGATTCCAGAGAAACGTGGTGCGGGCGTCTGTCGCCTCTTTCCGCTTTGCGCGCATCGACGATACTCTTCTGTATTTGCATATCGGCAACAACTTCGAAGCGATCGCCTGCCAGCGGCACGTCGTCCAGACCAAGCACTTCGACCGGCATGGAAGGACCGGCGGCTTTGACGCGCTGACCGCGATCGTCAAATAGCGCTCTTACTCTGCCGGAGGCGGTGCCTGCAATCAGAAGATCTCCTTCGCGCAGTGTTCCGGTTTGAACAAGAGCTGTTGCGACAGCACCCTTGCCGCGCGACAGCTCGGCTTCGATAATGACGCCTAAAGCCGGCTTTTCGGGATTGGCTTTCAGATCTTGAATTTCGGAAACCAGCAAAATCATTTCCAGAAGTTCGTCCAAGCCGGTACGCTTCTTGGCGGAAACATTGACAGTGACAGTGTCTCCACCGAATTTGTCGGGCAGAATTCCGTGCTCCATCAATTGAGTAAGAACGCGATCCGGATCGGCGTCTTGCTTATCTATTTTATTGACGGCAACGATAATCGGCACGCCTGCCGCTTTGACGTGGTCGATTGCTTCAATTGTTTGAGGCATGACACCATCGTCCGCGGCAACTACAAGGATGGCTACGTCCGTTGCTTTGGCTCCGCGCGCTCTCATCGCCGTGAAAGCTTCGTGGCCGGGAGTGTCAAGGAAGACGATCTGGCGAAGCGTTCCATCTTCGTGCGGCACTTCGACGTGATAGGCGCCGATGTGCTGCGTGATGCCGCCATGTTCAGCGTCGGTGAGCAAGAATTTCGTTTGTCTGATGGCGTCGAGAAGGCTGGTTTTACCGTGGTCGACGTGACCCATGATTGTGACTACGGGCGGCCTCGTGACAAGAGCGGCGAGATCCTCGGCGGACAAATTCTCTTCAACTTTGGCTACTTCTTCGACTTTCTCTTCGGTGAGAACCTCGTATTCCATTTCTGCGGCCAGTTCTCGCGCCAATTCCACTTCAACCGCCTGGTTGACGGTGCGCATATGCCCTTTCATGAACAGCCGTTTGATTACTTCGGTGTCCGGCACATTCATTTTCTCAGCCAACTCTTTAATGGTGAGATTTTGCGTCAGGGTAATAACTTTCGGAACCTCCACTGGAGTTGCGCTGTTGGAGCGCGACTTCTCTTCTTTCTTCTGATGCTGCTGTCTTTCCGGCGTGCCTCGATGCGACTTGGGCGGGCGTGGCGGTGTGGCGCGATTGGAAGGTGCAGCCACTCTGACGGGGACTGATGTACGTGTAGCAAGCTCTTTGAACGCGTCGGGCACTGTGTCTTCTATCTTCGCTTTATCGTCGCGTGCAACTTCTTCTACTTTCTCTACTTTTGTGGCTTCGCCCGTCGGCTCTGCAATTGCTTCTTTGCTCGGCTGCGGAGCAATCTCTTCGGGCTTTTCTTCGGATTGAACTTTGTCTTTTGGCTTCTTCGCCTGCTGCTTGTCTTCGACGACTTCCTGCACCGGCGGGGCGGGAGGAGCAACTTCGACGACCGGTTCGGGCGGCGGCGGCGCGGCTGCCGGTTCTTTGGGCGGTGCCTTCTCCGCCGGTTCTTGCACCGGCGGCGCTTCCACTGCCGCAGTCGCTACTGCGTCGGCCGGCACTTCCTCCGGCGCAGTCTCTTTCCTGTAGCGGGCTAAAACGCGGGGCTTTTGCTTTTCAGGCGCCTGCGGCGGTGGAATTTTTCCAACCGGCTTTGCGGCAGTTTTTGCCGCCGGCTTTTCCTTCTCGCCTTTGCCGTTTTTCTTGCCCAGGTGGGAGATAAGGAGCCCGACCGTGCTTGCATCAATGGTGCTCGAATGGCTCTTGATGTCGTAGCCGAGTTCGCGCAAAGCCGTGATGATATCCCCGTTTTCGAGGTTCATCTGGCGTGCTAATTCATACACTCGGACGCGATCGTTCATCAGGTCTTTTACTCCTTGCTCTGTGTATTTTGGCACGTTTTGTCCGTATCTGTGCACTCTCTGTATACAAGCTGTATCAGTTGTTGCGAGAGCGGAAAAGCCACAGAGCGCCTCGCGGGTCTGCCCTTTACTTTCCGTCCTTCCAGAGCTCCCTTGATGCGCGTGCCCTTCAAAGCCTGTTCAACACAGGTTTTCCGGCGGCAGATATAACAAGATCTTCCCGACAGTCCTTTGGCGCCTGTGTTCAGGCGCACCTCACCGCTCTGATAATCGCAGGTGAGGCGAATTAAATCTTTCTGCGCTTTCTTCAAACGGCATGCCACGCAGATTCGCGTAGAAAGCAAAGAGCATTCTCCCGGCAAACGTTAAACAAAATGAACCAGTAGAGCCCGGAGGCGCCGGCCGGCACTTTTCAACATAACGCGTGAGTGCAAAGAAAAAAGGGTCGGTTGCCCGACCCGTCAATATCTCAGGCTTGCGCGCCCAAATCTTCCAAGGTTTGATTGAGAGATTTGAACGAACCGCCCGCTTGCGATTCGGACTTGATGTCGATCTTCCAGCCGGTCAATTTGGCGGCCAGGCGGACGTTTTGTCCCCCGCGACCGATTGCCAGGCTGAGCTGATCGTCGGGCACAATCACTTCGGCTCGCTTGCCGCCCATCTCCGGCATTTCTTCATATAGAGCGACGGTGGTGATTCTGGCCGGGCTCAATGCGTTGGAGATGTAGTCGACAGGGTCGCCCGAGAAGCGTATTACGTCGATTTTTTCGTTGCGCAATTCAGCAACGACGTTTTGAATACGCACACCGCGAGTACCGATACAGGCACCGACCGGATCCACATCGGCATCATCCGAGTGAACGGCGATCTTGGTTCTGTATCCGGCTTCTCTTGCGATCGATTTGATCTCTACTGTGCCGTCTTCGATTTCCGGCACGTACAGTTCAAACAATTCTCTGACCAGCTCGGGGTGAGCTTGCGAGACGATAATCTGCGGAACGCGGCCCGTTTCTCGCAGTTCGAGAACATACACGCGAACGCGATTGCCCACTCTGTAGGTTTCGCCAGGCAACTGTTCGCGTGTCGGCATGCAGCCTTCCACGCGTCCGAGGTTGACGATGACGTTGTTGCGAGTGTTGCTGATTACTTCAATACGCTCGATTTGACCGGTTGTGCATGTGCCTTTGCGGGCTTCGAATTCTTTCTTGATCAGTTCTTTTTCCGCTTCTCTCAAGCGCTGAGTCATTAGCTGCTTGGCTGTTTGAGCGGCAATACGTCCGAATTCGGAGAAGTCTGCGGGTGTGACTTCGATTTCCAGAACTTCACCGACCGTTACGTCAGGAATCAAGTCTTTGGCGTCTTCAAGGCTTATCTGGTGATATTCGTTTTCCGCTTTGTCTACGACTTCTTTAGGAGCAAAGATGCCGATTTCGCCGGTCTCATGGTCGAAGATCGCCCGCACGCCTTCCACATCGTGGTCGGGTACTTTCTTCTTGTATGCGGCAACGATTGCATCGCACACATATGAGATGAATTCTGCTTGCGGAATATTGCGCTCTCTTTCCAGTTCTTCTGCGGCTTCCAAGAGCTTATCGCCGATTTTAATCACGGATTGACTCCTCCAGTTTATTCAGTTTTAGTATTCAATTTTCCTATTTTGTTTTTTTTGTGTTTGCTAAAAACAGCTTGTGGCGGTCTTTTGCAAACGGGTCTGCGTTCTATCATTCTGAGTCGCCGGCATCTGCGATATGCATTTTCGGCATATCTTCAGGCTGCAGTCGAATCAGAGCAATTCTTTTCAATTCCAGGGTCAGTTGTGCGCAGCCTGGGAATGCGGATTTCTGCAATTCCGCTGTTTTCTTGGACGGCTTGGCGTTGTGTCCTGCACCTTTATGTGGACCGCTTTTGGCCAGCACGGGCTTGAGATTTTTCAGGTGCAGCTTGCCGTCATGCAGAGCTTCAAGAGTGCCGGTGAACTCAGTGCCCAGATCCTGGACTTTATCTTTGCTGCGGATGAAAACTTTGTGTCCGGCAAAAACGAGAAACTCTCTTGCTGTTTTCAATTCTCGCTCGATGCCCGGGCTTTGCACTTCCAGGACATAAGGTCCTTCGATAATCGGCGTCTGGCTGTCTTGCGGCTCCAGGAGCTCGCCCAGTTGCCTGCTCAGCGTTTCGCAGTCCGACAATCCCACCGGCTTTGTATGTGAGAAAATCGTCACTTCCAGGCTTTTGCGGCGCCCCTGCTGCGTGAGGCGCACATCTACGACTTGAAAGCCGAGTGGGGCGGCGATTTTTTCGGCGAGACCGGTCACCTCTAAAATCAGCTCTTCGGGATTTCTTCTAATCATCTACTTAAAAAACTTGAACGCCCACAGGCTGGAAAACAAAAACGGCTGTGCTGGACGACTCGCAGCATTTTCAGGGCTCGAGCCAAAGACACCGCCGAAAAGCAAAAACGGCGTAGGTTATTCAATGAATGAGTCCTACGTCTTTATTGCATCCCTTGCAAGTCGCTATGTTAGCATATTGGGCATTTTCATTCAATTCGGGCTGTATAAAAGGGGCTAAAAGTGCCTGTCTCGGTCAATTTTTCCAACAATCAAAAGCTGCTGAAACTCAAAAAGCGCGAGTGGAGCGACCGGTTCAATATGCTTGCCGGCGCAATAATTCGCAATCTTCAGGCTGATACCCCGCCGCACCTGGAAAAGAAGTGGCTCAAGAAAATTGAGCAAAGAGGCGTATTCAACGTCGTTTTCGTCGCCAATGAAGAAATACGTGAATTGAATCGACAGTGGCGGCAAAAGGACTCCGCCACCGATGTCCTCTCATTTCCGATGGATGCCGAGGAGCCGCCCAAAGGAGAACCCTGGGAAATCGGAGATGTGATTGTTTCTGTGGAACGCGCCCAGGAGCAGGCTGAAGAGTATGGACATAGTCTGGAGCGGGAGCTGAGTTTTCTCTTCGTGCATGGAGCACTGCATGTTCTGGGCTTCGATCATGAAACGAAAAAAGAAGAAAAGGAAATGTTTGCAAGACAGGACGTGGTTCTTGAATCCCTGGGAATCAGCCGCAATAAGTAAAAGCGAAGCAATTTCTCCGCTCTTGAGACGTGTTATCTTGCACAATGAAAGGGGAGCTCCATAGTGACTGCAGGAACTGCACAAAAGACTAAAACGTCGGCAACGCCAACCAAAACGGCGTCCATTCAGTCTAATCAGTCTAATCAGCTCAGCGGCAATTCATTTGTCGTTCCTGAAAGTTGGCAGCGCAAAACGGGCCGCACCACAAGTATGCTCGAATCTTTCTATCACGCGACTCACGGCATTCTCCAGGGCTTGAAAGAGCAGCGCAATCTGCGCATACATTTTGCGCTTTCATGCGTCGTTGTCATTCTCGGCATTTTTCTTCAAGTGGACGCAGTTAGCTGGCTGGCGCTGACCTTGTCGATGGGATTGGTGATCGGTGCGGAGTTGCTTAACACTGCAATCGAGCATGTAGTGGACCTCACCTCTGGTGGCGAGTATCATCCCGCTGCGCGCAAAGCGAAAGATACCGCTGCGGCAGCCGTTCTCATCACAGCATTCGCCGCTTTGGCAGTCGGGCTAATCGTCTTCCTGCCCAGGCTCAGTGCCTATTTCAAGGTTTAAAAACGTCCCTTCCGGGCACTATTTATATGTAGGTGTGTTAATTAGAAAACCCCACCTGAGTGGTCTTTTCGCGCTTGCCGTGGGATTTTTCCCATTGACTGTCCAAAGTTCGGCGAGTTATGTATATATGCAGGCACAACTAAAAACGGACCTGTTCCCTTTGCGAGGTCACCATCAATGAGTACGGGCAATCAACCCGACGGACCAGACTTATATTTCGCTTCAGGCGATAATCAGACACGCAGAGACGTGCAGCAGTTCGATGAAGGCTTCTCCGGCATTCAGGCGGACGCCTACAACATCGGTCCCAATGAAACTGCAAATTTCAGGTTTCGCCAGGACAGCCAGGGTTTTCCTGTAATCAATAACTATGGCACGATGAATGTCGTCATCGAAGGCAACGGCGGCCAGCGCCAGCGTGGCTGGGCCGGCGACGGCGGCGTCGATTGGGGCTACGAACAGTTTTGCAAAGATAAGGCCGCTCGCCGCTATGACTTCCAGTCAGATAGATGGGATGCGAACGTAACTCAGATGCGACCCTCGGATATGAGGCGTCAGGCGCTTATAGATGATGGACGCGCGCTGGACGATATGTATCGCGGAGAAATGGAGCGTGCTAATTATTCGCGTTACTACGGTGACAGAATGTATGGTCATCCCGGTCAGCACACGAGTTACTCGCGTGGCGACCAACGTGGTTTGACCTATTACGAAAGCGGACCTTCTCTCTACAACAGAGATTTGCCCTGGTATGTCAATGATTGCTTCGGCCAGGGCGGTCGCTATGGCAATGGCGATATGCAGGCTTTCAGAGGTATCTTGCGCGACGTACTGCCGGCGATTGTGGCAATGAAACATGCCGATGACTATGGCGGCGGCGGATACTGGGACCGCAGGCACGATCGATCATATTCGGGCATGGGATACATGGAGCGCATGATCATGGATCGTGCCCTCGGCAACAACCAGTGGAATCGCTACAGCCCGAGAATGTACAATCCGAACCAGAGCTTCGACTACGCCAGCGGCACGCGTGACGGTCTTACATATATGAACCAGGGACCGTCCTATGCACACTGGAACGGACCCAGGACCGGCATGCAGGATTTTGCCGACAATGTGATGCCGATCTTTAGAGATGTGGCACCGTTTATCGTCGCAATGAAGTATGCCGACAACGATAACAACAATTATCGTTCGTACAATGGTGGAGATAACTACTATCACGAGCGCAATCAGTCAATGCGCATGGCGTACAATCGCGAGGAAGCTCAAGCAAGACGCGAGCGTCAGGCAGAAAGAATTCGTCGCAATCGCGAAGATGCCATGAGGCGTCGTGAGTACTCTTAAAGACCAAAAAAGACTGAGCTGATTTGCGGGTCTGAAGAATCTCGAATGATTCTCAGCTCTGTGTCGAATGCGGCCTTCAGGTTTTCCGCCGTGAGAACATCTGCGGGTGAACCGGCGAAAAGCTGCACTGATGGAGCGCGCCCTGATTTCTTCACGCACAATACTTGATCGCAGACCTGGGCGATGAAATTTAAATCGTGCAGGCAAGTTACAACAGTCATGCCTTCCGACTTCAGCCGCAGCAATAATTGCAGCAAGCTTTTTTGATGCTTGAAATCAAGGTGAGCTGTGGGTTCGTCCAAAAGAAGAATTTCCGGCTCCTGCGCAAGAGACATGGCAATGGTCGCCCTCTGCCGTTCTCCACCTGAGACTTCAGCTATTGATTTCTGACGCAATTCCTGAAGATCAGTCGCTTTTATGGCTTGCTCTATGGCCGCTTTGTCTCGGGTTTCACTGCGCCATTGCCACCATCTCTGGTGCGGGTTTCGGCCCAGCGCCACCATGTCTTCTACAGTAAGGTCTCGAGAACTCGAAATATCCTGCGCTACATAGGCGACCTTTCGGGCCAGATGCGGCAAAGGCATGGCGGCCAGGTCGCTTCCGTCGATTAGCACTTTTCCTTTGACCGGCGGCAGCAAGCGCGCGATTGTTTTTAAAAGAGTGGACTTTCCGGCTCCGTTGGCGCCGGCAATGCCCAGGACAGTTCCTTTGGGAACAGCCAGAGAAACACCTTCCACAACCGCTTTGGAGCCAAAACCGGCAGAGAGAGCATCAAGCTGAAGGGCAATGGTGCCTGCCACTTAGACCTCCTCCCCTTTTGTCGTTGATATCAGGTAGAGGAAAAACGGACCTCCCACCAGTGACAAAAGCGTGCCGAGCGGCAGCTCCTGCCCCTGCCCGAGCGTGCGCGCCGCCAGGTCGGAGAGCATGACAAGCACGGCGCCGATTAGAGCCGTGGCGATGATTTCCACTCTCTCGTCTCTTACGAAGAGCATGCGGGCGAGATTGGGCGCGATCAGCCCGACAAACGCCACCAATCCCGATGCTGCCACGGCCGCGCCGCACATGAGCACCGCTGTCGCCAGCAAAAGCCACTGCAGCCTGGAAACATCAACGCCTAAAGCTTGTGCTGTTTCATCGCCCAGAGAAAGTACTCTAATTTGTTTGCTTAGAAAAAGCGTGGCAATGATACCGCCTGCGGTGTACAGCGACAGTGTGGTCAGGTCGCTCCAGCCGCGTCCTGCGATTCCACCGGCCAACCAGAATATGATTCCCTGCGCTTGAGGGGCGCTGCCCGATTGAGTAATGATAAGCGTAATGAGCGAACCGCAGACGGCTGAGAGTGCAACGCCTGCCAGTATCAGGCGCGTCACCGAAAGTCCTCCTGCCCGCCTTGCCATTTGCGCAACCAGTAAAGCCGCCAGCAATCCACCGGCAAAAGCCGATGCCGGCATGAAGTTGAAATCCACCCCGATCATAATCGCGATCGCCACAGCCAGACCGGCTCCGCTTGATACTCCGGTTAGATACGGATCGGCTAGAGGATTTCTGGAAAGCGCTTGCAAAATATATCCTGAGACAGCCAGAGCTGCACCGACTGTGGTGGCAATTAAAGTGCGTGGCAGGCGAATTTGCGTGAGAATATCGGACAGGCCCGGTGTGGAAACCCCGGCATTGGTACCGCCGGCGGCGAAACCACCGGTCAGCACTGTCAGGGCTTTTACAGGTTCAATGCACACATCGCCGATGCATACGGAAGTCATAAAACCGGCCACGAGCGCACCCGCCAAAAGGGCGAGCCTGAGGGTGATATTTGTCCTGCTGCCTGCCGCGCTTGTCATTGCCCCTTTTCAAATTTGAGGATAGGTCTGCCGCCATTGAATTCTACATTGTCTTGCAAGATAGAACGCGTGATACTATTTACCACTCATGTTTCAGCGGTAAGGCAGCAGCCATGGCAATCTACTTGGACAACAGCGCAACGACGCCCGTAAGACGGGAAGTAATCGACGAAATGCTGCCCTTTCTCGAAAGCGCCTTCGGCAATCCGTCATCCATTCATTCCCACGGGACCAAAGCGGCTGAGGGCGTGAAACAGGCACGTGAGCGCGTTGCAAAACTTTTGAATTGCGCGCCGCAGGAAATTTATTTCAGCCCTTGCGGCACATATGCCAATAATGTCGCCATATTGGGGCGAGCGCGCTTCGTCGAAGCCAATGACGGCGGGCGCCATCTGATAACCACGGCAATCGAGCATCCCTCGGTTATTGGCCCGTCTCAGCATTTGGAATCGAGGGGCTGGCGCGTCACTTACTTGCCGGTTGATAAAGACGGAATTATCGATATCGAACAATTTAAAAAATCGATAGGTGAGGAAACTTCCATCATCTCGATCATGTGGGCAAACAACGAGATTGGCTCGCTTCAACCAATCGAGAGCATCGCCAAGACAGCCGCCGAACGCGAAATATTTTTTCACACTGATGCTGTCCAGGTGCCCGGCAAATTGCCGATTGACGTGAGCAAAAACCGCATCTCGGCGCTTTCTCTTTCCGGGCATAAATTCTATGCGCCGAAAGGCATCGGCATTTTGTATTTGCGTCAGGGCGAAAATGTCATGCCTACAGCCTTTGGCGGTGGTCAGGAAATGGGCATTATGCCCGGCACAGAGTCCGTTCCAAATATTGTCGCTGTCGGCAAAGCGGCGCAACTGGCTTTTGATGAGGTTGGTGAAAACAGCATCAATCTTCGTGCCATGCAGAAAGTACTTCTTGAGAAACTTTCGCCGATAGAAAGTCTGCGCATTACAGGTCCGGCTGATATTGAGAAACGTTTGCCCGGTCATGTCAGCATTGCGATTGCCGGCGCCGAAGGCGAATCGCTGGTCATGAAATGCGATCTCAAAGGCATCAGCGTTTCCAGCGGATCAGCCTGCCACAAAGGCATTATCGAGCCTTCATCCGTGCTGCGCGCGCTCAGACTGCCGGATGCGGAAGCGCGTGGTTCTTTGCGCATCTCTGCCGGGCGTTTCAATACTGTTGAAGAATGTGCAAAGGCCGCGGATACGATCGCGCAGATTGCAGGAAAGTCCGCAAAAATTGGCGGCAAAGTTTAGTTCGAATTTTCCACCAGGCTGAAAGCGGCTCAGGCAGGCAGCCAGTCAGTTAGTCAGGCAGGCAGTCAGTCAGTCAGTTAGTCAGTTAGTCAGTTAGCGGCTGTGGTGCCACCTGTCCTCTGACTTTGGCGCCCAGTTCTTTTGCCATAGCACTGTCTTTCAGTTCGTGCGTAAAATCTCCGAGCTGTTTATAAGCATGCGCGCGCAAAAGATAGGCGCGAGCATCTGCGCTGTTTAATTTTATCGCGTGATTCAAATCGATCAACGCCTGGTGCGAGCGTCCCATGGAAAGGTAAACTTCCGCACGTTCGCAAAAAATAGGAGCTCTTTGATCTGTCGCTCCCAAGCCCATCTTGATCGCTGTGTTGAAGTCTTTCAACGCGGCATCATACTGCTTGAGCATCTTGTAAGTACGCCCGCGATTGAAAAAAATGACAGCGCCATGCACTCCGATTCCGACTGATTTGTTGAAATCAGCAATTGCCTTTTCATACTCTTTCAGCTCTCCGTACGCGCAGCCGCGGCTCTGATAGGCTGCTGAAAAATCCGGTTTCAGTTCAATGGATTTTGTGAAATCTTCAATCGCTGGTTTCAACTCTTTCTTCTTGTACTTGACTCCGCCGCGATAAAAGTACGGCAGGTAATTTTTCGGACTCATTTGAATTGCTTGATTGAGATCGCTTATGGCTTTGTCGTAGCGATCAAGTTTGGAATTCAATCCGCCGCGAAGTGCTATGGCCTGCGGATCTTCCGGTTTTAACTTCAAGGCGATGCTTATATCCGCCTGCGCCGCTTCCAACTGCGAAGCCTTGAGAAATATATGCGCACGCTTGGTAAACAGTTCTTGTTTTTTTGGTTGAATCGTAATCGACTGGTTCAAATCAGCAACCGCACCCTGCAAATCGTGTGCTTTGTCTCGCAGTTCAGCCCGCATGGTGTGCAATTCTTCACTGCCTGGTTTTTTCTGCAGGGCGGCATTAACGATCGCCATTGCTTCTTTTACTTTTCCTTCTTGCAGCAATTTTTGGCATTGCGCAATGGTTGCTGCATCTCCGCCTGCAGTTTCACCCAAGGTGCCTGCTCGAGACGGCAAAATTCCAGTCGAGCAAGTAAGAACGACGGCCGCAACCGAGACTAGTGCAAACACTGCAAGATTATCGCGATGTTTACAGCCGATGCTTGATGTCATTTTGCCTTACGAAACATGTTGCCGAGAAGTGTAAACAGACCTTTGGTTTTGCCCATCGGAAACGATCCATGAAGAAGACCGATTCCACCTTTGGCTACTTTGACTCTGGGTTCTCCATACGGATACCACCAGATGCGCTCAGAACCTGATGGCGAGTCGATGTTTATGTGCTTGATATTGCAGAGATCCTGCAATCCGAATTGCGAATGGCTGCGTCCAAATCCGCTTTTCTTCAGTCCGCCCCAGGGCAGTTGCGGCGCCGCATGCGAAAAAAGGCAGTCGTTCAATAAAACAGTTCCGACATTGAGATCGCGCGCTATGCCTTCGGCTCGAGCCAAATTCTTGCCCCAGACAGACGCAGTCAATCCGAATTCGCTGTCGTTGGCCAGCTCCACCGCTTCGTCTTCCGAATCCACTACCATTATCGGCAGCACCGGTCCGAAGCTCTCTTTTTGCATGATGGACATTTTGTGATTGACGCCAGTGACTATCGTCGGCTCGTAGAAAAAGCCGCCCAGATCATCTCTGCGATTGCCGCCGGTCAGAACATTCGCGCCCAGTGCACGCGCTTCATCGACATGCGAGATGACCTTTTCCAATTGTATTTCATCGATGACCGGACCGACATCGACCGTCATGTCGCCCGGATTGCCCAGCTTAAGCGCTTGCGTGTGATGCAGGATGCGCTCGATTAATGCGTCTGTCTTTTTGCCTTTGATGAGATAGAGCCGTTCGATTGAAGCGCACGCCTGCCCGGCGTTCGTATATGCGCCCCAGACAAGTCCTCTGGCTGTCCAGTCCACCGGTGCATCAGGCAAAACAATCGCTGCATCTTTGCCGCCCAGCTCGAGCGTAACAGGAGTCAGATGAGGCGCCGCCTGCGCCATCACTTTCATGCCTCCTTCGACGGAGCCGGTAAAGATGAGCTTGGCCAACCGACAATTAGTGAGATGTTCTCCTGTGGAGCGGTCGCCCGTTATGACGCTGACTACATCTTTGGGAAAACCGGCAAGATCGAACAGCTCTCCGATTTTAATGCCGATGAGAGGCGATTTTTCCGATGGTTTGAGAACCACGGTATTGCCCAGCATGACAGCCATGAGAATGGTCATCATCGGAATTGAAAACGGATAATTCCAGGGCGCGATCACACCGATAGGGCCGAGGGGCTCGAAGGCCACGAGGCTTTGTTTGCTGGATAAAAGAGGATTGGGCAACTGAATTATCTGGTCTTTCAGCATGCGCTCCGCGTTTTCGCTGAGCCAAATGCAGGTGTCAAGCGGACCAGTGAGTTCTGACAGATAACTTTCCACGCGAGGCTTGCCCACTTCGCGACAGACAAGGTCGGCAATTTCGTCCTGCTTTTGCTCGATGACGCGCCGGATTTCGAGTATTTTTCGCGAGCGCTTGTGAAACGGCAGCACATTCCACAACTCATAAGCCGCCCAACTGCGCTCGACTGCAGCCTGCACTTCGGTTTGACCGAGAATCGGCACCTCGCCCAGAACTTCTTTGGTGGCAGGGTTTATGGAGACAATCGTAGCTGTTTGACTGGCAACCATCCTCTATTCCTGACTTTCAGCCGCTAATAAATAGTATCTTCCCACGATGACGGCGAGTTTTATGAACACGCTTATTTTTGTCCCATGCCTTCTTTGGCTTTTGTTTCGTAATCATTGCCCAGAGCCCTGAGCCCCGGCACTCTCTGGCATTCCTTTGCTTCCGACAGCGCATCTTCATAGCGGCCGGTTTTAATAAACGCATCGGCAAGACAACTGTGCACGACCAGCAAGGATTGGTCCGCAGCCAGCGCTTGCTCGAAATTCTTTATCGCTTCTTGCGATTCATTGCGCTGCGCCGCCAACTTGCCTCTGGCCAGCAGCAGCAGCGGTCTTCTGTCGCTCGCCACCTTTTTCAAGCACAGCTCAGACTCGTCTGCATGCCCCTGGTCGCTCAAAATCATGGCTTTTATGGACAGGGCATCGTAGTCGTCCGGGCTGATACTGAGCATCTTATCGACTGTGGTGCGCGCTTCTTCAAAGTTGTTGGCGAAAACCAGACCGAGTGCTTTTGCCTTGAGCGCCGACGCCGAGCTGGGAAACTTTTCCAGCGCCTTGTTCGCCGCCTGAACGGCTTCGTTGTAGGCGCCTACTGCCAGTGCTTCGGTGGCAAGCTGGTCAAAATACTCGGGTGGGTCGGTGTCAGAGGAGAGCAGGCGCGCCGCTTCGTTGCGCAGGGCATCCGCTTTGCCTGCAGTGCGCAGAGAGTGCAACGTGCGAAACTTCGCTCTTCTTGCCGAAGGATCGAGAATACCCGCCTTCTCCCCGGCAGCTTTGGCTTTGTCCATCTCGTTCAGACGACCGTACAAATCGCTCAATGTAGACCAAGCATCATAGGAAGTCGGGTCTATTTGCGTAATGCGCTCGAATTCGTCTTTGGCGGATGAGGTCTTGTCCATCGCCATCAAGGTTAGAGCGTGCTGCATGTGCGCCGCGGTAGAATTCGGCGAGATGTCGCAAGCGATTTTCGCTTCAGATTGCGCCTCCGCTTTCGCGTTGCCCAGGCGCAAAAGCATGGTCGAAAGCAAAAGATGCAACTGAGCGTTGTGCATGCATTTAGCAGACCAGGGGCGCAATAAAGCAATTGCTTCTGCGGTTTTGTTGGCGGCAAACATTGTGGCCGCCTTGGCTAACGCGTCACGGCAACCAGGGTCGTCTTTTGAATAAACGGGCGCCGGCGGCTCCGCTTCCACTTGCTTTTTTGCCAGACCAGAGAGCGGCGCCAAGAAGACAGCCAGACTAATTGCCGCAAGGGATATAGAGACGGAAATTCTTTGCATCGCGCAGCCCACTTTGCCGGATAGTCAGTCAGCATAGCTGATTTCCTTTCAATTCGCCTCAGTTTGCGCCGGTTATCAACATATCCTAAACTGACTGTTGTGCTGAAACTTCGGCGTCCACTCAATGGCAAATTTATTGGCATCTGGCTTGATATTCCTCGAAAGTAAAAATGGAAACAGAATAGGAGCCTCATCCGCTCCCGGATTACTGGCGTTCTCAAGGGCTTTCTTTCAAGGGCTTTTGCTGGTTTCGCTCAGCGGGTATATCGCTGCGTTACTGTTCAGCCTGCCTGTAAAAGCTGCCGAAAAAGACTCTACTGATTTCGAGAGCCTGCTTTCCAAGGCTGAAAAGCTATACGTTGAGAGAAAAATGGGAGAAGCAGCCAGCTATCTCAACACGGTAATTTCATCCGATGCGAAGAACGCGCGCGCCCATAATTTGCTCGGCAAAATCTATCATCGCCAGGGCAAGCTGGAATTGGCAATTGCTGAGTATCACAAGGCTATCGACGGCGATTCGCGACTTGCCGATGCGAGATACAACTTGGGTGTGGCACTGATCGATCAAGACAATTTTAGAGAAGCCGAACGCTATCTGGACGATGCTGTTCGACTGGACTCTCGCTCTGCAGAGGCGCATTACAACTTGGGTTTGTGTGCGGATAGATTGGAGAAAAACGATAAAGCGCTCGACGAATTTCAAAAAGCGGTCAAGCTGGATCCGGCAATATCGCAAGCGCATTATTGTCTTGGTCGCGCCTATTTCAAAGCCGGACAGCTCGAAAAGGCTGTTGAGGAGTATAAGGCGGCCATCGGATTAAACCCCAAGTATGTAGAAGCACATAATAATCTTGGTGTCGCATATAGTGACTTGGGCAAATATCCCGAGTCGATTCAAGAGTTTCAAATCGCATTAAAAATTGAACCGAATTATCCTGAGGCGCAGCGAAACCTGGGCTATGCGCAGGCTCACACCAGTTTGGGCATCACTTATTTCAAGCAAGGAAATTTGCGCAAAGCATTCGATGAGTACAAGAAGGCAATCAAGATCGATCCTGAGTTTGCTGATGCGCACTATAACTTAGGGATTTACTACCAGCATCAAGGTCAGATCTCGACTGCGGTCGGACACTATCAGGCGGCGATTCGATTTGATCCGAAAAATGCGCTTGCCCACAATAATCTTGGAGTTGCTTACGCACGCTTGGGAAAACGCGACCTGGCAGAAGCGGAATATCGGCAGGCGTTGAAATTGAAACCCGGATATCGCGAAGCCGAGCAAAACTTGCAGTCTCTCAAATTGGGACACGGCAGTAATCGCTGAGATTTTTGTGCCACAATCATCAGCGCTGATGCCTACCGTAATTGAGCGCAGCAAGCCCGCTCACTTGCGCGAGGGCCCTAGGTTACACTCGCGCACAGGACTTATGCACCATCACCGTAGTGCTCACTTCCTATATCTACAATATACATACTTCTGTATGTGCTGTCAACCAAAAATTAGTTCTTCGACGCTTTAATTTCAATCGGATAACTGATTATCAGTTTTCTTGGTTTAGTGCCTTTCGGAGGTTGAACTACGGCACACATCCAGGAGCCGCCGACCGAACCCTTCCAAACACACTTCCCTTGCTCGTCGGCTGATAGTGACCCGGCTTCCTGCAATGGTTTTTCTAAAGGCACAGGAATATTATTCGCCACAGGTGTGATACCGCGACCGGTGCCGCTGTAAAGGGAGATTCTCGAATTGGGAGGAACGTTCGAAATTTTGGCAATAACTTTGTCTTTGCGCATGGCCGACAGTATGTTTTCGGTGATCGGTACAATACGTGATGGCGCCTGGGGTTTCACCGATGGTCTCGCTTCCAGGTATTGGCGAAAAGGAATGCCGACTCGCTCGGGTGTGTTTACTACGTTTTTTGCATCTTTAAAGTCATAACCTTCACCCGCCTGGAAGGTGTAATTGTTGATCGCCACTTTGTATTCTTGGGTTTCATCAACCGCGCTGTAAGAGCCGTCCTTGTTCTCCGCCAGTGCGAACACCAGCCGCTCTCCGCGTTTTCTTGTCGGGTCATATCCAAGTTTCAAGCCGTGAACGTCGAGGAACCTGCCGCCGGCAGGACCGGAAACGCTGTGCTCCAGCGCCGAAAGCAAAGCTTTGCCGGTGATTGTCGCAAAAGTAAGTCGATTGTCGAAGGGCAGAATTTCCTGAACTTTCTCGAGTGAGATCGGTCCTTTCTCGATGCGACCACGCATGCCGCCCCGGTTATGAACGCTTATCGTCGTGCCGTAACTCTTGCCTGCTTCGCAGAGCGCGTCCGTAATCAAGTCTCCCAGTGCCGAATCCCATGGGTATGCCGTCCAGCGGTTGTCGAATGCATCTTCGGCCTGCGAGACAATTGTGCGTCTCAGCGGCAACAAAGGTTCTACCTTCTTGTCGATGTACGCTTTCATCTCGGGATGTTCTTGAATTTTGTCGGTAATGTTTATAAGACGGTATTTCGTATCGGCGACGTCCAGGCTGCCGTCTTTATTAAAAGCGACGTCCAGGCGGCCGAGAGTTCTTCCATAGCTGCCGG
>Ga0268299_1002277_pt1 | contig 24295 bp, 15 predicted proteins | sample NOBtaG_FD_193484 | JGI IMG/M metagenome (GOLD analysis project Ga0268299, IMG submission 193484) | Activated sludge microbial communities from bioreactor in Nijmegen, Gelderland, Netherland - NOB reactor | ecosystem: Engineered > Bioreactor > Aerobic > Activated sludge | place: Netherlands... | reverse complement strand
CCCTCCGTCCCGCGCCACGCGTGACGATGTGCCGTCGTTGTGTTTTGGAGAGTCGGTAGCTCAGCTGGTAGAGCATCGCCCTTTTAAGGCGAGGGTCCTGGGTTCGAATCCCAGCCGACTCACCATCCAAAGCGTGCTCGATTTCATGCCTCAAGAGTGTGGCGATACTCATTGTCTCGTGGATTCTAACAACCTTGGTGGCCCGATGGCTGGGGCTCCTAGTTTTAGGACAGCCGTTCTGGCGCCTTACGGTAAGGATGGGCTGATATGAACGCTGCAGATGCGACGGCCAAGGTGTTTGTCACGGCGTTTGAGGCCTTACCAAAAGCAGAGCGCGAAGCGGTCTTGCGGCAGATCCTATCCGTTCCAAGCCTTCGGGTGGACCTGATTGATGCGGCTCGGTGGCAGGAGCGTCGCAGCGAGCGGGCCGTTCCCTATGAAAATGTCCGTAGAAGACTCGTGAAGACCGGCCGGTTGTGACGTACCAGCTCCTTATTAAGCCATCGGCGAGGAAGGAGCTGGAACATCTCAGCGATTCAGTTCTTCGGCGCATCGACAACGCGATTGTAAGGCTCTCCCATCATCCTCGTCCGGTGGGTAGTAAGAAATTGGTCGGTGCTCCACTCTATCGAATTCGTCTCGCGAGCTACAGAGTGGTCTACGAGATCGACGACAAGCGAAAGACCGTGACGATCGTCACCGTTGGTCATCGCGGTGATGTGTACCGCTGAATATCCGTAGGTCCAATCCAATCCCAGCCGGCGCACCATACAACCCAAAACTCGCGAGATCTCAGGCAATTGATACAGTCCAGGCAAGCCTTCTGAAGAGAAGCAAGGGATGGGGTAAAGCCGCATGATCGCGAAGGCGACCCTCGTTTCGCGTCGCGCAGGATCTGCGTCTGCCGCTTATTGACCAACCGGCCTTTCTGAAATCCCTCCGTCAGGAGGGCGTACCGCTCCAGCACTGGAGCACGGTTCGGTCTTCATCCTCGGTGTCTTTGGTAATCTCTCGGAAATCGACGTATGAGCGCAGCGCAACGACTAAGAAGGCCCGCCAATCTTCCGGATCGAGCGTGAGGAGCGCTTTTGCGCAGGCTTGGGCTCGATCCTGCTTGAATTCCAGTTCCCATCGGACGCCGTACAATCCAGCGTCTTCTCGACCTCTGGCCTGGAGCTCTAGGCGTTTGTCATAGACACGGAGCATCGTTTGGCTCTCTCGACTCCCGAAGTAGAGGGTTTCTCCTGTTCGAACGCCGTCACGATGATTCGAGGCTTGGATGACTTTGAATTGTTTCGAACGGCTCACCACCTGTCCGGCCTCCACCGCGAGGCGGACGGTCTCCACTGCGACAGACGCCTCCTGGTCGTCCAACGCCACATCGATGCGGGTCACATGGCCCTTCTGAGAAAAGATCCAGGCCAAAACGGTCTTGAGCTTGGCTTCGTCCCACTGGGAAACAATCCCGGCGGACAGATCCACATGCACTTCCTTCGGATTGCGAGGAGCACCCGTCCCCAGTTTGCCCACGCCCGTCTTGCCTTCCGTCATGAGCTGCGCCACGGGATACCCGCGAAAGCCGGTCTCGCTCTGGAACCAGTCACCTCCAATCAGCGTGATCACGTCGGCGACCTCCGCTTTGGGAAGCGTGAAGGCGAGCCAATCGATGGTCTGTGTGAACCCTCCAGAACCGTTCATTTCTTTCCCCTTGGCTTCTGTGCGATAGACGCCCCCGTCTTACCAAGTCGGGGGCGGGTCCGCTGCGCGCGCCGCCGGCGATCGCCGCCGGTCGCGCTGCGATCTCCTTCCTTCTTCTGAGGCACAACCAAAGACGAACTATGCCCCTTGGCCTCCAGGGCTTCTTTCACACGCTCCAGGTTGAACCGCACAAAACGACAGAATCGATCAACGGGAATCTCACCCTTGCGGTAGGCTCGGCGAATCGACTTTGGATTCACTTTGAGGGCGGCGGCCAACTCATCGACGGTCAACCAGGTGTGTTCCATCACGTCTCCTTTTGGTTACAACGCACGAGGTATGGTCGAACCATACGCATCGGCGTCTGGTGGTAAAAGATGCCTGTTCGTGGACACTGGGGGGCAGGAAGGGACACTGAGGGACAGGAGTTTCAAGCAAGAAAGTGAGAGACTCGGAACTAATTACGAGGTATCAGGACACGAGGGAACCATTGAAGCATCTCCCATCCATACGTCCAACCAAGAGCGCCCCCGCTAGACATGCGCCTCGACACAAAATCGCGCCTGCTCACCCATAGATAATTGAAGCAAGAAGCTGCCTAAATAATGTTGCGCATAAGTACGTGACTAAGTATTTCTAGATGCGATTTGTTCAATAAAATGCGAGTAGGGCCGAAATATTCAGGCTAGGGCCAGATGGCCCCATACCAAGAGTTGCGAGATGTTGCCACGATTCTAGAGACAGTTGGACGCTTGGCCTGGTGCAAATCGGATGCGAGTCAACGTGTAAGGAGAGTAGGTGTTAACGAGTACCAACCAGCCACACGCAACCTGATCGCAGAAGAGGCGAGCAAAAAATGTTGGGAAAGGAGCCAAAAACGGAATTAGGAGCTGACAGTCCAACTGACAATAGGTCGGGGGAGGTTGAGAGCGCGCACAGGCTGCGTGGTTTGCACGCGGAGGGCACGGAGAGCAGTTGAACACAACCCTCAATTTATGGCAGTCGTGTCTCCTGAGCGGGGGGCTACGAATAATAGGCGTCCAGACAGAAGGAGTGACAAACATCCTTGCGTCGATCTCGATCAAGCTCGGCGTCGCCATGACGACCGTCCATCAGATTATGGCCGAGCCATCCGTCTATAAGATGACCATTAACGGGACCGTCGTCACGTTCGCCGAGGAGGAAGTGACGAGTCAGACCAAATTTCGCAACCGGATCTATCACGCCTTGCCGGTTGGACGGTTGCCGAATCAGGTCGAAAAGAAAGAATTCGAGAACCTCGTAACCGCGATCGCCGCCGTAAAGCAACGCGTTGACCCTGGCAAGGAGGACACGAATAGCGGCGCTGTCCAAGTCTATCTCGCAGAGTATCTGTCGTCCAAAGCGCGGGAAGAGGATGGATGGACGCGATCTGCAACAAACAACCGGTTAAGAAAGGTGATCGGTACTACTTCGCGTTAAATTCGTTTTTGCAATACACCACGAAGATCCAGGGCAATCGCATGAAGCGCGGTGAGCTCACGAAATGCCTTTCCAAGATCGACGGCTACAAGGACGAAGGTGGACTGCCAGCAACGGATAAGAAGGGCAAACGAACGACGCGCGTCTATCGGAGTGTGCCGAAGTCGACCGTCTGTATATAGGAAATTTTTTCTATGTCAGAGAGCAAAAAAACTTTATGATTATGCAGAAACAGGCAAGCGAACGTAATTGTCCACAGAATCAGTGACTTTCCACAAGTTCCGCGCGCATAAATGATAAAAAAGTACTTATGAAAGTCTCTATATACAAGGCGAATTTTTGCATGCCGACTGGGTCTGCCCGATCAGTCACCGAGCCGAGCTTCACAGCCACGCCTACGAGGTGACAGGAAGAGCGCTGGATAGCCTGGGAAGAAGTCAAGTCAGGTCGAGCGGGTCCTACCCGGCCGGTCGGGGGGTATGCGGGTGGTCTGACCACATTTTCTGAGTGACCGCAGGTTTGAAATTTCTCCATGTCGGTGTCACAGCTCCTGAGAATGAGTTCGCGAAGCGCCAACTTCGCTTCTATACCTGTTCTAACGCAGGATGCTGAGGGCCCCCAAACGGTTTGCCGCTGACCAAGACTCACAGCCGCTCAGATCCTGTGGATAGGCTAGGTATTAAAGAATAACTTTGCGACCGTGCCGAGTGAATTCAAAAAGCTGGCTTGCCTGTGTGCCGGGGTGCCTGCTGACCGCCTCTGCGAAGCGCCTGACGGTTGGCGCTTCGAAGATCTGGCGAATCGAAAGTCCCGTAGACATCTCGTTGTTCACCCGCGAAAGAAGCTGTAGCGCCCGTAGCGAATCACCCCCTAACGCAAAAAAATTATCGTTGACGCTAACCTCGCGCACTTCGAGAACCTCCTCCCAAATTGACAAAATTAGTTGCTCCAGGTCCGTAATAGGCTCAGCACGGCTATTCCGTCCGGCGACGTTACCTTCCAACGCCGCCAAGGCACGGTAATCGATCTTTCCGTTGTTGGCCTTGGGAAGAACCTCAAGGGGTACGAAGGTTCCCGGCACCATAAACGCAGGCAGGCTCTTTTCAAGGAACGCGACCAGTTCTGACGCATCGGGCACCTCGCTTGCGTCTGCAGCGACGAAGAAGGCGATCAGCACGGAACTTCGCCCTACAGCGGACGCAAGGACCGCGCACGCTGACACGCCGTGATGCTCCAGCAATGCCGCCTCTACTTCGCCACACTCGACCCGATACCCGTGAACTTTTGTCTGTCGGTCCGACCGGCCCAGGAATTCTAATGTACCGTCCTTCCGCCACCGCGCGGTATCGCCTGTACGATACATGGCCCCCGTGGCACTGAACGGATTGTCCATAAATGCAAGTGCCGTAAGTTCGGCCTGCCCCAAGTAGCCGGGCGACACACCTACGCCTCCGATGAACAACTCGCCGGGAATACCCACGGCAACGAGCTCCAAAGCGTCATTTAGCACATAGGCTCTCATGTTCGCGATGGGTTTCCCAATCGATACTTCCGACGCCGTTGTGAGGCGCGCAAGCGTGGTGTTGACCGTACACTCCGTCGGCCCGTATGCGTTAAAGATTTCGGCACCCCAATTACGCAATCGGTCGAGTATGGCCGAGCTCAACACATCACCTCCGAAAGCGATCAAACGGAGTGATTCAAATACCTGCGCCTTAAGTTCGGCTGAGAGCGCTGCGAGCACGCTGCCGTAAAACGGCAATATATTGAGAATGGATATTCGATTTCGAATGATTACTTCCGCTATGGCAACTTCGGCAGTTCCGATCACAACAGTCGCACCGGCGATGAGGTACGGATAGATCTCTTCCACCGACATGTCAAAGCTGAGCGAGGTGTGCTGCAGTATACGGTCCGCAGCATCAATCCGGTATGCCTCCTTCATCGCGAGAGCGAGGTTGAGCAGGCTAATATGGTTGACCACAACGCCTTTCGGACGTCCAGTTGAGCCGGAGGTGTACAGCACGTAAGCGGGGCTGTGGGCGTGCGCAAGCTTGACCGGTAATTCCGTCGGGGCCTGATTGTCAAAGGCCAGATGGTCGCACAAAACAAGCGTTTCGCCGTTAACGCACAGGCGTTCCGCACGCTGTGTCAGGGCGAATTCCGAAACTATTATCTGGACCTTGCTATCTCGCATCATGCTGGCGATCCGCTCGGACGGATAATCGGTATCGACCGGAACGTAAGCGCCTCCCGCTTTCAGAATTCCGAGCATGCCGATGATCATGTTGACGCCACGCTGAACGAATAGGCCTACCAACATGCCCGCGCTAAACCCGCACTGTCGTTGCAGGAAGGCAGCAACACGCGTGCTGCGGTTATTCAAGTCGGAGTAGGACAGCGCCGCGTCACCATGCACCACAGCAAGGGCATCTGGCCGCTGCCGGGCCTGTGACTGAAACAAATCTTGCACGCACACGTCCGCGGGCAAGGGGAGATCGGCGCCGTTCCACTCCACCATAAGCTGATGTGTTTCCGCAGGGCAAAGAATGGCGAGGTCAGAAGTCCGGAGGCACCGGCCGGACAGAATCTCTTGCAGCGTGCGCCTGAACCGCGCAATCAAGCCGGTCTCAACGACCCGGCTGTCGTCCGATGTTAGCGAAAAAGCGCATTTGGTTTCTCCCGGTCTGACCTGAAGCCCCGCATAGAACGTCAGCTGAGTCTCATTTGGCGACACCGAATTAAGCGGAGCCCATCCCGGAGCCTGAGACGTCGGGATGCAATTGACAGAGAACACGTGGCCAGCGGCCATCAAGCCCGCCTCTTCAGTTAACGTTAGTGCCGGTGTGTCGGAGTGGCGCAGGGCCGCAACACGCTCCACATATTCGGAGATGGGGATGGACGCCTCAAAAAGGCTGCCCTCGAAGAGAATGCGTCTGACCTCCAGAAATGTCCCGACACTTCGCCCATAGCGAGCAGGTCTTACGGGTTCATAAAGTACGAAATCGCCTTTTGGTCGAAACAGGCGGAACAATAGCAATGCATACGCGCCAACAATGACATCAAAGAGACTGACACCTAGCGCTCTCGCGTAGGCCGCAAGCGCAACTTCCTCGGGCTCCTCGACGAGCGACCATGATACCTGTTGCGCTGCGCCGCTCAACGGAAAACTGGCGCCGGCGAGCGGGTGGGCGCGTGCTAAACGCTTTGTCCAGTACTCTACACGATCCTCCGCATATCGATGCTGCACATGCGCGTAGAAGGTCAACGGATCCTCGGAGCGACGTCTCTCGTACGGTAAGCCCTTTACCAATCGGGCATGAGTCCGATGTGCGTCGCGACAAATCGCAGAGATGGACGCGCCGTCGGCAACCGTATGCTCGCCATAGACGATTATGAGGCCGCCACCACGCGAGCAAGGGAAGAGAAGAACACGCGAGGTCTGTGCATGTTCCGAGGCTACGTCTTCGCGTATATAATCCCAAACCAGCGATTCGTCTATTTGAATCGCTGGAGGTATTGGCTCCCCTATGACGACCTGCTCTTCATCGAAATCCGCGAACACTTGGAAGGTCTGGCCCGCATAACTGACGATCCGCGAGCGCAAAGCCGGCTCCATTTGGAACAGGTTGCTAAACGCCTCCCGCCACGTCTCGAGGGATAGGGTGGGTTCGAGTTCTCGCCACGCGCCGATAATCTGCTTGCCGTCATAATAACGGTCAGCACGCAATTTCATGTCTTGCTGGATCGGCGTCAAGGGCACAGAGTACTGTATTCGCGCGGGGGGTATCCCGAGCCTTGCGGATAGTTCACTGTCGAAGACGCCAGAAGTCGCCCAGAGTGAATCCGAATTTCCCACCATTTTCTGAAGGACCTGCACATAGCGCCGGCTGAATGCCGCGATTGTGCCGTTGGTAAATCGTTCCGACTTATATGTAATGACAGCATCGAGAGTGCCGACCCCAATCCGAATGTGGAGCGTGAGCCCCGCATCACCGCCCCTGGCACAAAGTGCAGAGAAGAGTTCCTGCGGAATCTCCATTTTTCCCGGATACTCTAAAACGTTAATTGCATACGGCCAGAGGTCGAGACTCGGCACCCCGGAACCAGATGCGCGGCGTCGAAGTTCCGCCATCACCAATTGCAATGGCACGTCTTGATTGGAGAGTAGCTGCGCGAAGCGGCGGTTCACCCGGAATAGCGTTTCCTTGTAGCTCTCTCCACGATTGAGCACGATTCTGAGAGGCAACACGTTCACGAAAACGCCGACAGCCGCCTCTAACTGGATCTTGCCGCGGTTCGCAAAAGCGGTACCTATCGTGATATCGTCGTTTCCGGTGAGCAGCCCAACGGTCAAAGCGTAAACGGTATGCAGTACGGCGGACACTGTGACGCCATGGCGTTGTGCGACCGCCGCTGTCCGCGTCAAGAGCCCACAATCTACCGAAAACGAAAAAGATCCATCGGAAGTATCGGGCGCGGCTTCCTGACACGCCAAATGCTCCAACTCCGATTCATGAGGTAAATAGGGCGGCGGCCGGACAAGAGCTAGGTCATCCGCCAAAACCTGAGCCCTTCGAATGCGGTCTTGCTCAACCGCGGGCGACCGGTCCCAGACCGCATAATCGATGTAACGGACGCTCCGTTCTGGATGCACTGGTGGACGGCGTTCACGCGAGACGTTGTACATTTCTGCGAGTTGCGTCCGCAGGGTTGCGAGCGACCAAGCGTCCGCCACGATATGGTGGACACAGAAGAAGAGCTTCCCCACGCCAAAACCGAGGTTAACCGCAAGGAACCTGATAAGAGGAGGGTATTCCAACGAAAAAGGTGTATCCGCAAGGCCCTCCACGACCCGCCGAAGCGCTTCAAGTCTTGACGCCTCGTCACAAGAGAGATCCAGAGTTTGGAATGACGCCACGGCCGTCGGCTGAACGAAGAGAGACAGGTGTTCGCTGCCGTTACGAAATCCCATTCGCAGCGAGTCATGCGACTCGATCAGCAGGGCGACCGCCTCACGCGCTGTATCGGCATTGAAGTTGGCTTCTATGTCGATGCTGGTCCATAGATTGTAGCGGCGAGGGGAATAAAGCTGAGCGCCATACCAGATGCGTTCTTGAGCAAAGGAAAGCTCGGTGCTGTCGCGATCAACCCTCGGAATGTATGTAATTGTTGATGATGATGAGCTGATGATGCGCGCCAGATCCTCAATTGTGCCGTTTGAGAAAATCTGACCGATATCAACGTGGCAATCGAGTTGCTGCTCAATGCGGGCCGCTAATTGCATCGCCAGGATTGAGGTTCCACCCAGTTCAAAGAAGCTGTCTCTTATCCCCACGCGATCGACTCGCAGCAGCAGGCGCCACATTGTTGCCAACGTACTATGCAGAGGGGATATTGGCGCAACGTAGTTCCTCTTATCAGATGACGATTCGGCAATAGCCATCGACGCGAGACGAGTGCGATCGATCTTTCCGCTTGATGTTGTGGGCATGTCGTCAAGAGACACAAAGCGGCTGGGGATCATGGAATGTGGCAGCGACGTGCGGAGGTGCTGAACCAGTTCGCCGGCGGATACCGCGGCCCCCTGCCCCCGGGCTGGGACAAAGTACGCGACGAGCCGAGCATCATACCCTTCACCTGCAACAACAACCGCGGCTTGTGCAACGTGTTGGTGTGCGAGCAGCGCCTCCTCAACCTCTGCCGTTTCGATGCGCACGCCGCGCAGCTTAATCTGGGTGTCAATGCGCCCATGGAATTCCAGGTTTCCGCCGGGAAGGTATCGGACCCTGTCGCCCGACCGGTACATCCTGCAACCCGGGGCAAGCCGGGCCTGAGTGAATCGGGTCGCGGTCAGCGACGGTTCTCCGAAATAGCCTCGCGCAATTCCATACCCGCTAATACACAGTTCCCCCACTACGCCTATCGGTACACAGCCTCCGTCTTGGTCAAGCACGAGGCCAATCGTGCCTGAGAGAGGAGATCCAATGGGAACGCCTCTCATTTCGTCCAGTGACCTCGGGATGGAATACGCGGTTGCATAGACAGTAGCTTCCGTTGGGCCGTAGAGATTTATGAGAGTGGCCGTCGGAGGAAGCTTCGCATATGCCTCCAGCGCAATGGCTGGAGGTAGGGCCTCGCCCGCGATAAACAGCCATCTCAGGCGGGTCGCCCCACTCAGATCAGGAGCATCGATGGAATTCATGAAGCTCGCAAGAAGCGACGGAACGAAGTTGAGATGTGTGATGCCGCGGTTGCGGATGCAGGCGGCCAGCAATGATGCATCGGTCGTGACTCCCTCCGCTGGGATGACCAACCTGGCACCGCCGAACATCCAACCAAATAATTCGGTGACCGAAACATCAAACGTGACATTGGTTTTAAGCAGGTACGCGCCGGACGATTCCAGAGGATACATCGCCTGCAAGCCGGTGAGCCTAGTCACCGCCTGGCCGTGCTCTACTACAACCCCTTTCGGGGCGCCTGTCGAGCCAGATGTATAAATTACGTACGCTGCGTGCGATGAGTTGGAACCCCGCTTAACCTTTGCGGGTTCCGTGCTGGAGCGGGCGACTGCGGTCTGTACTGAATGGATGGGTACCACGAGAGTCTCAAGAAAGCCCTCAAGCTGCCCTACCGAACTCGGCTCGGTCACGACCACCTTAAGCGCTGCATGGCAGGATAAAGCGCGAATCCTCTGTCTGGGGTGATTGCGGTCTAATGGAACAAAAGCGGCACCCGCTTTCAAGATCGCGAGAATGCCTATGATCAGATGAATCGAGGGTCTCGCACAGATGCCAACTCTATCCTCCGCTCCGATCCCCGCCGCGCGCAGGTCATTGGCCAACCGTTCGCTGCAGATGTCGAGAGTCTTATATGTCCAGCACTCGCCGGCATCTTCCACCGCAACATTATCCGGATAACGGCTAGCGGCCTCATCAAAAAGCCGGTCGAGGCGCCCGGACTCCCCAGCGGAGGACAACCACGTTGCATACTGCGGAGTTACGATCGCCAGTTGTTCCTTGCCGGCTTCGCTCGCGTTCGGTAGCGTAAGATCCGGCGTGGCGACCAAAGTGGCCACAAGCTCGCGGTATCGGAGCGATAAATGATCGAGGAGTTCGGCTGGAAACAGCACCGCGTCGCCCATCATCCGACATGTAAAACTCGGAGCATCAGGGTCAACGAGTAGGGATAAATCCCGTGATGGCTGCCCAACGCCAACTGCCACCGGCGTGGCGACGGCGTCATCAAGGTGAAGCTGGTTAGATAAATAGGCGCGGGCCACCAAGACGTTGACGCCAATAACGGACGCTGGGGAGCATGCAGTGTCCAGCGCCTCCATAATATGATGTGTGTCGATATCCTGATGCTTGCGGTCCTCTCGTCGTTGCTGGACGAGGCGCTCGATGAGCTGGTTGAAGTTCTCACCGGCACGCATGGAAAAGCGCCACACACATTCATGGACGTGAAAGCCAAAACTGTCCGCCTGCCCCGGAGGTCTGGCGTTGACCGGATAGCCGACCAGAAAGTCCTCACGGCGCCAATAAATATGCAGGAAGACAGCGAGAGCGCCGCAGAGTATGAGGAAAGGGGATGCGCCCACCTTTTGCGCAAGGCCCTCGATCGCTGCTTTAAGTTCGACGCCAAGGGAAAACGTCGTTTCAATCGTTTGAGAGGAGCGGCGGGGGACACCGAAGTCAAACACCGGGTCAACTCCGCAAAACTTGTCCTTCCAGTAGGCCCGCGTCGTATGGGTGGAAATGCTCAGGGCCGGATTGAGGACCTCTCGATCGCCGCGGGCGAGCGCTCCGAAACGTTCCGTCAGCCCTGCCACGCCGCGGCTATACGCAATAGACAGGGCTGCCGTGAAAAGCTGGCCCGAAGGTCCATCGAAAACAATATGGTGCTGGACAAAAAGAAACAGGTAGAGTTCGTCAGCGTAGCGGATCAGGCGGAAACGGGAGAGGTTCTCGGTATCTAACAGAAACGGCGTACCCGCAAGGTTTTGTGCATGGCGAAAGGCAGGCTCGAATCCGTAGTCGGGTGCGGCATATGTCTCTCGCAGGTCGTCGAGCAGGCACGGCGATTCGTCAAGGGGTGCACAGGTGAGCTGCATAGGTTCACCTGTCGAGGACTTTACGATGGCAGTGCGTAGTGGCGCAAAAAGGTTAGAGACAAGACGCACGGCTTCGCGAAAACGTGCTACGTCCAGCTTCCCAACCCCATAAATAAACCAGTTATTCAGACCCGCATCGGGTCTTGCCTGGTGGGCAAGAAGTAGCAGTTTTTGGTCAGCCGAGAGCGGATGATGCGCCTCGTGAATCATGGCGCTCCCGCACGCGACTTTCCGAGAAACGCCATATCCCATTGCTCACGGAATTTCAGCAGCAGGAGGCGCCACACGTCACGCGTGATGCGGTACTGATCCTGGCTGGATTTTACGAAGCAGTCCGTCTGGGCAAGATCAAACGACTTACTATTGCGGAGATAGCATTGGTAGCGCGCGGACTGCCTCTCGAACATATAATCTACGGCATTAAACTGGTTTTTGATGGTGGTGAACTCCACGTCAACGTCGAGCACTTCACGCAAGATGTCAAGATAGCACTGCGCATGAAAGCCATCGCGAGCGACAATATGATAGATACGGTTGACCGACTGTGGCACCGAGGCGATCTCTGCCATCTGGGATACGACCTGATCGACCGGTACCAGATTGAGATTATGATTGTCCTCCACCACAACTCGCAGTTTGTTCTCAATGAAATGCTGTGGTCGAGTCTTCAGGATTTCACGTTTAAGGGAGAGCGCCAGAGCTAGAAAGCCGTATAGGCCACGGCTATTCGGGTCGGGTTTACCCGTTCGGGAATGACCCACGACGACTGCGGGGCGAAAGATGCGATAGGCAAAACGCCCTCTCGCCGCGGCCTGCAAGATCTCATCTTCCATCGCCCTCTTGCTTTCCTCATAAGGGTTGTTCGGCGGAAAACGGCCATCGTACGCGGTGGCATCGATTTCGCCGCTCCTTGTCCCAGCGACAAACGCGGTACTGACATAGTTGCAAAGCGGAATTGCGTTTTCCGACACGAACCGCAGAACTTGCCGGCCACCTTCCAGGTTTGTCTCGAACAACCGGGCGCGTTTGGAAACGAGGAAGTCGGTGAGGCTTGCAACATGCCAGACCTCGCGGAAGCGCGTGGTATCGACGGAAGAATTTATGCCAAGGCCCGATTGCCGGACATCGCCCTCGATGACGTGAACGCGCGCACGCAAGAAGGCGCGCCGGTAACTCACGTCTTCAAATTCAGCGGCCGAGTCCAGGATTCTGTTCAGTTGGTTGAAAATGCGGGCGCCGGCGGGCTCATGCTCGCGAGAACGCGCCAAACAGTGGATTTCGTCGTTGGAGTGTTGCAGTAAATGATCGACCAGATAACCGCCAACGAAACCTGTTGCCCCGGTAACCAGAATATCGCTCATGCCCTTCCTTATTGACCGTCAAGCCGAGAACACCTTGCTCCGCGTCGCACAATCCGAAGTCCTGGAAACGATTTGCCGGTGGCCGCCAGCGCATTTCAAAGACGAGTCACCACGTTCTATTAAGAAAGCGTAATGGATCCATTTTATGCACGGTAAAAAGGATTGTAAGCTTTCACGAAGGGCCCTGCAACGGCAACGCACGCCTTTGTCGAGCACCTTATGATCCGTGCAAAACCGATCTTCCTGAGCGTATACTCGGATGATGACAAACGGTCTATCGAAGCTGGTCGACGAATTACTCGGGCGTCTGGCTGGCAAAGGCGTTCGTATCGAAGCACACAAAGGGGATTTGTCGCTCGATCTAGGCCGTATGATCTTGAGCGATGAGGAAAGGGCCCTGCTTCTTCGCGAAAAGCAGGATGTGATCGCGTTCCTTGACGGGCGGATGCTCACGGGTACCTCGGCAACACAGGAGCGTGTCTGGCATCTGTCACAGGTGGGACCTCCCGACCAATATCATATTGCGGGGGCGTTCAAGCTCTTTGAGGGCTTGGATCGGCGCGCCCTCGGTGCGGCGGCCACCCAAGTAGCAAACCGACACGAAGCTCTGCGCGCATCCTTCGCCGTCATGGGAGGCGTCGTCGTGCAATTCATTCAGCCCGCGGTCACGATCGGTTGTAAGCTCTTGGATGCAGAAATTGCCACACTCTTTAGCTGCCAGAACTCTCTTGAGAACGCGGTGCGTACCTATTGCGCCGAACCCTTTAACCTCGCACAGAGTCCGCTTTTTCGCATCGGCGTGGTGGAGGAGAGCAAGGCAGCATCCATACTCATCGTGTGCCTACACCATCTTGTCGCCGACGAGCGGTCGGTGGACCTTCTGATCAGGGAAATATCGGGCGCGTATGCCGCGATAATCAACGGACAGCGCTGGCAGGCTAAACCGCAGTCCGTCGATTACACCGCATTTGTCGCATGGGAGAAACAGCGCGCCGTCGAAGGAAAGCTCGACCGCGATCTCGCTTATTGGGAAGAGACGTTGAACGGGTATACCCCCCCTGTGCTCTACGGTGACTTTCCACCTCCCAAACTACTTAGCGGCGCCGGAATGGAGGTGAGCCGTAACCTTCCGGCTGCCTTGATCGATGCGACTCGCGATTATTGTGCTCGAAACGGAGTCACTCTGTTTACGCTGTTTGCGTCAGCGGTGTACTGTATGTTGACCCGATTGACAGGGCAAAACGATATCGTCCTCGGCATCCCGGCAGAAGGTCGTGGCTCGAGCGATCTGCGGGATATCATCGGTCTCTTCACCACGCTGGCCTACCTTCGAGTTAGACCATCCACAGACGGAAATCTCAGCGTCGAAGAGCTCGTACGGTCTGTTCAAAACGGCATTCTGAACGCTCAAGATCATGCGTCGGCTTCCTACGAACGACGGCCCGGCCATGGCAATCAAACCGAGGCACATCGGTTGACCAGCGTGTTCGTAAACCATGTTTCGCACCGGCGGACCAGCGTACGCTTCGGCGGGTATCCGGCAGAACTGCTCCACGTCGATTTCAGAGTATCGAAATTCGAACTCGCCTTTGAACTGGTCGAACTTAACGCCGAAACTGTTTGCATACGCTCGAGTTTCAGCACCGATGTGTTTTTACCAGAAACGATACAGCGGTTTTGCGAACAGCTGGGACTGGTACTTACAGCCATGTTGCGATGTGGTCACGAGAGGCTCGCCAGTTTAGACGTTACGATACCGCGAGAGCGCCACATGGTTCTGACGGATTGGAGCCGTGGCCCAGTATTGGCCACACCTGAAAAGGCAATCCACCAATACGTGAGCGAGCAAGCCCGCCGAACTCCTGACAATCCGGCAGTGATCCTGTGGGACAACAGCGTGTTGAGCTACGCGGAGTTGGATCACCGCTCCGACAACCTTGCGGCAATTTTGCAGGAATGTGGCGTCACGCCGGATACACCGGTGGCTCTCTATATGGAACGCTCGTTCGCCATGCCAATCGGCGCGCTGGGCATTCTCAAGGCTGGAGGAGCATATGTTCCTATTAGCCCTGACGATCCATGTAAACGAAATCGGTACATGCTTCAGGATAGCGGCAGCACAATCGTCGTCACTCAAACGAAACTCAAAGACGAAGCTCTTCGCCTGCTGCCGGGGAGCCGCGCCCGCATACTCACAATCAGAGACGATGGCATTTCTGAAACCGCACCAACAAACGGGCCGTACGCCGTAGCTTCGCCGGATCACCTCGCGTACGTGATCTACACCTCAGGCAGCACTGGCGCGCCTAAGGGTGTCATGATCGATCACCGCGCCATTGCGAACCGCCTGATCTGGATGCAGGCGGAATATCAACTAACTGGGGAAGATCGTGTCTTGCAGAAAACCCCATTCACCTTCGATGTTTCCGTGTGGGAACTCTTCTGGCCGTTGATGACTGGAGCCAGCCTGGCTCTAGCTCCTCCGGGCGATCATCGAGAACCGTTACGTCTGGCCCGTCTGATCCGTGATCTCCGTATTACCACCCTGCACTTCGTCCCATCGATGCTGGCCCAGTTTGTCAGTATTGACCAAATCACAGACTACACAAGAAGCGTCAAGCACCTCTTCTGTAGCGGTGAGGCACTGGGAAAGGACTTGGCGCAACAGTGCTTGTCGTCCCTGACGTGCGGCCTCCACAATCTCTATGGTCCGACCGAGGCTGCGGTTGACGTGAGTTACTGGGCCTGCCGCGCTCACTACCCCGCATGCGTGCCCATCGGTCGGCCGATTGCGAATACCCGACTGCTGATCATGGATGATCGGCGCCAACCCCTGGGTATCGGCATCCCCGGTGAGTTATACATAGGCGGGATTTGCCTCGCGCGGGGATACACCGGAAAACCGGACCTGACCAAGGAACGTTTCATCGAACTTCCCCTGGACGGGTGCAATCGCTGGTACAAGAGCGGTGACCTGGCGCGCTGGCTTCCTGACGGTAACATTGAATTTCTCGGTCGCATTGACGATCAGATCAAGGTGAATGGTCATCGCGTCGAGCCGACAGAAGTCGAAGCCATACTCCGCACGCACCCGGCCTGCGCGGACGCTGCCGTGATCGCTGAGGGATCCCATTTAGTCGCATTTGTGGTGCCCGACTCGCAGTATGCCTTAAGCGCATCGCGGTGGTGCTCGGCCGAAACGGCCGGTGCCAGAGCAGGCATAGCAAGCGAGGAATTAATGAATGGGCTTGAGATTGCGCGCTTCAATCGCCGTGAGACCGAGTTCCTGTACCAGGAGATCTTCGCGAGTAACATATATCTGCGCAATGGGGTCCGCCTCGCCGAGCGTTCTTGCGTAGTGGACGCCGGGGCAAATATCGGACTGTTCAGTATTCTGGTGGCAGCGCTCTGTCCGGATTCGATCATTTATGCCTTCGAGCCGATCCCTGCTATTCACCAAGTTCTGACGCTGAACGCGCAAGTCTATATGCCACACGCCAAGTTGTTCCAGTGCGCTCTTGGGCGGCGGCAATCAGAGGAAGACTTCACATTCTATCCCTTGAACACGCTGCTTTCCACACGATATCCGGACGAGGAGCGGACAAGACGGCTGACAGAGGCGCATCTGCGGGGAGACGCTGCTGACCGAATGCGGTTGAATGGCATTTCGGGGCGACAGCTGAAGATTCTAGCCAACGAGGTTGCTCACGGCGAAATCCATAGCTGTCCCGTTATGACGCTCTCTCGAGTAATTGCAGAACACGGGATTGACCGCATCGATTTACTGAAAGTTGATGTGGAGGGTAGCGAACTGGATGTATTGAATGGCATAGATACTGAGGACTGGGAACGCATCGATCAAATTGTTGTCGAGGTAGATGATACTTATGACCGCGGCGCGGCAGTGATCGCCCTGCTTAGGGCGCAGGGTTATCAGGTCCGCGCAGAGCGGCAGTCGCGCGCCGAATTACGAGATTTTCACATGGTGTACGCCCGCCGTTCGAGTGACCAGTTTGGCGAAGCCGACGCCAGGACACTGATACCAACCAGGCTGCCGGCGCACCTTCAGTCTCGAACTGCGCTCGCCGCTGCCCTGCGTTCTTTTTCCGCGAGCTTCCTGCCGGACGCTATGGTCCCATCAGAGATCGTTATTGTCAGTGCTCTCCCCAGATTGCCCAACTGCAAGATTGACAGGAGTGCTTTGCGGGAGCAGCAGCGTTCGCGGCGCGCGCGCGAGGATTATGCGCCTCCAGCCAGTGAGATCGAGGTGCTTCTGGCTGGGATATGGAAATCCGTTCTCTCGCTGGACCGAGTCGGGGTCACGGACGATTTTTTTGAAAATGGCGGGGACTCGCTTAAAGCGATGCAGGTCGTCGTGCGCGCACAGCAATTGGGCGTATCTTTCGACGTCCGCGACCTCTACCGAACCAGAACGATTGCCGCCCTGTCGCAGGGAGCAATGGACGCCCCGAGAACATGTACCTTGCCGGTTTTACGCGAAGGAGAATTCGCACTGACGCCAATCCAGGATTGGTTCTTCCGGCTTCCCCATAGGAACATCAACCATTGGAATCAGGCAGCGGTATTCTACCTGGATCCCGCTATCTCCGACACGCGTCTAGAAGATGCGCTGAACACCCTTCTTCTGCGGCATGACATATTTCGAGTCAGGTTCAATCGCCAAGGCAACTCATGGATCCAGTTCTTCGGAGGAGCACCCAGACTTGATGTGCTGAAGGTGATCAACCTCTCGCACTTGTCCGAAGAACAAATCGCAAAAGAACTCGCTGTTCAAAATGCCGCGGTTCAGGCTTCCCTGCAACTAGAAGATGGCCACATATTCAAGGTAGTGCGATACCGTGGAGGCACGGGCGTGCGAGACCGGCTATTCTTCTGTGTTCACCACCTTTATATCGACAACCATAGCTGGATGGTGTTGATTACAGAACTCGACGTCATGCTTCGGGCGGGATCGTCTTCTGCGCTGCCGCCCCAAGCCTGTTCCTTCCAGGCTTGGGTCTGCCATTTGGGTAACCTTGCCGTCCGGATTGAAAACGACGAGCGGGCTTACTGGCATCGGATTGGCGAGGAGTGCCGCGGTATCCCACCTCTGCTTGCGGCTGAGCCTGCGGAGTCCTACCAGACCAACTGCGTGGTTAGGGTTCCCGCGGAAACTGCCGGATTTATCAGGCGCCATTGGGTGGCGGGGTCCCAAGCTACACCCCGTGAACTATGGCTCACTGCTGTGAGCCTCGCGTTTTTCAAATGGAGTAATATTCCGCAGATGCGCGTTTTCCTCGAAGGACACGGCCGGCAACCGCTCGCCGGAGAGCTGAACCTTTCCAGTGTTGTTGGGTGGTTCACGTGCTTGTTCCCCGTGGTGATTCCGAAAGGCGCGGCCACACCGGCAGAGTTGCTCCAAACGATTCAGGCGATCCTTGCGACTCTGCCCAACGGCGGAATTGGCTTCCAATTTTGCAGGGAAGACGGACTGTCATCCTCGCGTGCTCTATCCGAACCCGATTTGGTGTTCAACTACTCAGGAGAGATCTACCCGGACCTCGACCCTGCCGCCGTGCTCAGTCCGAGTAACGACCTGTGTGGCCCCTCGACGAGTCCTGATTTCATCGCACCGTTCATAAGCATCGACGCTGCCGACTCAAACGGGATGGTCTCGTTTGCCTTCTCCGCAAGCCGCCCTCTCGCCGAGCGACGGCGCCTTGAGGATTTCGCTCGTTCTCTTGAAGAGACCGTGCTTGAGCTTGCGCGAATGCCTCCGCGTTCATCGCCGGTGGATAGCACCCCTATTCATCGGCCAGCCGCATTGCCAGGCTATCAGACCAATGTCGCCGGCGTGACGCAGCCATCGTTCGGACCAGCTTTCCCGATCCCTTTAACGTCGGTCCATAGCAGTTACCCCCTTTCACCAATGCAGAAGTCGTTTTTTCTTCTCGACGAGGTGGGCCGAAGCAGTACGTACAATGCCCGCGGGGCATATCGTTGTATCGGCACGCTGAACATTCAGGTACTCGAAAATGCGTTTCGAACCCTCGTCGGTCGCCACGAGGCGCTTCGGACCAGGTTTGAATTCCATATGGGAGAACCGAGGGCGTTCATTCAGACGTGTCCGGACTTGGACTACTCATTCTCCGATATATCTCACTCCGCACTTGACTGCCAAAATCAGATCGGGGATTTGATTCGTGAAACGCTTGACAGGCCCTTTGCGCTTGCAACGGGACGACTGCTGAGGGTCCACATCATCAAGGTTCATGCCGAGGAGCATATCATTTGCGTCTGTCTCCCGCATATCGCGGTAGATAGGTGGTCAATGCGTGTACTCCAGAAGGAATTAGTAGCTGCCTATGTGGCTGGCGGCAGCGACATCGCTTTACCCCAGCTACGGATCCAGTACAAGGATTTTGCTGCCTGGTACGTGCAGTTACTAGAGACCGGACAACTCCAGCACCATGCGGAATATTGGTACGACAAGCTTGGGGGGCCGCTGCCGGTCCTGCAACTGCCGACCGACCATCATAGGCCCAGTCTCAAATCAAACCAGGGAAGCCAGATGATCGTTACCTTGGATGCACGGGTGACACGTGGACTGCGGGAGTTTGCGTCATACTCAGGGGCATCCTTATTCATGTGCCTTCTTGCGCTCGTAAAAACGTTGCTCGCATGCTATTCCCGACAGGAGGACATCATCGTTGGTGTCCCAGTTGCCGGACGCCTGAACGCGGAACTCGAATCCCAGGTCGGCCTGTATGTAAATGTGGTTGCCTTACGGGACACCGTGAGTTCAAATGATACATTTGCCGGTCTCCTGGAAAAGGTCAAGTCGACTGTGTTTGAAGCCTTTGAGCACCAGATTTATCCCTTTGATAATTTGATTCAAGAACTCGAGATGTCGGTGGATTTAAGCCGGAACCTCCTTTTCGACGTCCTCGTCAATCTGCATAACGAGGACGCAATCAACCATAGCGATGGTGCAGACGCGTTGTTAAGCGAGGTACGATTTGAGGAATACGATTGTGGTACCAGAACGAGCCGTTTCGATCTCTCCTTTGATTTTGTCGAGGAAGGCTGTTCCCTCCGAACCTATATAGAGTTCGCTTCTGCTCTTTTTGAAGAGACTACAATCACGCAGCTTGGCGAGGACCTCAAAACCTTGTGTGATGAGGCGATCGGTAATCCATCGGCTTCCATCAATGCGCTCTTTGCATGTATGCGCGGACCACTTCAGGGGCGCTCAACCTTTACAACACCCTGACGGAAAATTCAGATGCCATCTTTGAATTGCAAGACAACGTCGCGGGCACCCGTCGAGGCTGGGTTGATTTACGCTGGATACCCGTCCGCTATGTTGATCGGGTATACGATTTACACGACACTATTAGCTCGCACGACGCCTCTATTGGCCGCCTACGTAGCCGCCACCGCCGCGCTGCCGATCGTGATGATCCATGAATGGTACGCACCACATCGCAAAGGCTGGGGTATCACGGCAAGCGCCTTCAGGAGGGATGCTGCTTATCTGCTGCTGATTCAGATCGGCTGGGGTGGGCTTCTAACCATGACCGCCCAGTGGTTGCTGACGAAGATGTCCGGCACGGCTACATCCCTCGCTCTAAAGAGTTGGCCGCATCGATTGCCAATCATTGCACAATTTCTGCTTCTCGCGTTGGCATCTGAATTCATCGGCTACTGGGTCCATCGCGCGGCCCACGGCTCGAAAGTTCTTTGGAGGTTTCATTCAATTCACCATTCCTCGCAGCGTCTGTATTGGCTTGCCGTTTCTCGAACTCACCCCGTCGAAACATTCGTTCAGGTGCTATTGATTTCTTTCCCCTTCCTAGTTTTGGGCGTCGCCCCTCAAGCAGTATCGCTGTATTTAGTGTTCGTCACCACCAATGGCTTTTACCAGCATTCGAATAGTGAGGTTCGACTTGGAATATTGAACTATGTTCTGAGCGGGCCGGAAATACACCGGTGGCACCATTCTTCGGATCGGCGAGAGAGCGACACAAATTACGGCACGAACCTGATCATATGGGACGCGTTGTTCCGCACTCGGACGCTGCCTCGCGACCGAACTGTACGTGAGGTTGGGGCATCCAGCAATGATCGGAGGACGACATTTTTTGAGCAACTCGCCTTGCCTTTCAGATCCATGCGAAAAACTGCTCATTCAAAGTACTCGAACGTGGTTTCGAATTAGCTGCGGGAAAAGGATGTGTTCCAGCTTCCAAGGGTAGCGGCTGCTCGGGAGGTACGTATTCCGGCGAATAGGTCTCAAATCGGACATACCTTCGTCTCTCGGCTGCGATGAGCGGACAGACAGAGAGCACCATTGCCACCTTGCTCCGCCACAGCACCAATACTCTCGTAAGACGGTACGCCCATCTCTCCCCGTCCCACCTCCATGCAGCGGTAGAAACAGTTGCCGCCTACGGAAAGCAAACCGTGACGCCTGAGCCTATTTGTAATGGAACTGGAACGAAAACCGGAAATGACACGAGGGGCTTAGTGGAGAACCACACGGAAGCCGTTGAAACTATTGGAGCGGGCGATAGGATTTGAACCTACGACAACTTGCTTGGGAAGCTACCACTCTCCCCGTCGGCTGTTCCTCATTTGTCGCGTGCTGGGAATCCGACGCCCCCCCATGTTGAGTAGCAGCCACGTTTAGAGTCCGGGGACTACTGTAGCTGATTTGCTGGCTAACTGCTGCGCATAGGCGGCGGGTGTCAGCCCACCCAACGCTTTCTTCGGTCGTTCCTCGTTGTACTCACGCCGCCACGCTTCAATGATGACTTGGGCATGGGCGAGATTCAGAAACCAGTGCTCGTTCAAGCACTCATCACGGAAGCGTCCATTAAATGACTCAATGGAGGCATTCTGGTTGGGCTTGCCGGGTTCAATCAGCCGCAGCGTGACCGTGTGCGTGTGCGCCCAGGTCAGCATGGCCCGTCCGCAAAATTCCTTTCCATTGTCGGTGCGAATCACCTGGGGCAAGCCGCGGGTTGTGGCCACGTGATCGAGGATCTGCGTAACCTGCTGACCGCTGATGGCTCGCTCCGGCACAATGGCGATGGACTCATGCGTCGCATCATCCACGATCGTCAAACACTTGATGCCCCGGCCGTCCGCACTGCGGTCGAACACGAAATCCATGGACCAGACTGCGTTCGCCGCGTCAGGCCGTACCAGCGGCTGACGCGCCCCCACTGGCACCTTCTTGCGGGTACGGCGCCGTAGCTGCAACTGGGCCTCTGTATAGAGGCGGTCTACCCGTTTGTGATTGACCATGTGCCCCTGCTGCCGCAACTTGAGATACAGCATGCCGGCCCCGTACCGCGGATGGCGAGCAGCCAGTGTGGTCATGGCGGTCCGCAGTTCGGCATTCCGGTCCGGGTCGGTACCGCAAGCTGCTGGCACTCATCCCCATCACTTTCAAGGCACACCGCTCGGTTAGGCCTCGGTCACACATCCAGCGCACCACCTCCCGACGAGCCGGTGCGCTTACCACTTTTTTCGGAGCACCTCTTGGGTCACCGCCTGCTCCAGCAGCGTCTCCGCCAGTAACTTCTTCAGGCGGGCATTCTCCTGCTCCAGGGCCTTCAGCCGCTTGGCGTCTGGCACGGTCATACCGCCGAACTTGCGCCGCCAGAGGTAGTAGCTGGCTTCGGAGAATCCATGGCGCCGACACAGATCTGTGACCGCGACCCCGGCCTCCGCCTCCCGCAAAAACCCAAGAATCTGGACCTCTGAAAACCGCTTCTTCATGCCCAATCTCCTTTCGTGAAGGGATTGGACTCTAAATCATTGTGCTACTCAAGACGGGGGGACGTCGATGACAGTGCGGAAGGAAAATGTCCTATATCTCAGCCAAAATCAGCACTAAAAGAGCGGCTGAAAAGATCCAGGATTACGGCTCGTTCCCTTAGGGAAGCTCTGATTTATTCCCCTTGCGGTCTATGCTATGGATGGCCTCACACCACTTGGGGGGCCTCGCCATGTCGCAACAGACCTTCGCCGACGCCAGCTTTGAACAGTATCGGAAGCCGACCCGCCGTGAGCGGTTTCTGGCGGAGATGGAGCAGGTGATTCCATGGGAGGAGCTGGCGGCGGTGATCATGCCGTGGTATCCGAAGGCTGAAGGGGCCGGGCGACCGCCCATCGGAGTGGAGCGGATGCTGCGCATCCATTTCTTACAACACTGGTTCAATCTGTCCGACCCGGCGGTGGAGGAGGCGCTGTACGACTCGCGGGCCATGCGGCAGTTTGTGGGGATTGATCTGGGCCGTGAGCCGGTCCCCGATGAAACGACCATCTGTAAATTCCGCCACCTGCTGGCCGCCCACCAGTTGGGGGAGCAGCTGTTTGCATTGATCCGGACGTATCTGGCCAAGCAGGGGCTGCAGATCAGCCGGGGGACCATCGTGGATGCCACCATCATCACCGCCCTCAGTTCCACGAAGAATCGCACACAGGAGCGGGATCCGGAGATGCACCAGACGAAGAAGGGAAACCAGTGGTATTTCGGCATGAAAGCCCATATCGGCGTGGACAGCCGGACGAAGCTGATCCATTCGGTGGCGGCCACAGCGGCCAATGTGCATGACAGTCAGGTGTTGCCCAAGCTGCTACATGGCCAGGAGACGCGGGTCTGGGGCGATGCGGCCTATAGTGGACAACGCCAGGTGATTCAGCGCCATGCGCCCCGTGCCCAGAGCTTCATCCAGACAAAAGCCCATCGCCATCGCCCACTGAGTGAGGCCGAGCGGGCCTGCAACCGCACCAAGTCGAAAGTCCGGGCCAAGGTGGAACATGCGTTCTTGGTGATGACGCGCATCTTTGGGTGTGCGAAGGTCCGCTACCGCGGACTCGCGAAGAACACCAATTGGCTCTTGGTCACCTGTGGCTTGACGCATCTGTATCTGGCGCGACGGCGCCTCTTGGCGGGGACGTAGGGAACCTGGGTGGCCGTGGTCCATCGGACGGCGGGTGCCTCCACGAATATGCTGCCGGACCAACGGAGGCCCACCAGATTCCCTTGGTGACCGGCTGAGAAACAGATTGCTCAACGCAAACGCGAATTAATCAGACCTTCCTTAGTTTGGTTTTGGACCCTGAATTGTTTTACCTGACGTGGTGGGGAATGAAGTAATTTGCGGTGTCCTATATCGGACAGCTTGATTGTAAGTCGTTGTAAATGAATGTAGGATCTTGGAATATATTTTGAGCTAAGTAGTTGTTTTAATTATTTACCACCGGCCCTTTTAAGGCGAGGGTCCTGGGTTCGAATCCCAGCCGACTCACCATTCACATACGTCCTATCCGCAATCATCGCCAGCACTCCATGACTCACTAGCCGTCGCCCTTTGCTCTGGCGTTTGTGCCGCTGATCCGGCACTCCATCCGTGATTCGCAGTTTCTCCCCGCCGCCTGCTATCTGTCGCACATTCAGACACCCGCCTGAGCCGTGCGTTTTAGGGTTGAGGATGCTCCGGCAGACGTGCAAGATGGCGATTCACCTTCTTATAGTGTGCTCTGCCCGGTCACTTTCAGTACCGATCTTCAGAGACAATCAAGACCAAGGTGCTCCCAACGTGGGTATCACATTGCGTGGCCAGTGGCGGCCGCGCACACGAAA
>Ga0268299_1002276_pt1 | contig 24314 bp, 17 predicted proteins | sample NOBtaG_FD_193484 | JGI IMG/M metagenome (GOLD analysis project Ga0268299, IMG submission 193484) | Activated sludge microbial communities from bioreactor in Nijmegen, Gelderland, Netherland - NOB reactor | ecosystem: Engineered > Bioreactor > Aerobic > Activated sludge | place: Netherlands... | reverse complement strand
GACGCTGAACCTGCAGATGAACCGCGCGGTGGGCTGGTTCCAGAACCCGTTCAGCACGACCCTGGACAACCTCAACCGGCTGACGACGCTCAACCTCTCCGGCACGGCCAACCGGTTCAACGACGGCGCCTTCAATCAGTGGTCGATCCTGAAGATCGGGGGCGCCGGCGCGCTGACCACGATCACGGGCGGCAACCAGAACTACGACATCGCGGCGCTGGCGGCGGCCTACATGAGCGCGATCGGCGGCACGATCACGCTGGGCAACGGCGTCAACACGATCGCCGCCGATGCCGGCAACTGGACGATCACCGCGGGTGCGGTCCCGGGCGGGGGGACGGCCGGCGACAGCGGCGACACCCTGGTCCGCCTGAGCCCGCAGCTCGGCAACCTGCACACGGTCAAGGCGGGCGGCGGGCACGACACGTTCAGCATCGGCTTCGTCGGCATGGGCGGCGGCCGGGTCGACGTCATGAGCGGTGCGGGCGACGACCACTTCTTCTGGAACCAGGCGGGCGTGTTCCCGGCGCTGAATTCTGCGCAGAAGGTAAATGCCGGCGACGGTTACGACGCCTTCGAGCTGGTGGGCGGGGCGATCAACGAGAACGACTCGCTGTTCGGCCAGATCACCAACACCGAGGAGCTGAGGTTCGCGCTGGGCGACTTCGACAACAGCCTGCTGCTGAACTTCTTCGCCAACGGCTCGGGCCTGCAGACGATCGTCACCCGCGGCCTCGGCTCGAGCAACGTGATCTTCATGGGCACGGGCTACACCAACGACCTGCGTGTCGAGGTCGCCCACGTCAACGGCAACGTCGGCGACACCGGCCACAATGCGATCATCGCGCAGCACCTGCCGGCCGGCACCAACGCGCTCACCATCGCGTCGAACGTGAGCGGCTATAACCTGGCCTTCCAGACCGGCCTGATGACCGACGCGATCAACCCGGGGACCGGGCTGATCGCCAAATCGGGCATCTTCGCCAACCCGTTCGCCGCCAACACCCTCGAGCTGACGGCCGACGACACGACGGCCCACGTCTTCCAGCTGGGCGGCTTCGGTACGCACGTCATGCAGACGATTCTCGGCAAGTCGGGCGGCGTCGGCGCCGGTGCGACGGTGTGGCTGGTCAACGACCCGGCGCTGGGCACCGGCGTTGCCACGGTGGATCTCAGGGAGGTGAACGGCAACACCACGGTGTACGCCAACGGCAGCACGTTGCGCGAGACGATCGTCGGCGGCGCCGGCGTGGGCTTCGGCAACATCAACACGCTGTTCGGGGGCCTGGCGGCCGACACGATCACGGCGATGGGCACTGCGGTCGGCTTCGGCACCAACTTCATCTGGGGCGGCGGCGATATCACCGGCGGAGCTCAGGACGTGCTGACGGGCGTGGCCGGCGGTGCCGGCAACGATGTGGGCACCGTGTTCTATATCGACTCGGTGGCGGACTCGCCCGGCGGCCCGTTCGACCCGGCGTTCAACCAGAAGGACGTGCACGTCACCAACTTCCACAGCGACACCGATACGCTGCTGATCAACCCGGCAGCGCTGGCGCTGGCCGATGTCCCGGGTATCCTCGGCGAGGCGGCGACCTACGCCGATGCGCTGGCCCTGCTGGCCGGCGGCAACGCGCTGCAGACCCAGGCCGTGTACCAGCTCGATGCGAAGGCCCTGTGGATCGATGCCAACAACGACGGGCTGCTCAACCAGCTCGACATAAGGGTGTTCGTCGATTTTGGCAGCCCCGGCTTCAACCCGGGCTCGGTCAATCTCGGCAACCTGCTCGGGCTGTTCAGCGGTTCCGACGTGACGGGCTACATCGACCCGATCCTGAACCCGTTCGACAACGTCGAATTCCCGGGCGTCCTGCTGCCGGGCGAGTGGCTGTTTGGTGGCGGGCCGGGCAACGGGGACCAGCTGACGTTGCTCGGCAACTTCGTCACGGGACTGGGCGGCAATGTCGCCAACGGCATCCTGGTTGGCTTCGAGCATCTGCATATCCCATCGCTGTCGTCGGGCACGCTGTCGATCCGCCAGTGGAACGACTTCTACCCGCGCATCACGGGTGCGGGAGACTTCAGCAGGGTCGTCTTCCTCGACGGCCTGGCGCCGCACGAGCACGAGCTCACCATCCTGAGCCAGGTCGGCAACTACGATTTCTCCGAGATCGCCATCCCGGTCGGCGGAGTGGGCACCACCGGTATCACGGTCAGCACCGAGGACTTCCTCGGCGTCGGCGGGGCGATGCAGACCGGCAACTTCCTCATGGCGACGAAGTTCGACGACACGTTCAACGTCGACGAGGACGATCTCCTCAATGCCATGGAGATCAACGGCAACGACGGGCACGACACGCTGAACGTCGACGTCGACCTGGTCTTCGGCGATACGTTCGGCCAGAACCCGGGGTACCCGGCGGCGGGCTCGGGCGTGACCGACGCGGTGGTGCGGAACGTCGAGATCCTGAACCTGCTCGACGGCTTCAACCAGGTCGGCTTCAATCCCGGCACGCAGTTCGTCACCGTGCTGGGCGGGGCGTTCCGGGACATCGTCGCCAACCCGCAGAACCTCGATCCGGGCTGGTTCCTCGACGTCGAGGGCGGCTCGGGCTTGCTCGACACAAACATCATCGAGGTGACGGGCGCGTCGAACGACCTGTCGGCCGGCTCGATCCTGGCGACAGGCGGCTTCGTGGCGCTCGACATCGGCACAACCGGCGGCGTGAACCCGTCGAACACGACGATGACGTTCCAGCAGTACACGCTGTTCGAGGCGTCCTCGATCGGCCCGCTCCTCGGAATCTTCGTGACCGGCGGATCGATGTTCGGCAACACCACCATCACCTTCTCCAACCAGGTGACGGGAACGGTGCTGGACGACGACGTCGGCAAGTGGGTGTTCTCGTCGGCCGACGACAGCTTCACCCTGGGCGACGTCGACCAGGGCATCGACGTGAGCTCGGGTGGCGCCGACACGGCGATCCTGAACATCCCATCCGTGCCGATCTTCTTCATTCCCTATGGCGGCAAGTGGGTCGGCGGCACGGCGGACGACACGGTGGTGCTCGCCGCCAACGTCAGCATGACCGGCATCAACGGCGGGGCTGCGACGACGTTCGGCAAGCTGAGCTTCGACGGCAGGAATCTCGCGGTGTCGATGACGCTGGCACAGCACATCGGCTTCAGCCAGCCGTTCCTGGCGACGTCGGGCAGCACGCAGACGATCACGCTGACGAGCTCGGGCACGTCGACCGGCGACGCCGGGGTGGAGCAGTACCACCTGGCGAGCGGCAACGACGTGTTCACTGTGGCGCCGAATAACGGGGCGCTGGTCGGCGGCGTGCAGAATGTCAACATCGCGAGCGGCGGCGCGGACGTGCTGGTGTTCGGCAGCCCGTTCAGCGGCAAGATGAACGGCGTCGGCTCCAACGACACCTACCGCTTCATCGCCAACGGCAGCGACGTCGACATCGCCGGCCTGGTCAACAACACCAACATCGCCGGCGGCGTGACGGGAGCGGGGACGTTCGACTTCACCAACGCCGACATGACGGTCAGCATGACGCTGGCGCAGCACAACGGCCCGCCGGCACCGACCTTCATCAATACGGCGAACGCCCAGACCATCGTGCTGACCACCGCCGGCACGGCCGCCGGCAACGCCGCGATCGAGCAGTACGTGCTGGTCGGCGGGGCCGGCAACGCGAACACCTTCACGGTGGCGCCCAACAGCGGCGCGTTGTCGACCGGCAAGCAGAACGTCACGGTGACCGCGGGCGGGGCGCAGGACATCATCCGCTTCGGCACCGGCACCTTCAGCGGCACCCTGCTCGGCCTGCTGGGGGCCGACGGCGACCTCGTGCAGTTCTTCGAGAACCTGAGCACTGTCGACGTCAAGGGGGTCAACGGCGGTGCCGCCATCGGCGCCGACACGGCCGACTTCAGCGACGTCAACGGCATCGTGACGATGACGTTCGCCCAGCACAACGGCTTCGGCCAGCCGTTCCTGCGGACGGCGGGCGCCCAGACCATCAGGCTGTTCGATTCCGGCACCGCCACCGGCAGCGCCGGGATCGAGAACTATTTCCTCAACTTCAACGGCGTCCCGGCCGACGACGTCTTCACCGTTGCCAAGGACGACGACCCCTTCAGGCAGAGCGTGGGCCTCGGCGGCGGCAACGACATCCTGGTGTTCGGCACGGGCACCTTCAGCGGCAACATGACCGGCATCATTGGTGCCGGCGACACGATGAAGTTCGTCGGCGACGCCGACGTCAAGGGTGTCAACTCCGGCTTCTCCGTCATCCACGAGGCCGACTTCGACGACCGGGATGTCTCGGTCACGATGACGGCGGCCCAGCACAATGGGTTCACCCAGCCGTTCGGCAAGACGGCGAACACCCAGACCGTCACGCTGACGAGCGCCGTCGGAGCAGTGGTCAGCGGCGATGCCGGGATCGAGAACTACTTCCTGACGGGTGCCGGCGGGTACGACTTTTTTGTTGCCGAGGACAACGCCCAGCTGGTCGGCGGCAGCCAGAACGTCGACTCGAGCGGTAACGCCGACGCAGATTTCCTCCTGTTCGCCGACGGCACCTATAGCGGCGACTTCACCGGCTACACGCCTCTCGATGCGGCGTTGTTCATCAGCGGCAACATCGACATCAAGGGAGCCAATGGCGGCGGAGCGATCGGCACCGCGGCGATGTTCAACAATGGCCCGTCCACGGTGACCATGACGGTGGCGCAGCACCAGGGCTTCCAGTCGGCCGGCATCAGCAATTCCGCCGGCGTCCAGACCATCGTCCTTAACGATTCAGGCACCGCCACAGGCGACTCCGGGATCGAGAACTATTTCCTCGCCAACGGCAACGACGTGTTCACGGTGGCTCCGGACAACGGCGCGCTGGTCGGCGGGGCGCAGAACGTCGACATCTCGAGCGGCGGCATGGACGTGCTGGTATTCGGCAGCCCGTTCAGCGGCAAGATGAACGGCGTCGCATCCGATGACACCTACCGGTTCATCGCCAACGGCAGCGACGTCGACATCTCGAAGCTGATCAACAACGCCGGTGTGGCGGGCGGCATCACAGGTGCCGGGACCTTCGACTTCACGAGCGCCAACGTGCACGTCTCGATGACGCTGGAGCAGCACAACATCGACGGCACGGGAACGTTCCCGAACTTCGTCGGCACGGGCGCGATCGGGGTGAACGTCCAGACGGTTACCTTGACGACCAGTGGCACGGCGACGGGCAATGCCGGCATCGAGCAGTACGTGCTGAGCGACACCCCGCCACTGGCGCCGAACACCTTCACCCTGGGCATGATCACGCAGGGCGTGACGGGCCGCGGCAACAACGACACGGTGATCAACCCGTTCGGCGGATTGACGGGCTTGCTCAAGGGCGGCAGCAACACCGCGACCGGCGACACATTGATCCTTCAGGCCGCCGACACGTTACTGGCTGCAGAGGAATTCGAGAACCTGATATTGACCGTGAACAACGCCAGTGTGAACTCCGTTGTGCGCGCGCACAACGACTTCAGCGGCGTCATCGAGGCACCGGGCGACAACACCTACACGCTGCGGGGCCCGGCGACCGCCGCGGTGACTGGCCTGTTCGGGTTCGAGAACTACGTGCTGACCAAAACGTTCGTCGGCAACGGTCACGACTTCACCTTCAGCGACTCGCAGACCGGAACGGTGGTCAGCGAAAACTTAACCCCCGACATCTTCCGCGCGACAGCCACTCAGATCGCCAACTTGACGCAACTCATCGCCGAATTTGCAGCCGACGCGTGTACATCAAGGGCGATGCCGGTGGGCTGAACCTCAACGACAAGGTCGAGGGTATCACAGACTTCCACCTGCTGGACGGCTCGACGAGCAACGTCTTCGGCGTCAATAGCGACGACCCGATCAACCCGATTTTCATCTACGCCACCGGCAGCACCATCTTCACGATGGGCACCGTCGGCACGAAACAGATCTACAACGGCGGCAGCGGCCTCGACGACGTGACGTTCAACGTCGGCTCGACGACGGTGATGACCAACGGCGGCAGCGACATCGTGCGCTCGCTGGTCGGCGGGGCGATCACCAAGACCCTGGACGGCGGCGACGGCGTCGACACGCTGGCCCTGTCGACCGGCGACGACCTGTCGGGCGGCACGGTGATCAGGTTCGAGGACCTGGCGCTGGCCAGCGGCGCCTCGGTCAAGATGACCGGTACGCAGTACACGCAGTTTGCGACGATCTCCGCGGCGCCGGGCACCAACACCATCACCATCGTTCCCGGCACGGACTTCTCCGGGACGACCTTCGCCGGCGTCGAGAATTATGTTCTTCTGAACAGGCCAGTCGGAGGTACCTACACGATCGCCGCGAGCGATCAGACGATAACCGACGCTGCTGGCGGCGCCCTGTTTGTCTTTGCCCACATCAAGGGAGGCCTCGACAACGTCACTCTGGCGGCGACGGCGAATGCATTGACCTACGATGTGACCGCTCTCGGCGGCAGTAGCAGCCTCGACGTGACCCTTCTGGCGTTTTCCCCGACAGTGTCTCTCGGTGGTGGCCACGAGGACATCAATGTCGCGCTGGAGTCGAGTAGCGCATTCAGCAAGCTCACTGTGACAGGTGCCGTCAGCGGCGCGCTGGACGGCGGTGCTGGTCCTGGCGCGGACCAGCTGTCTCTCGGGGATACAGCCGACATCGGCAACGCGATCGTGACCGGGTTCGAGACCCTGATCATGGAATCGGGCGCGATGGCGATGTCTGCGTCAACCTGGGATCAGTTCGTGGGAACTGACGGCCTTCCGGCACCGGGACACGCGATACTCGATTTGGGAGTCCAGACAGTGACGCTCACCACGACGACATTGGCATCGACTGCCTACAGTCAGGGCCCCGACAGAGTGGAAAACTATATCCTGTCGAGCGCCGAAGGCGACTTTTTCCGCGTCAACACCGGCGCCCTTCCGGTCCACATGAATGTCGATATCACGGCGGGAGGAAGCGACCGCATCGTCCTGAACGACAATCTCGGGGTATTCTCGGGCTTCGACGCGCGTACGACGGTCCTCGGCTTCAAAGGCGGTGCCGTGGCCGCAGGCGGTGACGTCCTCCAGGTTCAGCGGCAAACCGGCTCGCTGTCCAGCAGCGGCTTCGAGCTGATCGTTGCCGCGGATACCGACGTCGGCGCCGGAAACCGCACGCTGGTGATCCGGTCCGATATCTTCATGATGGACGATACGTGGTCCAATGGGGACGCGCAGGCCGCGTTCGGCTTCGCGACGGATGTGATCGCGGCAGGCAACTACACCGGTGCCGTCTACTTCGAGGGCGACGGCAAGAGCGGTTACTACGTCATGGGCTTCACGACCGCGGCCAACGACGCAGGCGCAGCGACCTTCGACCTGATCGGCGTGCTGTCCAGCACGGCGGTCAACACCCTCACGGCAGCGAACTTCACCTGATCCCCGGGCGGAGCAGCGTGCCTTTCAGCCGGAGGGGGCGACAGAGTCACATCTCGCCCCTCCGGACGGAACCCAGGTCTGTCGGACGACGGGTGCCCGAGGGGCGGGTTCAGTAGATGGTTTCCCTGAGGCGCTGCGGGTACTCGCGATCGTAGGTTTCGCCATCGAAGCCCTTCTGCAGGGCTTTCATGATGGTGCCACTGCTCGGCAGGCTGGTGCTCTCGTCGACATGCTGGCCGGGGTCCCAGAGCCGGGAGCGGACGAGCGCCTTGGGGCACTGCGTGTAGACGCTGTCCGCGGTGACGACGATGACGCTGCGCGGCACCTTGCCTTCCAGGGCGAACGACTCGCAGAGCTCGCGGTCGATGCTGATCGCAGCGCGGCCATTGATGCGCAGCGTCCTGCCCACGCCGGGGATCAGGAACAGCAGCGCGATGCGCGGGTCGCGGACGATGTTGCGCAACGTGTCGATGCGGTTGTTGCCGCGCCGGTCGGGCAGCATGACGGTCCGGCTGTCGACCACGCGGACGAACCCGGCCGGATCGCCGCGCGGCGTGCAGTCCAGCCCTTCGGGGCCTGCCGTGGCGAGGACGACGAACGGAGAAATCTCGATGAAGCGGCGGTAGTGCTCGGAGATGTGGTCGATCTCCTTGATCACGGCCGGCCCGGCCGGCTGGCCGTAGATCGCCTCGAGCTGGGCTTCGGAAGTGACGAGGTCCGGCACGGTTTTCCTCTCTCAGGCTGGTATGCTGCACTTGCGGCGGCGATGGTAGCGCACAACCGAGTCGGTGGCCAAGGACTGGGGGCGAAGTGCGGGATCCTCCCAGCAAAAGAGAATGTCCTCACCCTGAGGAGCGACCGCAGGCCGCGTCTCGAAGGGTCGGCTACAGTGAAGGGCGCTACGACAGCGCCTTCCCGACAATCTTCTGTGTGGCTCATCCTTCGAGACGCACGCCTGCGGCGTGCTCCTCAGGATGAGGATCCTTGGTACTTTAACGCCTATGTGGAAGGGGCCAGCGCCGGGCGCGGGGGAGGAGAGGTGGGTGGATACCCCAGCACCCCAACCGAGCAATCAGCGGGCTCGAGGATCGCGACGCCATAGGGACCGAGATAGATCTGCTCCTGGGCGGCCGCCCATGCCCCACCTCTCCTGGCCTCTCCCCCCGCTACGCGGGCGGAGAGGAACATGAGGAGGCTTCTCCGCCCACGTCGGCCTTGGGACTCGAGCGGCGCTCCCGTGAGCCCGGCTCCTACGGCTTCGCCGGGGCCGGAGACAGGTTGATGCGGCCGACCGCGGTGTGGCCGACCTCGGCGCGGGTGCCGAAGATCTCGATGTAGGACAGGCTCTGCCAGCGGCCGACGAGGTTGCGTGCCCACGGCGAGAGCATGTTGCCGGACTGGCCGAGCGGCATGGCGAAGCGGCTGTTGTCGAGATCGCTGAAATCGTAGACGCCGCGATAGCCGGCGCCGTGCACCGAATCGAAGGGCCGGGCGCCGCGGAACGACGGCTGGGCGCGATTCAGGGTTTGCGGGCCGCCATCCGAGGGAAAGCGCACCGAGGCGAGGTCGCGCAGCAGCGGCACGCCGTCGAGCAGGGGATGGCGGTGGGCGGCGTGATGCTCGTGGCCCCATTGCCACGCGGTCATGTCGGGGCCTTGCCGCCGGGCGATCCAGTCCAGCGCCCGATCCAGGGCGAGCGCGATCGCGTCCTCGCAGGTCTCGGTCTGTCGCGTGCCGCCGTCGTCGCACCAGCCCGGCTTGTCGTTGAGGATGCGCATCATCAGGGGGACATCGGGCGTGGCCAGCGCCGAAAACAGCGCGTCGCCCAGCTCGTCGGCGAGCAGCCCGCGCTGCAGCTCCCACAGCCAGGCCTGGTAGATCAGCGGCTCGGGGCGGCTCGCCAGCATGAAGTGGTTCCAGCGACCCAGCATGTCGTGCGCGCGGCCGGCGCGCGGGTTGCGCGGCGCACCCTTGAGCAGCATGGGCAGGATTTCGGCCGCCTCGATCGTGAGATTGTCGGCCTGCATGACGATCATGCCGTACACGGGATGGCGTTCGACCTCGCGCAGCAGCTGGTGGGCGCGGCGTTGCCGGTAGGGCTCGGCCCAATCACGGGTGATGAAGTGCCGGTAGTCGTCGGGCACCAGGCGCGCATTGGCGTTGACGACGATGCCGCCCGATGGGTTGTAGACCCGCGGCAGCTCGTCGAACGGCACGAAGCCTGCCCAGTCGTACTCCGCGGTCCAGCCCGGGACCGGCATCGAGCCGTCGCCCTTGCGGCGGATCGGCACCCGCGCCGGCGCGACCAGGCCGATGTTCCCGGCCGTGTCGGCATAAACGATGTTCTGCATCGGCGAGACGATCCGCCGGGTCGCCGCCAGGAACTCCTCCCAGTTGTGCGCCAGCCCGATGCGGCCAAAACCCTCGGCCGAGGTGTCGGCGCCGTCGAGCGCCGTGGCCTGCAGGGCGAGAACGTGGCCCTGCGGCGCGACCTGGCTGTCGCGGCGGATGAAGTCGTCGATGACCGGGCCGTGCCGCGTCTCGCGCACGCGCAAGGTCACCGGCTCGCCCCAGGCGACCTTGATGGTCTCCTCGCGGACGGCGAAGGGGCGGGGGCCGTCGGGCGTGATGTAACGGTTGGGATCGGTCGGGTCGATGCGCTCGACGAAGATGTCCTGGCTGTCGAGGTTGGTCGTGGTGAAGCCCCAGCCGATCGAGCCGTTGTGGCCCAGCACGACCGCCGGCGAGCCGGGCGAGGTGGCGCCGCGGATATCGAAGCCCGGCCCGAGCAGGCGCGCCAGGTACCAGGTGCCGGGAAACGTCAGGCCGAGGTGCGGGTCGTTGGCGAGTAGCGGCTTGCCCGACACAGAGTGTGCGCCCGACAGCACCCACTCGTTCGAGGCCATGCGCTTCTGCGTCGCGATGTTGTCGGTCTCGCGGTAGAGCCGGTCGAGGTCGAGCGACCTCACGGCTTGGCTCACCATCGACAACGTCGCGTCGCGGTTGTCGCCCGGCGCCTCGATCAGGAACTTGACGCCGTCCTCGCCGATCCGGCGAGCGAGGCGCAGGCGCAGCAGCTCGGCCCGCCAGTTGCCGTCGAGGCCGAGCGCCATCAGCTTGGCCCACACCAGCGAATCGGCCGGCTGCCACGGCTCGGGCCGGTAGCTGCCGCCCGACAGCAGCTTGAGGAGGGTGAGCTCGAGCCCGAACTGCTGGTCGTCGTCGGCCAGCCAGGCGTTCACGCCGGCGGCGTAGCCCTCGATGATGCCGCGCATGGCGGGGGACAGCGCATTGAGGCTCTCCGACGCCTTGCGGTAGACGCCCAGCCCCCGCATCGTGCTGTCGGTCTCGATGAGAGCGGAGCCGACGAGCTGCGCCGGTACGAGCTCCGACAGTCGGCCCTGCCCGAGCCGCCGCATCATCTCCATCTGCCAGAATCGATCCTGGGCATGGGCATAGCCCAGGCCGAAGGCGGCATCCTCGATCGAGCCGGCGATGATGTGGGGCACCGCGTTCCTGTCGCGCAGGATCTCGACCGGCGCCTTGAGCCCGTGCACCTCGACGTGCCCGCCATAGGACGGCAACGCGCCGCGCACCTGGAAGTATGCGCCGGTCAGGAAGACCAGGATGGCCAGCACGCTGCCGGCCAGGACCTTCGCCAGGCCGATGCCCAGGCGGGCGAGCATGAAAGCGCTCCCTAGCCGCCGAGGAAGGCCAGGATCGCCGATCGGTCGCGGTCGAGGTCGGGCGCCGGGCGCCGCGTCCTGGGATCCTCGAAGGCCGACATCTTGAGCGGGTTGCCAGCCAGCTTCAGCGTGCCGCCGCTGCCGTCGGGTACCTCGACCAGCATGTTGCGGGCGGCCACCTGCGGATGCTCGATCGCCTGCTTGATGTTGTTGATCGGCCCGCACGGCACGCCGGCCTTGGAAACCACGGCGATCCAATGGGCGGTCGTGTGATGCTTGAGGATCGATTCCATCTCGTGCTCGAGCCTGCCGTGATGCTTCTGGCGCAGCGCGTTGGACTTGTAGTTGGGATCGGTGGCCATATCAGGGCGGCCGAGCGCCTCGCAGGTCTTGACGAACAGGCCGTCGTTGCCGGCGGCGATGATGATGGCGCCGTCGGAGGTGCGGAACGCCTGGAAGGGCGTGATCGTCGGATGGCGGGCGCCCAGCGGGCCGGGGATCTCGCCCTCGACCGTGTAGCGCATGATGGCGTTCTCGAGCAGGGCGAGCTGGCAGTCGAACATGCCGATGTCGACCTTCGTCGACTCGCCGGTCTTGAGGCGATGGACCAGGGCGGCATTGACCGCGACGGCGGTGTACAGCCCGGCGCCGATGTCGCCGATCGACATGCCGACGCGCGAAGGGGGCTGGCCCTCGTTGCCGGTGATGCTCATGATGCCGCCCATGCCCTGCATCACCATGTCGTAGGCGGGGTCCTTCGAGTTGGGACCGGTGTGGCCGAAGCCCGACGCCGAGGCATAGATCAGCTTCGGATACTTCTCGTGCAGGGTCTCCCAGCCGTAGCCCAGCTTCTCCATGGTGCCGGGGCGGAAGTTCTCGACCACCACGTCGGCCTTTGCCAGGAGCTTCTCGAAGATCGCCCGGTCGGCGTCGGCCTTGAGGTCGAGGGCGATGCTCTCCTTGCCGCGGTTGACCGAGGCGAAGTAGGTCGACTTGCCGTTGACGAACGGCCCGTAGGCACGGGCATCGTCGCCGCCCTTGGGCGGCTCGACCTTGATCACCCGGGCGCCCATCTCGGCCATCAGGAGGGTGCAGTAGGGGCCGGCCAGGATGCGGGACAGGTCGACGACGAGGATGCCGGCGAGCGGGCCGGCGGCTTTGGCTGCTTGGGTCATGGGTGAATTTCTTATCCAGTGGGTCGCCGCGAATCCAGCCAGACGTTCGCCGCGGCCGCCCCGATCACGATGATGCCCCCCAGCAGCGTCAGGTCGTCCGGCTTCTCGCCATCGAACAGCCACACCCAGACCGGCCCCAGCACCAGCTCGAGCAGGCCGAGCAGGGCGGCCCGACCGGCCGGGATGCGCTTGAGGCTCGCCATGTAGAGCAGCAGGCCGCCGACCAGCTGGCCGGGGCTGAGCAGCAGGAGCCACGGCAGGTGCTCCCAGGCGAGGTTGGCCGGCTGGGCGAACGGCAGCGCCACCAGCCCCGAGATCACGCCGGCCAGCCAGATCGCCGGGGCCATGCCGACGTCGCGGCGATGGCGCACGACGACGTAGTTGCCGCTCATGCACAGGACGACGATGAAGGCGACCGCCATGCCGGCCAGCGAGCCGGCCTCCAGGGAGCCGGCGACGCTCAGCGACAGCCCCACGGTCGCCAGGGCCATCGTGACGATCGTGTGAGGGTGCACCGGCTCGCCGAGGACGGCGCGCGCCAGCAGAGCCGTGATGAAGGGCGTGGCGCCGAACATCAGCAGCACATTGGCGACCGGCGCCAGGCCGAGGGCGAGGATGAAGGAGACGAAGGCGCCGGCCAGCAGGACGGCGCTCATCACCAGCGCCAGCCCGGCGTTGCGCACGTCGATCAGGATGCCGCGCCGCTGCCAGAAGAGCAGGGGCAGCATGGCGATCACCAGGAACGCCGACCGCCAGAACGACACGTCCCACGCCGGCAGGTCGACCCGCCGCACGATGACGCCCGCGGTGCTGAAGATGATCGCCGCGACGACGGCGAAGGCGACGCCGATGAGGGAGCTGGTTGCCGGGGTCATGGGCTCCCTCAATGCGGCGTGCAGGCGCGCGAAAGCAATGGGGGCGGTCCCGAGGAATTCTTATGGAGCGGACTTCCGACGGTAGAACAGTGCCCGCCCGGCCGGGATGAGCTGGAGGAGGATATCGTAGTCGCGGACATTTGCGGTGAGCACGACCAGGCCGAGCTTCTGCCCTTGCAGGAACAAGGCGCAATCCTGCAGCGCCCGCAGCTTGCCGTCCTTCCCGTATCCCTGGATGCGACACAGAATTCCCGACAGCAACGCCGCTCGTGCCCGAGTCTCCAGATCCGGAGCGAACACGCGATGCTGCGGCATGGCGGCGATCTGCTTGCGGATCTCGCCAATGACGCCCGCCGTTCGTCGATCCGAAGGGTCGAGGACGCCGACCGTATGCATCAACTCCTCGATGGCGACTGCCGAATGGTTGACCTGCCGCTGCGAAATCAGATCGTCCAGCAGGTCGGGAGACCGATCCTGCATCTGGTCGATGTAGACGCAGGTATCGAGCAGCAGGCCCTGGCCGAGGATTCGGCCCGCATGGACGAATGGAAGGTCCTCGTCGCTCCGCCGCGCCAGCGTTCTCTGGCCGTCGAACCTCGCCCAGCGTCGCGCCGCGTCGAAGTCGAACCCTGCCACCTCAAACGCCCAGCTTCAGCGCCGGATCGACCTTGCCCCGCGACTTCCGGAACGCGTCTGCAAAATTGTCCTCCAGCGCAACTGTCGCCAGCGCGAACTCGAGCAGGTCGGTGTCGGTCCGGATGCCCGTCAGGCGCTTGGCTTGCCTGACCAGGGCCGAGCTCACCCGCCCGCCGATCCGGCCGCTCTTCTCCGTCAGCAGCCCCGACTGTTCTGCTGCTTGCATGACGGCCTCGAACCGAGCCTTGCCGACGACAGGGTCGGCTCGTGCCGAGCCTTCTCGAAGCGCAGGGGGCCGGCCCCCGGCGCTATCGGCTGCTCCTTTCGCCTGCCTTGCACCGCGCGCCCCCGACCTGCCTGCCGACGCCTTGGCCATGGCGACCATCCGTGTTAGACAAAGATTGAATCTGTTGAACATAGGGATCGATCCGGGAACATTCAATGATTCACGCCGGTGGCGCTGGCCGGATCGTCTGCCCTCTCGTGGACTGGCAGGATCGGAGACCGAGGGCTTGTCCTGTGCCCGGCTCACTTGCCGGCGCATGCGCGGCGAAGAGCCTTGGCCGCCGCTCGAACATGTCGGCCGCTACGTGACCCTCGACCTGCCGCCCTTCCGGCCGCGCTTTCCCTGGTGGGGCAGCGACCTGCAGACCATCGCCAACCGGCTGAGACGTGTCCCGACGTCGCTCGCGCCGCATGCCAGCGAGAGGCTCCGCTTCGCCATGCCGGATGGCACCGGCGATACGCTTCTCGCCAGCCTCGACCGGCCGGCGATGCCGGTGCCGGGAAGGCCGCTCGTCATCCTGATCCACGGCCTGACCGGCGCCGCGGACAGCCTCTATCTCCTCACCTGCGCGCGCCTGCTGCTCGATCGCGGCCATCGCGTGCTGCGGCTCAATCTGCGCGGCGCCGGGCCGTCGCGGGCGTCCTGCAGCCAGCACTACTACGCCGGGCGCAGCCAGGATTTTCGCGTGCTCCTGTCGGTGCTGCCGGACGAGCTCGTGCGCGACGGGCTGGCGGCCGTCGGCTACTCCCTGGGCGGCGCGATGCTGCTCAAGTATCTCGGCGAGGAGGGGAGCGGCACGCCGTTGCGCGCCGCCGCCACCGTCTGCGCACCGATCGACCTCGCCGAGACATGCCGCAACATGCTGCGGCCGCGCAATCGCGTCTATCACCGCTACATCCTCGACACGATGAAGGTCGAGGCGACCGGCGATGGCGCGGTCGTCTCGGCGGCCGAGAGAAGCGCGATCCTCGGCGCCCGCACGGTCTGGGACTACGACGACGTCTTCATCGCCCCGCGCTACGGCTTCGCCAGCGCCGAGGACTACTACGAGCGGTGCCGGCCGACGCGCTTCATGGCGGGAATCAGGATTCCGACCCTCGTCCTCGCCGCGCTCGACGATCCGTGGATTCCCGGCACCCTCTATCGGGCGTATGATTGGCGCTGCAACCCGTCGCTCGTGCCGCTGTTGCCTGCCCAGGGTGGCCATGTCGGCTTCCATGGCAAGGACAGCCGGCATCCCTGGAGCGACCTGGCCGTCGCGAGGTTCCTCGGCCATGAATGAGCTTCCCTCCCTCGTGCAGATCCTCGGCGTTGCCGCCTCGGCGGCCGCCCTCGTGCTCGCCTGGCGCGCCTATCGCGGCGCCTCCGAGGAGCATGAGCGGCGCAAGCGGGAACGGGAGAAGGGCGACGGTCGATAGCCGTCGGTTTCAGTCGTCGTCTTATTCACAATCCGCGTCGCAGAGCAGCCTTGCCGCCTCGGGGGTTGGCCGCATTATGCCTGCCGGGGAGTCGAAACATGCTGACGCGTCGAATCTACGATCACGCCCGGCACAATCCGGACAGGATCGCGCTCGTCTTCAACAGGCGCACGCTCACCTATCACGAGCTCGCTTCCTCGATCGAGGCCAGTCGTTGCCTGCTGGAAAAGCGCGGGGTGGCGGGCCAGGGTGTGGCGCTCCTGGTGATCAGCTCTTTCCTGGATGCCTGGATCGTCGGCTTGGCCGTGCGTGGCCTGGGGATGACGACGCTGGTGCTCCCGTCGCTGGAGGAAGCGAGCAAGTTCGACTTTCCCGGCATTCGGTTCGTCGTCGCGCGCACGGGCGACAGGGCGTGGCCGGGGCTGCAGGCGCTGTGCCGGGGGCGGGGCTGGGAGGCGATCGATCTGCCCGCGCCGAGATTCACGCGTGTCCGCAAGCATGGCGCCGTGGACGCTCCCGTCTGGCCGGCGGTGCCCGGCGAGCGAATTCTGCTGACATCGGGAACCACCGGTCTCAGCAAGATGACGCTCTTCGACCCGCTCGGCGAGAACACCGAGCCTCACCGTCGCGCGATCTTCGAGATTTCCGACCGATCAGTGGTTCTCGTGCCGAGCTTCGGCGGATGGTCGTCGGCGGGATACAACGTCCCAGCCCATGTCTGGGACGCCGGCGGGACGGTGTCGATCTACCAGGGCTCCAGGCAATGGGAGTCGTTTCGCCGGCCGGAGGTCACGCATGCCTTCGTGCATCCGGCCCTGCTGGCAAAGGTCCTGAGCGCGCCGCGTGGCGAGCTTCCCAGGAACGACGAGTTACAGTTGATCGTGACCGGCGGCGCCTTGCTTCCGGAGCAATACGCGGAAGCCAAGGCGCGCCTGACGCGGCAGATTTTCGTTTGCGTCGGCGCCACGGAAGCGGGTGTCTTCACGCTGACGCGCGTGGAGCAGCCCGACGACCTGCGATGGCATCGCATCGTTCCCGGATGCGACGTGCAGGTCGTGGGAGACGACGGACGCAGCGTTCCGGTGGGGGAGGTCGGCATGGTCCGGGTCCGGGTCTCGGATGGGGCGAGCGGCTATCTCCATGACGAAGCCGCGTCGCGCGACTTCTTCCACGAGGGATACTTCTATACCGGCGATCTTGGCGTGTTTCGCGGCGACGGGCGGCTGTCGCTGCACGGCCGAAGTGTCGATGTTCTCAATGTCGCCGGCGAGAAGATCTTGCCGGCTCCGATCGAGGAGAAGCTGGCGAGCGAGTGCGGGGTCTCGGGCGCCTGCGTGTTCCAGGCACGGCCCGAGGAGGACGGGCACACGGTGTATGTCGTGCTCGAATCGCCGCCGACCATTTCCTTGCCGAAGGTGGAGGAAGCCCTGGCCAGCGTGCTCCCGCGGCCGTTCAGCGCGAAGATCCATTGCCTGGGCGTGCTGCCGCGCAATCATATGGGCAAGGTCCTGCGCGAGGATCTGAAGCGCCGGATCGGATTGTAGGCGCAGGCAGCCTCCGGGGAGCACGAGCGGCGCGAGCGGGGGCCGGAGACAAAACAGGTGCTTCAAATTCCGGTCGTGGCGCAGGATGCGCGCTGCAGAAGTGCTGTCATCCCGAGTAAGGCGCTTGCTTCCCAAGCGCCTTACTCGGGATGACAATCTTGCAGGATGCGCTCATCTCGTGAAATGAAGCGCTTGATCCATCACAGGCCCTAAGACGGCCCACACGGCTAGCCCGGGTGCCGGCGCGTCCCGGATCGTGGCGTGTGCCGGGTCAGCAGCGCGAGCAGGGCCCGGGCTGCCGGGCTGAGATACCCTTTCCGCCGGTGCAGGACGGTGATCGGGATCGTAATGCGCATGCTCGGGATGTCGAGCGCTGCCAGCAAGCCCTGGCGCAGCTCGTCGCGCACGCTGCTTTCCGGCACCAGGGCCAGGCCGAAGCCCGCCTGGGCCAGGCGCTTCTGGGCGGTCAGGCTGTCGATCAGGGTCAAGTCGGCGCCGTCCAGCCCGGCCCGGACGAGCTGCCGCGCCAGCACATGGCCCGAGGAATCGCGATCGCCGGGCGCCGGCGGAAAGCCGACCCAGCGTTCGCCGGCCAATGTCCGCGGATTGCGCACGCGCCGACCAGCCAGGGGATGGTCCGCGGCGGCGACCACCAGCATGGCCTCGCTGCCCACGGTCTGCTCAACGAGGTCGGGCCGGTCGCTGGCGAAGTAGCGCAGGCCCAGGGTCGCTTCGCCGCGGCGCACGAGATCGGTGACGTCGGCGCTCGACGCGGTGCGCAGCTCGAGACGCACGTCCTCCTGCCGGCGCGCGAAGCGGCGCAGCACGTCGACGATCTGCGTGTCGGCCAGGGTGCCCACCAGGGCGAGCGAGACCGCGCCGCGGGTCGCGCCGGCAAGGTCGCGCACTGCATCGCGCCCATCCCCGAGCGCGGCCATGGCGGCTTCGGCATGGGGCAAGAAGGCACGTCCGGCCTCGGTCAGCCGCGCGCGGCCGCGTATCCGCTCGAACAGCGGAGCTCCCAACTCCTGCTCGAGCAGCCCGAGGCGCCGGCTGATGGCGGGCTGGGAGCGGTGCAGCCGCTGGCCTGCGCGTGAAAAGCCACCGGTCTCGGCGATGGCGAGGAACGTTCGCAGCTCGTCGACTTCCATGATCAGAAAAGCTGATGATATTGCCAAGTATTATGCATTTTACAGAAGCACGCCAGAGCGGTGAACTCGCGGCGCCCCCGACAGGAGACCCGAGATGCCCGATCAAGCCACGAAAGCCGCCCTGTTCCGCGCCCTGCACGAGAGGCCTGGCGCCTTCGTCATCCCCAATCCCTGGGATGCCGGCAGCGCACGCCTGCTGGCCGGGCTCGGCTTCGAGGCGCTGGCCACCACCAGCCTCGGCCTGGCCAACATGCTGGGCCGGCCGGACAGCACGGTGACGCGCGCCGAGGTGATCGCGAACTGCCGGGAGATCGCCGAGGCGACCGACCTGCCGGTCAACGTCGACCTGGAGAATTGCTTCGCCCACGAGCCGACGGCGGCCGCCGAAGCCATCCGGTTGGCCAGCGAGGCGGGGGCCGTCGGCGGCTCGATCGAGGATTTCACCGGGGACGCCGGGGACTCGATCTACGAGTTCGACCTGGCCGTGGCGCGCGTCGAGGCGGCGGTGGCCGTCGCCCGCAACCTGCCGGTGCCCTTCATGGTGACGGCGCGGGCCGAGAACCTGATCCGGGGCCGCGTCGACATGGCCGACACGATCCGCCGTCTCCAGGCCTATGCCGAGGCGGGTGCCGACGTCGTCTATGCTCCGGGGTTGCGCACTCTCGGCGAGGTGCGCCACGTGGTGGGTGCGGTCAATCGTCCTGTGAACGTCGTCACGGGCTGGCTCGACCCGGACATCACCGTGGCGCAGTTGGCGGCGGCAGGCGCCAGGCGGATCAGCGTCGGCGGCGCGCTGTCGCGGCTGGCGCTCGCCGCGTTCGTCGGCGCCAGCCGGGCAATGAAGGAGCAGGGCTCGTTCGCCTGGATGCGCGACATGATCGGCATCAAGGACCTGCAGGGGTTGCTGGCTGCGGGCGCCTGAGTGTCGAGCCTGACCGTCGTTGGTCGGTTGGGCGCGGGCAGGCACCCACTGCCCGCAGAAATGGGGCATGCTCCCCATGGCCAACGGGGACCGGGCATGGCCGCCGACCTCGCACGCGAGGGAACGAGATTCATGTGCCTTCAGCGTGTCGCTTCGAGGCCCGACCCTTTGCAGGCACGAGCATCTTTTGGGAGACTGAAGGGCGTAGACCGCCGCTCGAGCGAGTGCCGATGCGATGTCATGCCAGACGCCACGTCCTGCCGTAGCGCGTCGTGCGCTGCTGAGAGCCAGTCTTGCGGCCGGCACGTTGTCGCCGCTGCCTGGCTGCGGCCCGACGCCGGTGGCGGGATATCGAGAAGCGTCCGGTGTCGGCGTGACGACATATGTGATCGCGGCCAGCTGGCACACGGAGATCGGGCTCGCGGTCCACTCCCTACAGGATCCCCTGCGGGCGATTACGCTGGATTTTCCAGGTGCCCGGTACCTCTCGTTCGGTTGGGGTGAACGCAACTTCTACATGGCGCGCGCGCCCACTGTCGGCGATGCCGTGAATGCGCTGTTCCCGGGACCGGCGGTGCTTCTGGTGACCCCGCTGTATCATCCGCCGCGCGACTCGAGGGCCAGTGCGCAGGTGTTCGAGCTCAATCTGTCGACGGCAGGGCTCGATCGGCTGTCGAGCTACCTGTGGGCAGCGTTCGATAGGTCTGCCGACGGGACGGTGCGGCGTCTTGCGTCGGGCCCGGAACCTGGCAGCGTCTTCTATGCCGCCACCGGCACGTACAGCTCGGGCTACACTTGCAACACGTGGACCGCGGAAGGCTTGCGGGCTGGCGGGGTACCGGTGACGCCGGCAGGCGTGGTTTTCGTGAGCCAGCTGGTTGACCAGCTCGGTCGTTGAGCACGCGGGCAGCCGAGGTGCCGAGTGCCATCCATCCCGACGCACCGGCCAACGTCACCGGGGTCTGGCATCGAGCCCGACGCAGACACGGCAGCCCATGACTTTGCGGGGTCGCGCCTCAGTCGATCACGATCGGATGCAGCGGAGGTCCGTCGCTCAACAGCGTGGCCAGCTGCCGGCCCAGGGTACGCGGCTCGAACCGCTCGGCCGAGGAGGAAATCTCCTCGGCGTGCCACCAGCGGTGGCCGCGCGTCCAGCTGCGCTCGCGCTCGTCGAGGCCGGAGGTATCGACCTCGGTGCGGTCGGTGCGAGCCAGGAAGAAGCGCTCCCGGTGCAGCACGTCCTTTCCGCGCCAGCTCATGCGACGCTCGCGGGCCCACACCCAGCGCGGCGTGTCGATCACCGGCAGCCTGGTCTCCTCCTGCGCCTCGCGCACGGCGGCGTCGGCGAATTCCTCGCCGGGATCGACGAAGCCGCCGATCATCACCCAGAACGGGTCGAAGTACGGGTTGGCCGGATCGTAGACGCCGGGATCGTGGACGTTGAACAGGAAGAGGCGATCCTGCGGGTCGAGCAGGATCAGCCGCGCCGACGGTCTTTCGATCATCGCACCAGGCGCACGTTCACTTGTGGGCGGCGAGAAGGCGCGCCGCGTCGACCGCGCCGTAGGTCAGGATGCCGTCGCAGCCGGCGCGCTTGAAGCCGGTCAGCGTCTCGATCAGCACTTTGTCCCAGTCGAGCCAGCCGCGGTCGGCGGCGCCGCGCAGCATCGCGTACTCGCCGCTCACCTGGTAGGCGTAGGTCGGCACGCCGAAGGCGTCCTTCACGCGACGCACGATGTCGAGATAGGGCAGGCCGGGCTTGACCATCACCATGTCGGCGCCTTCCTCGATGTCGAAGCCGACCTCGCGCAGGGCCTCGTCCGAGTTGGCGGGGTTCATCTGGTAGGTCTTCTTGTCGCCCTTGAGCGCGCCCGAGCTGCCGATGGCGTCGCGGAAGGGGTTGTAGAAGGCCGAGGCGTACTTGGCGGCGTAGGACATGATCTGGGCATGGATGTAGCCCTTGTCGTCGAGCGCCTTGCGGATGGCGCCGATGCGGCCGTCCATCATGTCCGACGGCGCCTGGACGTCGGCGCCGGCCTCGGTCTGGACGATCGCCTGCTTCACCAGGGCGTCGAGCGACTCGTCGTTCTGAACGTAGCCGTCGCGCACGATGCCGTCGTGGCCGTCGCTGTTGAACGGGTCGAGCGCCACGTCGCAGACGATGCCGATGCCCGCGACCTCCTTCTTGACGGCGCGGATGGCGCGGCACACCAGGTTGCCCGGGTTGTAGGCCTCGCGCGCATCCGGGGTCTTCGCCGCGGGATCGGTCTCGGGGAAGATGGCGAGGGCCGGGATGCCGAGGTCGCGGGCCTGCCTGGCGGCCTCGACGAACAGATCGATCGACAGCCGGTCGACCCCCGGCATGGACGAGACGGGCGTCCTCGAATTGTGCCCTTCCTGGACGAACACCGGCCAGATCAGGTCGTCGACCGACAGCCTGGTCTCCGCGACCAGGCGGCGCGACCAGTCCTCGCGGCGGTTGCGGCGCAGGCGGGTGCCGGGATAGCGACCCAGGGTGGTGAAACGGCTCGGCATGGCGCGACCTTATGGCGCGAAGCCCGCACTGCGGCAATGCGACGTGTTCGACTTCAGCCTCGTTTGACTGGCTCCGACCCCCCGATATGATCCGCGGCCCATGGATTTCGAGCTCTCCGAGGATCAGCGCGCGTTCCGCGATACGGCGCGGCAGTTCGCGACCGGGCGGATGCTGCCCGATGCCGCCCGGTGGGATGCCGAGAAGATCTTCCCGGAGGCCGCCCTGCGCGAGGCCGCGGCGCTGGGCTTCGGCGGCATCTACGTCCGCGACGACGTCGGCGGCAGCGGCCTGTCGCGCCTCGATGCGGCGCTGATCATGGAAGAGCTGGCGGCGGCCTGTCCCAGCACGGCGGCCTACATCTCGATCCACAACATGGCCGCCTGGATGATCGACGGCTTCGGCGACGACGACCAGCGCCGGCGCTTCCTGCCGAAGCTCTGCTCGATGGAGCACTTCGCCAGCTACTGCCTGACCGAGCCCGGCGCCGGGTCGGACGCCGCGGGTCTCGCCACGCGGGCCGAGCTGGCGGGCGACCATTACGTCGTGAACGGAACCAAGGCCTTCATCTCGGGCGGCGGGCGCAGCGATGTCTACGTCGTCATGCTGCGCACCGGCGGCAAGGGAGCGGGCGGCATCTCCACCCTGGTGGTCGAGAACGGCACGCCGGGCCTCTCCTTCGGCAAGCAGGAGCAGAAGCTCGGCTGGAACAGCCAGCCGACCGCGGCGGTGATCTTCGAGAACTGCAAGGTGCCCGTCGCCAACCGGCTGGGCCCGGAGGGGCACGGCTTCAAGATCGCCATGGCCGGCCTCGACGGCGGGCGCATCAACATCGGCGCCTGCTCGCTCGGCGGGGCGCGCGCCTGCCTCGAGACGGCGTCGCGCTACGTCGTCGAGCGCAAGCAGTTCGGCAAGCCGATCGCGGATTTCCAGGCGACGCAGTTCAAGCTCGCCGACATGGCGACCGAGCTCGACGCGGCGCGCCTGCTGATCTGGCGAGCGGCGTGCCTGCTCGACACCAAGTCGCCGGAGGCGACGCAGGCGGCGGCGATGGGCAAGCGCTTCGCCACCGATGCCGGCTTCCGCGTCGTCAACGAGGCGCTGCAGCTGCACGGCGGATACGGCTACCTGAAGGACTTTCCCATCGAACGCTATCTGCGTGATCTTCGCGTGCACCAGATCCTGGAGGGCACCAACGAGATCATGCGGGTGATCATCTCGCGCAGGCTGCTGATGGGGTGAAGGCCGCTGGGGGCACTATTTTTTCAGTTTTCCTCCTCTGCGAAGCTGGGGAGGAGAACAAGAAAAGCTGGCGCCTTTGGGTGGCCGTCTCATCGACCCGGGGTCCGGAAGTAGGCCGAGGCCTCGTGGTGGCAACGATGACCGTGACGGAGAGTGAATGTCTGAAGCAGAAATCCTGTTCGAGGTGAAAGACGGCCTGGGCCTGATCACGCTCAACCGGCCCAAGGCGCTGAACGCGCTGACCTACGGCATGATCGTCGAGATGGAGAAGGTCCTGCCGGGGTGGGAGGCCGACCCCGCCATCAAGGCCGTCGTGCTGCGCGGCGCCGGCGATCGCGCCTTCTGCGCCGGCGGCGACGTGATCGGCCTCTATCGCGAGATGCGCGACAACCAATCGGGCACCTTGCGCCGCGACTTCTTCCGCGACGAGTACATCGTCAACCGCCGCATCTATCGCTTCGCCAAGCCGTGGATCTCGCTGATCGACGGCATCGACATGGGCGGCGGGGTGGGCCTTTCGGCGCACGGCTCGCACTCCGTGGCGAGCGAGAAGTTCCTGTTCGCCATGCCGGAAACCACGATCGGGCTGTTCCCCGACGTCGGCGGCGGCTACTTCCTGACCCGCCTGCCGGGCGCGCTGGGCACATTCCTGGCGCTCACCAGCCATCGGCTGAAGGTGGCCGACGCGCTGTGGGCCGGGATTGTCGACGCCCATGTCCCGAGCGCCAGGATGGCCGACCTGCTGGCAGCCCTGGGGGCCGCCGACCTGTCCGGGCCGGATGCCGACCGCAAGGTCGACGCGGTGATCGCACGTTTCGCGACGGATCCCGGGTTGCCGACGCTGCCCGATCTCATGGCCGACATCGATCGCTGCTTCTCGGCCGAATCGGTCGGCGAGATCGAGGCGAAGCTCAGGAAGCATCCCGGCGAGTGGGCGCAGAAGCAGCTCGCGGCGCTCCTGAAGCTGTCGCCCCTGTCGATGGCCATCACCCTCGAGCAGCTCAGGCGCTGCGCCAACCGGTCTTTCGAGGACACGATGACCATCGAGTATCGCATGTCCCAGTATTGCATGCGGCCCGACCACGACTTCTTCGAGGGCGTGCGCGCGCTGCTGGTCGACAAGGATCAGAAGCCGAGATGGAATCCCGCGACGATCGCCGCGGTGACGCCGGCGATGGTGGAGGCGCACTTCCAGCCGGTCGCGAACGATCTGTTCTTTGAGTGAGATGACAGCCTCATGTTCCTCTCCCCCGCTAGGGCAGGGCATTCGCATATGAAATAGCTCAAGCGGAGCATGACTTTGAGGCATGGGCGAAGATCTCGAGGAGAAACTCATTACTCCATCCGGCGCGCAAGATTTT
>Ga0268299_1002275_pt1 | contig 24318 bp, 18 predicted proteins | sample NOBtaG_FD_193484 | JGI IMG/M metagenome (GOLD analysis project Ga0268299, IMG submission 193484) | Activated sludge microbial communities from bioreactor in Nijmegen, Gelderland, Netherland - NOB reactor | ecosystem: Engineered > Bioreactor > Aerobic > Activated sludge | place: Netherlands... | reverse complement strand
GAGTCGAGGTTCTCGCTCACCGTCAGGCGGGCGCGGGCAGCCTCGTGCATGGGGATACGGATCTCGAGCTCGGCGAGGATACGGGCGCGGATGTCGCCGCGGATCTGGTGGACGTCGTCGACGGTGCCGGCGAAGCGCTCGCCCCAGAGGACGCCGCCGTCGGTGGTGTCGACCAGCTCGACGGTGACGGTGAGGCCGGCGCCAACGATCTCGACGGTGCCGGTGAGGCAGTAGCGCACGCCGAGGAGGCGGCGGACCTCGCCCGGGTCCGACGACGGGCCGAGGCGGAAGGAGGAGCCGCGCGCGGTGACGAACAGCCAGCGCACGCGCGACAGCTCGGCGATCAGCTCGTGCGGCAGGGCCTCGGCGATGGCGGCGTAGGGGCCGGCGATGCCGACCAGGCGGAAGGGCAGGACGGCGATCGACGGGCGCGCGCCGAGTTCGGCGAGCGCCAGGGGCGCCGGCTCGTCGGCGGGCGCGACCTCGGACGCGAACGGCTCGACGGCAGCGGCCGGCTGCGTCGCAGCGTGCGGCTGCGCGGCGGCGACCGCGGCGACGAAGCGGAAGCCGCGGCCGTGGACGGTCTTGATGAAGCGCTGGCTGCGGCCGTCGTCGCCGAGCGCCTGGCGCGCCGACTTGACGCGGCTGGAGACGGCGGCCTCGGAGACGATGCGGCCCTGCCAGACCTTCTCGATGATCTCGTCCTTGGACACCAGGCGCTCGCGGTTCTCGACCAGCAGTGCGAGCAGGGCGAAGACCTGCGGCTCGAGCGGCCGCGGCTCGCCGCGCTCGCGCAGCTCGAAGCGCGCGAGGTCGAGCTCGAAGGGACCGAAGCGGAAGGTCACGGCCGCCAGAATAGACCGGCCCGGCGCGATCGGCCAACGGATCTCCAGGAGTTCTCCAGGAGTTCTCCAGGAGATCCGCAAGCATCGCCCGCCCGCCGGGGCTAGCTTGCCGGCATGCGACGGGCCGATTCCGTCGTTGCGGGAAAGGAGGGAAGGACGTGAAGCACGAGCGAACGAAATTGCCGACGCGCCTGGAGGCGGAAGGGGTCTGCATCCAGGCCGAGGACTGGGGCGGGCTGAACGTCGCCCGCATCCGCTTCCCGGAGGGGGCCGACGCCACGCCGCTGCTCGCCGGCATGCCCGGCGACCTGTGTCCGTGCCCGCACTGGGGAACGGTGCTGCGCGGCTCGATCCATGTGCGCTACGCCGACGGCGCGGAGGAGGTCGTGCGCGCCGGCGAGGTCTACTACTGGCCGCCCGGGCACACGGTCCGGGTGGACGAGGACTACGAGGCCCTCGAGTTCAGCCCGAGCGGGCCGATGGGCGAGGTCATCGCCCATCTCGCCGGCAAGCTCGGCTGACGCCCGCGGGAGGCGCCATTCAACCACCATCAAGCCACCCACGCCGGCGATTCCCGCCGGCGTCGAACCAAAGAAGGAAGGAGAGGAACATGCCACTCGTGACGATCGACGTGATCAAGGACGTCTTCACCCCGCAGCAGAAGGAGGACCTCATCGCCAAGGTGACCGCGGCGATGATCGAGGTCGAGGGCGAGAGCATGCGCCCGGTGACCTGGGTCCGCATCCAGGAGTTCGAAGGCGGCGACTGGGCGATCGGCGGCAAGCGCCTGCGCGCCACCGACGTCCACGCCATGGCCGCCGGCAATGCCAAGGGCAAGGCCGCCTGAGGACCGGAGCCCCGCCGCCCCGCAGGCGGGCGGCGGGGGCTCTGCCTCGTCAGTCGAGGCGGCGCGCGCTCCCATCCAGAGCGGCGGCGACCGCCGCTCTGGATCGACGCACTGGACTCAATCCGACCGTTACGTTAGAGGATCGCCCTTGCCACCCCGCGGTGGCGCAACCGGTCCAACGCTGGCGTAGCTCAGTCGGTAGAGCAGCTGATTCGTAATCAGCAGGTCCGCGGTTCGAATCCGCGCGCCAGCTTTGATCTTTCGCGCTGGCGAAGGTCAGGTTGACAGCCAAACTGACAGCCACCAGGTGCACCAGGAAGGCGCAGGAGCGACGAACGCCGACCGCCGCGCCCTCTGCCACCAGGACGACGGCGAGGCCGTCAAACGTGCTGGTCGGAGCGACACCGCCGGGAAGGGCACCGCGATGAAGTGGCCGACTGCCATCCTACTGGCCGCCGCGGTGTGCGTCGGGTGCCAGCGAGAGCAACCAGCGGGATCGCCACGGCGATGAGCATGGAGCTACCAAGGCTGGCACATTGCCTTGCGCTTCTCATCCGTAAGACGTCCGGCGAAGCAAATGCAGCTCCTAGGAGGCCGCTCGAATCGGCCTTCGTCCTTCCAGTCACTGCAACGCCTATTACATTCCTGCATACAACTCTTCATCGTGGTTCTGACATACTCTAGGCAATAGTTCTTGCCAATGTGCTGCACCCAGCAATGCTCGTCTGCGTAGGCCGTCTGTGCCGATGATATGATCATGGCTGCACCAACAACGGCCAACGCAACTCTTGTTGTTCTCGACATCTTGTTTCCTCCTTTGGCACGGGGTCTGCCCTCTATCCGCCCTACTTGTCTTCCCCCGTTTGGATGAGGTGAACCGAGACACCCGCAAGCGATCGACCGCCGGTCCTGGCGTCCGCTTCAGGCACCGGCGCGAAGTGTACCGGCGGACCTGAGACGCCTTCCCCTGCGAGCAGGCAGAAAGCAGGCGGGAACACGCCGCGCCGCGCGGTTGAACATCGGCGCCGGTTGTCATGGCGGGAACGCGCGTTGACGCACTGGTGGAGAGGTATGGCACCCGCGCAACGGTGCTGCGCGCGGCTTTGCTCAAGGGCTCAAATTAGCCTTGTGCACATTTCGGCGACACTGTAGAGACTGCAGAAGGAGAGAGCGATGGCCAAGCTTGTGGAGTACGGCGCGATCACAGAGGCAAACCGGCAAGCCTACTTGGAGCTGTATGGAGACGAGCCCGAGAAGAGCGAGACCGGCGAGGCACGCGAAGAACATCCGCCCGCGCCACCTCTCGAGGATCTGAAGGTCGACTCGGAGTAGTCCTGCCGTGCCGCCCTTTTACTCGGAGGGCGACCGGGCACGAATCATCACCGTTCGTGGGACGCCCGACGGCCCACCTGACTATCGGACTGGTTGGCGGCGCGACTACGGGAGGGTGATTCACTCCCCGGCCTTCCGCCGTCTCCAAGGGAAGACGCAGCTGTTCGCTGGCGCTGAGTCGGATTTCTTTAGGAATCGCCTTACCCATTCCCTGGAGGCCGCCCAAATCGCGAAGTCGATCGCCCTAAGAATCAACCATGAGCACCTGTCTGAGTCTGCGGACAGGCTGGAGCCGGACATCGCCGAGATAGCGGCGCTCTGCCACGACCTCGGGCATCCGCCATTTGGTCACAACGGCGAGAAGGCGCTGGACGAGTGCATGAAGGGCTGTGGCGGGTTTGAAGGCAACGCTCAAACGCTACGAATCCTCGCCCGCCTAGAGAAGCGAGAACCACACCCCGACAATCGTCACGGAATCGATTCCGACGGGCGTGACCACCGATGCGGACTCAACCTGACCGCGAGAGTCCTGGCGTCGGTTTTGAAATACGACAAGCAGATCCCTTACGAGCGAAAGACGTGTGACGCTCTCGTAAAGGGGTACTACCGCTCCGAGCGCATCGTCGTTGATTGGCTTAAGGAGAAGGTCACCGGACAGGCTGGTTTCGTTGGCGAGTTCAAGACCATTGAATGCCAGATCATGGATGTCGCCGACGACATCGCATATTCCACATACGACCTGGAGGACGCACTAAAGGCCGGGTTCCTCATCCCGCTCGATGTCACGGCGGCACCGCGGGAGATCCTGGAAAAGGTGGGCGACGACGTCGCCGCGCCCAATGCGCTCGGCGAGCGCCTTTCCATCGCCGAAGTGCGAGAGGTTCTGACTTCGATCTTTGGGAGAATCGGCGAACGCCCGATGGACGTAGATGAAGCCCACGACGACGCGCCCGCGACCATTAGGGCGGCGAATTTGGCTTATCGAAGCTCCCGGAGGCTTGCGGATGACGGATATCTGCGCGTCAGCTTCACATCGCAACTCGTTGGGGAGTTTATCCGTGGGGTCACCTTCTCTCTCAATACCGAGTATCCCGCACTTTCGACGGTGGCGCTCGCACCTGGGACGCGCAGAAAGGTAGAGGTTCTGAAGCGCTTCAACTTCGTTTCGCTGATCATGTCACCTCGCCTCAAAGTGGCCGAGTACCGAGGGGGAGACATCGTGCGAACTGTATTCGATGCCGTGGCAAATCACGGCAAAGATGGTCACCGCCTGTTGCCGGATGATTTCCAGTACCTCTACGAGAGGGTCGAGGAGCATCAACGCAGGAGGGTCGTATGTGACTTCATCGCCGGGATGACAGATCGGTATGCGCTAGAGTTCTACGGTCGCCTCCGTTCTGAGAATCCGCAGTCCATCTTCAAGCCGCTGTAGGGTTGGTCCCAGGGTCCGCCGATGAATAAGCGCCAGAGGTGGGTGCTCATAGTCGCCGGGTTCGCGTTCGGGATCGGGAGTTGCGCTTACGCACTTCTTGATCGCGGAACAGAGCGGTCTGCGATCCTCTCGTTCGGCGCGTTCGTTGGCGCCTTGTATCTTCTGGCCGCCGGCCGGAGGTAGCCCGCAGGGTGGCGCTGGCTGCGGAAGGCAATGACAGCCACGCTGACAGCCAAGCCGACAGACTTGATTGGACGCAGCGTCACCACTCATCACGACAACCCTTGATTTTTCAACGGGGCGAGTCGAGGCAACACACAGCGGACAACCCCAAGGCTGATTCGTAATCAGCAGGTCCGCGGTTCGAATCCGCGCGCCAGCTTTGATCTTGTGTCGGCCAGCGGCGGCTTTGGTGGCATGTCTGCTGGCGGTCGCGTCGCTCTCGGAGTCCATCGGCAGCGTACGGGACGCGGTGCTTCGCCTCGGTCGGTATCCGGCGCGCAGGGCACCGAGCGTCGTCCGATCCTCGACCTTCGGTTGAACTGCGTCGCCTGTCCGGGCTATGGGCCGGCGGACTCCCGCCGAAGAGATGGACCATGGCTCCGCCGCGCTGCAACCACGAGCACTTCGCCGGAGCCCTGCTGTGCGGTGACTGCGGCGAGACCCTCGCGGTCGGCTGTCCGCACTGCGGCGTCGCGCTGCCGCCGAGCGCCAAGTTCTGCCTCGAGTGCGGCCAGGCGACCAAGCGCGCGGCCGAGGGCGGGGAGACGGCGCCGCGCGCTCGCCCCCACGGGCCCGGTGTCGCCGAGGAGCGGCGACAGCTCACGGTGCTGTTCTGCGATCTGGTCGGCTCCACCGACCTGGCGGCACGGCTCGATCCGGAGGACTGGCGCGAGGTGCTGCGCAGCTACCAGAGCCGCGCACGCGAAGTGGTCGGCGGCTACGGCGGCCACGTGGCGCAGTACCTCGGCGACGGGCTGCTGGTCTACTTCGGCTGGCCGCGCGCCTTCGACGACGCCGCCGAGCGGGCGCTGCGCGCGGCGCTCGATCTGGTGGCCGCGGCCAGCTCCCTGAGCGCCTGCGGCGAGCCGCTTCGGGTCCGCGTCGGCGTCCACACCGGCACCGTCGTGATGAGCGCGCTCGGCGACGAGGGGCGTCCCGAGATGCTCGCCCTCGGCGACGTGCCCAACGTCGCGTCGCGCATCCAGGGCGTGGCCGCGCCGGGTGCGGTCCTCATGAGCGCGGCGACCCACCGGCTGGTCGCCGGCCTGTTCGTCGTCGAGGACTGCGGCGCCTGGTCCCTGAAGGGCGTCCCCGAGCCCATGGTCCTGTACCGGGTCGAGCGCGCCAGCGGCGTGCGCAGTCGTCTCGGTCTGGGCACGGGCCGGCTGACGCCGTTCGTCGGGCGCAAGCAGGAGATCGAGCGCCTGCGCCTGGCCTGGGAGCACGCGGCCGAAGGGCAGGGCCAGGCGGTGCTGGTGGCGGGCGAGCCGGGCGTGGGCAAGTCGCGCCTCTGTCGGCAACTGCGCGAGCAGATCCTCGAGCGCCCGCACACCTGGCTCGAGTGCCGCAGCAGCCCGTACACGGCGGGCACGGCGTTCCGGCCGGTGATCGATCTGGTGGGCCAGACCCTCGGCTTCGCGCCCGGCGATACGCCCGCGGAGCGGTTGGCGAAGCTCGATCGTGGCTTGACGGACAGCGCGATCGCGGGCGAAGACGTGCGGCCTCTGCTCGCCGAGTGGCTCGACATCGCCGCCCTCCCCGACGACGCGCCGCTCGCCATGAGCGCCGACCTCAAGCGCCGCAGGACGCTGGAGATCCTGACGGCCTGGACCGTCGCGGCCGCACGGCGCCAGCCGCTGGTGGTGCTGGTGGAGGACCTCCACTGGTGCGATCCCTCGACGCTCGAGCTGTTCGGCCGGCTTCTGTCGGGGATCGACTCCGCACGCGTGCTGCTGGTCGGGACGGCGCGGATGGAGTTCACCAACCCCTGGCCGCCGCGGTCGAACCTGCAGACCCTGACGGTCGCCCGCCTCTCGGCAGAGCAGACCAAGGCGATGGTCGCGGCAGCGAGCCGGGAGTGGGGCCTGCCCGAGGCCGTGCTCGAGCAGCTCGCCGAGCGCGCCGACGGCGTCCCGCTCTTCGCCGAGGAGCTCACGCGCACGGTCGTCGAAGCGGGCAGCAGCGCGGTCGCGGCGGCCATCCCGACGACGCTGCAGGACTCGCTGCTGGCGCGACTCGAGCGGCTCGAGGGCGCCAAGGCGGTCGCCCAGCGCGCGGCCGTGCTGGGGCGGGAGTTCTCCTACGACCTGCTGGCGGCCACCGCCGGGCTCGACGAAGTGGCGCTGACACAGGGGCTCGCCCGGCTCGTCGAAGCGGATCTGCTCTTCGCGAACGGCGTGCCCCCGCAAGCGACGTACACCTTCAAGCACGCCCTGGTGCGCGAGGCGGCATACGAATCGCTGCTCAAGCGCACGCGCCAGCGCCTTCACGGCGCGGTCTTCGACGCGCTGCTGCGCGACTTCCCCGAGCGCGTGACCGCCGAGCCCGAGGTGCTGGCGCAGCACGCCGAGCTCGCGGGCAGGATCGGCGAAGCGGTCGCGTTCTATCAGCGCGCCGGCGAGCGGGAGAAGAGTCGCTACGCGCACGAGGAGGCGATCACCGATCTACGCCGAGCCCTCGACCTGCTCGCGACGCAGCCCGAAGGGGCCGAGCGCGACGCGCGCGAAGTGGCGATCCAGCTCGCGCTCGCCGGCTCGCTCGCGGTCGCGCGAGGACTCTCCCATCCCGATCCCCAGATCGCCTACGACCGCGCCCGGACCCTCTCCGAGGGACGACCCGACGAGCGGCCTCACTGTCTCGCCTCGATCGGCCTGTCGATCCTCGCCTTCACCCGCGGCGAGGTCGAGCAGGGCCGCTGCCTCGCGGCGCGCGTGATCACGGCCGCGGAGCGCATGGGCGACGAGGAGCTCCTGCTCCTCGGCCACATCCAGGTCGCCATCCCGGAGAACTTCCAGGGGAAGCTGGTTTCGTCGCTGGCCCATCTCGAGGTGGCCGAAGCTCTCTACCGGCCGGAGCGCCATCACGCCGTCGCTTCCGTCCTGTTCACCGATCCCGGCGTCAGCACCCTCGCCGTCATGGGCGGCGTCCTGATGGGACTGGGCTGGCCCGACCAGGCCCTCGCGCGCGCGCGGGAGGGCGTCGCGCTGGCGCGCCGCCTGGGAGATCCCAACAGCCTGGCGCAGGCCCTCTTCTTCGAGACCACCGTTCACTGGGCGCGGCGCGATCCCGCTGCCCAGCGCGAGTGCGCCGCGGAGACCATCGCCCTCGCCGAGGCGCAGGGCCTCGCCCTCTTCCTCGGCCTGGGGAGAACGTTCCATGCCGGAGCGCGCGTCGTCAGCGGCGAGCACGGAGCGATCGACGACCTGCTGGCCGGCGTCGAGCTCGCGGCGGGCGCGGGTAACCTCGGCGGCGCTCCCGCGTCCTTCGTCCTGCTGGGCGAGGCGCATCTTGCCGCGGGTCAGCCGAACGAAGCGCTCGGCGCGGTCGAGCTGGGGCTCGCCCTCTCGGCACAGACCGGGCAGCCGTTCTTCGACGCGGAGCTGCATCGGCTGCGCGGCGAGATCTGGCTGCGCGGATCGACCGGGGAGGCAGAGGGGGTCGAATCCGAGGTCAGAGCGGAGGAATGCTTCCGCGACGCGCTCGCGATCGCCAGGGCCCAGGAGCTCAAGCAGTTCGAGCTGAGCGCCGCCATCCGCCTCGCCCGTCTCTGGCTGCAGCGCGGCGAGCCTGCCGAGGGGCGCCGCCTGCTGGCTCCCATCCTCGGCTGGTTCACCGAGGGCTTCGAGACCGGCGAGTACCTCGCCGCGCGGCGCCTCCTCGACGAGTTGGCCTAGCCTCTCCCGATCGCCGCCGCCCAGGGCCCGCTCACGCCGGGCGCCAGACGCGATACTCGACGCCGGGTCCGGGTCGGAGGCGACCTTCGCCGATGAAGAAGGTGGTGTTCACCCAGGCGTAGCGCGGATCGCCGGTCTCCATGCGCGGGTTGGTGTAGAAGTACTGGTCGCCGAAGTCCGTCGCGCCACCCTCGGCCGCGGCGCGCTGGACGGCTTCGTTCATCTCGAGCAGGCCCAGGTACTGGACGTAGATGTGGGCGCCGTCGTGGGTCTCCATCTGCACCCGCACGTCCACCCGCAGGAAGCCGTCGGGGGCGATCAACGCCCACTCACCGCCGCCGAGCACCCTGCCGCGCAGCCGCTCGCCGACCACCTCGCCGCCGCTGACCTCGTAGACCATGCGCATGCCGATCGGGCCGGCACCGACCGGCACCGGCGGTTTCAACGTCGCGCTGAAGGTGCATTCCTGGACGAGCTTCATCGTGGCCTCCCTCTCTGACGAATGGTCGATCGGCGGTGCGAGTCGATCGCTCCCCCGGCATCGCCTACTGACACCCGCCCCGGCACCGTTGCAAGCGGTCGGGCGCGGGAGTGCTGTGGGCAGGCTTGCATTCTGCTCGCTGAGCTCGCATGAGCTCGACGAACGATGGGGAAGACGGAATCGCCGGCCGCGACGCCGGTTCCGCATGCGTGGTATTCGGCAACGACCGCTGCGTTCCTGGCGAACCCAGCGGAGCACGTCGTCGGCGCACTGACGATGGCCTCCGAGTTCCCGGTCGTGCCCGCGCAGCGCGACGCCTGGCTCGAACAGATCGTCGTGCTGAGGGATGCCCTCGGCGGCGTATCGGGGCACCTGCTCCTCGAGTTCAGCATCCCTCGGATGGGGAGCCGCGTCGATGCGATCCTGCTCGTTGGTCCGGTCATCTTCGTGATCGAGTTCAAGGTTGGTGAGTCGACGTTCCACCGCGCAGCCATCGACCAAGCGTGGGACTACGCCCTGGATCTCAAGAACTTCCACGAGGCCAGCCACACGGCCCCAATCGTGCCGGTGCTGGTCGCCACAGAGGCGGGCGCCGCGACCTCGACCCCCGCGCTGCAACCCGATTCGGACTTCGTCTACCGGCCGATTCCGGTTGGCCGCGATGGTCTGCGGTCCGTCATCGCCACCTCCCTCAGCACCATATCCGGCCCCGAGATCGACGCCGATGCTTGGCCGCGGAGCTCGTACCGCCCAACACCGACGATCATCGAAGCCGCGCGCGCTCTCTACGCAAACCACTCCGTCGAGGCGATCGCGCGCTACGATGCAGGCGCATACAATCTGCGCACCACGTCCCGGCGAATCGACGAGATCGTCAACCAAGCGATGACCGCAGGCGAGAAGGTGATCTGCTTCGTCACGGGTGTTCCCGGCGCGGGAAAGACGTTGGTGGGCCTCAATGTCGCCACCCGCCATCGACGCGAGGTCGAGGAACCGACGCATGCGGTCTTTCTCTCCGGGAATGGCCCACTGGTCGCCGTTCTGCGCGAGGCACTCACGCGCGACGAGGTCACGCGACGTCGCCGTGACGGCCGGAAGGTGCGCAAGGGTGCCGTCGGCGAGAGCGTCAAGGCATTCATCCAGAACGTGCACCACTTCCGCGATGCATCCCTGATCGACGCGAAGCCGCCGGTCGAGCACGTCGTCATCTTCGACGAGGCGCAGCGCGCCTGGAACCTCCAGGAAACCGCTAGCTTCATGAAGCGCAAGAAGAAGCGTCCCGGTTTCTCGCAGTCGGAACCGGAGTTCTTGATCTCGGTCCTCGACCGGCACCGCGACTGGGCGGTCATCGTCTGCCTCGTGGGCGGCGGGCAGGAGATCAACCGGGGTGAGGCTGGGATCGGCGCCTGGTTGGATGCGATCCAATCGCGCTTCCCGGACTGGCATCTGTGCATCTCGGCGCGCTTGACGGACAGCGAGTACGTCGCGGGCAGAGCCCTGGAGCAAGTGCGGCGCCTCGCCCATACGCACTTCGATGCCTCGTTGCACCTCGCGGTATCGATGCGCTCCTTCCGAGCCGAGAACGTCTCGGGCTTCGTCAAGGCGGTACTCGATTGCGAGCGCGAGGGGGCAAGGGAGAATCTCGCGACACTCGCAGGACGCTACCCGATCGCCCTGACGCGCGACCTAGGCTGCGCGAAGGCGTGGATCCGTGAACGCGCCCGCGGCTCGGAACGATACGGACTCGTCGCATCCTCGAAGGCGCTGCGACTCAAGCCGCACGCGATCGACATTCGCGTCGAGGTCGACCCGGTGAAATGGTTCCTCAACGACCGCGACGATACGCGCTCCAGCTTCTACCTCGAGGATGCGGCCACGGAGTTCCAGGTCCAGGGACTGGAACTGGACTGGGCATGCGTGACGTGGGACGGCGACCTGCGCTTCACCGGGTCGGGTTGGAGCCATCACAGGTTCCAGGGCAGCGGCTGGCGCAACGTGGTGAATGTCGAGAATCAGAGCTACCTGCGCAATGCGTATCGCGTCCTACTCACGCGGGCACGTCAAGGAATGGTGATCTTCGTGCCGCAGGGCGAGGCGAGCGATCCGACGCGGGCACCCGAGTTCTACGACGCCACGTTCGACTACCTCCGCAGCGTCGGTCTCGAGACCATCGCCTGACGGGTTCGAGTCCGCCAAAGACGGATCGCGCTGCCTTCTCGTCTGCTCGCCGGACCCGGCGGCCTTCGAACGATGGCCCCTCGTCTACGGCGGCAGCGCAGCCAGCGATTCCACGACGCCGCTGTGGATCTGCAAGAACTCGTCGATCTTCGGGTCGGCGAGATTGCATTCCAACGCGACCACGATGATGCGTGTGCCAACCTGGCGGTATGCCCGGACGTTCTTGGAAACCGCATCTGGGCCGGCAGAATGATCCTCGTACTCGAGTCGTCCGGGGGCATCCGAGCGGCCGAGGGTCACGACGAGGTTCTTGATCGTTGGCGCATCCTCGAAGACCACACGATCGAGTACCTCCGTGCGCCGCGGCGGCGGTACGAGGATCGAGATGATCGCGCCACCGGTGCGAACTCCCGCTGCGTTCCCAGGTACGCGTCACCCGTCGTAGCAACGGTGATCGGCCCGCCCCGAGAACCATCGGACACCAGAACCCACGAGTCCGGGTAGGCGAAACGGAGGTTCGCGATGCGGCTCAGAAGCTCTGCGGCCGTAGCCACGGGTGCCAGAACCGCACTGACCAGAGAGAAGCATCCGGCCAACCAAGCGCGACGCATCCGCATGATCGCCAGCGGAGTCCGGTCCCGATGGTGCGGACGCGCCAAGATCATCTCTCCGCGCCCTCACAGCAGCGGCGACAGCGGCTCGCCGCCGAGCAGCAGTTGCCCGACGCCCTCCCAGGCCTTGGTCTGGCCGACGATGTGCTGGCAGGCGGTCTGGATGTCGCGCAGGTGGCGGTCGAAGGGGCCGCGGTCGGAGTAGACGGCCGAGGCGCCGATGGTGTCGTACAGCAGCGTGACCACCTTGCGGGCGGCCTGAAAGGCGTTGGTGCGCGACAGCCAGACGTCGGCGCGCTCGCGCGCCGTCAACGGCTCGTTCCGCTCCAGCTTGCGCCACTGCGCTTCGAGCGAGGCGAAGACGTAGCTGCGCGCCGCGCCCAGGCGCGCCTGCGCCTCGGCGACGGCGAGCTGCACGCGCGGCATGTCGCGGTAGGCCATGCCGGTCAGGCGGTCGCTCTTGTCGCCCAGCATCGCGATGGCGGTGTCGATGGCGTCGGCCGCGATGCCGAGCGGCACGCCCGACATCTTGCGCAGCAGCGTGTCCGGCTTCGCCCACAGCACCCCCTCGCGCTTCGCCGGCTCGAGGAAGCTGAAGGAGCGCTCGGCGGGGACGAAGAGGTCCTGGACGCGATAGTCGTTGCTGCCGGTGCCGCGCAGTCCGGTGGTGTACCAGGTGTCGAGGATCTCGAACTCCTCGCGCCGCGCCAGCAGCACCCGCCACGACGGCCGGCCGCCGGCGTCGAGCACCGGCGCGCCGTCGACCGTCTCGACCACGCCGGCCGCCAGCCAGTCGCAGTGGTTGCAGCCGCTGCCGAACATCCACTGGCCCGTGACGCGGTAGCCGCCCGGCACGCGCTCGGCCACCGCCGCCGGATAGACCCAGCCCGAGGTCGCCATGTCGAGGCGCGGGTACATCTCGCGCGCGACCGCGTCGTCGAGGTACCCCGAGTAGAGGCCCGAGTCGCACCAGATGAACGAGCACCACGCCACCGAGGCGTCGGCGCGCGCCAGCGCCTCGATCACCTCGACCTGCTCCATCGAGGTCATCTCGGGACCGCCCCAGATCCGCGGCATGTTCATGCGCATGATGCCGGCGGCCCGGATCTCCGCGACGATGTCGGCGGGCAGACGTCGCAGGCGGTCGTACTCGAGGGCGAGGTCGCGGCTGCGGATCGACTCGGCGAGAGCGCGGGCGTTGGCGAGGATGTCGCTGGCCGACAGCGACGCCGGCCTTCGCGCGGCGGCGGCGGAGAGAGTCGTCATCGAGGTTCTCCTTGGTTGGCCTGGGCGCCGGGTTCCGCGGAGGCCTGCGCGATCAGGCGCTCGCCGGTGGCCTTCACGGCGATCGCGATGGTCTCGAAGGCGCGGCGCACGTCGGTGGTGTCGGACTCGATCTGGGTGGCGACGAACACCCCGTCGAAGAGCATCAGGGTGAAGCGGGCGAGGCGGTCGCAGATGGCGCGGCGGCGAAAGGGATCGGCGATCTCGAAGGCCTGGGCGTAGAGCGCGGCGAGAGCGTCGATCGCGACGGTGCGCACGCGCCTCGCCGCCTCGAGCACGAGCGGATCGCCGCCGCGGCGCTCGAGCGACAGCACCAGCAGCAGCCGCAGGAACTCCGGCCCTTCGGCGAAGGCCTCGGCCGTGCCCATCAGCCAGGCCCAGGGATCGCCGCTCTGCGGCGGCGGCTCGAGCGTGCGGAAGAACGAAGCCGCCGCGCGCTCCATCACCGCCGCGAGCAATCCTTCCTTGCTGCCGAAGGCCCAGTAGATCGAGGCCGGGTTGGCGCCGGACCGCTGGCTGATCTGGGCGATCGAGGTGGCGGCGTAGCCCTGGCCGGCGATCAGCTCGGCGGCGACCTCGAGCACGCGCTCGCGCGTCCTGGCCCCTTCGACGTGGCGTCCGGGTCTCGGCACGGAAACTTTCTTAATCGGTTGATTAAGAATTGTCTACATCTATCTTTTCGCGTATGCCTGCGGGCGTGGAAGAAACCGACGTCCTGATCGCCGGCGGCGGCCCGGTGGGCCTGACCCTGGCCCTCGAGCTCGAGCACCGCGGCATCCGCGCGCTGCTGGTCGAGCGCAACCCGACCACGACGCGCCACCCGAAGATGGACGTCACCAACGGCCGCAGCATGGAGCACTTCCGCCGTCTCGGCATCGCCGAGGAGATGAGGGCGCGCGCCGTCCCCGGCGATCACCCGATGTCGGTGGTCTGGTGCAGCCGCGCGGCGGAATGGGAGCTGGCGCGCTTCCACTACGATGGCGTCGACCAGGTGCGGGCGCGCATCCGGGCGCGCAACGACGGCACGCTGCCGCTCGAGCCGAACATGCGCATCTCCCAGGTCGTCCTCGAACCGGTGATCAAAGACCACCTCGAGCGCCACGCGCGCCACGTAGAGGTGCGCTTCGGCGCCGGTCTCGAGCGCTTCGAACAGGACGACGATGGCGTGACCGCCGTCGTGCGCGCGAGCGCGACCGGCGCCGAGCACACCATTCGCGCCCGCTACCTCGCCGGCTGCGATGGCGCGTCCAGCGCAACCCGGCGCGGGCTCGCGATCGAGCTCGACGAGATGGCGCCGCAGCAGGCGATGTCGGCGGCCGCCAAGGTGCGCGCCCTCGCCGGCATCGCGCGCGGCCTGCTGCGGGGCGAGAAGCCGCCCGACGGCCGCGTCTTCCTCATCCACTTCCGCTCGCGCGAGCGCGACTTCTTCGAACGCTTCGGCACCCTCTGGCACCTGCAGGCGCCGCGGCACGGGACGCTGATCGCGCAGGACGACGTGGAGACCTGGACGCTGCACCTGCCGCTCGGCGGCGGCACCGACGCCGGCGCCGTCGACCCGAAGCGCCTGCTGTTCGAGTGTCTCGGCCGCGAGGTCGACTGCGAGATCCTGGTCGCCAACGCCTGGCAACCGCGACTGGCGCTGGCGCGCACCTACGGCCGCGGGCGGGTGTGGCTCGCGGGCGATTCCGCCCACCAGTTCATTCCCACCGGCGGCTACGGCATGAACACCGGCGTCGGCGACGCGGTCGACCTCGGCTGGAAGCTGGCCGCGATGCTGCAGGGCTGGGGCGGCGCCGCGCTCCTGCCCTCGTACGAAGCCGAGCGCCGCCCGGTCGGCTTCCGCAATCGCGCCGCCTCGGCCCGCCATCTCTCGATCCGCACCGAGATCGCGAGCGCGTACACGCCGCGCATCCACCAGGACTCGCCCCGCGGCGAGAAGGCGCGGCGCGCCCTGGGCGCCAGGATCACCGCCCTCGGCAACCTCGAGAACGAGGCCCTCGGCATCGAGATCGGCTACCGCTACGACGACTCGCCGATCGTCTGCTGCGAAGCCGGCGCGGCGCCGCCGTGGGAGATGGCCCGCTACCACCCCTCGACCTGGCCGGGCGTGCGGATCCCGAGCGTCTTCCTCACCGACGGCCGAGCCCTCTACGATCTGCTCGGCAAGGGGTTCACGCTCCTGCGCTTCGCCGACGTCGACGCCACAGGGCTGGTCGATGCGGCAGCGCAGCAGCGCCTTCCCCTCGAAGTCGTCGACGTCCGCGATCCCCATGCGGCGCGCCTCTTCGAACGCGACCTCGTCCTGGTCCGCCCCGACCACCACGTCGCCTGGCGCGGATCCCGCCCGCCCGACGATCCCGCCGCCGTGGTCGCGCGGGTGCGCGGCGCGGCCTGACCCGCCGCGGCGGCGGGTGGAACGCCAAGCGTCGCCGCCTGCGCCGAGGTCGCCCCGACTCTCAGGACTCGCCGCGCGCCCCGCGCAGCAGTTTGGTCATGTGTTGCAGCAGCTTCCAGGCGATGATGCCGTTGGCCCGGACCACCGGGCGGAAGTCCCAGTAGGTGAGGCCGTAGCAGACGAGGTCGGTGGCGGCGACGATCGTCGCCATGCGCGGCCCGTCGTCGATCAGGGCGATCTCGCCGAAGTAGTCGCCTTCCTTCAACGTCGAGTCCCGCTTGCCGCCGACGTAGACCACGGCCTCGCCGCTCTCGATCACGAAGAAGGCGGCGCCGCCCGAGCCCTCCTTGACCACGGTGGCGCCGGCCGCGAAGCGGCGCAGCTTGAACAGTCGTGCGATCTGGCGCAGCTCGCGCTGGCTCAGCTCGGCGAACAGCGGCACGCGCACCAGGGTTTCGACCGGGGCCCCTCGCATCGTTCGCTCCGCCCCCTCAGCCCACCTGCGTGATCGCCCGACACTGCAGCAGGTAGAGCTTGCCACCGGCGATCGCCCACTCGAGGTCGCGGCCGGCGCCGTAGACGCGCTCGCAGCGCTCGGCGAGCGCGTTCAGCTCGGCGAGTTGCTGGTCGTCGAGACAGAGCCGCTCGACCCGATCGGCGGCAACCTCCTCCTCCACCGTGCCGCCCTTCGCCAGCCGTCGGATCGCCACCCGCTTGAGCCCGGCCTTGCGCTCCAGCACCTGGCCGGCGCGGTCGACACGGAAGTGGTCGGGAATGACGATGCCGGCGACCACCGCCTCGCCCAGCCCCCAGCTCGCCTCGATCACGCGCTCGTCGGCGCCGGTGACCGGGTTCCGAGTGAAAAGAACCCCGGCGGCGTCGGGATCGAGCAGCACCTGGACGACGACGCCGACGCTGGGTCGGGAGAAGAGGCCGACGCGCTGCCGGTAGGTGATCGCCGAGTCCGAGTTCGCCGACCACCACACCTCGCTGCACGCCGCGGCGACGTCGTCGGCCGAGAGGACGTTGAGCAGGGTCAGATGCTGGCCGGCGAAGCTCGCCGCGGCGCCGTCCTCGTCGATCGCCGAGGAGCGCACGGCGAGCGGGCCGCCGAGCGGCCGCACGCACTTGACCACCTCGCGGATCGCGTTCTCCTCGCCCGACGCGACCGCCTCGACGATCGCGCCCGACAGCGCTACGCCCGGCGGCACCGGCAGGCCGTCGCGAATCGCCGCCCCGAGGCCGACGGCCTTCGAGCCGAAGATCGTGTCGTCGACCGCCTTCTCGAGCGAGACGACGCGCTTCACCCGAGCACCGTCACCTCGCCGGCGTTGCCGTCGACGCGCACCCGCACACCATCGGCGATGCGGCGCGTCGCCTCGCGCGTTCCGACCACGCCCGGAATCCCGTACTCGCGCGCCACGATCGCGGAGTGCGACAGCAAGCCGCCGCTGTCGGTGACGATGGCGCCGAGCAACGGCAGGAGGATGTTGAACGCCTCGGTCGTCGACTCGGTGACGAGGACGTCGCCGCGCACGATGCGATCGAACTCGGAGGGATGCGAGACACGGCGCGCCGGACCTTCGTACACACCCCGGCTGGCGGCCAGGCCGCGCAGCATGTGCTGCTCGTGCGGCGCCTCGGAGCTGCCGAACAGCGCCCCGAGCGCGATCGCAGTCGCCCGCGCCATGCGCGCGGCGGGGGCCGGCAGGCCCGCCAGATCCGGCGCCGGGGGCGGCGGTCCGCCCAGAGTCGGCGGCACATCCTTGGCGCCGTGCCTGGAGCGGAAGCGCGCCCGCTCGGCCAGCTCGTCGGCCGAGGGCGCGGCGGCGCCGGACAGCAGCGCCCGCATCTCCTCGATGCCGGCGTCGACCAGGTGGGCCGCCTCGTGGATGCGGCCCTTGGCGGCGAGCCGGCGGCCGGCCGCGAGCGCGGCGCGGCGCATCAGACCGGAAGCCCAGATATCGCTGAACACGCCGCGCTCGTCGCGGATCGGATAGGTCAGCCGCGCTTCTTCGAGCAGCTCGTCGAATTGGGTCCGATGCGCCTCCGGCACCTTGGCCCGCACCGCCGCGATGCGGCTCTCGATCTCGGCGGCATCGACGGTCCTTCCCGACGCCGCCACGCGGATGGCGCGGCGCAGGCTGTCGGGCAACTCGAGGGCGCACGGATTCGAGATGTCGAAGCCGTCGAGCAGCCGGTAGCCGACCAGATCGAGATACGCCGACGCGGCAGCGCCGGTGCCGCCGTCGAGCCCGCGCAGTTGCTCGAGTGCGCGGCCCGGGTCGCCCTCCGCCTCCAGCAGCTTGGCGGCGCGCGGGTCGCGCTGGACGGCGGCGAGCAGTTGCCCGAGCTCCTCCGACGCTCCCGCCGACGTCGGCGAGGTGCCTCGCATCAGGCCGAGCAACTCGGCCGGCGGCAGACCGGTCCAGTCGCCGACGTGCGCCAGGAAGTCGCCCGTCGGCACGATCGCCGCGGCGGTGAAGCGCATGTGCTGGTAGAGCATCTCGGCGTGGTGCTCGCGGCAGCGGGTGAGGTAGGCGGCGAGGGCATCGTCGCCGAGGGCGTCGGGATCGACGGCCTGGATCGCGCGATGCGCCTTCAACGAGGCGGGCTTGAACTGCTCCCTCCAGTCGCGCACCTGCTCGCGCCAGAACTTCTTCTGGAAGACCTCCTCGGCGCGCTGGAAGCGCCGTGGAAGCTCCTCCTCGGCGGCCGGTCGCGCGAATCGGTAGGCGAAGCCGTTGACGTACGCCATCTCGAGCGCCTCGATCGGCATCCCGTAGAGGCGCGCGAACTCGCTCGTGCCGCGCCGAAACGGGGCGGGGTGAAGCTCGCACCAGTAGCGCGTCACCGGCCGTGGAAAGTGCACCGGGTCGTACTCCCAGAACCCCGGGCCGGGGACTTCGAAGTGAAGCACGTTGGTCTTGGCCGTGTCGCTCATCGGATTCACCTCGCGCCCGAATCCAGGTCTCGGCGGGCGGCGGCGAACTTACGCCGGCGGAAGGAAGAATCAAAACCGGCGCGCTGGAGGACTGTTCGCCGTGAGCCCTACTTGCCCGAGCGCGCGGCAATCCGCTATGCCGCGCCGCCATGGCAACGCGTGCTCGAGCATCTGGGAGAGGATTCCGCCAACCGCGCGGGAGGCGTCTCGTCGTCCTCAGCGCTCTCGCCGCCCTGCTTCTCCTGCGACCCGAGCCGGCGCGCGCCAGTTTCTCGTGCCCGTCGCAGGACAACGCCGGCAACCCCTCGAACGGCAGCCTTCCCGAGGTCGGCGGGGTCTTCACCTGCTACTACGGCGACATGGGCGCGTTCTGCCTGTACCTGATCGTGCCCGGCACCTTGCTCAGCGACTTCGACGGCGGAAATTGTCCAGCCAACCTGGCCGTGGACACACCGACGCCGACGGCAACGCCGACCAATACGGTGACGCCGACGCCGACGAACACGCCGACGGGGACGAGCACGGAGACGTCGACAGCGACGCCTTCACCGACGGAGACCGACACCGCCACACCGACCGAGACCGAGACCCCGACGCCGACCGCGACGGAAACGCCGACCTCGGTGCAGGCGAACACCCCCCTGGCTCTCGGCGATCCGTGCACCACCGCCGACGAGTGTCAGTCCCAGTTCTGCGTCGACGGGGTCTGCTGCGACACCGCCTGCGACGGCCCCTCCGAGTCGTGCGATCAACCCGGCCGGGTCGGGCAATGCTCGCCCGTCGTCGCGGCGCCCGTGACCTCGACGCTGGGCTCGATCCTCGCGGTGCTGCTCCTCGCCGGCATGGGAGTGGCCTCCCTGCGCCTCAATCGTAGAACCGCCGCAACATCATCTCGTAGGTGACCAGCGGCGCGACCTTGCCGATGGTCCACTGCTCGAGACCCGAGCAGTGGCGCGCCATCAGGGTGCGGACGAAGGCGGGGTCGAACAGACCCCGCTCGCGCGTGCGGGCGTCGAACAGGATCCCTTCGATCCAGTCGCGCAGCTCGTGGCGGGCGTAGTTCTCGTAGTCGGCGTAGAGGCGGGTGCGCTCGCGGAAGAGCGCGGGGTGGACGTGGCGATTGACGCGGTGCCGGAATGCCCGCAGCAGGCGCGGTAGCGCACGCCGCAGGGGGCTGGGCGAGGGCGGCATCTCGTCGCGCTCGTAGGGGATGCCGGCCAGGCGCGGCAGCTCGCGCTGCAGGACGGCGCGATAGAGGGTCTGCGGGCCGCGCAGATCGGCGGGCAGCGAGAAGAGAAAATCGAAGAGGGCGTAGTCGAAGTACGGGAAGCGCACCTCCAGGTGCGAGCGCTGCGCGACGACGTGCGGATGCGTCAGGCGCAGGCTGTGGTTGCGGATCAGGAAGATCTCGCCGCGCAGGTCGCGGCGAAAGTCGCGGTAGGGCGCGAGCTGCCGGCGGAACGAGTCGAAGGCGCGCCCGCGCAGCTCGCGCCCGAGCCCATCGGAGTACAGGCTGAGCTCCTCGCTCTCGCTCAGCGAGGGCCAGGTGTAGCGGCGCGTGAAGAGGTCGAAGAGGTGCGTGGTCAGCGCCGCGTCGTCGACCGCGCGCGTCTGCAACGGCTCGATCGAGTCCTCGTGCCCCATCACCGTGCCGCCGTCCCAGCCGGTGAGGTTCACGTCCATCAACGCGCGCGCCTCGCCCAGCGCGGAGATGCCGTGCGCGTGGATCCAACTGTGGAAGCCCTCGGTGAGCTCGAGATGCAGATCGGCGTGCTCGCGCACCCAGCGGCCGTCGAGCAGCGGATGCCAGTGATGCTCGCTGCCCGCCGCGGCGGCGATGCGGCGCGCATAGCGCACGTCGCGGCAGTCGGGGTGCCCGTAGGTAAGCGACGGCAGCGGACGGCGCTCGATCAGCCCGAGGATCGTGCGCGAGTCCAGGCCGCCGCTGAGGAAGACGCCGGGCCGGAGCGCGTCGCCCGACATCCGCCGCACCGCGCGGCGCATCAGCCTGCCGGTCTCCTCGACCGCTTCGCCGAACGTCACCTCCGGCCGGTAGGGCAGCGCGGCCGGAGTCCAGTACGCCTCGAGCGAGCAGGCCGCCGTCGCCGCCTCCACCCGTAGGAGGCTCGCGGGCGGCAGCAGCTCGACCTCCTCGAAGAAGGTGCGCTCGCCGAGGAGGTGCTGGAAGCGCAGGTACTCGGCCAGCGCGGTCAGATCGAGGTGCCGCGACAGACTGGGGTCGGCGAGCACGGCCTTCATCTCCGGGGCGCACAGGAACGTCCCCGGACGGCGCGCGAGATAGAGCGGGTAGAGACCGAAGCGGTCGTTGGCGATCAGGAGCCGGCGCGATTCCGCCAGCCAGAGCGCGGCGACGAACGCCCCCTCGAGGTGGCGCGCGAAGGCCTCGCCGTAACGCCCGTAGGCTTCGAGGATGCGCGCCGGATCCGAGGGCGCCGTCGTTCCGCTTTCTTCGCCGTCCAGCCGCTCGACCTCGCCCGCGAGGGTCACCGCCACCGACCGGTCCGCGCTCCACAGCGGCTGCGGATCGGCATTGAAGATGCCGATCCCGACGCGGCCGAGCGCGCTGCGCGACTCGGGCGCAGCCCATTCGAACGTGTGCCACGGGCGGTGCGACAGCAGCGCGCCCATGCGCTCCGCCAACGCGCCAACGTCGGGCACGCGACCCGCCGGATCGACGATCGCGAGGACTCCGCTCACACGGCACGCCGCTTCCACGGACCCGGCTCGGAGTCAACGCCGGGCGAACGTTCGGCAGGACGGCGGAGCCGCGACCGTCCGGAGCCGTCGCGCGATCCAGGCGCGCTAAGATCGGGCACGACAGCGGAGCCGCGACCGTCAGGGAGCGGTTGGCCGCGTGCCAGTGCCATGCCAACCGCTCCCTCACGGTCGCGGCTCCGAGATGGTGCCAGAGCCCGCCGTTCCAGGCGCCCGCCGAGGTGTGATACAGCGGCGGCCATGGCCGGGACGGAGGAACCTGCCGCGATCCTGAGGCGAGACGGCGCGCGCCTGCCGATCGCTCGCACCGACGTCGTCGCGGCGGTGAAGGCGGGCGAGGTGGTTCTGGTCCCCGGGGCCCTGCGCCAGCTCGGCATCCTCGACCAGATCGTCGCCGCCATCCTGACTGCGGTGCGCGAGGTCGCGGGACCGACCCAGGCCGACGCGCTCCGCCGACTCGGCCTCGAGCGCATCCACGAGGTGCTCGACGGCGCGCAGCTCGAGGCGGCCCTGCACCAGAGCCATGCCCGTCTCCAGCCGCGCTACCCGTCGTTCCTCAAGGCGATCGGCGTCGAAGCGCTCGGGCTGCGGCGCCCGTTCTACGCCCACGCCGTTCAGGTGCTGCGCTTCCTCGCCCCCCACGACGTCGCCGCGCGTCACGCCGAGCTCTTCCTGCAGAAGAAGAACCTCGGCCGGCTCGATCCGCACGCGCCGCACCGCGACCACTGGTTCGACGTGCCGCTCAACGCCGTCAACCTCTGGCTGGCGATCAGCGCGGTCGCGGAGGACAACGGCGTCACCGTCTTCCCCGACGCCTGGGCCGCCGAGGTGGCGCAGTCCGGTCGCTACGTCCGCGGCGATCAGCTCATCGGCGCTCCGCTGCGCGTCGCCTGCGAGGCCGGCGACCTGCTCGTCTTCCACGGCCACCACGTCCACGGAGCGGTACTCAACACCAGCCGCGCGACGCGGATCGCGGCCACCATGCGGTTGTGCAGCGAACGGCCGGTGGCGCCCAGCGCCGCGGCGCTCGACGGCGGCTGCCTCTGGTCGCCGCTGATCGGCACCCGCTTCGAGGCGTACGCCGCCACTGCGGCGCGGCTGTCTTGGATCCACCTGCTCGAACGGAGCAAGCAGACCATCAGCGCGGGCGTCGGCGCGCTCGAGAAGCGCGTCGGCGGCGCGCCGCTGCGAAGCCTCGGACGGCTGACGCGCCGCGCGCTGCGCTACCGGCGCGGCGATTCTCCGCCGGGGCGGGCGACCGTGCCGCGGCCACTGTCGGTCGACGATCCCGCGGCGCTCGCCGATGGCCAGATCGCCGCAATCGACGACACGCGCTGCGCCGCCCGCATCGGCGGCCGCGTCTTCGTCTTCGGCCGCCGCTGCCCGCACGAGCAGGCCGACCTCGCCGCCGGCTATGTGAAGGACGGTCGCGTGCACTGCCCTCGACACGACTACCCGATCGATCCGACCACCGGACGCGGCCCGTGCGAGACGCTGGCGCCGTTGCCACTCTATGCCGAGGGCTCGGTCGCATGAACGGCGGCGAATCGGCCACGGCGCGCTCCGATCGCCGCCGCCGCTCGCCGAGCGCGGCGGGCGAAGCGGCGGCCGTTCTCGCGCGCGACGGCGGACAACGGCCCCTCGACGCGTCCGAGGTCGTGCCGGCGACGCGCGCCGGCGCCGTGGTGCTCGTGCCGCGCGCCCTGCAGCGCGCCGGCTTCTTCGACGTCCTGATCGAGGCCACGTTCGCGGCGATCGGCGAGGCCTGTGGCGCAGCGCGCGCGGACGAGTGCCGGCGGCTGGGTCTCGAGCGGATGCACGAGGTGCTGGATCTCGACGGCATCGAGGCCGCGGTGCAGGCGATCGACCGGCGCCTGGCGATTCCCTCGCCTCGCCTGATGAAGACGCTGGCACACGGCGTCCTCGGTGTGCAGGGGTCCTTCTACGTCTACGCCAACTCGCGGGTGCGGTTCATGGTGCCGCAGGAGATCGTCCGGCCCAACCGCGCCCGCTTCCATTCGCGCGCCAACCGCCTGCAGCTCGGCGACTACGCTCCCCATCGCGACTTCTGGGAAGGCGTGCCGATCAACGCCATCAACCTGTGGATGGCGCTCGGCCCGGTGGAGCGCGACAACGGCATGCTGATCTATCCGGACGTGTGGGGGAAGGAGGTGATGCACGAGGGCATCTCGCCGCCCAAGGACCAGGACTTCGGCGCGCCGCTGGCGTTGGCCCTCGAGCCCGGCGACGTCGTCGTGTTCGACGGCCGCCAGCTCCACGCCACCGCCGTCAACCTCACCTCCGCCACCCGCGCGGTGCTCACCGGGCGGTTCTGCCCCGAGCTTCCCGTCGCCCCGACGGCCGAGATGCTCGAGCGCGCCAGCTACTGGTCGCCGCTCATTGGCACGCGCTTCGAGCGCTTCGCCGGCGCCGCGACCAAGATGTCGTGGGTGTACGCCGTCGAGCGGCTCAAGCGGCGCGCGAACCGCGCCGTCGGCGCGCTCGAGCGCCGCCTGGGTGACGAGCCGCTGCGCGCCCTCCGCCAGGCGCTGCGCTACCGCCGCGCCGATCGGCTGTTCGACGCATGACCGCTGCGATCCTGACGCGCGAGGGCCGCGGCCGAGCGCTCGACACCTGGGACATCGTGCCGGCAGTGCAGGCCGGCGAGGTGGTCGTCGTGCCGCAGGCGATGCAACGGATCGGCCTCCACGGCGAGCTGGTCGAGGCGATCCTGGCCGCGATCGGCGACGCCTGCGGCACCCCCGCCGCCGAGGAGATCCGCCGGCGGGGGATCGAGAGACTGCACGAGATCCTGGCGCGAGAGAGGATCGAGGCCGCGGCGCACGCCGTCGACCGGGCGTTTCTGTCTCGCTACCCGCGTCTGGTGAAGGCGATCGGTCGCGACGCGCTCGGCCTGCAGCGGCCCTTCTACATCCCCATGATTCCGGTGACGCGGCTCTCGGTCCCGAGGCAGGCCGCCGCCTCCGAGCCTCTCGCGCGGGACAAAGGGGGCGTGCTGCTGAACCGCTTCCCGCCCCACCGCGACTCCTGGTACATGAGCCCGATCAACACCCTCAACGTGTGGATCGCGATCGGCGCGGTCGAGCACGAGAACGGTCTCTACTTCTACCAGGACATGTGGGGCCGGGAGGTGACCTTCGAGGAGAGAGACGGCCGGGACTTCGGTGCGCCGCTGACGATTGCCCTCGACCCGGGCGACGTCGTCGTGTTCGACAACCGGCAGTTGCACGCCACCGCCGACAACGTCGGCAGCGCGACCCGCATCGCGCTGTCCGGGCGCATCTGCCCCACCCGCCCGATCGCGCCGCGCGCCGAC